>Ga0194112_10003523_pt1 | contig 21760 bp, 12 predicted proteins | sample TA2MahC400mmetaG_FD_146191 | JGI IMG/M metagenome (GOLD analysis project Ga0194112, IMG submission 146191) | Freshwater microbial communities from Lake Tanganyika, Tanzania - TA2015016 Mahale Deep Cast 400m | ecosystem: Environmental > Aquatic > Freshwater > Lake | place: Tanzania: Lake... | reverse complement strand
CCCGGCTCCGGCGAACCGACGCAGACCGCGACCGCGCCCGGCGCCGGCACGACGGGCAGGAGCGCTTGCGACCCGAGCGACCTTTTCCAGTGGCGAGCCCCTCCGGAGGCGGAGAGGGACTGGATCCTCTGGTCGGTTCCGACGATCCAGAGCGTGTCCCCGTGGAGCGTGGGAGCCACCCCCGGCGCGTGGGTGAGGCGCTTTTCCCAGAGAACCCTCGGCGTCTGGGAGACGGCCACGCCGGGCAAGAACCCCACCGCGATCGCCGCCGACAGCCCGAGCAGGCGTCCCGACCTTCTCAATAGTTCCACCCGATGAAGAAATCCCATCGATTCCGACCGTCGATCTTCTCGAAATCGGTTCGCCAGGCGAGATCGAGTCGGAACACCATGATCCCGCCGAGACCCATCCGCAGTCCACCTCCCAGGCTTCCGTTCCACGGCAGATCCCAGCCCGAATCCCACACCGTCCCCGCGTCGGCGAACAGAGCGCCTTGCACCTGAGGAAACTCGAGGGCCCCCATCGGAACCTGCAACATCCAGCGCTGCACGACAGGGAAACGGACTTCCTGGTTGATGAGCAGGCTCCGCCGCCCCTCGAGCCCACGTCTCGGATAGCCACGGAGATTGAGCGACCCGCCGAGGAAGAAAGTCCGGGGATTGGGCCCGCCGCTCACGAGGCCCTGCGTCCGCAAGGCGTAGGCGCTGTAGGTCCCCAGTCTCACGTATCGCCTGTAATCGGCGAGGAGCAGCACGCTCTCCCGCTTGCCCTGCCTGAGGTCCATCGTGGCGCCGAGGGTCAGGTTCATCCGATGCCCGTCGATCGGGCCGGTCGGGAGCCAGAGCGCGGTGTCGCGGATCCAGGCCACGCTGTGCTGCGCGACAGGGCCGGTCCGCTTGAATCCCGTCGCTTCCCGCTCCGTCTCCGCATAGGCGAGTCCGTTCACAAGCTCGAACCTCTGAAACTTGGAGAGGGGGTAGATCAGGATCGAGGAGGCTCCTGCCCGGCGATCGTGGTATGGAAGCCCGTTCTCGTCGAGGTAGTCCCCGACGAAGTGAAAACCGGAGAGGCCGTAGTTGAGCCTCCGCGAGAGGTTCACATAGCTCGCGCCCGCCGAGAAGTTCTTGATGAAGCTCTCGGTCGAGAAGGTGGCGTTGCCGAGCTGGACGAAGAGCAGATGGTTCCCCATCATGTCGGCAAGGAGGATCTGCACTCCCTCGCCCCCGCGGAAGTTCGGATCGAGAGCGACGCCCCCCTGAGCGATCTCGAGGGAGAGCTTCGAGCGGTAGCGCGCCTCTTTGACGGCAAAATCCGCCGGCCTCGAGCGCCAGCTCCACGGAGGTCTCTCGCTCGGGGAGAGGGACGCGAGCCGGGACGAATCGGCGCGTTCGCGCGCCGGCAGCGCCGCGGCGTGAACCCGAAACTGCCCCCCCTGGTAGCAGGAGAAGAGCAGCGTCCGTCCGTCGGAGGCGAGCCTCGGATCGGTGAGCCCCTCGATGCCCGAGAGCGCCTTGCCCCCGCGGCCATCGGGGCTCACGCGCCAGATCGACGAGAATCCCTCCCGGTCGCTCGAGAAGAGGATCTCCTTCCCGTCAGGCGACCATGAGGGCGCGCGATCCCTCCAGAGACCGCGCGTCAGATAACGAATCGATCGGTCGCGGAGATCGAGCAGGAAGAGATTCCTGCCGGCTCCGTCGCCCGGTCCGCGATCCGATGCGAAGACGATCCTCTCGCCGTCCGGCTCCCAGCTCGGGTCTGCGTCTTCGTATCGGTCCGCCGTCAGCCTATCGAGGAGCCCGGACCGGCGGTCGAACAGATAGAGGTCCGAGTCACCGGCGCGGGAGAGGCCGGAAAAGACGAATCGCCGGTTGTCGCAAGCCCAGCTCGGGCTCCTGAGGCCGACGAGCCCCTCGAAGGCGTGATCCTCGATCACCCTCCCGCTCTCGAGCGAATAGACATAGATGACATCCTCGCCGCCCCGTTTGGAGACGAAGAGCAGCTCCCCCGAGCGGTTGACATCCATCCGCGCGCGGAAGGGGTGCAGCGATTCGAAGCGGGCGTGCCTCTCGCCCCTGACGACGGCGCGCACCCGCTCCTCGCGCCCGTCGAGCGACGCGGCGTAGATGTCGGTGTAGCCGGTTCGCGGCGAGAGGAAGAGGTAGCTTCCCTCGAACCCCTTCACTCCTGCCGGCACCGGGACCGGGCTCAGATCGACCGGGCCTCGGGTGAGCTGGCGGCTGTGAAAGGCGATCGGCTCCTCCTTCGTCACATCGGGGTAGTAGCGCCGCCTCATCTCGTGGACATAGCGGTCGTTCAGTTCCTCGAACGGGACGCCGGTCGCTTGCGCGAGCGCCTCCTCGAACCCGCCTGACAGGCTCAAGGCGTCGTAGACGGCGCGGATCATGTCGGGGCCGTAGGTGTCGGCGAGAAACTCGACCGCCGAGTGCCCGAGCTTGTAGAGCGTATAGGTGCCGTCATAGCGCCAGAAGTCCTTCAGCGACGGCAGCCGGCCGGTGAAGACGAGATCGCGCAGGATCATGTCGGCTTCGGAGTCGCGCCGCTCCGAGCTGTAGACTGCCAACCCCTCGATCCACCAGAGCGGCGGCGAGGGGAGCGCGTTCCTCGCGCGGCGCGCGTAGCTCATCTGTTCCATCGAGAGCTGGAAAACATGGATGAGCTCGTGGTGGATCGTCGTCCGGAACTCGTCCAGGGAGCCGCCGAAGGGGATCAGGACCCGCCCGCGCCCGAACTCCGTCAGCCCGGCGACTCCCTCCGGGAGGAGAAACGGCGTCACGTTCGTCTGCTGGAAATCCTGGTGGCTGCTGTAGATGATCAGAGGAATCCGCCGCTCGACCTCGTGGACAAGGAGCCGGCGCAGGCGGTCGTACCCTTCCTCGGACATCTCGAGGGCGATGCGGGCCAGCTCCTCCTCTTCGGGATAGAAGTAGAGCCTGAAGTGCTCGCTCTCGAGGACCCTCCACTCGAACCGGTTGTACTGGACCTTGTTCTTGCCGAAGGTGAGATACTGGCCAGCCGCGGTAGGGGCCCAGACGAGGAGCCAGGCGGCTGCGAGGGCCAGGATCGTGGCGCGCCGACGACGCGTCGGCATCCTATCGGGCGTCCGGTTCACATCCTCATAGTAGATGGGTTCGACGACATCTGCGAGGCTCGCATGCAGCATCTGCTCGGCCCGGCCGTCTTCACGGGACGCCGGCCTGGTCCGAGGGGGTGCGCCGCAGCGAGCTGCGCTATGCGCCGAGCGAAGGCGCACCCGAGGACCCAAGCCCGGCAAACCGTGCAGGTGGAGCGGCGGGTTCCCGGAGGCGTCAGAACGTCACGTAGCCGCTGATGTAGCGGTCTCTGTCGGCCTGGAGCGAGCGGATCTCGCGCGGCGAGAGCATTCTCAACGCGCGCCCCGGGTCTGTCACGTAGGCGGGCTCGACTCCCCCCCCTCCCGTCGACACCAGACCCAGACCGCCGGGGAGCTTCGCCCGCAGACGGATCCTCGGCTCGCCCCGCAGGGGCCGGGCGCCGCCCGCGCCTTCCATCCGCTCCGCCTTGCGACGCGAGGAGAGGATGCTCGCGGGGCGAATCAGCCGCGCGTCGGCGAGCTGCCGATCCGATGCGAGGGCGTCGAAGCGATAGGACGAGAGCTCATAGGCGTTGTCGAGGAAGGCGGGCATCATGATCACTCGATCGGGCGAGCCGGAAGCGGGCGCGTCGCGATCGAGGTAGATGTCCATCGAACCGCCTCGGGACTCGAGGACCACGATCTCGAGCACAGGCTCGGGCGTCGCGAAGGCGATCTCCGGACTCACAGGGAATCGATGCCACTGGCGGTAGTAGTCGAGTCCGACGCTCGAGCATCCCCGCCGCTTGCGGACGAAGCCGTCGAGGTGGCGCTCGACGGAACGGAGGATCCGCGCGTAACGATCCCCCTCCTCGTGGATCCTCTGATCCAGGAGGAAGCTCTCTCGCCCGCTCCGCGGCCGCCCATCGATGCGGGCCACCTCCGTTCCTGAGAGGCGGATCGAAAGGGTCATCTCCCCGCGGACCGAAGGGAGCATGTCGGCGACGATCTCGGCCGAGGCGAAGTCCTTCCCGGCGATCCCCCCGGGGAGCAGAAGGGCGAGACGGACCCCATCGCCGGGGCGGCGCAGCGTGATCCGCCGGGCATCCGGGTCGGCGTCGTTGGCGACCGTCCCCGCCGCGATGACGCCGATGGGGAGCAGCACTAGGAGCGCGCGGGCGATCCAGAGCGGCCTGTCCGCAGGACGGATGGCCCATGCCGGCCCCTGCCGGCCGGCCCGCAGCCGATGGAGAAGCTGCCGTGTCAGCCGGAGCGCGCCCTGCGCCGCCCCCGCTCCATAGAGCATCCCGAAGGGGAGCGCGGGGATGTTGTAGCGGCTCACGAGGTGCGTCGTCGCGAAGAGGAAGGTCAGGAAGATCGGGACCGCCGCAGGCAGCCAGGCTCTTCCCCCGCCCTTCCCGAGACAGAGAGCGAGCCCCGCCAGCGCGGCGATCGCGAGGGCCGGCTGGAGCCGAATCGGCGGAGGCATCTCGATCGGCCCCGCCCGGACGAACGTTTTCGTGGCGGGGAAGCGCCAGTAGATGCCCGCCTTCGCGATCATCAGCGCGAGCATTCCTCCGGGGTCGCCGCGCAGGGTCGCGAGGAACGCTTCCCTGTACATCGCCCCCTTCTGTTCCCGCTGGGGGTACGCCCCGGCCCGCCGCGCGCCCTCATAGAGCTCCGGCGTCGCAGCGTCGCCGATCCCGACCGTCTCCCATCCTCGATCCGGCAGATAGTTGCCCCGATAGACCCAGAGCCAGTCGTCCCCCTGTCCCTTGAGCGGATTCGGCGAGAGATGGAATCCCCAGAGGAAGACGAGCCAGACGATCTGCGTCGCTCCCCAGCCCGCGAGCCTCCACCCGGCCCGGCGCAGCCGGACCCCGCGCGGGCCGCTGCGCTCGATGAGAGCCTCGAGGACGATCCATGGAAGGGCGAGGAATCGAAGCGGCGTCTTCGTCAGAACGAGCAGACCGATCATCGCGCCGCCCAGGAACCAGCGGCTGCGGCGCTGCGCGCCCGCGGTCCGCACGAACGCGTAGGCCGCCGCAAGCCCCGCCGTCGCCATCGGGATCTCTGTCAGGATGGCCGTTCCATGGAGCCAGTGGGCCGGCCACAGGAGGAAGAGAATCGCTCCGACGAGGCCCGCCGGAACGCCGAAGATCTCCCTGGCCAGAGCGAAGAGAAGAGCCGCTCCGAGCGCGAAGAGCAGCAGGGTCAGAAACCGGCCCGCCGCGACATCGTCCCCCGGGAGGATGTAGAAGAGCCCGAGCAGGGCGGTGTAGGCCGGGGCATGCTGGAGGACCCAGGAGTCGAACCCGATCCGCTGGAGATCCTCATGGCGCGCCCCCCGCGTGATCCAGAGCCCCGCGTAGTGCGCCGGGTGGGCGTAGAGCGCCTTGAAGCCCTGGCCGATCGCGTGGTACTTCGCGCTGTCCCCCTCGACCGGATAGAGATCAGACGCCGGGCCGGCGAGCCGCAGCGATCCGATCAGCAGGCCGAGGAGGAACAGGCAGATCGGGATGATTCGCCGCTGCGTCATCTGCGCCGGAGAGGTGTGACGGGGAGCCGGCCGTAAGCCGAGTTCTGTTGCGGAACGAATCCCGCGACGGTCATTTGTCTGGGACGGGCGTCTCCGCCCGCCTCGAGCGACCTAACCCGGGAGTTGTGGCGAGACGGGCCATCTCTCCTCCTCTATTCGGTCTTGCTCCGGGTGGGGTTTGCCGAGCTACCCGCGTCGCCGCGGATACTGGTGAGCTCTTACCTCACCGTTTCACCCTTACCCTGCACCGTCGAACGCATCGATGCACCCTTCCGGGCCGATGCGGCTCCGCCGGTTTGCGCAAGGCGGTCTGTTCTCTGTGGCACTTTCCTTGGGATCGCTCCCACTGGGGGTTACCCAGCACCCTGCCCTGTGGAGCTCGGACTTTCCTCAGGGCCCGAGGGCCCCGCGACCATCACACCGGCTCCCCATCGCCATGATCCTACCGCAACCTGAGCGAAGACCCAACAGCCCGCGATCCGCCGCGATCCGCTCAGTCGGTCCCGGGTGCCACGAGGATCCGCCCGCACCCCTCGCAAATGATCACGTCGCGAGAGCGCCGGACTTCCTGGAGCCGCTGGGGCGGCAGGGCGTAGCCGCATCCTCCGCAGGCGCCCGCGTCCACTCCCACGATCGCCAGATCCCCCTTGCTCTTCCTGATCCTCTCGTACTTCGCGCGCAGAGGGGCCGAGAGCCTCTCCACGGCGGGGACCCGCTCCCCCTCCCTCTCGTCGAGCGCGGCCTGGACCTCGGCCTGCTCCGCGCGGAGCCTCCCCGCCGCGCCCTCGTGCTTGCGCCTCTCCTCGTCGACGATCGCCTGCAGGCGGTCGATCTCCTTCTGGATCGCTTCCTCCTGGACGAGGATCTCGAGGATCTTGTCGTCGTTCTGGGAGGCCTTCTCCCTCATCGCCTCGATCTCGCGGAGGTTCGCTTGGTATTCCTGGTTGTTCCGGATCCGGTACTGCTTCTCCTCGAACTCCCTCCGGCGGGTCTTCGCCTGCTCGACTTCCCTCTCCGCGGCCCGGCGGTCGAGACGGAGGTCCTGGAGCCTCCTCTGCTCCTCCTCCAGGATGTCCTGATGGACCTTGATCTCCTTCTCCAGACGCTCGAGCTCGCGCGGGATCACGACCGCGCGCTCCCGCAGACGATCGATGTCCCGGTCAAGAACCTTCAGGGAATGCAGAACTCTCAGATCTTGTGCGCCTATCATCGCTCTCCGCTTTCCGCGAATCCTCTCAGAATTGCGAAGGGGTAGCCGATCTGGCTACCCCCTGGTCGCGAACTCCTCGCAAGCCGGGTCGCCCGGCTGTCCTCGGTCGGAGGGATGGTGGGCGGAACAGGACTTGAACCTGCGACCCCCGGCTTGTGATGCCGATGCTCTGCCAGCTGAGCTATCCGCCCATGCCATCGTTCGCCCTCACCTCTTGGGCCCACTTGGATTCGAACCAAGGACCGACCGGTTATGAGCCGGCAGCTCTGACCCCTGAGCTATGGGCCCCGACCGGCTAACTCCCGGGAACCGGACGGTATCAGACACTCCCCGAACCGTCAAGCAACCCGGGCCTAGGTCATCTCCATGAACGCCTTCAGGCGTCTCTTGCGCGTCGGGTGCTTGAGCTTCCGCAAGGCCTTCGCCTCGATCTGCCGGATCCTCTCCCGCGTGACGTTGAAGAGAGCGCCCACCTCCTCGAGGGTCCGCGGGCAGCCGTCCTCCGTCAGCCCGAAGCGCAGCCTGATCACGCGCGCTTCGCGCTTTGTGAGCGTCTCCAGGACCTCGTTCACTTCCTCGCGGAGCATCGCGAAGGTCGCAGAGTGCGCTGGCGAGACGACGCTCGTGTCCTCGATGAAGTCCCCCAGGTTCGAGTCGTCATCCTCCCCGATCGGCCGGTCGAGGGAGATCGGCTCCTGGGACGCCTTCAGAACCAGCTTGATCTTGTCGACCGGCATCTTGAGCCGCTCGGCGATCTCCTCCGAGGTCGGCTCCCGGCCCAGGTCCTGGACCAGACGCCGCGTCGTCCTCACGACCTTGTTGATCGCCTCGATCATGTGGACGGGCACCCGGATCGTCCTGGCCTGGTCTGCGATCGCGCGCGTGATCGCCTGTCGGATCCACCAGGTCGCGTAGGTGGAGAACTTGTATCCCTTGCGGTAGTCGAACTTGTCGACGGCCCGCATCAAGCCGCTGTTTCCCTCCTGGATCAGATCGAGGAATTCGAGGCCCCGGTTGGTGTAGCGCTTGGCGATCGATATCACCAGGCGGACATTGGCCTCGATCATCTCCTTCTTCGCCTGGTCGCGTCGCATCTCCCCGTCGGAGATCAGGTGAACCACATCCTGGAGGACGGCGCGGTCCATCCGGATGTCGTTCTCCATCCGCCGGATCTTGCGCTTCTCGGCCTTGAGCTCCGTGTCGAGCCGAGTGATCTCCGCCCGCAGGGCGGTCGACACGTCATCCTTGGGAACCGCCCGCGAGCGCGGCGCCGCCTTCTTGGCGGCCGAGCCCTTCGCCTTCGCCGCCCGGCCGCTCTTCATGGCGGTCTCCTTGAGACCGGCAAGCTGGCTGCGGCGCTGGCTAATCTCCTTCTCGAGAGCGGCGATCTTCTGCTCCGCCTCGCGGAAGCGGTCGAGCTCCCGCTTGAGCCGCGCCGAGAGGCGCTCGATCAGCTTCTGGCTGATCTGCAGCTTCAGCACATCCTCGACCAGCCTTCGCTCCCTCTTCTGGAACTCGGCCTGAAGCTGCAGCCTCTTCTGCGCGGGGGCGCGCTTGTCGGCCACCACCTTGGCCTCGATCCAGCTGGAGTAGTCCTTCAGGATCCTCGCGACTCCCACCGTCGCGCGGCGGAACTCCTTCTTCGGGGAGACCTCGGCATCCCAGTTGCCCATGTCGAGCTGGATGACGTCGCCGAGCTGGCCCTTGCCGGCCCGCAGCTTATCTGAAGCCGCCTCGATCTCCCGGATGGCGATCGGGGTCTTGAACATCGTGCCCGCGATCTGGTGCTCCGCGGTCTCGATCCGCTTCGCGATCTCGACTTCCCCTTCTCGATCGAGCAGCGGCACGCGCCCCATCTCGCGCAGGTACATGCGGACGGGGTCGTCGTAGCGCACGGCGGGAGTGGGCTGCAGGCGGGCGTCCTTGCGGGCCGCGTCGGGCGTCGCGCGGAGATGCTTGAGCTCGCGCTGGGCGTCCTCGAGCGACTCGAAGATCCGAATCTGGAGGTCGCGAAGAAGCACGAACGCCTCGTCCATCTGCTCGACCATCTGGTCGGGTGGACCGGCGCTGTTGACTGCGGTTTCGATATCCTCGTAGGTGACGTAACCTTGCCGGAGGGCGAGACCCTTGAGGGCCTGCAGGTCCGCCCCCCGCGGTCGCTCCTTCATGCTGGATGGGCTCCTTTCCGGCACGTTTTCTAAGAATGCCAGCTCATCGGCGAGTTGTCTAGGGAAAGTTGCTCTTCCGCTCGCCGTCGGGCGCTTCCGTCTCCCGGAGCGCCGCGGCGAGGTCCTGCTTCTCCTTCAGAAGCGAGACGATAGGCTCGCCCCTCTCTTCGGCGCGGCGGATCCGGTCGGTCAGATCGCGCATCCGCCGCTGGAGTCCGAGCGCCCTCAGCCGCGGGACCAGATCCACCGGGACCTCCGCGACCGATCCTGTCTCTCCGTGCAGAAAGTCGAGACCTCGCCAGATGTCGGGATCCTCGCTCGCGCTCGAGAGAAGCGCGGCCTCGTCGACGATGCCCTCGAGGTATCTCTCCGCAATCCAGGCAAGCAGATCCCCGCACCTCGAATCGATCTCGGGGATCTCCGCGCACGCTTCCCGGAGCTCGGCTGCCAGGGAAGGGCTCGCGACAGCCACGGCCACGATCTGTCTCTCCCTCTGCCCCATGGGCCGGCGTTCGGGCGAGGCCGCCGCCGGGGCGATCGGTTGGGGACGCGACGCCGTCCCCGGGCCGGCGCGGCCGATCGCTTCATAGATGCGCGCCTCCCGGATCCGGAAACGCCCGGCGGCGTCCTGCACCCAGAGGTCGCGGACCAGGGGATCGGTGATCTTGCGCAAGAGATCGGCCACGCGGGAGAGAACGACCTCGGGCGCGAGCCCCTCCTCTCTCACATGCTCCTCGACGTATTGCAGCGGCGTGTAGCTTCTCGACAGAGCCTGTCGCACCGCCGCGGGCCCCTCGGCGCGGACCCAGCTATCCGGATCGAGCCCCTTCGGGCAGAGGGCCACCCGCACCCCCGGATGCACCGGCACCGCCGCATCCAGCGCCCGCAGGACGGCGGTCCGACCCGCGGCATCCCCATCGAAGAGGAGGACCCAGCGCTCCGCGTAACGCCTGAGAAGCATCGCTTGCTCCGCGGTCAGGGCGGTTCCGCAGCTGCCAACGACCCACCCGATGCCGGCGGTCGAGAGGCTGATGACATCGAAGTAGCCCTCGACCACAAGAACGTTCTCCTCAGCCCGGATGGCATCGCGCGCCTGCGAGAGTCCGAAGAGAATCGCCCCCTTCTTGTAGAGAGGAGTCTCCGGCGAGTTCAGGTACTTCGGCTCTCCATCGCCGAGGAGCCGGCCGCCGAAGGCGACCGGCCGCCCGCCCGGCGTGCGGATGGGGATCATCACACGCTCGCGGAAGCGATCGTAGAGTCCCCGCTCCCCCTCAACGACAAGCCCGGCCGAGAGCAGGACGCGTTCGGGCAGCAGGCGCCGCGCGTGTTGCAGGAGGGCGTCCCAGGAGGCCGGCGCCCAGCCGAGGCCGAATCGAGCGATCTGCTCCTCGTCGATGCCCCTCCGCATGAGGTAGTCGCGGGCGGGGCCTCCTTCCTGCGACCGCAATCGATCGCTGAAGAAGCTCGCGGCGACCTCGATCGCCTCGCCGAGGCGGTCATCCCCCTCTGCCGCTCCGGGGAACCGCCGGCGGGGAATCTCGATCCCCGCTCTCTCCGCGAGCATCTTGAGGGCGTCGGGGAAGGTGACCTTCTCCATCATCATCAGAAAAGTGAAGACATCGCCCCCCTCGCGACAGCCGAAGCAGTAGAAGGTCTGGTTCTCCTGATTCACGAAGAAGGACGGGGTCTTCTCCGCGTGGAAGGGGCAGCGTCCCTTCCACCGCTTCCCGGCCTTGTGCAGCTCCAGAAAGGGGGAGATCACGGCGAGGATGTCGGTCGCCAGCCTCACCTGCTCGACGAAGGGGTCGCTTCCCCTGAGTCCCATCCTGGCACCCCGTTCTCCGCGGCGGGCCCGGGCGCCCCCCGCTCGATCGCGCGCCTCGCGATCCCACATCCCGCGGAGCCTCCTACTTCCTACTGCCCGCGGGATCCGCCTCTTCGTCCTCAGACCTCGGTTGAGCGCAGACTCACGATCGTCGCGCCCCATCCACCCTCATGCGGCTCGCCGGTCCGGAAGGAAACCACGAGGGGGCTCGCCGCGAGAAACTCCTCGATCGCACGCTTGAGCTTCCCGGTTCCCTTGCCGTGGATGATCCGAACCTCCGGAGTCCCCGCCAGGGAAGCCCGATCGATGTAGCGCTCGACTTCCAGAGTCCCTTCTTCCACGGATCGGCCCCGCAGATCGATCTGCCTCTCGACGGGCGCGACGCTTTCCGGACCACGGACGGCATCCCGCCCGCGCGTCGGGGAGATGAGCGGACCTCCTGCGGGGGCCTCGGAAAGTGTGCTGCTGTCGACCAGGAACCGCAGCGTGCCATGCGCAATCCAAACCCTTTCGTTCCCTTCAGGTTCCGACTCGATCCTGACGTGGGACTTCAGGTCCGCGCTCCAGGCCAGACGGCCCGGCTGGAGATCCGCCCGGCGCAGGGGCCTCAGGGCAGGGTCTCTCGGGGAACGAAGGCGCGACCGGACTCGCTCGAGACCCTCCTCGGCGGTCTTGATCTCGGCCGCTTCGATGCGGCCTCGCTCCTGGAGGGTCCGTTCCGCTTCGACACGCATCCGCCTGATTTCGTTTAGGAGATTCTCCGCCTCCGCGACCGTCCTCCCCCCCGCCTCGATCCGGCCCTGCCGGAGCTGGTGGAGCCTCTGCTTCAGCCTCTCCGCCTGCTGCTCCCTGCGGCGTGTGGCCGCCTGCAGCTCCTCCTCCGCGATCCGAACTCGGGACTCCTGCTCTTCGAGAAGCGCCTTCTGGCGCTCCAGATCCCCGAGAAGCTCGTCCAGCTTGGCCGCCCACCGCGACCGGTACGACTCGGCCCTCGTGACAAGCTCGCCGGGTGGGAGGATCTTCTGCGCCAACTCGAAGGCGCGCGAGCGACCGGGCGAGCCGTGGCAGAGCCGATAGGTGGGCCTCTGCGTCGAGGGATCGAACTCCATCGCCGCGTTCCCCATCCTGGGATGCTCGTGGGCCAGGAGCTTGAGCCCTGAGAGGTGGGTCGTCGCCAGGACGAGACACCCCCGATCGGTGAGAAGCTCCAGGAGGGCGCGCCCGAGGGCCGCTCCTTCATCCGGATCGGTTCCGCCCCCCAGCTCATCGAGCAGGACAAGGGAGCGCCCGGTGGCCTCGCTCCATGCGAGGGCGATGTTTCTCAGGTGTCCCGCGAAAGTGCTCGTTTCCTGCTCGATCGATTGCTCGTCGCCGAGATCGACGTAGATTCCGTCCACGACCGGCAGATCGGTCCCGTCCCCCGCCGGAACCATCAGACCGCTCTGCGCCATCGCTGCGAGAAGACCCACCGATTTCAGGGCGACTGTCTTCCCTCCCATGTTCGGCCCGGAGAGAACCATGGTCCTCGCGGCGCCGGCGAGCTCGAGGTCGAGGGGCACGACCGCCGCGCCGCCCGCCCGCTCGGATTCCGCAAGGAGCGGGTGGCGCGCCGCGACCAGGCGAAGCCGATCGCCATCGTTGAAAGCCGGAACCCTGCCGTCCAGATCGAGGGCCAGCTGGGCGCGCGCGCGCAGGAGATCGAGAACGCCGCAGGCCGCGTACCCGCGCCGGATCTCGGCCGCTCGATCCCTCAGACGGCCCGTCAGTTCGTGCAGGATGCGGACGCGCTCCTCGTGCTCGCCCGCCTCCATCTCGGCGATGGCGTTGTTGCGCTCGATCGCCTGCAGCGGCTCGAGGAAGAGGGTCTGGCCCGAGCCGGAGTGGCCGTGGACGATCCCTTTCAGGTGCGCCCGGTCCTGGGCCTTCACGGCCAGGACGTAGCGCCCCTCCCGGAGCGTCACGAAGCTCTCCTCCGGGCGACTCGTCTCGCGCCGCGCCAGGGCCGCGAGCGCCTCGCCCGCCTCGAGCCTCTGGTCGCGCAGGCTCTGTCGGATGCGGGCCAGGTTCGGCGAGGCGGTGTCGAGGAACTCCCCCGACGGATCGAAGACCTCGTCGATCCTCTTGACGAGCTGGCCATGATCCTCGAACTGCGCGGCGATCCGGTGGACGTCCGGAAAGCGCTGCTCGATCTCGGGCCTGCCCAGGGTTCGCCGGACGCGCGAACTCAGATCCAGGTAGCGCCGCAGCTCGAGGATCTCCAGCGGGTCGAGGAGATCCTCTTCCATGAAAAGCCTCGCGATCAGCGGCTCGAGCTCGCCGATCTCGATAGGCCCCGGGTCGTATCCGGCGATCCAGAGGTCCCGCATCTGGCGCACGCGATCGAGCTCGCCCTCGACCGCGGCGCGATCGACGCACGGACGCAGGGCAAGCGCCCCCTGGCGGCCCCGCGCCGAGTGGGCGCGTTCGGCGACCATCTGGCAGACCTTGGGAAACTCCAGCAGACCTAGTACGTGTTGGTTCACGAAAGTGGCCGGCCCGGCGCGACCGGGCCGGCCTCGATAGGCGGTTTGGCCCGGATCTACCGGTACGAGCTCCGGCTCGAAGTGCCCTTTCTCCGAGCGGCGTTCTCCTTGCGCTTGCGCTTCTCGCTGGGCTTCTCGAAGTGCTGATGCTTGCGAACGTCCGCGAGGATGCCCGCCTTCTCGCACTTCTTCTTGAATCGCCGTAAGGCGCTCTCGAACGACTCGCCTTCCTTCACGCGAATCCCTGGCAAACTGGATCCCACCCCCTCACTGTGGATAGATTCGAGATGATCGGCGGGCCGCCCACGCAACCCAACCTTCTTGGTGATTGGAGACTATCGGCTCGGGCAAGGCGCTGTCAACCCCGCGGCAACGGCATCTCGACCCCGCGCGCACCCCGCTCTCCGGCCTCCCGCGAGGCTCGACATCCCCCGGCCGTGAAGGCCGCGGGAACCGCGCCTGCGGGTCGCCGGGCGAGACCGAGTCTTCCGGCGGGCGGGCGATTGCCCCTACACTGCACAGATGCGCGGCGAGCGAGCGCCCTTCGCGATCGCGCGGCGCCGGGCGGAAAGACCGGAGGACCCAGCATGGACGGCTACGTCGGGGTCGACTTCTACCGAATCGACGACCTCCTCACCGGCGAGGAGCGGATGATCCGAGACACGGTTCGCTCGTGGGTCGACGAACGCTTCCTGCCCGGGATCAACGGATGGGCGAAGGAAGCGCGCTTCCCAACAGAGCTGATTCCCGAGATCGCCGCCATGGGATTCCTGGGACCCCACATCCCGGGCGAGGGGAGCCCGAACCTCGGCCCGGTGGCCTACGGCTTGATCCAGCAGGAGCTCGAGCGGGGCGACAGCGGCCTGAGGAGCTTCGCCTCCGTGCAGGGCTCGCTGGTCATGTACCCGATCCACACCTTCGGGAGCGACGAGCAGCGCCGCCTCTGGCTTCCGCCTCTGCGCTCCGGCAAGGCGATCGGCTGCTTTGGCCTGACCGAAGCAGATGCCGGCTCGAATCCGGGCGCGATGCGCACGAGCGCGCGCAGGGACGGCAGCGGCTGGGTTCTCAACGGATCGAAGATGTGGATCACCAGCGGGTCGATCGCCGATCTCGCCGTCGTCTGGGCGCGCACCGAAGAGGGATTCCGCGGCTTTCTCGTCGAGGCCGGAACGCCTGGGTTCTCCGCTCACGAGATCAAGACGAAGTGGAGCCTCAAGGCCTCCGTGACTTCGGAGCTCGTCTTCGAGGACTGCCGCCTGGGGACCGAGGCGATGCTACCGGGCGCGATCGGGCTGAAGGCGCCGCTCGATTGCCTCACGCAGGCGCGCTACGGGATCGCCTGGGGCGCGATGGGTGCGGCGATGGCCTGCTACCACGAGGCCCTGCGCTACGCAATGACGCGGGCGCAGTTCGATGGGCCGATCGCCAAGCACCAGATCGTCCAGGAGAGGCTCGTCGAGATGCTGGCGGCGATCACCAAGGGCCAGCTCCTCGCCTATCGCCTCGGTCGCATGAAGGAAGAAGGGAAGGCGCGCTTCCACCACGTCTCTCTCGCGAAGAGAGAGAACGTCCGCGCCGCCCTGACGATCGCACGCGACGCGCGCGATCTGCTTGGCGCCAGCGGGATCACGGACGAGTACCCGGTGGGCCGGCACCTGGTCAATCTCGAGTCGGTCTCGACCTATGAGGGAACGCACACCGTCCACGCGCTCATCCTGGGCGCCTCGATCACCGGGATCGAGGCATACCGCTAGCGGCAGGAAGGAGGAAACCTTGCGTTACGAGCGTCTCGTCTCGCCGGCGGAGGGGCGACCCATCGAGGTCAGGGACGGACGCCTCGAAGTGCCCGACCATGTGATCCTCCCCTTCATCGAAGGGGACGGCATCGGCCGAGATCTCTGGGGGGCATCGAGGCTGGTCTTCGACGCGGCCGTCGCCCGCGTCTATCGGGGCGAGAGGAAGGTGGCCTGGTTCGAAGTCTACGCCGGGGAGAAGGCGACCCGTGTCTATGGCGAGACGACATGGCTGCCGTCCGACACGCTCGCGGCGATCCGCGACTACCGCGTAGCGATCAAGGGCCCCCTCACGACCCCCGTCGGAGGCGGGATCCGCAGCCTCAACGTTGCGCTCCGGCAGGAGCTCGACCTCTACGCCTGCGTTCGCCCCGTCTCCTGGATCCCCGGAGTCCCCTCCCCCGTCCGCGAGCCGCAGAAGCTCGACATCGTCATCTTCCGCGAGAACATGGAGGACCTCTACAGGGGGATCGAGTGGGCGGAGGGGACGGCGGAGGCGCGCGGGCTGATCCGCTACATCGCCGAGCGGCTGGGCAAGGAGATCCCGATCGACTCCGGGATCGGCATCAAGCCGATCAGCGTATCGGGGACCCGTAGGCTGGTCCGCCTGGCGATCCGCCACGCGATCGAGCACGGACGCAGGCGCGTCACATTGGTCCACAAGGGGAACATCATGAAGTTCACGGAGGGGGCATTCCGGGACTGGGGATACAGCCTGGCGCGGGAGGAGTTCCCCGACCGCGTCGTCCTGGAGGACGACCTCGGAGGCAAGCCGATCCCCGCGGGGAAGATCCTCGTCAACGACCGGATCGCCGATTCGATGTTCCAGCAGATCCTGCTCCGGCCCGACGAGTACGAGGTCCTGGCGACGCCGAACCTGAACGGCGACTACCTGAGCGACGCCTGCGCGGCGCAGGTCGGCGGCCTCGGCATGGCCCCCGGATCGAATGTCGGCGATTGCATCGGCCTCTTCGAGGCCACGCATGGGACCGCTCCCAAATATGCGGGACAGGACAAGGTCAACCCGGGATCGCTCATCCTCTCGGGAGCGATGATGTTCGATTACATCGGCTGGCCGGAGGCCGCCCGCGTCATCCGCGGGGCTCTCGCGGCGGCCGTGTCGCGCGGACAGGTGACCTACGACCTTCACAGGCAGATGGAGGGAGCGACCCTCCTGTCGACCTCCGGCTTCGCGAAGGCCATCGTCTCGGCGATGGAGGAGGTGTGAGCATGGGCAAGTCGATGCGCGCCGGCCGCTGCGCTGGGATGTCGCGTCTCGCTCCTTCTAAGGTCTTTGTCCAGGCGCTCGCGGTCGCGCTCCTGCTTTCCGCGACGCCGGCCGCGGCATCGATCCGCTTCGCGGGAGCGCCGGGAATCGGATACCGGTTTCCGATCGATTCGGGCCTCGCCGACCTCTATGGATCGGCCCCGTCGCTCCATGCCGCGGGGGAGGTCTTGATCGAACCTCTCCCCTTCTCGACTGCCGTCGAGGTCGGTTACTCATGGTCCAAGTGCGATCACGCGGGCGCTCCCTTCTTCGTCGCATCCGCCGAATCGAAGCTGCAGCTCGTGCCGATCGAGATCCTCTTCCGGCTGCCGCTGCGCGACGGGCCCCTCGCGCCGCATGCGGGAGTCGGCCTCGAGCTGCTCTGGATCAAGGAGTCCTTCCGCTACAAGCTCCTCGGAGAGCAGGGAGATCGAGACGCCGCGGGAAGCCTCCATCCGGGCCTGGTCCTCGTGGCGGGCGCCCAGCGGAACCGCTCGCCGAAGCTCAGGCTGGAAGGGTACGCGAGCATCGTCAGCGCCAAGAAGAAGGTGACTCGCGGCGAGACGTACGAACCTTCGAACGCCGAGAAGGTCAACGCGGGATCTCTCGGGCTTCGGATCTACTGGAGGCTCCCATGAACGGACGCATCGCGCGCCTCGCCGTTCTCTTCCTGTCCCTGTCGGCCGCGCAGGCTGCCGCGGCATCGGCTTCTGAGCCGGGGAGCGGAGGCACCCGCCTCGAGCCCTTCCTGGCGAGGCTGGCCGCGGGGAATGAGGCAAAGGCGGTTCCCCCCGCACCTCCTTTCATCGCATGGGACGAGGAGGAGGCGGTCCGCCTGCGCGCCCGCGTGCTCCTTCTGCGCGAGCCGGAGTTCGATTGGCGGGAGCTGCGGGCCGCCTGCGAGGGCCTCTCCCCCTCGATGGAGTGGGAGGGCGAGGGGCGCGAGGTCGCTCAGGCCGTGATCGCCTGGCGCGATCTGCCGGTCATCGCTGAGCTGCCCGGCCTTCGCTATCTCTTCCGTCCCCCCGCCGGAGTCCCCTGCGCCGAGGTCGAGACGGAAGGGCTCGCGGGGATGCTCGTGCCGGAGTTCCGGGAGGCCTGCCCCGGCTGCGCGGGCGTGGGAAGCAGGATCGCGATCCTGGACAAGGGATTCGCCGACTATGAGCGATTTGTCGGGACCGAGCTCCCGGAGGATCTTGTCGTCCGCTCCTTCTTCGACAGCCCCGAGGGGAACGGAGACATCGGAGGAGGAGGAGAGGACCACGGCGTCGCGTGCGCCGAGATCGTCCACGACATCGCCCCGGGAGCGCGGCTCTACCTCGTCAATGTGAACACGGTTCTCGATCTGGAGAAGGCGGTCGACTGGCTGATCGAGGAGCACGTCTCGGTCATCAGCCACTCCCTAGGCTGGTATTTCGGGAACCTCGAGGGGATCGGGCCGATCAACGACATCGCCGACAGGGCCGCGCGCAGCGACATCCTCTGGGTCAACTCGTCCGGAAACGAGGCGGAGCGCCACACGTGGACCCGATGGCGCGACGAGGACGGCGACGGCAGCCTCGAGTTCGATGCCGCGGGCGACGAGCGTCTCGACTTCGCCAATCTCCGGACCGGCCAGGATCTGGTCCTCATCCTGCTCTGGGATGAGTGGCCGATCGCCTCCGCCACCGATCTCACACTAGAACTGGTCGATGAGGGGGATCAGGTCCTGGCGTCGAGCGAAGCGTATCCTTTCGCCTACAGGTATCTCGCATGGACCTCGACCGACGGACGCCCCGTCGCGGCCCGCGTGCGGCGCGCGCGGGGGAACATGGGGAGCCGAGCGGTCCACGTCTTCCGCGTCGGATCGGGCGTCACCATGGAGGAGCATGCAAGGCCCGACCGCAGCCTGCTGGTTCCATCGGACAGCCCCTCGGTGATCGCCGTCGGGGCGACCTACTGGATGGACGAGACGCTCGACTCCTACAGCAGCCGCGGCGCCACGGACGGGTCGGGCCCCGTCAAGCCGGAGCTCTGCGCGCCCGTGGGAGTCTCCACGGCGATCTACGGAGGCGGAGGCTTCCGCGGCACATCGGCCGCCGCCCCGCACGTCGCGGGTGCGGCCGGCCTGCTTGTCTCCTCGGGGATCAGGGGGGGCTTCCGCGATCTGCAGTGGACGCGCGAGGAGCTGGTCACGCTGCTCAGCAAGGCGGCGAAGCCCCCTTCGCAGATCAATCCGCCGATCACGCCGCTCGCCTGGGGAATCGTGCGGCTCCCGACGCCCGCTCCCGCCGCTCTGCGGCGCGCCCCGACTCTCTTGGGCAATCCCACGTCCGGATCCGTCGGCTGGATCGGCCCATGCCGGGATGCGCTCATCCTGGACTGCGCGGGACGAGCGGTCGCGCGGGGCCGCGACGGCCGATGGGACGGGCGGGATCTCGGAGGGCGTCAGGCGGCTCCCGGGATCTACTGGCTCTCGTGCGACGGATCGGCGGCCGCGCGGATCGTCTGGATGGGGCGCTGAGGGGATCGTCTGGCTGGTGCGCTGAGGGGATCGACGGCATCCGCGGCATGAGGCCGCGCGCGATCCGCGCTCCAGCCCCCGATTGCCATTGACCGCAGCGAGAGGCCACGATAGCCTTGGTGTTCGCCAATTTCGGACAACAGATCGGCCGGAACCAACAGGGGCGTCACAGATGAAGGCCTTGGCAGAGAAGATTCGCGCCGCGCGCAGCATTCTGCTCTCCACCCACAAGGATCCCGATGGCGACGGGATCGGCGCGGTCCTCGCCCTCGCCCTCGCCCTCCGCGGAGCGGGCACCGAGATCCATGTCCGCCTGCCCGATCCGGTTCCGGAGCGCTTCCGCTTCCTCGATCCGGAGGGGATCCTCGTCCATCTCGAGAATGGCCGGGAGGATCTCGGGTGCCCTCCTCCCGATCTGGCCCTCATGATCGACACGCACCAGTGGGCGCTGCTCGGCAGGGTCGGAGAGCTGATCCGATCCTCCGGAGTTCCCGTCCTGTTCCTCGACCATCACCCCGTCCGCGGCGCCGTGCGTGCCGACGTCTACGGGAATCCCGACTCCTGTTCGACCGGCGAGCTGGTCTACCGCCTCATCCTGCACTACCTCGATCTGCCGATCGACGCGAGGATCGCCACCTGCCTCTATGCCAGCGTGGCCTATGACACCCACTCGTTCCGCTACGTGCGCAACAGCCCCTCCCCGCACATCGTGGCCGCCGACCTGATCTCGAGAGGAGTCGACGCCACCGAGGTCTACCGGCATCTCTTCGCGAGCAACCCCGTCGGCAAGATGCGCCTGCTCGGCCGTCTCCTGGGCGCGATCCAGATCGAGGAGGAGGGGGAGCTGGCCCTTGTCGGGCTGCCTCTCGACTGGATGCGCCAGCACGAGGTCTGCGAGGACGATCTGCGCGACACCGTCAACTTCATGCTCGAGTTCAATCATGTCGAGGTCGCGGTCCTTCTGCGAGAAGTCGAGGGCGGGGAGACGAGGGTCTCCTTCCGCTCGAAGGGAAGGACCGAGATCCACGAGGCCGCCCTGAGTCTGGGAGGCGGCGGCCACGCCTTCGCCGCCGGGGCGACCGTCGCCGGCACCCTGGATGAGGCGCGGGCGAGAGTTCTCGACGCCGTGATTCCCCTGATCCGCAGGACGAAGGGATCGCCCTGCGGATCGTAGAGATAGGCCGCTGTCCGATCCGGCATCAGGCCGCGATTCGTGCGACGCCCCGCTCGGGGCGAGAGAGGTGAGAGGATGGACGAGATCCTGTCCCAGGAGAACCGAGAGTACCGCGCGCGCACTCGGGAGTTCGCCGAGAAGGTGATCCGGCCCGTGGCCGCGGAGTACGACCGCAAGCAGGAATACCCGTGGGAGATCCACGAGGCGCTCAAGAAGGCCGGGCTGACCGGCGTCTGGATCCCGAAGGAATACGGAGGGCACGGGGCGGGCCTGCTGAATCTCTGCATCGTCATCGAGGAGCTCTCCCGCGCCTGTGGCGGGATCGGTGTCGCCTACGCGGTCAACGCGCTCGGCTCCTTCCCGATCCTCCTCGCCGGCACCGAAGAGCAGAAGAAGAAGTACCTCACGCCTGTGGCGCGCGGCGAGGCCATGATCTCCTTCGGCCTCTCGGAGCGGGATGCCGGAAGCGACGCGGGCAGCCTCCGCTGCTCCGCCCGGCGAGACGGCGACCACTACATCCTCAACGGGCACAAGAAGTGGAACACCAACGGCGGGATCGCCACCTACTACACCGTCTTCTGCCGGACCGATCCGGCCTCCAAGGGCCCGCGCGGGCTCTCAGCCATCGTCGTCGAGAAGCCGACGCCCGGATTCAGCATCGGCAAGATCGAGGACAAGATGGGAATCCGCTGCGTGCCGGTCGTCGAGCTGGAGTTCGACAACTGCCGCGTGCCGGCCGCCAACATGCTCGGCGAGGAAGGCAAGGGCTTCCGCATCGCCATGGAGACCCTCGATCGGGCCCGCCCGGGCGTCGCCGCCCAGGCGGTCGGACTCGCGCAGGGAGCCATGGAGGTCGCCATCCGCCACACCTCGGAGCGCCGCCAGTTCGACGTGCAGATCCTCTCCTTCCAGGGGATCCAGTGGATGGTGGCGGACATGGGGACGCAGACGGAGGCGGCGCGCCAGCTCGTCTACACCACGGCAAGGGCTGTCGACGCGCAGGTGAAGAACATCTCCAAGATCTCGGCGATGTGCAAGGTCTTCGCGACCGACACGGCGATGAAGGTGACGACCGACGCCGTCCAGCTGATGGGCGGCTACGGCTTCATGAAGGACTTCCCCGCCGAGAAGTACATGCGCGACGCGAAGATCACCCAGATCTACGAGGGGACCAACCAGGTCCAGCGGATCGTGATCAGCCGGGCCATGATCAAGGAACTCGGCGTGACCGTCTGACGATCGCCGGAAGGGACCTCTCGAGACTCGACTCCACAGAAGACTCCAGACGGCCCTCCGGAGCCGCGGCTCTCGCGGCCCGGGGGGCCTTCTCGCTTCCTTCCCGCACCCCTTCCCCCTGCCTCAGGGAGGGTCCTGCGCGCGGAAGGTAAGCAGGGTTAAACTCCCCAGCCCGATCCGCCGATAAGGAAGAGGAACCGGGCCGGACGGGCCCGAGAGAGCGACAACACGATGCACGAACCCTCGGGTCGTCTGAACGGGCGATTCGGACGCCGCCGGAAAGGCATGCGCTTCCTGACCTGCCTGATTGTCGCATGGGCACAGCTCGGCGGCGCGGCCGCGCCCGCCCTGGCCTCTGCCACGGCGTCGGCTTCGCTCTCGACGGAAGTGGCCGTCCTGCTGAAGATCCTCACCTTCGACCAGACGACCCCCGGCCGTGCCGAGGACGAGCTT
>Ga0194112_10003516_pt1 | contig 21775 bp, 25 predicted proteins | sample TA2MahC400mmetaG_FD_146191 | JGI IMG/M metagenome (GOLD analysis project Ga0194112, IMG submission 146191) | Freshwater microbial communities from Lake Tanganyika, Tanzania - TA2015016 Mahale Deep Cast 400m | ecosystem: Environmental > Aquatic > Freshwater > Lake | place: Tanzania: Lake... | reverse complement strand
TGAAAAACCTCTATGAAGAATTCGGAAGCTGGAGCCTGGCGATGGCGGCCTATAATGCGGGAGAAAACCGTATCAGAAGGGAGATCGACTTCCAGAAAACGCGGAGCTATTTCTACCTCGACCTCCCTATGGAAACAGAGCGATATGTCTATAAGATCGCGGTGGCCAAGATCATCCTCTCCGATCCCGGAAAATTCGGGTTTCATCTTGAGGATCGGGAGATCTATGACCCCCTGCAATTGGAAAGGGTCCAGATTGAACTAAGACAACCCCTTCCCCTGATGGAGGTGGCCAGAGCCATTGGATGTTATTACAAGGAGATCAAAGAGATGAACCTTCATCTCCCGGAGGAGACGATTCCTGCCGGCGTTCAATTTCTTAATCTGCCTTCCGGGACCTCGGAACGATTCTGGAATTTTTTTAATCACTGGAGGAGGGAACCGGAGGGCAGGTAGTCTGTAATACCTCGGTTATGGGGGTCCCCTCATTCCTGATAAAGTTTAATTACAGCCCGATAGGCGGGACATTCTTGTCCCGCCTATCGGGGAAGCGGGGTTAGACTTGCAGCAGGCCCCGCCTATCGACTCGGCCTATCAATGAAATGAAATTACCCTTGTAACTGAGGCATTACGGTAATCTTTTAATTTTTATTGAAATTGTTCAATAAAAAGAATATCCTTTCTCAAAAGCCAAGGGATGGTGGATGTGGAAACGGAACGGATTTTAATCGTGGATGATGAAAGCATCATTCTGGACATGGTCGCCTCTTATGTAAGCCATATCGGTTATGAGGCGATGACAGCCAAAAATGGCAGGGAGGCGTTGGAGCGATTAAGAAGTGAACCTTTTACCATTTTAATCACCGACATTAAGATGCCTGAGATGGATGGGTTTGAGTTGATGAAAGCCGTCCGGTCTGAATTCCCGGATATCCATATCATTGCCATGACCGGCCATGGCGCATCCTATACGTTCACCGATGTGGTTGAATCCGGAGCAACGGATTATGTCCCCAAACCTTTTTCCCTTGATGAGATGACAGCCAAGCTGAACCGGGTGGTCCGTGAGAAAGGGCTCCTCAGGGATGTGAAGCAGAAATCAGTCGAACTGGAAAAGGCGAATGAAGATCTTAAAAGGCTCGATAATCTAAAATCCATTTTCGTCTCAAGCGTTTCACATGAACTCCGTACCCCTCTGACTGTCATCAAAGAGTTTATCTCCCTCATGCTTGAAGGACACGGAGGGACTCTCAGCGAAGACCAGAGGGAGTATCTGGGCATCGCCCACAAAAACATTTTGCGGCTGACGAACCTCATCGATACACTTCTGGATTTTTCGAGAATCGAGTCCGGAAAGGGGTTGCAGTTAAAGTTTGAACCCGCCCGTCTGATGGAAGTGGTCGAAGATGCGTCGATGACACTGGCTCATGCGCTCGAAGAGAAGAGGATTACCCTTGAGAACCAACTCGACCCGGATATGCCTCAGGTCTTGATCGATCGGAACCGATTGGTGGAGGTGTTGATCAATCTCATCAACAATGGAATTAAGTTCACTCCAACCGGAGGAAAGATCACAATCGATACGAGAGGGGTGACTGAAAAACGGGACTACCTGAAGGTGGTGCTGAGCGATACAGGCATTGGAATTCCACCGGAAGACTTGCCCAGAGTATTTGACCGGTTCTATCAGGGGCAGACAAGCATCTCCATGGGATCGGGCCTGGGACTTGCCATCACCAAAGAGATCATCGAAGGGCATAAAGGCTTTATCCATGCAGAGAGCAGGCTGGGGAGCGGGACCTCCTTCGTCTTTACGCTCCCCCTTCTTGTCGTGAGTAACATCTTCCAGCTTCTCATCCAGCCGATGCTGGAAGAGGCTGAAAAGGATGGGCTCTTTTTTTCGATGGTTCGGATCAAGTTCTGGGACCCGAAGATGAAGCGGGAAATGGCGCTGAGTCACGACTCCTGGGGGGACGTGAGATATGCAATCCAGAAGATGGTTCGTTCTGTCGACAACATCGTCCCTTTCCCAAACAGCCTGATTTACCTCTTCTCATTCATCGATGAGAAACTGGCCAGAGAGATTGGCGAAAGGATTCAGGTGAAGTTGACTCAGGGGGGATATGTTCCAAAGGGGACAGAGGTCCAATCCAAAACGTATTCCTATCCCCAGGAAGTCAGTTCCAAAGAGGAGTTTTTAAAAGAGTGCAGGCAACTCATTAAGATGGAGTAGGCCCCGTTAGAAGGCCTTTGGTCTAACCCCACCTCACCTCCCCTTAAGTTAAGGGGAGGCAGGGAGGGGTTAATAGGGGGGATGAAGAAGTTACATCTGCAAGGAGGGTCCATCCTATTATGAGAATGTTATTGGCGGTGTTTGTCCTTCTGGTCTTCATGGCGGCCTGTGATGGCAAGCCGTCTTCCTCACAGAAAATATCGGAAGGTTTACCGGCTCCAAAGGTGATTGTTGAAAAAGAGAAGGTGGAGAAGGCAGAGCCCCTTCCTCCCGAGGTAAAGATCAAGTTGAAGCGGGATGGAAAAGATAACTACTCCTGGGAGCTGAGCGGTTCGGATGCGGACGAGATCCTTAAAATCAATGAAAAGCTGAGAAAGAAATTGGGTGGTGAACAGCAGAAATAGAAGAAAGCAGTAGGCAGTAAATGCAGGAGATGTCTTTGAGCAAAAGACGACAGATCACCTATGGTAGCGAATCTATCACTTCTATACTTACCCGTTCACCCTGAGGCTGTCGCAAGGCTCACCACGAACGAATGACTGAATCACGACACTACCGCAGACGAAGGAGGTCATAAAACAGCATGGAGGCTTATTTTGAGCAGATTTTTAAGGAACTTCCCTTCGGGCTTGGTATCGCCATATTCGTCTTTCTGGGAATCCTTCTCATCATCTGGCTTCTCCTTCCCCTCTGGGTATTATTCATCCAATGGAATACTGGCAAGATCAGAGATGAGATCCGAAGGCTCGCTGACCAGATCGAGGAGAGGGAGGGAAGTGGAAAGGGGAAACATGTCTCCGGGCCAAAGGATTAAAGCAGTCCTCTTTATCTTTCTTCTCCTGCCGATCTCCATGGCTTATTCTGAAAACCTTCAGAAGATTCCCCTTTTCATCAAGGGAAGAGAGATCCAGGTGGAGGTGGCCAGGACTCCGGGAGAGAGAGCCGTCGGATTAATGGGGAGAAAGCATCTGGGGAAGGAAGAAGGGATGCTCTTTATCTTCGAAGAAGAGGGGCAGCACAGTTTTTGGATGAAAGACACCTACATCCCCCTTAGCATTGCCTTCATCGACAGAGAGAGCCGGATTGTAAAGATCACGGACATGAAACCCTTGACCCTGACCTCTCACCCGCCGCCCAAACCGATCCTCTACGCCCTGGAGATGAATCAGGGATGGTTTTCGAAGAACGGAATCAAAGTAGGAGATATTGTGAGGTTTTCTAAATAAAACAATTGCGGAATGCAGAATGCGGAGTGCGGAATTAAACTCCGAACTCCGAAATCCGCAATCCGCAATCCGAATTTAAATATCGTAGTCTCCCGTCCAGCAATAGAGACAGAGGTTTTCACGGGGGAGACCGATCGCTGCCACCATATCTTCAATTTTCTGATATTTCAAAGTGGTTGCTCCAAGTTCCTCGCGTATCCAATCCACCATTCGTTTATATTTTTTTGATCGCTGATCAATATATTCCCTGACGTCTTCGATCTCTTTCCCCTCGAGGGCCCGAATCGCCTTTCGAGCGGCCAGCTCCTTGGTGGAGCGGGTGGAAAGGGCGAACCGGCATGGGAACATCAGAGGAGGACAGGCGGGCCGGATATGAACTTCCCTGGCTCCGCACTCCCGAAGTTTTTTGATCGTGTAGTTCTTTAATTGAGTCCCCCTGACGATGGAGTCTTCGCAGAGGACGATCCGGTTTCCTTGAATCACCGACCCAATGGGAATGAGTTTCATCGTTGCCACCAGGTCTCTGATTTCCTGGGAAGGAGGGGTGTAACTCCGGCCGTAGCCTGGTGTATATTTCACCAATGGTCTCCGATAAGGAACGCCTGACTCCATGGAATAACCGATGGCATGGCCGACACCTGAATCCGGAACGCCTGCCACCAGGTCCGCCTTCACGCCGTCTTTTCGAGCCAGAGCCCTTCCACAGCGCTCCCTGACGAGCTCCACGCTGATGTCTTCATAGCTTGAGGCAGGGTAACCCGTATAGATCCATAAAAAGGCACAGATATGATTCCTTTTTTGGCCAGGTGATTTTTCCACGAGCCCCTTTCTTCCGATGAGGATGATCTCTCCGGGGTCGAGATACTTTTTGACCTTGAAACCGAGATTGAGAAAGGAACAGGTTTCGGTGGCAACCGCATACTCCCCGTCTTTTTCTCCGAGCACGAGAGGGGTTCGACCCAAACGGTCACGGGCGGCATAGATACCCTCTTTTTTAAGAAGGAGGATGGAGGCAGAGCCTTTGATCCGGTCATAGACTCCCTCGATCCCTTCGAGGAGGGTGCGGCCCCGGGTGATGAGTTTGGCGATCAATTCCACGGAGTTAATTCCGCGGCTTGACATCTCGCCAAAGGTCTCCCCGTCTTTAAGAATTTCTGAGCCCAATTCATTCACATTCTCTATCAGCCCTGCCACGACAATGGCGAAATTGCCGAACCTGGATGCGATGATCAGGGGCTGGGGATCCCTATCGCTGATCACCCCAATCCCCATAGGGCCTTTCATCGTTTTATAGTCATCATAAAACTTGGATTTGAACTGACTCTTACTGATGTCATGGATGGAGCGGTGGAACTGTCTGCCCATGACTGCCATGCCTCCGTATTCGGTCCCCATGTGGGAATGATAATCAATCCCGTAAAGGAGCATGTCAGCGCAGTTTTTTTTCGAGACGACACCAAAAATTCCGCTCATAGATCCTCCTGTGTGTTCAATTTTCCATAAACCCAATAACAGAGAGTCCCACTCTTGTCAATGTGACTTGGAGATATCTGATGACATCGATGAGAGACCGATTACACAGATTAGACATACATTGATCAATGAAGAACAATCGGTGTCATTAGGCTCTCCCGGAGATGGAGGGCGTCCATTGAATAATGAGGGCATCCTCGTTCCCGTAATAATTCGGGACGGCGCCGACGATCCGGAATCCCATGCGTAAGTAAAAAGCCTGTGCTCCGAGATTGCTTCTTCTCACTTCCGCCTGCAACCCTTTCAGACGAGGAGTCTCCATGGCCTTCTGGAGAAGTTCTTTCCCGACCCCCTTTTTTCTCTGCGGGGGAAGAACGGCAAGAGAGATGATATGTCCCTCCGGAGAGAAGATGATGTAACCCCAGATCCGGTCCTCTTTGTCACCGGTGGTTCCGGTATAGACAAGAAAATGTTCAGGATAAAGGGAGTGGAGGTGGACGAAGGTCATCCGGTCGTAGGGGGATTTCGGGAAGGACTCTCGTTCGATTTTGAGAATAGCGTTCAGGTCTGAGAGAGAGAAGGGCCGGATCATCACTCTTTTTTTATTCCGGATATAATGGAGGCAACCCCTCCTGTCAGCGGCCGGGAGTGCACGTTGGTCAATCCGGATTTCCTCATCAATTCCTCATATTCTTCGGCATATCGAAAATGGAGGACGGATTCGGGAAGGTAAGCATAGGCGCTTCTGTCACCAGAGATCATCCCGCCAATCCGGGGAAGAATCTTTTTAAAATAGATGGGGTAGAGCTTTTTCATCAGCCCTTTCTGTGGAAAGGTAAATTCAAGGATCACGACCTTTCCGCCTGGTCCCACCACACGGACCATCTCGGAGAGAGACTGCTGTTTGTCCACAATATTTCTCAACCCAAAAGCGATCATCGAACCGCTGAAGGTGTTTTCCCTGAAAGGAAGGGATAAGGCATCTCCAAGTCCGAGACCGACTTTTTTAAGAAGTCCCTTCCTCGAAAGTTTTTCCCGGGCCCTTATGATCATTGATTCTGAGAAGTCTATTCCGAAGACCTTTCGTTCGCGATTCTCCTGCCGGATCATTTCAATCAAAACATCTCCTGTGCCAGTAGCAACGTCAAGCATCCAGCCATTGCATTCTTTGAATTCCAGGGCCGCCATCTTTCTCCAGTAGAAGTCTCTCCGGAGGCTGAGAAGGTGATTGAGAAGATCGTAAGTGGGAGCGATGTTGTTAAAGAGGTTTCGAATAGATTCGGGATGGAGCGAGTAGGTTTTCATTTAAAAAAATTATAGCAGAAGAGTTTAAAGACGGCAATTGACATCTCTTTTTATAGAAAGTAAAATATTTTTAACGGTTAGGAAAATGAAAGCAAAAGGCTTTATCCCCTCCCTCGTCATTTTAATTCTATTGGTCACCCCCTGCTACGGAGAAATGTATAAGTGGGTGGATGAGAAGGGGACGCTCCATTTTGCCGATGATCTTTCAAAGGTTCCGGAGAAATACCGTTCCGATGCTGAGATGCGAAAGGCTCCAAAGGAGATGAGAGAGCCCCCTGCGCCAGAGACTCAGGAGAGGCCCAAGGCATCTCCCGGCATCACTTCTCTTCCAGGGACGGCCGACACTCAGGGATATGAGGTGAATCTCTTCAGGAGACATGAACTATGGCTGACAGAGGTTATCCTGAACGGAAGGTCGAAGCAATATTTTATTGTGGATACAGGGGCAAGCTTTACTCTCATCAGCCGGCAAATAGCCAATGAATTAAGCATCCCGATTAACGAAACCACCCCTTTTATTCGTGTGGCAAGTGCCAGCGATGTTATGCTCACCCCACTGGTGACCTTGAGATCGGTCCAGGTGGGAAAGGCGGAGGTGGAAAATGTGGATACCCTCGTCTATAACATGCCTTCCTATTCCGGCCTTCTGGGAAACTCCTTTCTGAATAAATTCAAGGTCGTGATCGATTCCCTCAACGGAAAGATGACGCTCTTTTCCATGCAGGGAACACCGTCACCCGACCGGCCCGGCGGATATAGCCGGGATTACTGGATCGGTCAGTTCAGGTTTTATAACCGGAATCTGGAAGAGTTAAGAAGGCTAAAGGCAAATTATGAAAGCCGGGGGTCGCGGGCGGAACTGAACCGGATTAATAATGCGATCCGATATTTTGAGGGTCAATTGAGTGAATTGGAACGGAAGGCCTCTTTCGCAGGCGTCCCCAGGAACTGGAGAGAATAATACTATTGCGGATTGCGGATTGGCGATTGCGGAATAAAAAAGAATTTTTAATCCGAATTCCGCATTCCGAAATCCGAAATCGGATCATGGTGTATACAGCACCACCAGGAGTTTGGCCTCGTCATCTCCGAGATTGCGGAGTTTGTGGGGAATGCCTGAATCGAAATGGAGGGTCTCCCCTTTCTTGAGATGATTCTGATTTTCGCCCACCCTGACCTCGACCTCTCCTTTTAAGACATAGACAAATTCCTCTCCCTCATGACGGTAGTCAACCATCCGATGGTCCTGCCGGGGGTCGATGGTGACGAGAAAAGCCTTCATGTGTTTAGACTCTGCATCGGGAGTGAGAGTCTTGTATGAGTAAGTCTGGGTCCGTTTGTAAAAACTTTCTCTCCTTTTTTTAGCTAAGGCTTCCTGTTCCTCGGCAGAGAGGAAAGAACCGGAGTCGATGGAAAGGGCTTTCGATATCTGAATGACCGCTGCAACGGGAGGGATGGTTTTTCCCTCTTCAATCTCACGGAGATAACGGTGTGAAAGTCCGGTTTTGTTGGCAAGGGTTTCAAACGAAAGCTTTCTCAGTTGCCGGAGCTGTTTCATCTTCGCCCCAAAAGATTTTTCATCCACCTTCTTCGTGACCATATCGCCTCCTTGCTACCGGATTGGATTTATGCTCTTCCATTATAATCTCAATTATACATTTTTCAACTGAATTTTTCATGCCACCTGAGGTATAAAAGAAAAAATAAAAAAATATGCTTTGGGTTATGGCTCTTTCATTATATAATGAAATACTGCCGGCTTTTGTGTGGGTATATCCCCCCTCTTAAGAGTAAGAGGGGGTGAGGGGGAGTTATGAATAATGAAAAAGGAGTTCAGAATGTCACGCTGGGTTCAGGCTGGAGCGATCGATAACCGGTTTGAAGGAGACCGGGTTTCTCGGGCATTGGAAGAAGCAGAGATTCCTTATATGATCAAGTCCTTTCTCGACACAGCCTATGACGGGCTTTACGTTCTCCAGAAAGGATGGGGAAGAGTGATGGTTCCGGAAGAGTTTTACAATCAAGCAGAGCGGATTGTAACTGAAGTGAAGATGTTTTTTCAGAAGGAGGGAAAAGATGAGATTGAATAGCCTGGAAGAGATTTTAAGATTTGCGATACGGAAGGAGGCAGATGCGGCAACCGCTTACCGAATTGCCGCAGACCGGGCGCAACCCGGGGTCAAGAAATTCTTTGAAGAGTTGGCTGAAGAAGAGGAAAAGCATAAGAAGAAGCTTGAGGCGTTCGATTTAAAGAAGATCGGCCGGGTGGAATTGAAAGAGCCCAAAGGACTGGGAATGAGTGAAAGAATGGATGATATCCCCTTCGGCCCGGAACTGACCTATGAGGAACTTCTCCGAATGGCGATTAAGAATGAGGAGAAGTCCCAGAATCTTTACACCTCGACCGCAAAACTGGTTACGGATTCAAACCTGAAGAAATTATTGTTGATTCTCGCCCAGGAAGAGTCAACCCATAAGGCGAGACTGGAAAAGATTTATGATGATGAGATTTTGACGGAGTTTTAAACCTAAAATCGAAAAATAGGTTAAGGTTAAGGCTCAGGTTAAGGCCAATGCATTTGTTATTTAAGTCTTGACCTCAACCTTAACCTCATCCTCATACTTTGTTTCAGGGGGTTCGAGATGATACCGGGATTGATGGGAAAAGCTGAGATGATTGTGAAAGAAGAGGATTTGGTGAGTCAGTTGGGAGATCTACCGATCCATGTTCTCTCAACCCCGAGGCTGATTCAACTGATGGAGGAAGCGGCAGTTAACGCCATTCAGGAGATCATCCCTCCTGACCAATTGAGCCTCGGAACACAGGTTAAAATCAAACACCTGTCCGCCACCCCTCTTGGGATGAAAGTGACAGGCAATGCTATTCTGAAGGAGGTTCATAAGAATCGACTCCTCTTTTTGGTAGATGCCTATGATGAGAAGGAGAAGGTTGCCGAAGGAGAGCATGAACGGGTTCTCGTTTCCAAAGAACATTTTAATCAAAAGGTTGAAAAGAAGAGGGCAGGGTGATCCGCAGTTCATCTTCGAATGCAGGAGAAAAGGCCCAAAAGAGAAAGAAGCGTTTTGAAATCCTGGACCACACAGCAGATATAGGGTTGATCGTGTATGGCGGGGACCTCAAGACGCTTTTTGAGAATGCGGGCGAAGCCTTCTTCCAGCTCATAACCGATTTGAAGAGGGTGAGGCAGAAGGAAGAAAGGAAGGTTGAACTAAAAGGAGAGAGTCTGGAGCGGCTGATGGTCGATTGGTTAAACGAGCTTCTCTATCTCCATGATGTGGAGAATCTATTGTTTAGGAAGTTTAAGGTAGAAGCGGTCGGAGAGGAAGGATTGAAGGCCAGGGTAAAAGGGGAGGTTTTTGAGGCAGAGCGACATATCATCAAGACCGGAGTGAAGGCTGTCACCCACCATCAGATACAGGTTAGAAAAGAGGATGGTGGATGGAGAGCACAGGTTATTCTGGATCTGTGATTGGTGAATGGATCGAATTAAATTGATCGGTTAAGGTTATGGCTACGAAGCCCGTTTCGTCATTCGGTAACGGTTACGTTTAAAAGAATTAAACACGACAGACGCAGCCTTTTATAGACGATACGGGCCTCGTTACCCTTACCGTTTGACTTTCTTTTCTATACAAGGGGTGATCAACCATGACATCAGACGAAAAAATCAAAATTCAGAAGATAGATGATTATCGGTGGAGGATCCCTCGCGAGGGGAAGATGAAAACCGATGGCATCGTCTATGCCGATGAACGGATGTTTGAGGATATCCAGAAAGATAAAAGCCTGGCACAGGTGGCCAATGTCGCATGGCTGCCCGGCATCGTGGGCCAATCCCTGGCCATGCCGGATATTCACTGGGGCTATGGGTTTCCCATCGGCGGCGTGGCTGCCTTCGATTTGAATGATGGGATTGTCTCACCCGGAGGGGTTGGATATGATATCAACTGAGGTGTAAGGCTGATGCGCTCAGGTCTGAGCCGCAAAGACATTCAGGGAAGGATGAAGGATCTGGTGGATGGACTTTTCATCAACATCCCTTCGGGTGTGGGTTCCCATCGAAAGGACCTGAAGCTGAATAGAGAGGAGCAGAGGCAGGTCTTGAAAAAAGGGGCGAGGTGGGCAGTTGAGAAGGGTTTTGGCACAGCAGAGGATATCGAACATATCGAGGAATTAGGTTGCATCGAAGGCGCTGATCCGGACCTTATCTCCGAGAGAGCAATGGAAAGAGGGAGGGCGCAATTGGGGACGTTAGGTTCGGGAAACCATTTCGTTGAAGTGGGTTATGTGGCCGAGGTATTTGACGATGATATTGCCCGGACATTGGGGTTATGGAAGGATCAGGTGACCGTCCTCGTCCACACGGGTTCAAGGGGATTGGGACACCAGGTCTGTGATGATTATATCCGGGTGATGATGGATGCTGCCCGAAAATATCGGATCGAACTTCCGGACCCTCAGCTCTGTTGTGCTCCGGTCTCTTCCCCGGAAGGTGAGCAATATCTAAAAGCGATGGCCTGTGCAGCGAACTATGCTTTCACGAACCGGCAGATGATTTCACACTGGGTGAGGGAAACATTCGAACAGGTCCTTCAGAAGAGTCCAAGGGATATTAAACTCGATTTGGTCTACGATGTCTGCCATAATATTGCAAAGGTCGAAACGCATACGGTCAACGGGGAGAAAAAGAAGCTCTGTGTCCATAGAAAGGGAGCGACCCGAGCCTTTCCTCCAAACCACAGGGATATTCCACGAGATTACCAATCGATTGGCCAGCCTGTCCTCATCCCGGGTGACATGGGCAGGTGTTCTTATGTGTTGATCGGGACGGAAAGGGCGATGAAAGAGACGTTCGGCTCCACCTGTCACGGAGCAGGAAGGGTGATGAGCCGCCATCAGGCCATCAAGACGGCAAAGGGAAGGTCGGTAGTGAGGGAGATGGAGGATCAGGGGATCATCGTGAAGGGAGCAAGCCGGGGGACAATAGAGGAAGAGATTCCCGAGGCCTATAAAGATGTGAGCGATGTGGTGAATGTGGTTCACCATGCAGGCATCAGCCTGAAGGTGGTCAAACTGGTGCCCATGGGAGTGATTAAAGGATAATCGGAAAGTGGAAAGTGGAGAGTAGAGGGTAGTTTTTTTCATGACCACCTGCCACTCTCCGTCCTCTACATACGAGCAAAATGAGAATACTGGCGATTGATGTTGGGGCAGGGACACAGGACATTCTCCTTTTCGATTCCGAGAAGAAGATCGAAAATTGCACCAGCCTCGTTCTGCCAACACCATCGAAAATCCTTGCAGAGAGATTGATAAAAATAGAAAGCGATCTCTATGTCCGCGGGGATACGATCGGAGGGGGATCGCTTTCACGGGCTATTCTCAGCCACCTCAAGAAGGGTTATCGGGTGGCGATGGAGGAATCCGCCGCTTTTTCGATTCGCAATGATTTAGATGAGGTCAGGTCAATGGGGGTCGAAGTGGGAAGTAATCCTTCCCCCGGCCATTTTCAGGAGTTGGAGATATGTGAGATCGATCTGGGCCTCCTTAGCCATTTCCTTACCCAATTTGGAGAAGATTTTAACTTTGATGTCATTGCAGTAGCCGTTCAGGACCACGGCGTGGCTCCGAAAGGGGTTTCAGATCGGACGTTCCGTTTCGACCAAATGGAGGCGATGCTACGAAAAGATAACAGGCCCGAGTCATTTCACTTCATAGAGGGTTCCATCCCGGATTATTATCTCCGGATGAAATCAGCAGTAAAAGCGGTGAGAAGAACCTTCTCATCGCCTATTCTGGTGATGGACACTGCTTTTTCTGCTATTTTAGGGTGCATGGACGAAATTGAAGGGCCATCTCTGGTCGTCAATGTGGGGAACGGGCATACCATTGCCGCGCTCCTGATCAATAGGAAGATTGAAGGGCTCTATGAACACCATACCCATGAATTGACTCCGGAGAAATTGGAGAATCACCTTCGTTTATTCCTTCATGGTGAATTAAGCAGGGAGGAGGTATTTGAGGATAATGGCCATGGAGTCATCACATCGACTCCATTTTTTGGAGAGGTATCCATACGGGTCACCGGTCCAAACCGCGATCTCTTTAAAAAAACTTTTTTTCATTATACCTATGCGGCTCCGGGAGGAAATACGATGATGACAGGTCCCATGGGTTTGGTGAAAGCCACCCAATACAGATTCGGTAATTCACACCCTCCAAAGCTTTAGCAAAGAAGCGCCTCCTGATTACTGGTTCCTCAGGAAATTGCCATAAAATTAAATTTTTGGTATAACTGGGTTAACCTTGGGAGGGGTGATTTAAACAGATGCTGTGAGCGGGAAGTATTGTATTTCTTGAAAATACCTTGACAGAGTATTATCCCCACAATAGAATACCACCATGAAAGAGAAGCTTGGAAGGATAGAAACGCAATTCTTTGCATATGTCCAGATGCGGCAGATGCGGATGGTGCGGACCGGCGATCTGGCGGTTTCGGTGCTGCGCCTCTCGCCGGATCAGGAGCGGAAACTGTTGAGCCGTCTGGCGCGCGGCGGGCTGATCGCGCGTGTTCGGCAGGGCCTGTATCTCGTGCCGCAACACCTGCCCCTGGGTGGAGCATGGACGCCGACCGAGGCAGAGGCATTGAATGCGCTGATGAAGGATAGAAAAGGGGCCTACCAGATCTGCGGTCCGAACGCGTTCAACTTATACGGGTTCGACGAGCAGATTCCCAATCGGGTCTATGTCTACAACAACCGGCTCTCGGGTGACCGCCGGGTGGGAAATGTGGACATAGCTTTGATCAAAGTGGCCGATGCCCGGCTGGGTGACACTGAAGAGGTCACGATGGCGGAGGGAGAGAAAGCGGTGTACGCTTCCAGGACGCGATCGCTGGTGGACGCGATATATGACTGGTCGCGGTTCAACGGCATCCCGCGTGGCTATGAATGGATTCGCCGGGAGTTGAAGGCCGGACGGGTGAGTGCAGCGGCGCTGGTGAAATGCACGTTGCGCTATGGCGACATAGGGGCAATCCGCCGCATGGGAGCGTTGCTGGAACGCGAAGGCATTCCGGAAATGTTGCTTCGTAAACTGGAGCGAGCGTTGAAACCGTCGACGAGTCTGATTCCATGGATTCCCACACTACCCAAGCGGGGAATCGCCAACCGTCGCTGGGGCGTGGTGCTGAATGAGCGAGCCTGACCTTCGAACTGTTCATCTGTGGGATGACCCTGATTACTTTCGGGCGGCGGTGAGGTTTACCTCGCAGGTGACGATGTTCGCACCACTACTTGTTGAGAAGGATTACTCCTGCACAGTGCTGCTTGAATACCTCTCGGAAGCAAGCGACGGGTTGGTGTTTAAAGGAGGAACGTGCCTGGCCAAGGTGCATGCGGATTTCTATCGATTGAGCGAAGATCTTGATTTCGTTGTCCCTATGCCTGTGGATGCGCCGCGAGCCAGGCGGAGCAAGCAGGCAATACCGCTGAAGGAGGCCGTAGAAAAGTTACCGGAACGACTTCCCGGATTTCGCCTCGTCGATCCGCTGCAGGGGGCAAACAACTCCACCCAGTACATCGCTGTCGTCGGGTATTCTTCACTGATCCGTCGGCAGGAGGAGACCATCAAGGTCGAAGTTGGCCTTCGAGAACCTTTGTTGATGCCCGTGGTGGACAGCCCCGCGAGAACGCTCATGCTTAACCCGGTGTCCGGCAAGCCGCTCGTGCCTCCGGTTCCGGTGAGGTGCATTTCGAAAACGGAAGCCTTGGCCGAAAAGTTTCGCGCCGCCTTGTCACGGCGAGAGGCAGCCATCCGGGACTTCTTTGACATTGACTACGCGGTACAGAGACTGAATCTCCATGTGCAGGACGCCGCTTTCATCCAGTTGATCCGCCATAAACTCGACATTCCCGGAAATGACCCTGTTGATGTTTCAGGAGAGCGGCTGAAGGCTCTTCGCCAGCAAGTTGCCCCTCGTTTGAAACCTGTATTGCGAGCAAAGGAGTTCGCAGAATTCGATCTCGACCGTGCCTTTAGGACTGTGGCCACTGTAGCGGCCATGGTCCGGTGAATAGCCATGATCACTGACATCAATAGTGAAGACCGGCTGGTTCAGCGGACCTTTGCCGAGCATCTCTCCCCTGAATCGTTTTGGTGCCAAGGTTCGGCAGGAGATTTCGACGAGTTCAATTGAGCCGCTTAGGGTTTATTTATCTTCAAAATTAGGAGGTTGAAAATGGAAAAGATTTATTACTCTTCTTTTGATTCGTCCTTTTTAGGGAAGGTGTTTGTTGCGTCGACAGAGAGAGGTGTTTGTATGGTGGATTTTTTAACTTCGGAGAAGGCATTTCTGGAAAATCTTAAGGACCAATTTTCCGAAGGGGGCATTCAAGATAACCGAAAAAACAGGGGAATCCTCCTTCAATTGAAGAAATACTCAGAGGGAAGACTAAAGCGGTTCAATTGCAAGCTTGATTTAAGAGGGACACCTTTTCAAAAAAAGGTCTGGTCAGCACTAGCCAAGATACCCTATGGCCAAACACGTTCCTATCAGGATATTGCCCGGACGATTGGCCATCCCAAAGCTTTCCGGGCGGTTGGAAATGCAAACGGAAACAACCCCATCCCCTTGATCATTCCCTGCCACAGGGTGATCGAGAGCAATGGTGGCCTAGGTGGCTTCGGCCACGGACTTAAGGTTAAAAAGCAACTGCTGGACTTCGAAAAGGCCCATGTCCTTTGATGAATTTCTAAAAGAAGTCGCTCCGTGTCTTGGCCTTCAGTGGCGGCCCTTTCAGAGGAGAGGGGTCAAACGAAAAGTTGAGCGGAGAATCATTGAACTTGGATTTTCTCGTTTTGATGAATATCTCTTAAAGGTTCAAAAGGACCCTGAGGAAAAGAGTCATCTCTCCAAAATCCTCACCGTCACTATTTCACGATTTTTCAGGGATAAAGAAGTCTTTGATACCTTCGAAGCCTCGGTCCTTCCGGCGATCCTTAAAAGCAGAGAAAAAGGGGACTTGAATGTCTGGTCGATCGGTTGTGCCAGCGGTGAAGAGCCATACAGCGTCTCTCTATTATGGAAAGAAAAGTTTGAAAAGGATTTTCCGGAGGTCCGTCTTTCCATTTTAGCGACGGATATTGACGAGAAGATGCTTCGAAGGGCAGAAGAGGGGAGATATAAAAAGAGCAGTTTGAGAGAGACACCCCAGGAGATTTTGGAAAAATCTTTTAATAAAGAGGATAGTTTTTTTATCCTCAATCCGTCTGTCAAAAAGGGCGTTGAGTTCAAAAGGCATTATATTCTCTCCGAAGAACCCTTTCCAGGAATGGATGTCATCTTCTGTCGAAATTTAGCCTTTACTTATTTCTCAAAAGAATCACAAATCGAGGTTTTAAAAAAGATTGCCTCCAGCTTAAAAGAGAAAGGGTATTTAGTGATCGGAAAAGATGAAACCCTCCCGCTCACTTTTCCTACCTTATTCATTCCAATCTTTCCAACCCAAAAAATTTATCAGAAGTTTACCCCTGCGACACAAGGGTTTATGCCTGCCCGCTGACCTTGCGATTGCGTTCGCTGACAGGTGACCCGGCAAGCCCCCTGTCTTAAAAATGACTTCTATCAAACTCCGGTGGTTTGTAGACTCCAAAGGCAGGGAAAGCCTCGTCATAGATTCCCATCTTCATCCCAATATTCTTTACCATTCTGGACATCAGGATTTTAGCTATTCTTTTCGGAGGCAAGCTTTTAAGAACAATGGTCATAACCGTATCAAGAATTGGAGGCGGACAACCTTTGATCCTAATCCCGTCTTTCAAATCCTTATTAGCTGCAATGGCACAATTTCCAAGGAGGAAAACTTTTTTAGACTCTTTTTTCGCCCTGGCCTTTCCTCCCAGACAGATCTCCAATCTGTCCATAGCCACCCCCGGATTATCCTTACAAAAGACACCACAGAATGCCGATAGTATTGCTTCACAACCGGAACAACAAGATAGATCCGTAGCTCCATGTTGAACTGTAATCCCTTGAATTCCGGCTTGATGAAAGATGTCAGTTACGGAAAGACGCCACTCCAGGGGGCGAACGATTTCTTTTAAGGTTTCCCCCTTCACCTCTATCGCATCCAGCGAGAGGGAGCGCCCCGCAATTGAACTGAATTCTTTAAGATAGTCAACCTCTTCCAGCCTTATCCCCATGGCCTCAGCTCCGACAACATCGCAAGAAAAAACGTCTCTTCCGGCAATAAGAAGGTTTGTCCGATGAGAGGTCCCCAAAAATTCAGGGCCCCTTTCCATTGCATAAATTCCGTCAATGATGGTCAGGGAGGTCTTTATCTTCGTATTCAACAGGGCAATAAGCCTGGGTAAATCATGCTTGTGGAACTTCTTTTTGGACTCAATTGCCAGACATCCTTTTAAGTTCTTCATGCCAAGGGAGACCTTCGTCTGCCGATGGGCTTTCAAAACAGGTAGGTTGATCAGGAAGTCCGATTCTAAGGCCCAACGGGAAACCTTGACCTTGATCTTTTCCAATTGCACTTCCTCGAAAGGCTCCGAGTTAAAATCGACCAATTTTGCGCCATATCTTTTGGCTACCTTTCCGATGCCAGACCATTCGTACCCTTTGTGAGTACTTGAGCCCAATTCCTTATTCGGAATGGTGCCCTCCCCGATCTTAATATCCCTGCACCCCTGATCATGAAGAAGCTCAAGTAGGTGGCCGACAACAACGGATGTCGTGATAACACCAAAAGGAGGTAATTTTTTCGTGCCGCCCCATAGGATATTCGGTTTCAAAAGAATTTTGTGGTCCGGTTTTAACTCTTCGAAACCACCACACAGTTCAATGGCCTTCCTTAAGGCATTTGACGTTCCGTCGTATTTGACAACTGCAACTTTTCTTGCTGGTTCCTTTGTTTCCATTTGCCGCTCCCTTCTTGTTGGGGTCGAGTCGCCTTATATCATCTACACCCTCTGAAAACTCCATCCCATTTTCCACTCCTGAAGGAAATGAATGTTTCAGGAAATTATCCTCGGTTTTTTAAAAATCCACCGGTCAAAACCCGAATTGAGCATCAGCTTGTTAAGGACTGCTCCTTTCTTCAGGTATGATGACGGAGAACAATTCCGTCAGTTTGACAAGGGTGGAGAAGTGGCAAAACATCCCTCTGATGATGAGTTCCCTGGCTAAAAGCTTTTTGAGAACCTTAAAACCTGCCCCATCAAAGAAGTAAGGAAGACCAAATTTGATCTTCAGGAGGCATAAATCGAGAATGGTTGAAGAACCGGCGATGATATGCAAGTCGGGTTTAACAGAGAAACCCTTTGAAACAGTGAGCCTTTCTTGTTTGAATTCGAGCCCCACGGTGATTTGAATGTCCCGGGCTTCTATCAGCACTTTTGCATCTAACGAGTTGAAGAGTTTTATTTTTCCCGGATTCTGTTCCAGGTTCTGCCGGATGAGGTCGGAAAGCATAACGGCAAGGCCGATTTCGCTTGCTTCTTTGAGAACCGTTATTTCTGCCATTGGAGTGATTAAGAAGTAAATAATTGAGAGGACATATTATTCTGAAAATCTCCCCTATCCCCTCTTTGCCAAAGAGGGGGGATTCCTCGCCTACCTGTTATATTTCAAAATGCTTTCTGATAGACTTTTAGGATCTCAGCCGGATCAAAGATCGGCTTTGGATTGTAAACGATTGCCCCGTCCATTAGGGCGTCATTTGCGCACTGAGCCAGTCCGGATTCCTTTACATTCACTTCTCTTAAAGTCTGTGGCATGCCAATGGTTTTAGTAAACTCCCATAAGGCCATGGCGGCCTGTTCTCCCGCTTTCATAAGGTCCATTCCTCTCACCTCTTTGCCCATGGCTTCGGCGATTCTGGAGTATCGGTCGGGGCAGGCGTCGAGGTTGTACAGGATACAGTATGGTAGGAGGATGCTATTGGCAATACCATGAGGTACGCCGAATCTTGCGCCGACACAATGGGCAAGGGCATGCACCATTCCCACCTGGGCATTCGAAAAGGCCGCTCCTGCAATGGTGGCGGCTATGAGCATCTGCCCCCTTGCCACGACATCTCCGCCATTTTCAACAGCCTTTGGGAGGAATTCCCTGATCATCCTGATTCCATGAAAGGCCAGGGCATCAGCGATCGGTTCGCTCTGCATGGAGTGGATTGCCTCGATACAGTGGCTCAGCGCATCCATCCCCGTGGCGGCGGTTAGCCTTTTTGGCAATCCGATCGTCATGTTCGGGTCGAGGATCGCAACGTTCGGAATAAGGTAGTTGTCCGCAAACAATAATTTCCTCTTCTGCTCATGATCCTTTATCACTGCTGCGTAGGTGACCTCACTTCCAGTCCCGGCTGTTGTCGGTATGACGATGTGCGACATGACAGGACCGCCGAGGATATTGAGGCCAGCATAATCCTCCAGCCTCCCGCCTTTTGTCAAACAGATCGCCATTCCTTTTGCCGTATCGATAGCGCTTCCTCCTCCGACACTGACCAGAATGTCAACTCCCAGGGTTCTTCCATATTCCGAACCGGAATTAACGATGTGCACGCCTGTATCAGGAGTGACCTCAGAAAAGACGCCCACGCATTTCGCTCCCAGGGCATCCCGGACAATTTTGACGAGGTCCGTCTTGACGAGGTCCGTCTTGACGAGGTCCCGGTCTGTCACGATCAGTGCCTTGGTTCCCTTTAATTCTTCCACCTCCATTCCCACTTCCTTAGCGGTGCCGGGTCCGAATATGATCTTTGTTGGGAACCTGAAAACAAAATTGAGATTGACATCATAAAGCATGACTCCATCCTCCTCTCCTCCAACGAGAAGAAACCTTGTTCAAAGTTTATTCACTCATCGAGAAATTTCGTCTCAATTCGGGTGGTGCATTCAACGAGTTCCTGGGATGCCTTGACAAAACGAACGATCGTTGGCAGGTCGCCTTTCAACTTGAGTTTTCCCTGCATCATCCCTTTCACCGGTTCCAATTCTTTCCTGATGACCTGTTTCCATCGAGCATAATCACCGGTGATACAGAAAGGGGCTTTTTGGGCATCTTCAGCGGTAACTATCTTCGCATCCCTGCAAACCCCCTGATGAAGATCGAGCCATATACCGACATCTTCCTTAATGCCAATCTCCGGTTTCGCTAATGTGACCAAGGCCACAACTCCGGCGGTCCAGGTTGCACCGGCTTTCTTGTATCCCTCGCTGGAGTTAATCTGTCTCTTAAACTCCTCAACCCACTCTATGCTCGGAAATGATAAGGCCATAACATACCTCCCTTTCTATATGATTTGCCTTTGACGGATTCGTAAAAAGTCGTCACTCCGGTCCTGCGGCAGGAACCGTAGTCCAGAAAATTTATAACTATTTGAAAAGCCTGGATTCCGGCTTTCGCCGGAATGACAGAAGGATGTATTTTCAGACTATTTACGAGAACATCACCTTTTACCCATGTAACTTTTCTGCCAGATTCTCAAGTCCTGCCTTGATTAACACCTCTCTCTTGGGTTTACCCTCTTCGTCCAATCCCCTGATCTCGTAATATTCTCGAAGTAATTTTTCGACATCTGGTACAGAACCAGCTGCAGCCCCTTCTTTCAATGGAGTAAGGATTCTTTTTGGCAATCTATCATCCTTTGCGCTTATTCCCATCATATTCCCGAGCCCTCTCTTTAAGAGCCATGTTCTCTCTCCGCAAGCGAGGAGATTTTTCAATCTAAAATCAAATCCCGTGGTTAACCTTACCATTTCTGCCAGCTCATTTGCCGAAAGAGTCCATGCCACGAATTCACAGATCGCGAGGGAGTTAAATGGAAGACCAAGGTCTTCACATAGCTTTATCATCTCGGCTTTCCCTTCGCTTGTTTGACCTGTATAGTTTTCCTGAACCCCGGCTTCTGGGTACGTAGTAATCCCCTGTTCCACGCCGAGACTGAGGTGCATGAGATGACAGGCGCCCCTGATGGACATCATATAAGCAAGACCCATTCCGTGGAAGCCTCGTGGATCGTGCATCGGAGCCTCCAACCCTTTCACCTCAACGGTAAGCTCCTCGGCCTCTTTACATAGCCTCTTCGCTACCTTCCTGCTCCCCTCAGATAGAACTGCCCCGATCCCTTCTTGTTTAGCTATCTTGTGGAGTAACTCGATGACCCCTGTCATATTTCCCCATGTGAGATCAATTCCATCGGTATCTTTTCTGGTGATCAGCCCTTTCTCAAAAGCCTCCATGGCAAAGGCGATTGTGGCACCACAGCTGATAGTGTCCATGCCGTATCGATTGCACCACTCATTGGCCTTGATTACACCTGCGAGATCATTATTCATCATCAGGGTCCCGAAGGTGCAGCAGGTCTCGTATTCAGGCCCTGGCCCCTCCTCTGTCTTGAAAGGTCCATCATCAACCTTAACTATCCTTTTGCACGCGATCGGGCAGAAAGAGCAGGCATGATTTCTTGTGAGGTATTTTTCGGTCAATGCCGGGCCACCAAGATTTGCAGACAGTTCAATATCTTCCCCGATCATCCAGTTTTTTATGGGGACATCGCCTGTCATCATGCCAAGATCCATTCCAGCATCTGTTCCCATAGACCGAAAAGACTGGGCTACCATCGCTTCACGGGACTTGGTAATTAAAAGCTTTCGTAGAGCGGCATATTCCTCTGGATGAGAAACCTCTACTTTTTTTGTTCCTTTCACAACTACGGCCTTTAATCTCTTCGAGCCCATCACGGCCCCCATCCCTGTCCTGCCGATGAAATCTCCCTTGTCATTACAGATCGCTGCAAATTTGACCTGATTTTCTCCGGCAGGACCGATGGACAGGACTTTCGGGTTTCTATCTTTCCCATGCCTTTCCTTCAAGAGATCTGTGACTGCATAATTGTCCATTCCCCACAGGTCCTTCGCATCTCTTATCTCAATCTTGTTGTCTTCGATAATGAGATAGACCGGGGTGGGCGATACACCTTTGAAGATGATCCCATCCAATCCGGCGAATTTCAGCTCCGGTCCAAAATTCCCGCCACAGGTTCCTTCTCCCCATATCCCTGTCAATGGCGACTTTCCACAGACTGCAAACCTTGATGTGCCCGGCAAGGTGGTGCCGGTGAGAGGTCCATTCATGATGATGAGCGGGTTGTCCGGAGAGAGTGGATCAACCTTCGGATTGACCCGGTCGAGAAAAAGCTTTGCCGCTATCCCACTTCCTCCGATGAATCGTCTTTTGTCTTCATCAGGGACATCAATGATATTCATTTGAGAGGTGGATAAATCGACTTCTAAAACTCGGTTTTGATATCCTGCCATAGGTTCTCTCCGGAATTTTTAAATACCATACCAAAAACACCATGTTTGTCAATTTACATTCCATCTTTCGTATTTAAGTTGAAAGCCTTGGGTTGAGTAGCCCGCAATGCTGATGGATCTTGAGTAAGAAGTATTTAACGTCTTTAAAGCCGTAGGCCATGCGGGATAGCCGTTTTATCTTGTTGTT
>Ga0194112_10003507_pt1 | contig 21797 bp, 18 predicted proteins | sample TA2MahC400mmetaG_FD_146191 | JGI IMG/M metagenome (GOLD analysis project Ga0194112, IMG submission 146191) | Freshwater microbial communities from Lake Tanganyika, Tanzania - TA2015016 Mahale Deep Cast 400m | ecosystem: Environmental > Aquatic > Freshwater > Lake | place: Tanzania: Lake... | reverse complement strand
CTTCTTGCAGATTGTCTTTTTTCTGGCCATATGTCAGCTCCTTGCGCCATATTTCAAATAAGGTGGTCTCGACTCTGCCGGTTCTTCGGATAAATTGAGTTCCCGTACTAATTTCGCAAAAGCGATTCGATGGTTTCGCTCTTCCTGCAAGGCCGGGTGAGGCTTTATATTTTGGAACCTGTCTTTGAAAAAAACGCCGTCCCTCTTTATTGCCGTCCGGCACTCCGCAATTCTGTCCAGGCACTCGGCGGCCGATGTCAATAGCTTTACATGGTGCAACTCAAGTTCATAAGTCTCAAAAATTCTCTGAGACCACTCCAAAGACTCTTTGCTTAAATGTTTCGGAAAAACAGCTTTTTTCATCAATATCACCTAAATTTTTTTCCCGGCCGTTGGACGCACCGGGAAAAGAAAAGGGCTCGCTGCGGTTGTGGATTTTTAGGAGAAAACTTTTTCAGGGTGCTATCCCCCTTGACTAACTCTTTTATACTCCTCGGCTACTCCGATCATAAGCGACTTATACTCTTTGAGTATCTTATCGAGTCCGGCCATATCCCCTCTCAAATACAAAATACCTATCTCTTCTTCCGTGCTGAGCATTTGTTTCCAAAAGCCTGGTTTTGCTTTTGCGAAGCGAAGCGACCCGGGTCGCCAGGCTCGATTGATGGCCTCGTGTGTTTGGCTTATTTTGTCCATTTTTGCCTCAAAAATTTGTCAACTAACACTTTTTTTTTAAAACCATTAGTTGACAAATTCCTTAGTTGACAAATTAGTTGACAAAAAAAATCACCCTTAATAAAATCAATAACTTAGAGTCCGCAACCGGTTGACAATTTAGTTGACGAGTAGTTGACAAGGTTAATTTGTCAACTACTCTCCCCCCTATAAGGGGGAGTAGTTGACAAACCCGGTTGACAACTTTCTTCTATTCAAAATCCACACCCCCAAATTCGGCCTTTCCCGCTAATGTAAAGGTAGTCAATTTTTTATTATCCCCATCAACTGCCAAATATCCATCGGCTATTGCCTTGGATCTTACTCGGCTTACATATTGGCGGCTAATTTTGGCGGCTTTTACCGTCTCGGTCGCTGTTTTTCCATTCCCAAGCATAGCTATGACCATGGCGGTTTTATCTGCTTCCTTTGGTGATACAGTCCAGGTCAGGCCGTCGCCTGCCGGTAACGGGTTTATTTTGAAATTAAAACCCGCCGCGTCTAACCCGAAGATGGCGCGCGATTTTTGGAAGCTAACATCGACACTACAGCCATCCTCTTCTCGGTAGTCGGCGGGACGATCCAGTTTCAGAATAAAATCCAAACTATCTTCGACGCCTGTCGACCCTCGTGGCTGCCTGCTTTTTCCTGAATGATGAATAAGTATTACAGCAGTCCCAATAAACCTCAAGGCAAGCATCCATTGACCGATGTCGTCCCAGTCTCGCTTACTGTTCTCGTCTATGTTTGGACATAAACTGGCTTTATTGTCCAGAATCACCAGGCCGTATTTTTCTTCGGAAATGTAATTATAAATTGCTTCCCTGTATTCTTTATTTGTTAAGACAGGCCGCGGCCACCCTTGACGCTCGGCATATTCAGCCGACCACACGTCCAGGGGTGCGTCCGGCCGTGGAAGGTTAAAAGATAATTCCTTGATTCTCTTTTGCAAGTCGTCGCCGCTCATCTCTGCGTCCACATACAAGGTTTTTACCGGAGTTTCAACGTCCCAACTGCCGATAGATAGTTTATGAGTTACGGCAATTACCAGGGATATGGCTAACATCGTTTTCCCATAACCGGCAGGAGAATAGATCATTCCCAGCGTACCAGGTCGAAGAATAGGTTTTAAAATATAAGGACGTTTTTCAATTTCAAGATTTAAAAAACCTTTAAACCCAAGAACCGCCCCCCGGATGGCTGCGCCATAGCCATCCTCCTTTATTTGTGCATTTCGAAAAATGCGGCTTTCCAGGTCAAGCAACTCAAGTTGATAAAACTCCTCAATAGAGTGAGTACATAAAAAGTCATCGAGCTTACTGTTGCCTGGCAGCCGGACAATTTTCACTTGTGCGCCTTCCGCCGTTAGCATTTTTCCTAAACGAAATACGGCATGCAGTACCGAGGGATTTAATTGAAAGTCGCCATCAGGGACTAATTCAACCGCCTTGTCGCGCCAGTCCATTTTTTTAAACCCTTCAATCAGCTCTGGTCGGTCGTTTTCATCTTTTGTAGAAAAATTCCAGACCCCTCCGATGGCGCAAGCATTTAAGCCCTCCTGTACTCCCCTTAAGGCCTTCTTTTCACCCTCGCAAATTCGGACAATCGGGAGAGTTGGGTCAAACCCCTGAGGCTCATATAAATAGATAGATGACCCCGGCGGCTGATAATATCGCCTTGGTTTTACGTCTTTCGTCGAGAGTTTGGCGGCAGGGAAAAGTTTATATCGAATAAAGTTTGTCCCATGGTAAGGAAAGGCCATTAAGGAATTGACATGGTTATTACTCCCCAGAATAGGATTAATGTTTTGCGGCGGCACCGAATAAATACCGCTGCGTTTGATCGTTTCGTCTGAAAGGCCACTTTTTTTTAAATCCGCAAGGTGCTCCGGGCATAACGAATTTTCCATGACTCCCACCCTATCTATGAGCTTGTGAGTGGGGTGGGGTTGACGCGGCTGAGATAGGCAGCAACGACAACCCCATTAAGGCTCACGCCACCCCGGGGTTAAAAGGGAATATCGTCTTCTGCAAAGAGGGAAACTTTCTCACCCTCCGCGTCGTAAAACGAATCCGGCGGCTCTGAAACGTTCTCTGGAGCGGCTTTTGGGGTCTTCGGCGGAATTACATCAAAAGTAAGTACCGTGTATCGCTGTTTAGCCTTATTAACAACACTTTTCGTGCGGATAACGGTTACAACTTCCGAGATAGGGAAGCGTAAACACCCTAACCGTTTCATGTAGCGGCTGAACGACCGCGCGGAAGTTGGCGGCATGCTTAGACCAACGAGTTCGCCGTCGGCTAAAGAGAGTTTTAGGTCGACTCGCAATTCATAGTTTTCAGGCTGATCTTTCAGTGAGGTAAAAGGAACTTTATCGGGCGGTTCTGCCAAAAACCATCGGATAAAATAAGGTACAACGTCAAAAACGACACCCTGAATTTCGGCGGTTAAAAACCTGTCCCCGTCCAAAAACCCACCATTAGAGATTTTTAACCACTTAATATCATCGTCGCTAATTGAGCATATTTGCTCCTCGACCTCAGGGGGTATATTCACGACCAACAGTCCTTTTTCCGCCTTCAGTGCTACTTCTTGTGTTTCCATTTCGTTTTGCTCCTTTCTTTTTTTTTGTTTCTTTCTTCTTCTTCTGATTTTTGGTCCTTTTTTAAAATTTAATGTTTTATGTTTTTTCCGCCACCTCCTCCCTTCGGTTCTTTCCTGGCTTCGCTCCGGACTGGGGCGTCTCGTTATAGTGCCGGTCGCCGGATTGAATCGCAGGTAACCACCGGCTCGCTGGTAAAAAATGAGTCAAGGTCCGTCACCAGGTACAAAATTTTCGCTCCCACGCGAAAAAACCGCGGACCCTTTTTCTGTGAACGCCAATTACTCAACGTCCCCGGGGAGACAGAATACAGTTCGGCAGCGAGCGAAGGGGACAACATTTTCTTTTTGGGAATAACTTGATTCATGACAACCTCCCTCCTTTTTTAACTAATTAAAACACGGAAAAGGTTGTCAAGTGCCCCGCTGATGACAAAAATTTTAAACTATTTTTGGGGTGGTTTTATTATTCGGCGGATGGTGTGAAAATTGGTGGGATTGTCCGGATTGAGATTGACTAACAGCTCGGCCAAGGGACTTACTGAGTGAGCCTCGTGGTGGTCGTTCATTTCGGCTTTCAATTCTTTGATTATTTTGCGCGCCACTTGCGATTTAGATTCACCGGGACGTTTTTTCCACAATAGATTTGCTCTTTCTTGGTAGAGTTTTCGCAGCTCGCGATAACCTTGATTTCTATTCCGGCCGGCTCTCATGGCCCCCTGAAGGACCTTCCGTCCGCGCATTACATCAGGGGTCATTTCCTCGACTCGTTTCTCATGCCTGAGCCTTTCCCAGCGGGATAATTTCCGCTCGTAAAAATAGGCGACCATATAAAAACCGGAAATCTGATTTTTGGAAACCAGATTTTCCAGGGTTCTTAACGTTTCAGGTTTGCGGTCATTAGGCTTCCATACTTTTTTTCTCAGAAGCTTTAATGTCTTATTCTTTAAGTGGTTTAAGACATCGATCCAATGGAATGGCCCCCCAAACTCTTCCTCGGCCCGGGCATAAAGTTCGCGGTCTCTCGGGTCCAAAAAAAACGTTTTTACCCTACTCAATGATTTCTCCTTCGATAATATCCGCCTCGCCCGCCCCGATCTGCTTAAAGGCGACGCCAAGGGCTTGTGTAGCTTTCTGTTTAACGTCAGGAATAAGATGGGCGTACCTTTCAGTCATTGACAAAGTTTTATGGCCCATTAGTTCCTTTATCGTGTAAAGGGGAGTCCCGCGAATCGCAAGCCAGGAGGCGAAGGTATGGCGTAGGCTGTGGAAAACTACCCGCTGGCGGGGATCGTCAACACCCTGGTTAAACAAAGCATCCGCCGTCCTTTGAAAATATCCTGAAATTCTGGATATCTGTCCCTTTTCATGGATACGCGGGGAAAAAAGCAGGCCCCCAGGCCCGGCCGGCATCCTGGCTCTTAGCATTTCTTTCACATCCTGGGTCATATATGCGGCGCGGGAAGCGCGATTTTTAGCGTCCATTATGCGGAGAATGCCATTTCCCAAATCCACGTCCTGAGCCTTTAACTTAAAGATTTCCCCCGCCCGCAGGCCCGTATGGAGCGCCAGGAGGGTTATATCGTGGGTAGTCTGTGATCGTTTGCTTAATTCGCTGAGAAGTGCCTTTGCCTCCTCAAAAGACAGGAAGCGCACCCGCCCGTTATTCAATGAAGGCATGGAAACCATTTTTACGGGGTTTTGGCCTGAATATTTTCCCCACAAGATCATTTTGTTGAATACTGCCCGGACAAACTGAAGCACGTGGCGGACTGTGGCGGGGGATAGGTCTTTTTTAAAAAGGTTAGATTTGATTCCTTCAAGGGTCAAGGGTGATATTTCATCCATCCGTTGTCGGCCCAGAATATCCTTCAGATGGTTCTCATAGCGCGCCCGGTCGCTCTTGTCGCGCTTGTTTTTCTCCGCCCATTCTATAAACATCTTGGCCGCCTCATCGAAATAAGGGACCCGGGCTTTTTCTCGTGGTAGTTCTTCCCTATGGCGGATGGTTCGTAAGCGTTCGGCCCTGATATTCGCGGCCAGCCTTGCCGAATATCCCTCGCTTAACCAGCCTGCTTTTTCCATAATCCTCCGGCCATCTTTCTTGTATCGGATAAAAAAACACTGATCGGGTTTTCCTTTATGGAAGCGATCCGCTTCACTCTCACGAAAATAAACACCCGAAAAAGAAGTTTTTATCCATCGAATTTTGGCCTTGTTTGTGGTGCTTTTTTTCATCCTGTAAAAGCTCCCTGAGTTTGGCGTTTATCCCCTATTTATCCCCTTTTTATTTTTTTCCAGTGAATTTCAGTGAAAGTCGAAACCCTTTTTTACATAGTAACCATGCGGGTAAATTATGTCAAGTGAAAAATAATGAGGATGGGTGAAAAGTGCCTTTTTTTGTGTTCAAGTCCCTGCACCGCCACCACCAATCAATAACACTACGCCAAAATATTTTTAAAGCCCTGGTTCAAGATTTAATCAGAGTTTTGGGGGGTGTTGAATAAAGCGCAAGTTCCAAGCCGGAGGTAACCCAATAGACAAAATTGGGTTGATCGAAATAGGATGAATTCAATAGGCAATAGAAAACATTACAATTTGAATTAGCCACAGAGGGCCCAGAGATCACAGAGTCTTAAAAACGCAGATTAAGGATAAATAAAGAATACCCGTTAAGCGTCCAAAATTAATGAAGATGCTAAAAAGTGTCAAAAAGGAATTTCCTATACAATTGAATTATTGATGATCTCGTAAAAAGCCGGAAAAGCCGACACTCCTGCGAAAGCAGGAGTCCAGAACTGCTTGAATTTACTGGATTCCGGCTTTCGCCGGAATGACATAATGAAGGGAATTCTGACTTTTTACGAGTTCATCAATTATTGAATTGGCTAAATCATATTTTTAAAAAACTCTGTGATCTCTTAGTCCTCTGTGATTATCAAGTTATTAACACCCCCACCCTAACCCTCCCCCATCCAGGGGGAGGGAATTTTGGATCCCCCAGTATCTCCCCTCCCCTGGCGGGAGGGGGATGGGGGGAGGGGGATAAAAAAGCAAATTCCTATACAATTAAATTAAATCTTTCAATTTTGAATTGGCTTTAAGTCCGAAATTCCGGCTTGATTTTTAAGCCATGGTCCATGACTTCTTTCTTTTCCCCAATCTCATCCATCTTTATGCGCAGTCTCAAATCGTTGGCGCTGTCTGCGTAGGCGATGGCGTTGTCGTAATCAATTCTCCCCTGCTTGTACAGATCGAATATAGACTGATCGAAGGTCTGCATACCTTCCAAATTTCCTTGGGCCATGGCTTCTTTCAGGAGGTCGATCTGAGCTTTGTGGATTAAATCCTTGACCCGGGGGGTATCCAGGAGGATTTCCACGGCAGCCACCCGCGTTTTGTCGATCGTGGGGATCAAGCGCTGGGATATGAGGGCCCTTAAATTTAGGGAGAGTTGCATATAGATTTGCTCGTGCCTTTCCGGGGGAAAAAAGTTCATAATACGTTCAATGGTTTGATTGGCGTTATTGGCGTGGATGGTTCCCAGGCAAAGGTGTCCGGTTTCAGCGTAATCGATGGCCGCTTCCATTGTCTCGACGTCCCTTACCTCACCGATAAGGATCACATCCGGGGCCTGGCGCAGAGTGTGTTTTAAGGCGCTGCCATATCCATGGGTGTCGATCCCGATTTCCCTCTGGGAAACGATGGATTTTTTATGAACATGGACGAATTCAATGGGATCCTCGACAGTGACGATATGCCCGCCGGCATTAGAGTTACGGTAATCGATGAAGGCCGCCAGGGTGGTGGATTTCCCCGAGCCTGTGCGACCGGCGACCAGAACAAGGCCTCGTTTGCTCATGGCGATATTTTTAAAGATCTGGGGTAAGCCGAGGTCATCAATGGTCTTAATATTAATTTTAATATGCCGCATGACCATCCCGAAAAAGCCCCGCTGGCGGAAGATGTTCACCCGAAAACGGCCGAGGTTGGGATAGGATATAGCCAGGTTCATTTCCCACCTGCGGGCGAAGTAGGTTTTTTGGACCTGGCTCATCAGAGAGAGCGCCATAGTTTCGGTCTCTTCAGGGGTGTATTTACGGCCTCCCCATGCCGAAACAGATCCTTCGACCCGGTACATGGGGGGACTGTCCACCGTGATGTAGAGATCGGAGGCCTCCCGCCTGACCATCTCTTCCAGAAGTTCACGGATGTTAGTGCTCATCCTGATAGCCTCCTTAGGAGTTAAAAACGTTCGGGTTGCTGGCCAAATATAAACACTGCGCTTTGTCAACGATGCCCCTAACCACCAGGTCTTTCAGGGATTGATCAAGGGTGATCATGCCGAATTTCTGGCCGGTCTGGATAGCCGAGGGGAGCTGAGCAACTTTCCCTTCGCGGATGAGGTTGCGCACTGCCGGGGTGCCGATCATGATCTCCAGAGCTGGAACGAGCCCCCGTCCATCGCGCCGCTTCAAGAGCACCTGTGAAATGATGGCTTGGATGGATTCGGCAAACTGAGCGCGGACCTGATCCTGCTGGGTCGCCGGATAGACATCTATGATCCGGTCAACGGTTTTGGAAGCTCCGCTGGTGTGCACGGTGGAGAAAACCAGGTGCCCGGTCTCGGCTGCGGTCAGGGCCAGAGAAATAGTCTCCAGGTCGCGCATTTCACCCACGAGGATGATGTCAGGGTCCTCGCGCAAGGCGCTGCGCAGGGCATTGGAAAAACTATGGGTATGGGCGCCGACTTCTCGTTGATTGATCAGACATTTTTTCGACTGGTGGACGAATTCGATGGGATCCTCGATGGTGATGATATGGCCTTTTAAGGAATTATTGATCACATCGATCATCGCCGCCAGGGTGGTGGACTTTCCGCTTCCGGTTGGCCCGGTAACTAAAACCAGACCCCGCTCGTTCTGAGTTACTTCGCGCAGGCTTTTCGGCAGGCCCAATTGTTCCAGTGTCAAAATTTTGGAAGGAATGACCCGAAAGACCACCCCTTCTCCCCGCGCCTGCCGGAAAGCATTTACCCGGAAGCGGGCAATTCCTTTCAGGTCTATGGAAAAATCGAGCTCATGATTTTCCTCGAACTTTTTCCGTTGCTGGTCATTGAGGATATCATAAATCATGACGTGCAATTCTTCTTTGGATAGGGGGGGCATCTCGATACGCTTCATTTCGCCGTGAATACGAACCAGCGGAGGTTCCCCGGCGCTAATGTGCAGGTCCGAAGCATTCTCTTTTTGGACGAAAATTAAAAGTTCAGAAATATCCATCTTTGCATTCCTCCTGGGAAATAAACCATAATCATTAAACTGAAATAAATATAAAAAGTCAAGCGAATTGGTGGATTCGCCGCCAGGTCGGGGAAGCGATCCCGTTCGGGCATCGTTTATCACTGTGAATTCATCAATTCACTGAATAGTGGAGAGAGACAAGAATTGTAACACTTTAGCTCCTTGAAAAAAGGTGTGTTGTGAGGGCCAAGGGATTCCAGGGGCCAGGGGCCAGAGCGGCGCGCTTGGAATCATAAGGCGCTTATATCTCTTCATATGGGGCGGGCAAGAACCCCCGCCTCCTCCGAAGGAAAAGATCTTTTGTCCTCGTGGCCAAGCGGAAACCCAACCAATGCTTCCGGCGCGTTCCGCTCTAACCCCCGGCCCTCAACAAAGGCTTTAATACCATTTTTTAAAAATTGCTAAACTGATGAGCTTCTTGCAAAAGTCCGTAATTTACCCTTCGACAGGCTCAGGGTGAACGGGCTTAGGTTGAAATTATTTAGTTTTTCCGTTCGTGGTGAGCCCTTCGACTCACCCATCGCCCTGAGGTTCTCGAAGGGTGAACGGTTCGCTCAGGACAAGCTTGTCGAACCACCAAAAAATACTTTTGCAAGTGGCTCCTGATACCAAGAATTGGTGAGAGACGGGCCAAGGAGAAAGAAATTGAAAAAAGAACCCGATGTGTTAGAATAGAATGCGCATGGAGAAGATTTTTTATAATGGCCGATAACTTCGATAACTGGATAGATAGTTATTTACACTACGTAACCGTAGAAAAAGGGTTGAGCCGGAATACTCTCGAAGCTTATGCCCATGATCTTCAGGGGTATGCCATTTTTTTGATGGAGCAGGGAATATCCCATATCGGAGGCAGCTCGGCCGACCATACCTTGAAATACTTTAAGCACCTGCGGGGAAAAGGCTTTTCGGCAAGAAGCCAGGCTCGTACCCTTTCAGCCCTGAAGGGTTTTCATAAATTTCTGCTCCAGGAGCGCGCTATAGAAGAAAACCCCCTGAATCGCCTGCGCACCCCCCGGGTTGTCCCCAAGCTTCCTTCGGTATTGACCTCCGTTGAGGTGGAGGATTTATTGCGACAGCCTGATCCTCTGCAGCCTTTGGGGATTCGGGACCGGGCTATGCTGGAACTTCTTTACGCTACCGGCCTGCGCGTTTCGGAATTGATTCATCTCTCGTTAAACGACGTGAACCTGGAAGTGGGGTATCTGCGCACCCGGGGGAAAGGATCGAAAGAGCGAATTGTGCCCATCGGCATGGCGGCCCGGCAGGCGTTGTTAGGTTACCTGAGAGGACCGCGGATCCTTTTGGCCATGAAATCGTCCGACGCTACCCTTTTTCTCGGAAAGGGAGGAAGGGGAATCACCCGCCAGGGGTTCTGGAAAATCATTAAGAAGTATGCCACGTCGGCAGGCATTCCCAAACGCCTGACCCCCCATATACTCCGCCATTCATTCGCCACCCACCTTTTGGAAGGCGGGGCGGATTTAAGGTCCGTTCAATCCCTGCTCGGACATGTAGATATTGCCACCACCCAGATATATACCCATGTTTCCCGGGACCACCTGAAGCAAATCCATCAGAAATACCATCCCCGGGGTTGAAATCATGGACGTAATTACCACCCACGTCAACGCCGACTTCGACTCCCTGGCCTCCATGCTGGCGGCCAAGAAGCTCTACCCTCAGGCTGTCCTGGTTTTTCCCGGGTCCCAGGAAAAAAATTTACGGGATTTTTTCATCCAATCCACTTTCTATGTTTTTGAAACAGAACGGATCAAAAATATCAATTTAGATGATGTTCGGCGCTTGATTCTGGTGGACACCCGCCAACCCGGGCGAATCGGGAAGTTGGCCAAGTTAGCCCAGCGCCCGGGAGTGGAAGTGCATATTTTTGATCACCACCCGGCTTCGCCAGATGATCTTCGGGGCAAAGTGGAGCACATCCGCGAAGTGGGGGCGACCATGACCATTCTGGCCCATATCTTAAAGGAAAAAAAGATTCCCCTTTTTGCCGAAGAGGCCACGGTCATGGCTCTGGGCCTTTATGAGGATACCGGGTCTTTCACATTCTCTTCCACCACTACTGAAGATTATGAAGCTGCCGCTTTTTTACTCTCCCAGGGAGCCAACTTGAATACCGTATCAAGCCTGATCACCCGGGAGATAACTTCCGAGCAGATTTCCCTGCTTAACGAATTGATCCAAACCGCCACCCGCTACACGGTGAAAGGGGTGGAGGTGGTTATCGCCAAAGCCTCCTCCAACAAATACGTGGGAGATTTTGCCCTATTAGTCCACAAATTGAGGGATATGGAAAATATTAACGTCCTTTTCGCCCTGGCTGAGATGGAAGACCGGATTTATTTAGTTGCCCGGAGCAACCTGGAAGAAGTCAACGTGGGAGAGATTGCCGCTGCCTTCGGCGGAGGAGGGCATCCCACGGCTGCTTCGGCGACCATCAAGGGCCTGAACCTCCCCCAGGTGGAAGAAAAACTGTTGAGCTACCTGGAAGGACGGGTACACCCGGTTAGGCTGGCTCGCGACCTGATGTCCTTTCCGGTTAAGAGCGTGGAGGCCACGGAGACCATCGAGCGGGCAGGGGAGCTTTTAACCCGTTATAACATAAATGTCCTGCCGGTAATGGACAAAGGAAAAATTGCCGGCTTGATCTCCCGGCAAGTCATCGAGAAAGCCGCCTTTCACGGGTTCAAAAACTCACCCATAAGGGATTATATGAGCAGTGAGTTTGCCGCGGTCCATCCCCGTACAGCCCTGTCTAAAGTTCAAGATCTTATCGTGGGGAACAACCAGCGATTTCTCCCGGTGCTGGAGAAGGACAATTTGGTTGGAGCCATCACCCGCACGGATTTGTTGCGCTGGCTCTATACCAGCGCCAACCGGCCGCCCCACACCCTGGTCGAACAAGACCTTTCCTCGATCCAACCAAAAAAGAAATGGATCCTCCAGCTCATGGAGGAACGGCTACCCTTAGGGGTACTCGCTTTGCTCAAGACCATCGGGGAAAAATCTCAAGAGATGGGTTTCCAGGTTTATACGGTGGGCGGATTTGTGCGCGACCTGATATTGCGATACGAAAACTACGACATCGACGTAGTGGTAGAAGGCGAGGGCATACAATTGGCCCAAGCCCTGGCTGAAGAGGGGAAATGCGAAATCCAGGCGCACAAAAAATTCGGGACAGCCACCCTCTTTTTCCCCCAGGGGCGCCGGCTGGACGTGGCCACGGCCCGCCTGGAATATTATGATCACCCGGCTGCCCTTCCCCGCGTTGAGCACAGCTCCATCAAGCTGGATCTCTTCCGCAGGGACTTTACGGTGAACGCCCTGGCCGTCCATTTAAATCCCCAAAACTTCGGAGAGCTAATTGATTTTTTTGGCGGTCAGAAAGATATCAAAGAGCGGCGCATCCGGGTGCTCCATAACCTGAGTTTCGTAGAAGATCCTACCCGCATCTTCCGGGCTCTTCGTTTCGAACAACGCATCGGCTTTCAAATCGCCAAACATACCCATATGCTCATGGAGAACGCGGTGCGCATGGAACTATTCGGCCGGCTTTCCGGCAAGAGACTTTTCCAGGAGCTGGTGCTCTGCCTCAAGGAAGAAAAGCCGTTTGCCGTGATCAAGAGACTGGCCGATTATGGTTTGCTGAAATTTTTCCATCCCAAGCTGAAAACCGATCGGGGGGTTGAGAATCTGTTCCAGAGGCTGGAGAGCGTGCTCTCCTGGTATAATCTTTTATTTACCGGAGAGCGTTACGAGAGGTGGTTGGTGGTCTTCCTCGGGCTGGTGGACAATTTGACGGAGAAAGAACTCCAGGAGCTTCTCAGCCGGCTTTCTCTCTCCGAAAAATTTCGGGCCGCGCTCCTGCAGCACCGGCGGATGGCCAACCAGGTGGTAGACCGCATGGCCCGTTTATCTTTCCTTCGCCGCAGCGAAATTTATTTTCTCTTAAATCCCCTGCCCACGGATTTTTTGCTTTTCGCCATGGGGAAGACCGATTCCGAGGAGGTTAAAAAGGCCCTTTCCCTCTACTTTACCGGCCTGAAGCCTACCAAAGTTTCCTTGAGTGGTAAAGACCTGAACCGGATGGGCTATCCTCCCGGGCCGATCTACACAGAAATCTTCCAGGATCTTTTAAGGGCCCGGCTCGACGGAAAATTGCACAGCCAGCAGGAGGAAGTCGAATACGTCCAGCAGAAATTTTCTAAACAAGAAACCAGATTGAGGGTATAGTATTAAATTAAGAGAAAGGAGATATAGATAAGCGAATGTCCAAGCAGCGTGTGCTTAGTGGAATGCGGCCATCGGGGAAACTTCACCTGGGTAATTTGGTCGGAGCCTTAGAAAACTGGAAAAAACTCCAGGAGGATTACGACTGTTTTTTCTTTGCGGCGGACTGGCATGCCCTGACGACGGAATACAATAGCACGGAGAGCATCCAGGAAAGCATCCGGGAAATGACCACCGATTGGCTGAGCGTCGGCCTTTCTCCGGAAAAATGCGTTCTCTTTGTCCAGTCCCGGATCAAGGAGCACGCTGAACTCCATCTGCTTCTTTCGATGATCACGCCCCTTGCCTGGCTGGAGCGCGTGCCCACTTACAAGGAGCAGCAACAGGAAATAACCAACCGAGACCTATCCACCTACGGTTTTCTGGGCTACCCACTGCTTCAGACCGCCGACATTATTATTTACAAAGCCCACAAGGTCCCGGTAGGCATAGACCAGGTTCCCCATGTGGAACTCTCCCGGGAAATTACCCGCCGGTTCAATTTTTTATACGCCCCGGTCTTTCCGCATCCGGAGCCGATGCTGACGGAGGTTCCCAAGGTTTTAGGCATCGACGGGCGCAAGATGAGCAAGAGCTATGATAACGCCATTTACATATCCGACCCTCCCCAGGAAATCCGGCAAAAGGTGGCCCAGATGTTCACCGACCCCAACCGCATCAAGCGGGGCGACCCCGGCAACCCGGACATCTGCAACGTCTTCGCCTTCCACCGGGTTTACAGCTCGCCGGAGGCCGTTGAACAGGTCCGGGTAGATTGCCGGCGGGGGGCGATTGGCTGCGTGGAGGATAAAAAGAATCTGGCCGAGAACATTGTGGCTTATTTAACTCCTATCCATGAGCAACGAAGCCGTTACCTGCAAAACCCTTGCCTGGTGGATGAAGTGCTGGAAGATGGCTGCCAGAGAGCTCGGTTGGTCGCCTCGCGGACCATGGAAGAAGTGCGCGCGGCCATGAAAATAACCTGAGGAAGATCGTTCATGTTAAGAGAATCTATGGAACCAAATCACCTGAGCAACGAATATGCGCAGCCGGAATTGCCTCTTCAGGTCAAGCTGGAAATATTTGAGGGCCCTCTGGACCTTCTGCTGCACCTGATCAAAAAAAATGAGATTGATATTTATGACATTCCCATTTTGGTGATCACCCAGCAGTACATGGAATACCTGGAGATGATGAAAACTTTGAATCTGGACGTGGCCGGCGAGTTTCTGCTGATGGCGGCTACTCTGTTGCACATTAAATCTAAGATGCTCTTGCCCCCCTCGGAGGAAGAGCCCTCGGGAGAGGATCAAGAAGGGGAGTTAGAAGACCCCAGGGCCGAATTGGTCCGCCGGCTCTTAGAATACCAGCGCTTCAAAGAGGCGGCTTCCGACTTGGCCAAAGGTTGCCTGCTGGACCGGGAAGTCTTTGCCCGTAAATTTTTTGCGGAAAAACTTCTGGAAGAAACCGAGGACGCTTTGACCGGAGAAGTTACCTTGTACGACCTGCTGGAGGCTATTAAGAAAGTCCTCCAGGGAATCCCCCCTGAGGAGTTTCAGGAAATCTCCCTTGATCATCTGAGTATCAAAGACAAAATCAACCAGATCATGGAGCGGCTCTGGGAAACGGAGAGCCTGACCTTTAAAGAGCTTTTTACTTCATTGGCTTCTCGCGGCGAGATTATCGTAACCTTTTTAGCCATCCTGGAGCTAATGCGCCTGCGCATGATAAACGTGTTTCAAGCCGAATCTTTTGGGCCCATCAGGATTTTCTCGCCGATGGGACGGGAAGAAGGCCAGAAGAAGATCGAAGAAAGGATTCTGTGAAGTGGATGATAATAAACGGAAGGCCATAGTGGAATCATTAATCTTCGTCTCGGAGAACCCCCTAAGTCTGGACCGGATCAAAGAAGTTCTGGGCGAGGTTAGCAAAAAGGAAATCCAGCGGCTGCTGGCCGAGATGGCGGAAGAGTACAACCAAGCGAAGCGCGGTTTTACTCTGGTTGAAGTGGCTGAAGGATACCAATTCCGAACCCGCCCCGAGCACGCCGAATGGATAAAGAAATTGAAGAAGGGCAAGCCGGCTCATCTCAGCCAGCCGGCATTGGAGACTCTGGCCATTATAGCCTACAAACAACCCCTTGTGCGCGGGGAAATAGAAAAAATCCGGGGGGTGGATTCCGGGGGCGTTTTGCGAACCCTATTGGATAAGAAACTGATAAAAATCCTCGGTAAGAAAGATGTTCCGGGTAAACCGCTGGTATATGGCACTTCCCGACAGTTCCTGGAAATGTTCGGATTAAAAGACCTGTCCAGCCTTCCCACCCTTAAGGACATAGAAGGATTGGGGCCCCCTGCGGCAGAATCGCTTTTGCCTTTCGGCGAGCAAGCCGAAGGAGAGATGGGAACAAATTCAGATCCCCGGTTGGCAATTCAGTTAGGTGAGGATGGAGAAATCGATGAGCCACCTGCAGAGGCTGCAAAAGATTCTTTCTGAATCTGGGGTTGCTTCCCGGCGCAAGGCTGAAGATTTGATCCGGGAAGCGCGAGTCACGGTCAATGGACGCCTCGCCCAGGTCGGAGATAAAGCGGATCCTTTTCATGACCATATCAAGGTTGACGGACGGCGAATATCCCTGTCTTCCTCCGCAAAAGTTTACCTGCTGCTAAACAAGCCTAAGGGTACGGTGACGACCGTGGCCGACCCGGAAGGAAGACCAACGGTCCTGGATCTAATAAAGGAAACGAAACCCCGGCTGTTTCCGGTGGGCCGGCTTGACTTTGATGCCGAGGGTTTCCTCCTCTTGACCGACGATGGGGCCATGGCCCATCGTTTATCCCATCCTTCCTATGGCATCTCCCGTATTTACCGGGTGAAAGTGAAAGGGAAACCCGGTCCCGAAGAAATCAGCAGATTAAGCCGGGGCATCCGCCTGGAAGACGGACCCACGGCGCCCTGCCGCATCAGGCCCTTCCAGGAGACAGAAGATAACCTCTGGCTGGAAATGGTTTTACATGAAGGCAGAAATCGCCAGGTGAAAAGGATGTGGGAAAAGCTGGGCTACCCGGTATTAAAGCTTAAGCGGGTGGCCTTTGCCGGGCTTAGTATCGGAAGGCTTAAACCCGGGGAATACCGTTACCTTCGGCCAAGCGAAGTGCAAAGGCTAAAAGACCTTTTGGCCAAACATTTATCGCCCGGCGCATCTGAGGTGACTCCACCAAAAAAAAAGTAAAAGCAGGGAAGGGGTTCCATGAAGTTTTCTAAGAAGGGAGATCGGGGCATGACCAGCCTTATGGGCGGCCAGAGGATATCCAAATCCGGGCCCAGGCCCGAAGCCTACGGGACCCTGGACGAGGCCAGTTCTGCGCTGGGGATCGCCAGAGCGGCGGCAACCCGGCCGAAGACCAAGGAGATTATCCTGACCATACAAAGAGACTTGCTCATCCTTGGCGCCGAGCTAGCCACTGCCACTGAAGACGTCCAAAAGTATCCCTACCGGATTACCACCGAACAAGTTGACCGGCTGGAACGCCTCCTCTCCGAGATACAGAAGGAGGTTGTCCTAAAAGAAGAGTTCATTTTACCCGGAGAGACAATCGCTTCAGCCTCCGTTGACTTAGCCAGGGCCATCATCCGCCGGGCCGAACGGAAAGCCGTCCGATTGCTACAGGAAAAAATCATCGCCAATATCGAAGTGCTTAGGTTCCTGAACCGTCTTGCCGATTTACTTTTCACGCTGGCCAGGTACGAGGAAAGTCAGGAAAAGCCATGCAACCCTTTGTCCTGAATGTCTTAAAAACAATCAAAAAATATGAGATGCTCCAGCCCGGAGAACGCCTAGTGGTCGCCGTTTCCGGAGGGGCTGACTCCATGGCTCTTCTCCATGTGCTCTGGGACCTGCGCCGGGAATTTCATCTTTCCCTGGTGGTTGCCCATTTGAACCATGGACTTCGCCCGGAAGGGGAAGAAGAAAAATCTTTTGTGCGCAAAGCCTCAGCGGACCTGGGAATACCTTTCATAACTCGCCAGGTGGATATACGGGCCAAGCAAAAAGAACAACGTCTCACTCTGCAGGAAGCTGCCAGGGAAGCCCGGTACTCCTTTCTGCTGGAAGCAGCTATGAGTCAGAAGGCCGCGAAGATTGCCCTGGGACATACGGCCGATGACCAGGCCGAATCCATGATCATGCGTATCCTCCGTGGTTCCGGAACCCGCGGACTATCGGGGATCCCTCCTGTGCGCGGCGATTTTTTTATCCGGCCGCTGATTGAATCCTGGCGGGAAGAAATTGAAGCCTTCCTTTTTGAAAAGAAAGTGGCTTTCCTGACCGATCCGACCAATCGTTCCCTTAAGTTTCTGCGCAACCGGATACGCCATGATCTCCTTCCTGTCCTTGAGCAGTATAATCCCCGGTTGCGGCAGACCCTGGCGCAAATGGCTGATCTCTTCCGGGCGGAAGAAGCCTGCTGGCAAAACCTCTTGGAAGAAAGATTTCCGGCGCTGGTCCGGAATCAGAAAAAGGAATCCATAACCCTGGACATCCCCTCCCTGCTCGCCCAGTCGTTACCCATCCGGCTGCGATCTTTCCGGTATGCCATTGAAAAAATACTGGGCCACCTTAGGCGGGTGGGATTCAATCATATCCTGACCATCGAGAATATCCTGCAGAGCCCGGACCCCAATAAAACCCTTAAGCTTCCTCAAGGGCTATGCGTGGCTAAGGCCTACCGGGCCCTTACCTTTGCCAAGTCCCTGAAAGAGATTATCCCTTTTGAATATTCTGTTTCGGGGGAGGGTTGTCTGGAAATTCCGGAAATCGGCCGGGAAATGCGCTTCAAGATGTTAGCAACCCAGGCGCCCCGGATAAGGCCCCAAAACATTTCCAACATTGCCCTGCTGGATTTCGACGATATTGATTTTCCCCTGACCGTTCGCTCCTTTCGGCCTGGAGACCGCCTCCAACCACTGGGGATGGAGGGGGCGAAAAAAGTCAAAGACCTTTTCATCGATTGTAAAATTCCCGCACCCCAGCGCAAAAGAATTCCTTTACTTTTCAAGGAGGATCAACTCCTCTGGGTTGCCGGCGTCCGCCTCGATCATCGAATACGTCTGAAGCCGGAAACAAAAAAAGCCCTGCGCGTTGAACTTCTTTAATCGTAACAGTTTAGCGATTTGAAAAAATGGTATTAAAGCCTTTGTTGAGGGCCAGGGGTTAGAGCGGAACGCGCCGGAAGCATCGGTTGGGTTTCTGCTTGGCCACGAGGACAAAAGATTTTTTCCTCTAATCTTAATCGGCCATCTGCTTTTTTCATTGTTGAAAACTTTCTTTTATGCTATAAATAAACCTCCAATATTGATGGATTCGTAAAAAGTCCTGTTCCTGTCATTGCGAGGAGTTCCGCATTGGCGGGACGACGAAGCAATCTTGTCTTTTCGGGCACTTATAAAAACGAGATTGCTTCGTCCGCCTTAGGCGGACTCGCAATGACCCTTTCGCGACTTTTTACGAGACCATCAATATTCACCATAAATTTTTAAATCCATCTTCATTAATTCTCGGGGAAAAAGCTTATGGGGGAGAAAAAACTGAGCCCCTTTTACAAAAACTTAGCCCTCTGGCTGGTCATAAGCGTGATGATGATTCTCCTCTTTAACCTTTTCAGCCAGCCTCGTTCCACCCAGGATAAAATAATCTTCAGTGATTTTTTGGCCGCGTTGGAAAAGGGAGAAGTGAGGGAAGTCACCGTTCAGGGACCAAACCTTCATGGCCGCCTGGCCAACCGCAAGGAATTCAAAACCTACGCTCCCAATTATCCTGAGCTGGTCAAGTTCTTGAGGGAAAAAGATGTGCAGATTTCGGCAAAACCCGAGGATGAATCCCCCTGGTACATGACCATACTCATCTCCTGGTTTCCGATGTTGCTCCTGATTGGATTCTGGATCTTTTTCATGCGCCAGATGCAGGCCGGCGGCACCAAAGCCATGTCTTTCGGAAAAGCCAAGGCCAAACTGCTCACGGAAAAACAGCAAAAGGTTACTTTTCTGGATGTAGCCGGGATTGAAGAGTCGAAGGAAGAGCTGCAGGAAATCATCGCATTTCTCCGGGATCCGAAAAAATTCACCAGACTGGGCGGGCGGATTCCCAAGGGGGTTCTGCTGGTGGGCGCTCCGGGAACCGGCAAGACGCTTCTGGCCCGGGCTATTGCCGGCGAGGCCAACGTTCCTTTTTTCTCCATAAGCGGTTCAGATTTTGTGGAGATGTTCGTGGGCGTGGGCGCCTCCAGGGTCCGGGACCTTTTCATTCAGGGAAAAAAGCATGCTCCCTGCATCATCTTTATCGATGAAATTGACGCGGTCGGCCGCCACCGGGGAGCTGGACTCGGAGGAGGGCACGACGAGCGGGAGCAGACTCTCAACCAGCTTTTGGTTGAAATGGACGGATTTGAATCTAACGAAGGAGTGATTATCGTTGCGGCTACGAACCGGCCTGATGTTTTGGACCCGGCGCTCCTGCGTCCGGGCAGGTTTGACCGGCAGGTGGTGGTTCCCCGGCCCGACGTGAAAGGGCGGGAAGAAATCTTAAAAGTCCATACTCGCAAAACTCCTCTCGCTGATGACGTCATCCTGGCCCTGATTTCCCGGGGCACCCCGGGCTTTACAGGTGCAGACCTGGAAAACCTGGTCAATGAAGCAGCCCTCCTGGCAGCGCGCCTGGGCAAAACAAAACTGGAGATGGCTGATTTCGAGGCATCGAAAGATAAGGTTCTCATGGGGGTTGAGCGCCGCACGATGATTATCAGCGAAGAAGAGAAGCGCCTCACCGCCTATCATGAAGCCGGGCATACCCTGGTGGCCAAATTTCTCCCCAGCGCCGACCCTATCCACAAAGTAACCATCATCCCCCGAGGGCGGGCCTTGGGAATTACCCAACAGCTTCCCGCCGAAGACAAGCACACCCTTTCTAAAGAATACATCATCAACAAAATCGCCATTTTTTTAGGAGGTCGGGCTGCGGAAGAACTGATCTTAAATACCCAAACTACCGGGGCCGGAAATGACCTGGAAATGGCCACGGAATGGGCCAGGAAAATGGTCTGCGACTTCGGAATGAGCGATAAATTGGGACCCCTTACTTTCGGAAAAAAGGAAGAACATATCTTTCTCGGTCGGGAGATAGCCCAGCATAAGGACTACAGTGAAAAGACCGCAGTGGACATTGATACCGAAATCAAGCGCATCGTCCTGGAAAATTATAGCCGGGCCAAAGATATTATCGTCCAGCACCTGGAGCGACTCCATCGCCTGGCCTCGGCCCTTCTGGAGAGGGAAGTGCTTGCCGGAGAAGAAATTGACCAGGTACTGGGTCTAAAACCATTTATTCCCGAAGTCCCTCAAAAAGAATTTGTTCAGGAAGGGAGACTTTTTTAAAAGAGGGGCAAAGATCAAGGGCCAAGGGTTGGGTCTTTTCCTGTGCCCTTGTTTCTTGACCTTTGGCCCTTTTTAATTTTTCACCGCCAAGCGCGCAGAGAGCGCTTCTATGCGTTCTCAACGCGCTCTGAGGTTAAGGGTTTTTATGAAATGCCCTTTTCTCCGCTTTCGCAACAAAAGCTATGACCTCTCCCAGCGCACGCTCATTATGGGCGCTATTAATGTCACGCCGGATTCCTTTTCCGACGGAGGCCGCTTTTTCGATTCAGAGAAAGCAGTGGAACAGGGGCTGCGATTAGCCGAGGGCGGAGCAGACATTCTGGACATCGGCGGGGAATCGACCCGGCCGGGGGCCGAACCGTTAGAGGAGGAAGAAGAAGCCCGGCGGATCATTCCGGTAGTTCGTTCCTTAAGCCAACAAATCGATATCCCCATATCCGTGGATACACGAAAGTCGCCCATAGCGGAAAGGGCCCTGGAAGCCGGGGCTGCGATGATCAACGACATCAGCTCGCTTAGGTTTGATGAAAGCATGGCCACGGTCATTGCCCAAAAGAAGGTCCCTGTAGTGCTGATGCACATGCGCGGAAATCCGGAAACCATGCAACTTAACACACATTATGATGACCTGATGGGAGAGATCCTAAGTTTCTTCAAGGAACGCGTGGCCCATGCCGAATCCTGCGGCATTTCCGCGGAAAACATCATTTTAGACCCGGGGATCGGGTTTGGAAAATCCCTGGAAGAATCGCATAACCTGATCATTTTGAAAAATCTACAACGGTTTAAAGTCTTAGGGAAACCATTGCTGGTCGGAACCTCCAGAAAGGCTTTCATCGGTAAAATACTGGGGCTGCCGCCAAAGGACAGGGAAGAAGGAACCATGGCCACGGTGGCTGTGGCCATTATCAACGGCGCGAATATCGTTCGAGTGCACGAAGTGGAAAGAATGCGCCGGGTTGTCCAGGTGGTCGATGCGATTGTGCGCTGCTAAGCAGATAAATCAGCTACAGAGGACACAGAGTTATAGGCAAAATCTTTAGAACAAAAAGCAATTTAGAAAACAGAAGAACGCAAAAAAACGAGAAAAATATCTTAATTGACGGTCTCGTAAAAAGTCCCAAAAGTAGTCATTGCGAGTCACGCCATGGGCGTGACGAAGCAATCTCGTATTTCGTAAGTGCTTGATTTCATGGGATTGCTTAGTCGCTACGCTCCTCGCAATGACCTGTGGTTGGACTTTTTACGAGTTCATCAATTTTCAATGGTCACTTATTAATGAGCAATGAACGATCAACCATAAACCCCGCACCTTGAACAATTAGCCTTGGGTCGTGAACCTATTATTTATAAGGAGGCGTTTGTGCCCGAACTCTCGGTGAATGTAGATCACGTGGCCACTCTGCGGCAGGCCCGGGGCGGAAAACAACCGGATCCCGTCGCCGCTGCCATGATTGCGGA
>Ga0194112_10003503_pt1 | contig 21808 bp, 21 predicted proteins | sample TA2MahC400mmetaG_FD_146191 | JGI IMG/M metagenome (GOLD analysis project Ga0194112, IMG submission 146191) | Freshwater microbial communities from Lake Tanganyika, Tanzania - TA2015016 Mahale Deep Cast 400m | ecosystem: Environmental > Aquatic > Freshwater > Lake | place: Tanzania: Lake... | reverse complement strand
AGGATGGGAAAACACATCAGTGTATCGATTACGTTGGGTTAATGAGGAATCTCTTCGGGTATAGAATCATCATTCCCGCAGATCCGAACCAAACCGACCGTGTCATTCGGTACATTGCAAAGGTAAAGGGAAACTTTCTCGTGGCCATGGGCCGTTCCCCAATTCCAGCCATCCTCACAGAAGATGGAACTCCATGCTTTGCCACTCCCTACGATTTTCAGTATGGAAAAACGGATCTGATCCGAGACGGGAATCATGCTTCCATTATCACCACCGGAGGCATGGTCTACCGGGCGGTTGAAGCCTGGAAGAAGTTGAAAGAGAAAGGCGTGGAAGCCCAGGTTCTCAACATCTCCTGCCTAAGTGATCTCGATATTGAAGCCATCCTCAAAACAGCTAAGACTGGAAAAGTAATCACCTATGAGGATCACCATGTCCAAACAGGGCTGGGAAGCCTCATCGCCAATGTCATCGCTGAGCATGGCCTGCCGGTTCGCCTTCGCAAGTTGGGGATTTCACGATACGGAAGTTCCGGAAAACCGGATGACCTCTATCGCATGCAGGGACTCGACGTGGATAGTCTTGTGAATGCAGTGATGGAAGAGGTTCAGAGAATATAATTTCAGATTTCAAATCGCAAATTGAAAAATTCAAAATTGATGATCTCGCAAAAAGCCAAAAAAAGATAACGGCGAAAGCCGGAATCCAGTCTTTTCAATTGATTAAGAATTCTCTGGACACCAGTTTTCACCGGTGTGATGACTTTTTATGAGTTTATGAAAATTGATGGTCTCGTAAAAAGTCCTCAAAGTGGTTCGTTGCGAGCGCAGCGAAGCAATCTCGTATTTTCTAAGTGCTTGAATTCATGGGATTGCTTCGTCCCTACGCTCCTCGCAATGACAAGTGGTTGGACTTTTTACGAATTCATCAAAATTAGATTAAGAAAAAATTGATCATTTTGTAGTTTACATTTTGCATTTTGCAATGAAATGGTACCCATGATGGACCTTCTCATATTCGATATGGATGGAGTTTTAATCGATGTGTCTAAGTCTTATCGTAAGACCATCCAGCAGACCATCCATATCTATCTTGAACACTGTCTGGGATTAAAGGCAAATTTAGTATCCCCTGAGGAAATCTCCCTCTTCAAATCAGCAGGGGGATTCAATAACGATTGGGACTTGACCTCGGGATTTCTCCTCTATCTTCTCTCCATTGCAAAGATCCCTCCCCTTCCAAAACAAAAAAGGTTTTTTTCTCTCGATGATATTCTACTTCATCTCCGACAGCGTCTATCCCATTTTCATCAGAGAAGGCCATTTACCCTGAAAAGGAATCATCTTCGGGTATTCTTAGAAAAGGTCAAAACTTCGGGAGGTGGACTCAGAGGGGTTCAATTTACTCTGGGAGGAAGGTGGGATGGTTGGATCTATCGAGCCGGAGACCTCGCCAAGGAGAATCTCGTTAAACGGATCTTTCAAGAGATTTACCTGGGTGACAAGTTCTCATTACATTATCATCTTCAGCCCCTTTTCTATCGAGGGAAGGGTTTATATCTTAGGGAGAAACTTTTGATAAAACGGGACATCCTGGCATCCCTTCGGAGCAAGATACAAATGGGAATCGCAAGTGGCAGGCCGAGATTTGAAGCGGAACTGGTCCTAAAACGGTTCCGGATCTCTCGCTATTTTGATAGTGTGGTCACCCTCGATGAATGTGAACAGGAGGAGACAAAGATTTTTCTTTCGACAGGAAGAAAAATCAAACTTTCAAAACCCCACCCCTACTCTATCCTCAGGGTCATCAAGGAGATCGACCTAAGGAATCCTCAATGCGGATATGTCGGCGACGTAGTGGACGATATGAGAGCGGCAAGAGCTGCCCGGAAAAAATCAAACATCCTTGCCATCGGTTTTCTTACCAGTCATATCAAACGGAATGAGGCAAGGGAGTCTCTCCTCCATGCTGGCGCCGATCTAATCTTAAAGAAACCCCAACAACTCCTTCAGATGATCACCTGATCTCCTGGTCCCCTGATATCCCGATATTCATAAATTGAACCTATTGACAATCTTTTCCTTTTCCCTTATAACCTGTCTATACAGGTAAATAGCTTGGGCAGGAGGGTTTAAGATCGAAACGACTCTTTTTTTCACGGTTATCCTCGTTGTAGCCCTCGCGCTATTCTTCGACTACTCCAACGGCTTTCATGATGCGGCCAATGTGGTGGCGACGATCATCGCCACTGGAGCCATGGGACCTCGAACCGCACTTGGGCTGGCTGCCCTTGCCCATTTCATTGGTCCTTTTCTTTTTGGCACGGCAGTGGCTGAAACCATAGGGAAAGGGATTATTGATATCTCCGCTTTTGATCCCCTCCTGAAAGGGATCTCTATTGCTCTGGTCGTCGCCGCCCTGATTGGAGCCATCGCCTGGAACCTCATGACCTGGGCGTGGGGACTTCCATCCAGCTCGTCCCATGCTCTGGTGGGCGGCATGATCGGCGCCGTCTTAGTTGCTTATGGGCCGGATAAGATCCTCTGGAAGGGGCTTCTTTACGTGGTCTCGTTCTTAGTTCTGACCCCTTTTTTGAGTTTGATCATCGGCACTTTTTTCTTGAAGTTAACTTTTCGCCTCTCTCAAAAGGCGCCGCCCCAGATTTCTCATTTTTTTAATCGGGTGCAAGTTTTGTCATCTGTCGCTCTCTCCCTCAGCCATGGTGCCAATGATGCACAAAAATCAATGGGCATCATCACCATGTCCCTGGTCATCCTCGGCGTTTTTTCCGATTTCAATATCCCATTCTGGGTGATCGCGAGTTGCGCGGCGGCAATTGCTCTCGGGACATGGAGCGGCGGGTGGCGGATCATTAAAACCCTTGGGGCCAAGATTTATCGCTTGAGGTCTGTTCATGCCTTCTGCGCACAGACCTCCTCAGCCACAGTCATCCTGAGTGCGGCACTCCTTGGAGGCCCTGTCTCAACGACACATGTCGTTGCCTCCAGCATCATGGGGGTGGGAGCAGGCCAGAGGCTTTCCGCTGTCCGGTGGGGGGTTGCCAAGAACATCGTCCTGGCCTGGTTCATCACCATCCCTGCCTCAGCCGTCATGGCAGGAGTCAGTTTCTATCTGATCAAGATGGTCCACCCTGATTTTTAAAAAATCCCGTCAGAAAATTTGGCGGAGCTTTAAACCATGATTGATTTATTTTATAATTCAACGCCATTCCTCCAGCCGGTTCAGAAGGCTTCTGGTCCAGCGGGAGCAAGGGTCCATTATTGTTAACAGAATAAAGGAGTAAAATTATGGTATTCGATTTTCTTAGAAGAAAGAAGTCTTTCTCGGGCGGTGAGAACCGGTTCTTCGAACTGCTTGCTCACCAATCCTCAAAGAGCATCGAAGGTCTGGATGCTCTTTGGAATTTCGCTGAAAATGGGAGCCAGGAGAACGCCAATCTCGTCCGGAGTATTGAAAGGGAGGCTGATGAGCTGAGGCGGATTTTGATCCAGGAACTGGATCAGACCTTTATCACTCCCATCGACAGAGAGGATATCTATCAACTTTCCCGCGCGATCGACGATGTGGTGGACTATGCCAATTCAACAGTTGACGAAATGGAGATCTACGAAGTCAAAGGGGATGAACATATCAAAGAGATGGTCAACATCCTGAGGAAAGCAGCCAGAGAGCTAAACGATGCGGTTAAAATTCTCAAAGACTACCCCAAAATTGCGTCAGAACACGCCATCAAGGCAAAATCCTATGAAAACCAGATGGAGAAAGCCTACCATCTGGCCCTAGCCGACCTGTTCAAGAGAACGGATACGATCTACATGTTAAAGATGCGGGAGATCTACCGCCATCTCAGCAATGCAGCGGATCGGGGAGACGAGGCAGCCAATATTATTTCTAGCATCGTGATGAAACACACTTAATGCTCAGTCTGTCAGAATTTCATTCCATCCGAAAATTGAGCTACCACCAGCTACAAGCTGGTGGATTTACTACTGACTAAAGTCAGCTGAAGAAAAATCAAATTGGCACAGAAATTCTCACGAGGGAAAATCTGAAATACCTGCACACCGTGTGCATACTAAAGTCTTCACCTGAAGGTGAGGGTTTTTCTCTCCGAGTGAGACAATAAAAAGTCCGATCAAGCATCGCTTGATCGGACTTTTTGCTCAAGGTTAGATCTAATCAGTTTAAAATATATCTCATGGGATTGGCTGGAATGCCATTGAGCCTCACCTCATAATGAAGATGTGGGCCTGTTGTCTTTCCGCTTGTCCCGACCTCGGCAATCTTATCCCCCCGCTTTACTTTCTGTCCAACCTTGACCAAGGCCTTATTGAGATGGCTATATCGGGTCGTCATCCCGAATCCGTGAGAAATGACGAGGAACCTTCCGTGGGCCCAATCGTTTCCAATGTCGGAAACAAAACCATTGCCGGGTGCAACGACAATCGTTCCTGATCGGTTCGAAATGTCGATTCCCTCGTGCATCTGGGTTAATCCGGTAAAGGGGTTGGTGCGGAATCCGAAATCAGAAGTCACCCAGCCTTGAACCGGCCAGATGGAGGGGGTATGGGCTAAGATTTCCTGCTTCGACTGCAACACCTTTTCGAGTTCGGATAGGCTCATCTCCTGCGTAGCCGCCTCCGATTGGAGACGATCGACATCAATCTTCATCTGATGGACCAGCCCTTTTTCATCCTTCTCCCATTTCAACTTATCACGCAAATCCGATGGAGAAGGCCCTCCCATGCCAATAAAGGGTGCGGTCTCCTGCCCTTTCTCAAGATTGGCAATAATTCGGATTCTTTTGTCAAAATCTTTTAGCCTGGAGATCTGTTTTTCCATCTCTTCAATTTTTGAGGAGAAGAAGTGAATCTGGGAGCGCTGGATCTCCGTCTGTTGTCGCAACCGTGCAACTTCATAAGCCTTCTTTTTTACCTGAATGTAATCACAGAAGAAAAAGGTGATAGAGAGGATGGCAAAAGCCAGGAGATATAACCCGATCTTAACGTTCTTTTTCCGGAACTTCAGGTGCCGGGTCTTCGAGGTTTTATGCCCAAATATGAGAATAGTAATGTGATCGTGATCCAAAACTTACCCTTTATTAAAAACAAGAATAGATATTGAGATTACCTTTGGGTGATTGTTACTTTTATCAGATTTAGATCATCCCTGTCAAGTTTTTTTTGGCTTTTTGGGGGGGCTTTTTATCTGTTGAAAAACAAATGGGATTAGATAAAAATCTTTTTAATTTCCGCTGATTTCGAGACTATCGATTAAAAGGCTCGGGGAGCCGATCTTCCCAAAAAACCGGATATCATTTCCTACTTCAGCCACTTTCTTAAAGAGCTGGTAGAGATTACCTGCGATCGCAATCGACTTAACAGGATGCACCCTTTCCCCTTTTTCAATCCACTGCCCTGAACAACCCAGGGAAAAATCGCCCGATATGGGATCGACGGTATGAAGCCCCATCACCTCTTCAATGAGAACACCCCGCTCAAGACTTTTGAGCAACGACGCCCGGGAGGTCGTTCCCGGTTCAATAAAGAAATTCGAAGTTCCTAATCCTGGAGGAGCTTTGATGGTATGCCGCTGGCTGTTCCCGGTTGACCAAACCTCTGATGTTCTAGAGCTCATCTTTTCCCGGTTGGCCCAGAACCTATCGTACAGATATCCTTTGACCTCCCCTTTCAACACGAGAACGGTTCTTTGAGTCGGCATCCCTTCCCCATCGATAGGAGAGGCCGCAGACCCTTCGGTCAGAAGGCCATCATCCACAATGGAAATGAGGGGAGAAAAAAAACTCGTTCCCTTTTTTTCTCTAAGCACAGATTTCCCTTTTTGAACCTGCTCTGATAGGAAAGAATGAGCTAAGAGTGATAAAAATTCTCCTCCAATACGGTTATCCAAAAGGACCGGATAAGCCCCCGAAGAAATTTGCCTCCCTCCAAGCCTCTCCAATGCCTTCTTTCCGGCTTCTCTTCCCACCTTCTTCACATCGATCTTATTGATGAAATGATTGAAATCGAATGCCCAGCCTATCTCTGACTCTCCAGACTCCTCGGCAACCGCCAACACGCTCACAGACGCAAACGTCACATCATATGAAAAGCGGAGGCCGTTTGAATTGACCAGAATCGTGCTTGCGACCGCCTCCTGATAGGACGCGTTCCTCACCTTCTTGATTCTTCCTGTATCTACAGACCGAGCGGCTTCCTCCATCTCTCTCGCATTTTCAATCTTTCTTTTCTCTGGAACCTGAATAAGGGTTTCGTCATAAATCCCCATCGCACGAGGTTGTTCCCTTAGAGCAGGAGCAAAATCGAAGCAGGGGTCCGGCGAGGTGACATCAGCACTTGCGATTGCATCCCCGATGACCCTCTCCAGCCCTTCTTTCATATTCTCTGAAGAGGTTCCAGAGAGAAAGGTGGTAAACGAGAAACCAGTTCTTCCCCGGTTCAAAATGCGTACAGCCATTCCCCAAGGTCGGGAGGCTTGAAGGGTATCCACCTTTCCTTCTTTCGACTCCACCTCAAAATGGGAAGATTCTGCAAGATAGACTTCATAACCGTCAATGGACTTACCCCGGAGGATGTTCAAGGTTTGATCTATAATCTCGTTCATAATTCGTTTCCCTAATCTTTGGTTTAAAAAAAACTTCAATCATTGCTCATTGGCTATTGATCATTGGTAATTGATCATTGCTGTTCGAATTACCATCTGATCAGGCTGCTGCCCCAGGTGAGGCCTCCGCCAAAACCGGTGAGGATGACAGTGTCTCCTTTCTGGATGGATCCGTTCCGAACCGCCTCATCCAGGGCGATCGGTATGGTTGATGAAGAAATATTGCCATATTTTTCAATGGTGAGATAGACCTTTTCGAAAGGAATATTGAGCCTCTTGGCCATCTGCTGGAGGATGCGGATATTGGCCTGGTGGGGGATGATCCACTTTGCGTCAGAGACCTTGAACCCATTCGATGAAGCAGCTTCTTCAGCGGCCTCAGCAAATCGTTTCACCGCAACTCGCACGGATTCATTCGCCTTAATCATTCTCAGGGTATGAAGTTTCTTGTCAACGCTCTCATAACGGATGGGGGTTGTCCGCGAACCTCCTCCCGGCATGAGGAGGTTCTCACCGTTCTTACCATCCGTGTGAATATGAATGGAAAGGATTTCGCCCATCACTTTCTTTGGATCGGATGGAAGTTGACCATTGATGGGCTGATCAAACGATTTAAGCACCACAGCCCCTGCCCCATCTCCCCAGAGAATACAATTTTCTCTATCTGTCCAATCCTGACAGCGGCTCATCACTTCCGAAGCAACGACCAGAGCATTTTTAAATGCTCCGGTTTTCAGATATTGCTGGGCAACCGATAAGCCAAAGATAAAACCACAGCAGGCCGCTGTAACATCGAAGGACACCGCTTTCTGGGCGCCTAATTTTGCTTCCAACCAATTGGCCCCCGAAGGACAACATGTGTCAGGAGTAATGGTGGCAAGAATGATGAGCTCCAATTCTTTGGCGGATATCCCAGCCATTTCCATGGCCCGCAGGGAGGCTTGTTTGGCAAGATCTGAAGTATCGACACCAGGGTCTGCAATTCTTCTTTCCCTGACTCCTGTTCTCTGGTAGATCCATTCGTCATTCGTATTTAATACCTTCTCAAGGTCCAAATTGCTAAGAACCCTCTCCGGCAGATAGGATCCTGTTCCAACAATTCCGATTTTACCGCCACTCATCAATCTATTCCTCCCTCATCTATTCACATACATCCGTGGTACCCTCTTCCCGATGAGACAGAGGACTTCATAAGGGATTGAACCGATCTTCCTGGCAACCTCATCCGCCGTGATCTGCTCCCGACCTTGCCTCCCAATCAGGATCACCTCGTCTCCCTTTGATACCCCGGGGACATTCGTCACATCCGCCATGATCAGGTCCATACAGACCTTCCCCACGACAGGAGATCTTTTCCCTCGGATTAACACCTCCCCTTGATTGGAGAGACGGGTGCTATAACCATCGGCATACCCAATGGGAAGGGTTGCAATCAGGCTTTCTCTTCGGGTCACAAATGTTCCACCATAACTGATCCGTGAACCGGCAGGAACCGATTTAAGGAAGTGAATGCGGGTCTTGAGTGTGAGCACGGGTTTGAGTTTTATCCTCTTTTCGAATGTAGAAGAGGGATAAGAGCCGTAAAGCATGATCCCGGGCCGAATCAGATTCCCCGAATATTCAGGGAAAACAGTAGAGGTAGCACTGTTGGCCATGTGAATATACCGGCTTGAAACCCCCATCTCTTTAGCCAAGTTGACGGCCTGCTGAAACTTCTCCCATTGAGATGATGTGTAACTCTCTTCTTCATCGGTCATGGAAAAATGAGAAAGGAGACCTTCGATTTCAATATTGGAAAACTTTTGAGTTTCCTTTAAAAAAGCGGAAAAGAGATGAAAGGGCACACCCAGCCTCCCCATTCCGGTGTCCACCTTTAGGTGAACCCTCGCCTTCTTCCTTTTGTTCTTCGCCGCTTTGGATAAACGTCTCAGAGAGTCGATGTCAAAGACAACAGGGGTGAGGCCATACCGGAGGATCGCTTCTGCATCTTCCTGAAACATTCCCCCAAGGATCAGGATAGGAGTTTTGACTCCCCCTTTCCTCAGCGCCATCCCCTCTTCGGGAATGGCAACACCCAGATAGTCCGCCCCTATTTTTTCCAGTTTCAGGGAGACAGGTCCAGCTCCGTGGCCGTAAGCATCTGCCTTGACAACAGCTAAAATAGAAACGCCCGTAGGAATCTGCTTCTTGATCTGCTGATAGTTGAATGCGAGCGCCCGAAGATCGATCTCTGCAACGGTTGGTCTTCCCAATGAAACAGAGGTTTTCATCCTATTGGCCCCATTTCAAAAAACAAAATTTTCATAACACCAGCCCTCCTCAAAGTCAATCAATCCAGATCTTTAACCACAGCCACTTCATCGCAGTCGGGGAACTTGACGCATTTGAGACAGTCCGCCCATATCTTATGAGGAAGAACGTTCTTATCCACCACTTTAAAATTTAACTTCTCAAAAAAATCAGGACGGTAGGTAAGAGCAAATACCTTCTTGGCACCCAGAGCCTTTGACTCCTTCAGGCAAGCACTGACCAGCTTTGCCCCGATCCCTTTTCCCCGGGCTTTCTCTTCGACAGCCAGGGACCGTATTTCTGCAAGATCTTCCCAGCAGATATGGAGGGCACAGATGCCCACAACTTTCCGATTCTGAAGGAAAACATAGAAATCCCGCAGATGGTCATAGAGTTCCACCAAAGAGCGGGGTAAAATATCTCCCCGGGTCGAATACAATTTGATCAGATGTTGAATCTCTTTTACATCACTCAATTTGGCTTTTCGGATCATCCCGTCCCTCCGTTGTGAAATCCAAGACAAAGATGCTAAACTCTAAGCTCGAAATCCTAAACTCTAAACAAACTCAAATTCTCAAAACACAAAACCCAAGACATTATAATCTTTTGAATTTTAAATTTTGAATTTCGTAGAAAATACCTCCTCTCCCCTGGTGGGAGAGGATTGAGGTGAGGGGAAAAATGGATTCAATGATTCACCCCCACCCTCCCCCTCCCCCATCAAGGGGGAGGGGATTTAGTCATATTTTCATGGTTCGCGGGTGACAAACCTTCATGTAAAAATTTATTTAGAGTTTAGTGTTTAGAGTTTAATCCACTCCGAATCTCATTTTTCTAAACTACGATTTTTTAGCATGTTCAATCATCTCTTTTGCATGAGCCCTTGTTTTCTCGGTGACCTTCACGCCTCCCAGCATTCTCGCGATCTCTTCCACAATGGCTTCCTTCTCCAGCCGCTCCACGAAGGTAACCGTCCGCTTCCCTTTAACCTCTTTACTTACGCTGTGGTGGGTATCTGCAAAACAGGCGATCTGTGGAAGATGGGTCACGCAGATAATCTGATGGTGTTTGGAAAGCTCCTTTAAAGTTCTCCCCACGACCTCAGCCATAGCCCCGCCAATTCCGGAATCCACCTCATCGAAGATCAGGACTTGCCTTCCCCCAACTCTGGCCAGGATCTTCTTTAAGGCTAACATCATTCTCGACAGTTCCCCTCCAGAGGCGATTTTGGCAAGAGGCTTTACCTCTTCTCCTACATTTGGGGAGATGAGAAATTCCACACGATCCGTTCCTTTCGGGGAAATAGGGGTATCCTCAAGACGAACCTCAAAGGTGGTCTTCTTCATCCCGAGGGCTCCCAACTCCTTTTCCACGGCTTTCTTCAACTCGGACGCCACCCTCGTTCTCTCCCATGAAAGCTTTTTTGCCAGCGCGACCATCTCTCCCTGAAGGGAATCCAGAATACCCTCCATCTGGGAAAGTCTATCTTCGCTGGAGACCAATGAACCCAATATCTTTTCCACCTTATCTTTGAATTGAAGCACCTCTTCTACTGTGGGACCATACTTTCTCTTCAGGCGGCCGATCTCTTCCAGTCTGTTCTCAACCTCTTCCAGCCTCATCGGGTTGACCTCAATCTTTTTTAAATAATCTCTCAGGTTGAGGACAACTTCCTCCAGTTGAATCGAGGCTGCTTCGAGGTTTCCTATCATTCCGGAAAGGGATGGATCAATGGCCATCATTTCATTTCCCTGTCGGAGGATCGTCTGTATCCGTTCGATGGTGGATCCTTCTCCCTCATAGAGCAACTCTTTTGACAGGTCAACGAAGTCCATTAACTTCCTGGAGTGAAGGAGAATCTTTTGTTCCTCTTTAAGGGATTCTTCTTCCCCAGGTCGAATTTCAGATGCTTCAATCTCATTCAATTGGAACGCCAATAACTCCTTTTCCTTTGCCCCCTTCTCTTTTTCCTCCCGAATTTTCTTGATTTCCGCAGAAAGAGAAACGAACCTCTCGAAATGCTCTCGGTATTCTTCACGAAGATCGACCAATCGGCCAAACTCATCCAGGATGTCAATATGGGTCTCAGCCCGCTGGAGAGACTGATGTTCGTGCTGTCCATAGAGGCTCAGCAACGCTTCGCCTATTTCTGAAAGAGTCCCCAGAGTGGTCAGGTTCTCGTTCAGAAAAGCCTTCCCCCTTCCCGAACGGGAGATCACCCGTCTAATCAGACAAACATTTTCATCTCCGGAGTTATGGATCTGGGTCCCCTTCTCCTTGGTTTTTCCCTGGATCTCCGGATGGCTGGTGATGTCGAAGAGCGCCTCGACACTCGCCTCCCCTGCAGAACTCCGGATCAATTCCTCACCCGCTTTATCTCCCATGAGGAGTTGAACCGCATTGAGGATGATCGATTTGCCTGCTCCCGTCTCCCCGGTAAGGACATGGAACCCTTTCGAGAAGGAGAGGTTCACTTCATCGATAATGGCAAAATTTCTGATCCGAAGTTCCAGCAACATAACTCATGAGTAATGAGTTCGGAGTTCGTAGTTCGGAGTTATAATCATGAAAACTCCAAACTCCCCCGGCCCAACCCGGACCGGGACGGGCGAACTCCCGACTCCGAACTGTATTATCGTTCCCCCCACTTCAGTTTTTCTCTCAGAACCTCAAAATAGTGCCGGTAAGGGGATTTGATCAGAAGAATTCTCCCCTCTGCTTTCTTCACAACCACTGTATCTCCGAATTCCAGGGCAAATCCTTGCTGTCCGTCCAGAGTCAGAAGAACTTCCTGCTGTTTTGTCTTCAGAATCGCCCGGACTTCCACATCATCCGGGATCATAATCGGACGATTGGTCAGAGTGTGAGAACAGATGGGAGTGATAATGATGCAGTGCAGCGATGGATAGACAATGGGCCCTCCCGCAGAAAGGTTGTAAGCGGTGGATCCGGTGGGGGTTGAAATGATCAAACCATCTGATTTATAGGTGGTTAAATACTCCCCGTTGATCGTCGTCTCTATATCTATAATTCGGGCTAATGCTCCTTTATTGATGACCGCATCGTTTAAGACAATAAAATCGGCACGTTTCTCTCCCCGCCGGATCACCGCTGCGGTAAGAACAACCCTCTCATCGGTCACAAAATCTCCCTTAATTACTCGTTCGAGAACCCGGTATAGTTCTTCGAGTGTGATCTCGGTTAGGAAACCGAGTCCTCCCAGATTCACTCCGAGAATAGGAACTTCATGCTTTCCCATCAGTCGGGCCACGCTGAGAAGTGTTCCATCGCCACCAAGGACAATAATCATCTCTGCATGGGAGGGAATCTCTTCTTTTTTAACGCCGTTTAAAAAGGGGCCCGTCGGAGTCGGACGGATTGCTTTTATGATACTTTCCTCAATAAGAACTTCGATTCCTTTGGACCCCAGCCATTCCATCAACTTACCGGTGAGGAGCACAGCCTCCGGTTTATTCTGTTTCGTAATGATGCCGATCCGCTTCATCGCTTACCCCATGAGATATAATGGCCTTTGACTGTACCGCAACGTTATACTTACGCCCAGGTTTTTCCCCGATGGTACAAAAGGGAGGTATCTTTTGTCAATCAAAAGGTGATTTATATAGGAATCGTACTCCATCTCTATCCGCGAGGGCAAAGACCATTACATCATCTTCAGCCCATCCCCGCTTTACCCTTCCTCCCTACCTGTTCTATTCTCGGTCGCGACCGGAGTCGGCTTACTGAAATTGGGGAGAGAGAGGAGGTAAAGGGTAACACTAGCGGCAATTACAATCAGAATAATCCTCACCACAGGAGGATGGACAATAAAAATGACTGAAAACAGGATCGTCACCCATATGAGAGAAATCGACAAAACTTTTGCCTTTAGAGGGACTCCTTTTCCTTCTCGATAAGGCCGAATATATTTAGCAAACCATCTATGCTTCAGGAGCCAGCCATAAAATCTTTCCGAGCTCCGGGCATAGCACACTGCTGCCAGCAGGAGAAAGGGGGTCGTGGGTAATACGGGCAAAAATATTCCGAGGATTCCGAGCCCCACAAAAAACGTTCCCGCAACCAGCAACACCCTTCTGACCCATCGATTTCGATGGATCCTGTCCGGTTGGCCTCTCCCTCCCTCTTCTGTTGGTTCTTTCATGATCAAAGGCTAATCAATTTTCATGAAAAAGGCAACTTCTCAAAAAGGAAGGTTACCCCTGAAGGATTAAAATACTTAAAGGGTACAATTGATGGTTACGGTAACGAAGCCCGTATCGTTCATAAAAGGTTACGTTGGTCGTATTTTAATTATTTTATCCCGTTAGAAAACCCCGCTGCTTGCCCCGTGCGAAGCTTAGCTCCTATCACGGCTTGCAGCGGGGATGAGTCAATTACCTTATTACCGAACACGGGGTTTACTTAACCATTATCGATAACCGAAACGGGTCTCGTTACCCTAACCGAAAGACGAAAATTGGGCGTCGATACGAGTTTCGACAACGATAAGCGTAAGGTGTTCTCTTCAGAGAAAAGCTTTTTTCTGAGTCATCATTGAAAATAACAATTTGAGCGTATAGAATGATACTCATGCATCTGCCCACCGCCATTCTTGAAAAAAAACGGATTCAGAGGGTCATCTTCTCCGTTCGGCCTACTTCTCACTCCATTCAGGATATATACTCCCTGATGGAGAAAGTCTATGAAATGGGGGCCAACTGTTTCTCTCTTCCCACAGCAAGACATCTTGAATCCTTTAAAGCGCTAAGGGAGTCCACCCAGGATGACACCCTCATCGGGTTCGGCCATATTGAAGCGGAGAGAGGAATCTCCCTCACAGGGAAACCCCTCCATCAGTTTGAATCGAAGATTGTCTCGACCATAGCAAGAAATATCGTCCCCCCGGAATTAGTCAAGAAACTTTTCCCTGTCCTCTCTGTCGGCGAAGTGCTAACACAGAAGGAAATTGACCGGATGATGTTTGATCCATCCCGCTTCCATCAGAGCCTCTCCCTTTTTCCCCCTCAAGGGGTCCCATTTCTCATGATCGGGGGAAAATATGGCGACTGGCTATTGGGGCTGGGAAGGAGTGATCTTTTGAAGGAGATGGTATCAGAAACGAGAGGGAAAGGGTTCATCCCCATCTTCTCAAGCCAGTGGGCGACTTCTTCCCTGCCAAAGGCAAAACCCCTTGAGATGGCGGCCTATGCCATCCCTATCAATAAGAGAAAAAGTCTGTTCGATTTGACTCAGGCATGCAATATCATCAAAAAGTTTGATAAGCCTGTCATCAGCCTTGATCCTCTTGCAGAGGGAGCACCTCCTGGAGAAACGGAGGAGGCATTCTCATTTCTTTTTAATGACTTGAAAATCCATTCGGCTATTGCAGAGACGAGCTCAGAGGAGGAACTCCATAGCCTATTCAAGGGGTTAGGAAAAATTCCATCCCTCATCCCATTCCATAAAACATAATAGCACCGGCGACCAGAGGGATGGTGAAATTATCATCCAATGGGATTGGCAGTAACTCAATCAATGCGGCTCCCAATGCGGCAAAACTCCCTGACAACCGATCTACCCCGGGGTAAATCCAGATGATCAGAAGAGAGGAGAAGATGAAGGCCATCGTCCCTTCAAGGGTCTTCCCGAAGATCGAAATCCTTCCGATGCCTTTCCCCACAAGGGCCGCCGCCGTATCCGAAAGAATAAGGATCAGCAAACTTACAATGGCAATTGGTTTCGGAAAGAGAAGAATCGTCAGGATGGAAGCAAAGAGAAAATAGGTTGAACCCATCAGGGTCGGTTTTTCTTTTTCCCTGAGCACCCGTCCGAAAAAATGATCCTGGAACAGGGAGGACAACCCTGTATGAAAATGGCGAAGAAGATCAACCGCAAGGTACAATAAAAAGAACGGGATGAGAAAAGTGAGAACAGTTACATCAGAAGTGAAACCATAGCCCAGGGGAATAACCAACGTGGCCAGATGAACTGCCTTTCTTTTAATCTCAATACCCGTAATCATTTGACTTGCCTTTCATCTTTTACTGATCACTGATGACTGTCTTTTATCGTCTATCATCTTCCTTAAACTCTTCATCTCCTCGTCTGTGAGACGACGATACTGACCAGCAGGAAGACCCTCAATCCTGATCGGTCCGAATCCAACCCTTCTCAACTTGAGGACAGAGTGGCCAATGGTAGAAAACATCCTCTTGATCAGATGGTTTCTTCCTTCGTCGACCACCGCTTCGACCCAGCTATGTTTCTCCATCTGGCGAAGGAGATGGATTGAGACCACCCTTGCTTCACCGTCTTCGAGCATCACGCCCCTTTTCAAACGCAATAGCTCCTTTTTCTCGGGAACGCCTTCCACTTTAGCCCAGTAGGTTCTCGGTATGGAAAATTTCGGATGGGAAAGTTGGTAGGTAAGATCACCGTCGTTGGTCAACAGGAGCACCCCTTCTGCATCGAAATCGAGACGTCCTATGGGATAGACCCTCCACTTTACCCTTTTGAGTAGGTCCATCACCGTAGGCCTTCCCGCAGGATCCTTGACCGTAGAGAGATAATTCCTCGGTTTATTCAGGAGCAATGTGATCTTGGGTTCAACACGGAATAATTTCTTCCCATCGACTTTAATATGGTCTTTTAAAGGATCGGCTTTAAAACCGAGTTGATCAACGACTTTGCCGTTGACCGCCACCCTTCCCTCGAGCATCATCCTTTCCGCTTCCCGTCTCGAGGCAATCCCTGCCTTGGCTAGTATCTTCTGGATTCTCTCAAGCCCCATAGGGTTATCTAATCTCCCGTTTCATCAGTGGGAGGTGATGGACTCTCTTCTTTCAAAACCGTTTCCATCTCTGGAGGAGGCTGAATCTCCTTAAGGGTGGGAAGGTCGGAGAGGGTATTGAGGTTAAAGAGTTCAAGAAAGGTTTTGGTCGTCCCATAGATGAGAGGCCGTCCGGGAATTTCTTTCCTCCCCATGATTCGGATCAGTCCCTTTTCCAGTAAGGATCGAATCACCCACCCCGAATCCACTCCCCGGATCATCTCAATCGTCGGTCGAATGACGGGTTGTCTGTAGGCAATGATGGCCAGGGTTTCGAGAGCGGATTGGCTTAACTTCACCGGCTTCGATTTCTGCAGTCGGTTGACCCATTGGGCCCATTGGGGTTTGGTCCGAAACTGGTATCCTCCTGCTACCTCAACCAGTTCCAACCCTTTTGAATCTTCCTCGTATTCCTTCTTAAGCTGATGAATTCCGTCTAGGAGGGTCTCCCTATCCCATTCGTGAAGAATCTCCGTTAGTGTATCCAGTTTAACAGGAGATTCCGATATAAACAGGATGCCTTCGAGTATGGGTTTAAGATTATCTTCGCTCATTGCGATTGACCCAGGTAACAGGTTCCATGAGTGAGAACCTGCTATGACGTTTGGAATCTAATTTTACTTGTTCTATCTCTGTTCAAAGAGTTCTATTTTTTCTCCTGTGGTAACTGAGGCGACGGCATGTTTATAGATCAACTCATCCCCCTTGCTTCGAAGAATGAGGCAGAAATTGTCAAAACTGTGAACGACCCCTTCGAGCTTGCGACCGGTGGTCAATTCCACAACGACATGACTTCGGTCCTTCCGGATCCGGTTGAGAAACTGATCCTGCACATTGATCTGATTCTTGATCATCGCCTTTTACCCTCCCCTTTTAAAAATGACCTGACTTCTTCAAAAATCTTATCCCTATCAACAGATTCATCCAGCCAGTGCACTTCTCTATCCGCTTTAAACCATGTCGATTGCCGCTTGGCATAATGACGGGTATCTCTCTTCATCTGCCTCACCGCTTCATCCCAATCTAAATCATTGGAGAGAAATTGTACCATCTGTTTATAACCTAAGCTCCGCATCGGCTTCAATCCCGGACCATACCCCATGTCCATCAGTCCTTTCACTTCCTGCAGTAATCCCCTCTCGATCATCCGGCCCACTCTCTCTTCGATACGGCGGTAAAGTTTGTCCCGGTCCATTTCCAGGCCAATCTTAAGGGTGAGATAAGGTCGATCGCCAAAACGATGCTGATCTCTAAAGAAAGAGATTGGGAGACTGGTTGATTCAAAAACCTCTAGTGCCCTGATCGTTCGGAAAAGGTCATTAAAATGGATCTGAGTTGCCGTCTTTGGATCCACCTCTTTCAACCTCTGATAAAGCGCTTCCCCTCCCTTTTGCTTTGCCTCACTCTTCAACCTCTCACGGACAGAGGGAAGAATCTTGGGGCTGACAAAGAGCCCCTGTGTAAGGGCTTTGATATAGAGACCGGTTCCCCCCGCGACAAAGATGGGGGCTCCTTTTCGATATAAGGAATCAATGGTACTCCTTCCAAGCATTCGATAGAGGCCTGCATGAAAGGGTTGGTCCGGTGTGACCAGGTCTACCAGATGGTGTCTGATCCTCTGCTGTTCCTCCAGAGTCGGTTTGGCGGTGCCGATATCCATATAACGATAGACCTGCATGGAGTCGGCATTGAGGATTTCCCCTCCAAACGTTTCCGCCAGTTCAATGGCGAGGCATGACTTTCCCACTCCAGTCGGTCCGAGCACAAGGACCAACCGAGGTTTCGCGCTTTCCATCGCTTCGGCCATACGGAGTGCATTTTAATGAATTCACCCATAGACTGCAAGTGGCAAGTCAACCTTGTCATTTCACCCATGGCAGGTTCATTTTCCAACATCTCCTGAAGGGTTACGATGGCGCTAAAATATTGCTTGAAATCTGACTCTGGTTTGATTAAATTACACTGGTAATCTTGCTTCAGGAAACCCATTTCACCAAAAGGATCATCCTGCAAAAAGTCACAGGATTGAGGAATCAAAAATGTCTTCTTCATTCTTTACCAACCCGCGAACCAATCCGGAATTGAAAAGCCTCTATGAGATCTCCTTGCTTTCTCCTCAGATTCAATTCCAGGAATATTTTATTGGGGTCATGACCACTCTCTCTCAATATTTCCCCGTCGGGTACGCAGCAATCATCTTACGGGACACCAAGAAAAATTCTCTTCATGTGGAAGCCCTTTATGGAATCGAAATGGAAAATCATCCCCACCACTGTCAGAGCGCTAAAGGGATCATCGGTGAGGTGATTCAATCCAGGCAACCCATGCCCATTCAGAATGTCACCCAGGAACCTTTTTATGAAGAGACTCTAAAGAACCCGAAGCAAATGGATAACATCAAACTGCCGTTGCTCTGCATTCCTCTCTTCACTGAGAGTGAACCCATCGGTGTCATGAATATCAACCCTCTTTATGGATCCAGAAATGATTTCTCTGAAGATTTCCACTTTCTTTCTATCCTTTCAGCCATTCTCTCCCCAACACTCAGAAATTATCATCTTAAGAAAGCTGAGCATCATGACGGATCAAAAAAATCCAGAAAAACCTCCTTATTTGAAGAGATACTGGAAGAAAGGCTGACAGAGGTCCTGAATAAGATTGATCCCTATGTGGAGTCAAAGAGCAGGACCGGCCTTCTGGACGACATCATTTCCCTCGTGGAGAAGATTCTGATTAAGTCGGCTATGGAAAAAGTGGGCCATGTCCAGACCTCTGCCGCCCAGCTCCTGGGAATCAACCGCAACACCCTCCGGACGAAGATGAAAGAGTTGAAGATCAAATTCCGCTGAGGTAAGGGTCTCTTGCAATAAATCTAACGAAAAGTCACAATATTTTTATGACAGACCAAGAAAAAAATGTTGAATTTCTGAATGGTTTATGCCATCAGTGGGGCACATCCCTTTTGGGGACAGCCGATTTGAGCCTTTTTAAAAAGGAAGATGTTCTCCTTCCTGCCGGCACACTCGACCGGCTTCCTTTTGCCATCTCCTTAGGATATCACCTCTCTGATTCGATTCTCGAAGGAATTGAGGACGCTCCCACACCTCATTACTTTCATCACTATCAGCGGGTCAACATTCTCCTCGATACGATCAGCCTCATCGTTTCTTCAGCCATTCAGGAAAAAGGATATCAGGCCATGCCCATTGCCGCCTCACAGATCATAGACTGGAAAAATCAGAGAGGCCATCTTTCACATAAGCATGTGGCAAGGACTGCGGGATTGGGTTGGATTGGCAGGAACAATCTCCTTGTCAATGGAACATTCGGCTCCAGGATTCGCCTCGTCACCATCCTCACCGATCTTCCCCTTGAGTTCAATTCCCCCCTGAGAAAAGACTGTGGCTCCTGTCGTGCCTGTATCAAAGTCTGTCCGGTCGAAGCCATTAAAGAGAAACCAGAGGATTTTGATCACCTTCGATGCTACGAGCAATTGAGAGCCTTTTCAAAAACCCTCCATTTCAGCCATAATATATGTGGCATCTGCGTCAAAACCTGTAGAGGGTTCAAGGGGTCGAGTGGCCAAGGGGTCTAGTGAAATCCAAAAACGCTTGAACCCTTGAATCCTTGAATCCTCGAACCCTAATAATATTACTATGAAAGAATTCGACGTGATCGTCATAGGTGGAGGCCATGCGGGCATTGAAGCCTCACTGGCTTGCGCCCGGATGGGCCACCCCACCCTTCTCATCACACAAAAGGTGGAACAGATAGGCTACATGTCCTGTAATCCTGCTATTGGCGGTCTGGCCAAGGGTCATCTGGTGAAAGAGATCGATGCCCTGGGTGGAGAGATGGCCAAGGCAACGGATGAGACGGGAATCCAGTTTAAACAGCTCAATACCACCAGGGGACCTGCGGTTCGCTCCTCCAGGGCTCAGGCGGACCGCCAGGCTTACCGGCTCAGAATGAAAAAAACGCTGGAGGGACAGGAAAACCTGTTCATCAAAGAGGCAACGGTTGAAGAAATGATCGTAGATGGGAATAAAGTCGTCGGAGTGAGAACTGATTCGAACGATATCATCCATGGGAAAACCGTGATCCTTGCTCCTGGAACCTTTTTAAATGGTCTTGTCCATATCGGACTGACCCATTTCCCCTCTGGCAGGATGGGCGATCCTCCTTCCATAGGCTTATCCGAATCGCTTAAAAAATTGGGATTTCGAATAGGAAGGCTTAAGACCGGCACCACACCAAGACTTGATAGTAATACCATTGACTATTCCGAACTCACCCCTCAATATGGAGATGAGCCTCCAATTCCATTCTCCTTTTCAACTGAAAAGATCGAAAGGGAGCAGATTCCCTGTTACATCACCTATACCAACCCGACTACTCACGAGATCATCAAGGGCGGCCTTGACCGGTCTCCTTTATATTGCGGAATCATTAAAGGGATTGGTCCTCGATATTGTCCTTCCATTGAGGACAAGGTGGTCCGTTTTGCCGATAAGAAGAGACATCAGATCTTTCTGGAACCGGACGGAAAAGATACGAACGAAATCTACCCGAATGGAATCTCCACCAGCCTTCCGCTCGACATCCAGATGCAAATGCTCAGGTCAATCAAGGGGCTTGAAAAGGTAGAGATCATTCGGCCGGGCTATGCCATCGAATATGATTTTGTTGACCCCACAGAACTCCGACCCTCTCTCGAAACAAAGAAAATCCAAGGACTTTTCCATGCCGGGCAGATCAATGGTACCTCTGGTTATGAGGAAGCCGCTGCCCAGGGACTGATCGCTGGAATCAATGCCGCCCTCTCGATCCAGGGAAGAGATCCTCTGATTCTGAAACGCTCCGATGCTTACATCGGTGTCTTGATTGATGACCTGGTCACAAAAGGAACCGCCGAGCCTTACCGGATGTTTACCTCGCGAGCAGAATATCGTCTACACCTTAGAGAAGACAACGCTGATCTGAGATTGAGGGAAAAAGGTTTTCAAGTTGGATTGGTGAAGGAAGAAGACTATCAAATCTTTTTAGAGAAAAAGGCCTCAATCCAAAAGACTCTTTTAAAAATATCGGGGCTGAAAGTTACCCCCACCAGAGAGAACAATGAAATTCTTCATCAATGGGGATGCATGCCTCTCAAGAAAGAAACCTCACTTCGGGAATTATTGAAAAGACCTGAGATCCATTTTGAAAATCTCCTTGCATTTGATCCCGAACTGAAGAGTCTTAAAAAAGAGATAAGCGAACAGATTGAGATTCAGGTGAAGTATGACGGCTATATCAAGAGACAGATGGAACTGATTGAACGATTTAAAAAATTGGAGGAAGTCAACTTTCCAGTAGATTTTGATTTTAGTTCGGTGATTGGACTCACCACAGAAGTGATGGAAAAACTCCTTAAAATCAGACCTCACTCCCTTGGCCAGGCATCACGGATTTCAGGTGTTACTCCCGCCGCCCTTTCTATCCTGATGATCAACCTCAAAAAACAGGGATACCTATAAATTTAGAATGCAGAATTCAGAGTTTAGACTCTTACATATATAACCCTGAGAATGTATCTTTAAAAATCAAAAGAAACCCCAAAATATCTCTCCTCCCTTGGCGGGTCGAAGATCCCTGTGCGGGGAGGGGACAAAGGAGAGGTGGACCAAAGGGTTTTTGTCTTGTCCACTTCCACTCTCACCCTCCCCCATCGAAGGGGGAGGGAATTATTGGGTAAAATTTTAAATACGTTTGTTTAGAGTTTTGTGACCAATTGAATGATCTTTTTGGCGGTGTATTCGGCGGTGTCGGCAACTCCTTCAACGGGTAAAAAACGATCAGCATTGGTGCTGAAAAGGCAGGTCACAGTGGCGGGAAATTCCTCATTGGGGAGATTGAATAAATAATAGAGGGGAATTTTGGGCAGAGGATAGAGAGTAAAAGAGAAATCATATCTCTTGACATCCTTATTAAGATTTCCGGAAAAGCGGGCGATGAGTTCTTCTTTCCTCTTCTGAATGGATTCAACATGAGGAATGAGAATCC
>Ga0194112_10003494_pt1 | contig 21847 bp, 17 predicted proteins | sample TA2MahC400mmetaG_FD_146191 | JGI IMG/M metagenome (GOLD analysis project Ga0194112, IMG submission 146191) | Freshwater microbial communities from Lake Tanganyika, Tanzania - TA2015016 Mahale Deep Cast 400m | ecosystem: Environmental > Aquatic > Freshwater > Lake | place: Tanzania: Lake... | reverse complement strand
ACTCGCGGCCGCGCCGTTGTTTAGCCGTCGCCGGTACGGCGACGCCCGCGGCTAACAGCATCGAGCGCAACCGTACCGGCCGCGGCTGAACGCCCACGGGCGCGCACGGGCCGTTGTTTAGCCGTCGCCGGTACGGCGACGGTCGGCGGCCACCGCTAAACGTGCGCGACACACTGATACAGCCGGCCGCCAACTGCCGTAAAGGAACCCGGCCTTGAACGTCGCCCTTGCCGGCCTGCCCCTGGCGGGCAAGACGTGCCTCTTCACCGCCCTCTCGCAGGGAGCGGTGGACTCAGCCGCCAACCCCGCGCGGCCGGAGCATCCGAACGCCGCCATGGTCGCCCTGCCCGATGCGCGGCTCGACTGGCTGGCCGAACACTACGGGTCGAAAAAACGCACGCACGTCCAGGTGGAGTTCCTCGACCTGCCGGGCCTGGCGCCCGGGCGCCCGGACCTTGCGGCCCAGAACACGGCCATCATGGAGCACCTGCGCCGGGCCGACGCCCTGGTGTGCGTGCTGCGGGCGTTCGACAGCCCGCGCGTGCCCGGCAAGGCCGACCCGCGGGCCGACCGGGCCGCGCTGCACGCGGAGTTCCTCCTGTCGGACCTCGACACCACACTGCGGCGCATCGAGAAACTCGAGAAGCAGGTTACGAAGCCCTCGGCCGACCGCGACGCCGCCAGGAAGGAACTTGAGTTCCTCGCCCGCTGCCGCCAGGCCCTCGAGGCGGAGCAGCCCCTGCACGGTCTCGCGCACACCGACGCCGAGCGCGCCATCCTTCGCGGCTTCGCCTCGCTCACCGAGAAGCCGATGCTCACCGTGCTGAACGTGGGCGAGGACCACGCCGGACGCCCGGCCGAGGCCGCCGCAGCCTACCCCGACCTCGGACCCGCCGTGGCCCTCTGCGCGTCGCTGGAGGCCGAGATTGCGCAGTTGCCCCCGGCCGACCGGGCCCCCTTCATGGCCGAACTGGGCCTCGACCGCCTGCACGCCCCCGACGTGGCCCTCGGCGTCCACCAGGCCCTCGACCGCATCACGTTCTTCACGGAGAACGAGAAGGAGGCCGCCGCCCGCAGCCTGCCTCGCGGCGGCACCGCCGTCCAGGCCGCCGCCGAGGTCCACACCGACATGGCCAGCGGCTTCGTCCGGGCCGAGGTCGTGAACTTCCAGGACCTTCAGAAGGCCGGCAGCGTCAAGCAGGCCCGCGCCGACGGCCACGTCCGCATGGAGGGCCGTGACTACGTCGTCCGCGACGGCGACGTCATCCTGTTCCACTTCACAAGGTAGGAGCAACCGTGCGGGCCGTCATCCTGAGCATCGGAACCGAACTGGTGTCGGGCCTGCGCCTGGACACGCATTCGCGCGACGTGGCGCGGGCGCTTACAGCCATCGGCATCGAGGTCGCCCGACACGTGACGGCCGACGACGTGGAGGCCGACATCGCGGCGGCCTTCCGCGCCGCCGTTGCCGAGGCCGAGATCGTGGTCGCCACGGGCGGCCTGGGACCCACCCTGGACGACTGCACGCGCGAGGCCCTGGCGGCCGTCGCCGGCGCTCCGCTCGAGGAAAACGCCGCCGCCCGCGAGCACCTGGAGGCGTGGGCAAGGTCGCGCGGCCGGACGCTCAGCCCCTCGAACCTGCGCCAGGCACTCTTGCCGCGAGGCGCCGCCGTCCTGCCGAACCCGGTCGGCACGGCCGTCGGCATCGAGTTGCGCGTCGGCCGCGCAAGGGTCTTCTGTCTGCCGGGAGTGCCCGCCGAGATGGCCCGCATGCTCGCCGAAGAAGTCCTGCCGCGCCTGCGCGCCGCCGCCGGCCCGCGAGCCACGCTCGTGCGGACGCTCCGCACGTACGGCGTGCCGGAATCCGTCGTGGGCGAGCGCCTGGCCGACCTCATGGCCCCCGGACGCCGGCCGCACGTCGGCACGGCCCTGGCGGGCGGCATGATTGATATCCACATCTACGCATCCGGCGATACCGATGAAGTGCGGCGGCTGCTGGACGCCGACGCCGCGGCCGTCCGCGCGCGACTCGGCGACGCCGTGTTCGGCGAGGGCGACGAGGCGCTGGAGGCCGCCCTGGCCGCCCTCCTGGCCGCACGCCGCGCCACGATCTCCCTGGCCGAATCATGCACGGGCGGCCTCGTGGCAGCCAAACTCGTGGGCGTTCCCGGCATCTCGGCCCACTTCCTCGAAGGCGTCGTCTGCTACGCCGACGAGTCGAAGGTGCGCACCGCGGGCGTGCCGGAGGATCTCATCCGCGCCCGCGGCGCGGTGAGCGAGCCGGTGGCCCGCGCAATGGCCGAGGGCATCCGCGCACGCAGCCGCGCGGACTGCGGCCTGGGCCTGACGGGCATAGCCGGCCCGTCGGGCGGCACGCCGGAGAAACCCGTGGGCCTCGTGTGGTTCGCCGTGGCCGACGCCGCAGGGACGGACGCCGCACGCGAGGTCTTTGCGGGCGACCGCGAACTCATCCGCGAGCGCGCCGCAAACTACGCGCTGAACATGCTTCGCCTGCGGCTGATGAGGCAGGAGGCGCCGGAGCCGCGACTATGAAGCCCCGGCCGTGTTCAAGATGGGGGGCGCAAAATGGCGCCGCGCCGAGCGCAACCTTGCAGTTGTGCCGCGAGCCTCCGCGCCGGCCGCGCAGCAGACGCGGGTGCTCAGGTGCGCTCGCGCAGGAATATCTCGCGGATCTGGCGCAAGGTGTAGCGGCGTTTCAGGCTGCGTATGAGGCCGATGCGCCTGACGGCCGACTCGTCAAACAGGCGCTGCCCGCCCGGCGTCCGCTCGGCCTCGACGAGCAGGCCGTACATGCAGTAGGCGCCGATGAGCGAACGCGACACGCCGGCCCGCTCGGCCAGTTCGCCGATGCGGTACAGGCGCGGTGCGGACTCGGTGTGCGTTTCAGCCACGGACGGCCTCGCTCACGGTCCCTATCGGGCCGGCGGGCGGGCGAACTTCAATGAAAGGAGCAGCGCGTGGGCAAGGTTGCCGTAGGCGTCAACCTGGAGTTCGTCCGCCACGCCGACAAGCCGTTCGAGTGGGGCGTACGCAAGGCCGCCGAACTCGGATACCAGTACGTCGAACCCATGGTCCACTGGGGCAGGGAACTCCTGAGCGAGGCGGGCTACTTCCACAGCGTCTCGATGCTCGACGACCCGCTTCGCGTCCGACGCGCAGCCGAGAAGGCGGGCGTCAAACTCTCCGGCCTGTCCGCCCACACGCCGCTTACCAAGCCGGAGATAGGCACGGAGTACCTGAAGCAGGCCGTCCGCTTCGCGGCCGAGTGCGGGGCGCCCGTCGTCAACACCGACGAGGGGCCCAAGCAGCCCTGGACCACGGAAGAGGAGGACTGGCTTCTGATGCGCTACGTGCTGCACGAGGCGGCGGCCGTGGCCGAGCCTCGCGGCATACTGATCGGCCTTGAGCCGCACCAGCAATACAGCAGGCGGCCGGCGGGCCTGGACCGCATGTGCCGCCTGGTCCGCAGCCCGGCCATCGGCGTCAACTTCGACACGGGCAACAGTTACCTCGCCGGCGAGGACCCGTACAGGTGGCTGGCGCGCGTCCTGCCGCGACTCGTCCACCTCCACGCCAAGGATATCAGCATACAGCAGTCGAAGTCCGAGCGCGGCAAGGTGACCGGCACGCCCGTGGGGTGCGCGTGCGGCGACGGGGTCATCGACTGGCAGCGCGTCGTCGCCCTGTGCCGGCGGGCGCGGCGAGACATCGTCTTGTCGGTGGAGTGCGGCACGATAGAGCAGGCCGCCCGCAGCATCGACCACCTGCGGCCGCTGGCGGCGCGGCGGGGAAGGTAGCGAGGGCGGGCGGCGCAAGCGTTTCCGCCGCGGGCGGCAACCTGTAGTGAAATGTGGCACGGCCGGCTTGGCCGGCCGTGCAGGATACCAGGCGCGTGGCCACGGCCGGGCAAGCCGGCCGCGCCACACCGCTGCTACGGTTCATCGAGCACATAGGAGATACCACAATGTTACAGCACCTCATCGCCAGCACGCTCTGGTCGCTCGCCGTCCGCGACACGGTCAAGGCCCTCCAGGCCGTGGCCGACCTGGGGTTCAAGGCCGTCCACTTCACGTTCATGGAGGACTCGGACGCCGAGCCTGAGAACCTCGAGCGCATCCGCCGGACGCTCCGGCGCACGGGCCTGGCCGTCCCGGCCGGAATGGTCGCGTTCGAGGGCGAGGACTACTCCACCATCGCCTCCATCCGCCGCACGGGCGGCATCGTGGACCCCGCCGTGTTCCCGGAGCGCCTGGAGCGATGCCATCGCTGGGGCAAGGCGATGGCCGGCCTGGGCATCCGCCACGTGACCACGCACGCCGGTTTTCTGCCCGAACCGCACGAGCCGCACTACGCCGCCGTGTGCGGGCGGCTGGGCCAGGTGGCGGATGCGCTCCACGCGGCCGGCCTCACGGTCGGGCTTGAGACGGGCCAGGAACCCGCCCGCCTCCTCACGCGGATCCTCGACGACCTCGGCCGCGACTTCCTCAGCGTCAACTTCGACGCGGCCAACTTCGTCCTGTACGGGTCCGACGACCCGGTTGCGGCCGCGCGGCTGCTGGCGCCCCGCGTCACGATGGTCCACATGAAGGACGGCACGCGTTCCGACCGCCCCGGCGAAGTGTGGGGCGAAGACGTGCCCCTCGGAACCGGACACGTCGACTTCGCGGCCGTCCTGCGGACGCTGGAGGCCGGCGGCTTCACGGGGGCGCTTATCATCGAGCGCGAGGCCGGCAACAACCGCCTCGGCGACTTGGCCGCAGGCAAGAAATTCATCGAAAACCTCCTGGCGAAGGCCTGACGGCCCCCCAACGCAACGGCCTCGTTCACGCAGGCCGGCATCAAGCCCCGGCGACGTCGGCGCGCCGAAGGCCTGCGTCAATCTCGAGGGCGTTTCCCCCTCCGGGTGGCATGCCCACGGCCTGCCCGCCGCGGCGGGCCGCTGTTGGCGTGGGCATGCCTGCCGCCGACGGCGCAAGCATGCCCAGCAAACAGCCCGCCCCCAGGCGGGCCACCCGCCGAGACCGACGCCTTGCCAAGAACGGCGGGCCGCGCGACTTGACGAACGGCCGTTTATGGCTTATACTAGACATAATGGAGAGCGTCTGTCCGCAGCCGTAAGATTAAGGTGGCGTGAGGGGTCGGGTTGCCGACTTGCCGGGACTCTATTCGGACGACATTCTGAACGAGATTGCGCGCGCCAACGACATCGTAGAAGTGGTGTCGCAGTACTTCCCGTTGAAACGCGCTGGGAAGGAATACAAGGCGCTGTGCCCGTTCCACGCCGAAAAGAGTCCGTCCTTCTACGTCAACCCGGCCAAGCAGATCTTCAAGTGTTTCGGCTGCGGCCGCGGCGGGGGCGTCTTCAACTTCGTCATGGCCAAGGAGAACGTGACGTTCCCGGAGGCCGTGCGGATGCTGGCCGACCGGGCGGGCATCGACCTGGGCAGCCGCGCCAGGGCCGAAGAGGGCGCCGGACGCCGACGCCAGGTCCGCGACGTTCTTGAGTGGGCCGCACAGCGGTTCCAGGCGGGCCTGGCGCACCCGACGGCGGGCGCCCCGGGCCGCGAGTACCTCGACAGCCGCGCGATTGCGCCGGAAACGATTGCCGCGTTCCGCATCGGCTACGCGCCGGCGGGGTGGGACAATCTCATCCGGGCGGCCGGACGAGACGACATCGGCATCGACCTGCTGGAGCAGGCGGGCCTGGTGATCCGGCGGGAAGACGGCGGCTATTACGACCGGTTCCGCGGCCGCGTGATGTTCCCGATCCTGGACACGCTGACGCGGCCGATTGCGTTCGGCGGGCGGGCCCTGGGCGACGAGCAGCCCAAGTACCTGAACTCGCCCGAGACGGCGATCTTTCACAAGGGAGAGGCGCTGTACGGCCTGGCCCAGGCGCGGGCCGGCATCGAGGCAGAGAAGCGGGCCGTGGTCGTCGAGGGCTACTTCGACGTCGTCTTGCCGCACCAGGCGGGCGTCAAGCACGTTGTAGCCACGCTCGGCACGGCCCTGACGGAAGAGCACGTGCGGGCGCTGAAGCGCTACGCCGACGACGTGGTCCTGGTCTTCGACTCGGACCTGGCCGGGCAGCGTGCAGCCGACCGCGGAGTGGAACTTTTCCTCGCGGCGGACGTCAAGATATCCATAGCGGTCGTGCCGCAGGGCAAGGACCCCTACGATTTCTGCCGCGCGGAGGGGGCCGAGGCGTTCCGCGCGCTCCTGGCCGCGGCGCGGGATGCGCTGCGGTTCAAGTGGGACCTTGCGGCTGAGGAGTTCGGGGCGGCCGCCGGCCCAGCGGCCCAGCGGCGGGCGCTGGAGGCGATGCTGGCGAGCATCGCCCGGGCGCCGGTTTTCGCAAGGGCGGACCTGCGGCTCCAGCGAGACCTCATCCTCGGCCACATGAGCCGCGTCCTGGGCATCGCCGAGGAGACGCTGCGGTCGGAGTTCTCGCGTCTTCGCCGCACGGCCGGGCGTGCGGCCGCGGGAACCCAGCAGGGCGCCGCACTGTCGGAGCAGGTGGCCCGCGGCGGGCGGCGGTGGATCAAGGAGCGGGAACTGATGACCGTCCTGGTTTGCCGGCCGTCGTGGCTGGAAAACGTGATGCCCGTCCTGCCGCCCGACCGCGTCGCCGATGCGCAGTTCCGGCGGCTGTACGAGTCGCTGGCGTCGAACCCGACGTGCCCGGACGGCGACATCGAGAGCATCGTCTTGAGGATTGAAGACACGGAACTGGCGAGCCTGGCCGTGGAACTGTTTGAGCGAGGCGAGGCCCAACAGGCCTGTCGGGATGCGGCCGACACCGGCCCCGGACCTCTCGGCGAGATGCTGGCCGCCGCAGTGGCCGACCTGAAGGACATGCAGGACGAGGCGGAACTGGCGGCGCGGCGGCGCGCGGCCGGCGCCGGCGAGACGGGCGGCGCGGAAGCGCTGCGCGCGTTCGCCGAATCGCGAGTGCAGCACCAGGGTTTTGTTCCTCCCGCCGCTCGTCGCCGGGGCGACCTGGGAGACGTGACCCGCGAAGGCGACGCACGCCAAGGCGACGCACGCCAAGGCTGAGGACACTATGGCCAACACCAAGCGACAGCCGAAACTGTCCCCCGAGGACCAGATCCAGGTCCTGGTGGAGCGCGGCAAACAGCGCGGGTACCTGACGTACGACGAGGTGGAGTCGAACCTGCCGGACGACCTGGTGAGCCCGGACATGCTGGACCGCATCCTGGTGACGCTGGACGAGCGGGGGGTCGAGGTCATCGACGAGGCCGAAGAGGCGGCCCGCCGGAAGGCCGCCGCAGCCCGGCAGCAGCCCGAGGCCGGCTGGGAGATCGACGAGGCCGCACGCCGCGCAAGCGCCTTTGCCGCACCAACCGACGCCGAGACGCAGAAGCGCATCGACGACCCCGTGCGGATGTACCTGACGCAGATGGGCGAGATTCCGCTCCTGACGCGCGAGGAGGAAATCTCGCTCGCCAAGCGCATCGAACTCACGCGCAAACAGTTCCGACGCCAGGTCCTCGCCGGCGACCATGCCATCGGCACTGCCATCGAGGTGCTGCGCCAGGTGGAGTCCGGCGACCTGCCGTTCGACCGCACGATGAAAATCTGCATCTCCGAGAACCTGGCCAAGACCACCATCATCCGCCGCGCGCCCGAAAACCTGGCCACGGCCGAGAAACTCCTGGAGGCCAACCGGCGCGACTACGACGCCCAGGCGTCGCTCCGCAAAAACGCGCCCGAGCGCGAGGTCCTTCAGCGCCACATGCACTCGCGGCGACAGAAGTGCGTCGCGCTGCTCGAGGAACTCAGCCTGCGCACCTCCAGGATCCAGGCCATCATGAAGAAACTGGTGGCCATCCACCAGAAGCAGCAGGAGATACTGCGGCGCCTCGACGAACTGGCCGACAGCCGCGACGACGCCGCCGAGGCCGAGGCACTCCGCGACGAACTCGAAGGCTTCGAGCGGCTCGTCGGCGAAGTCGCCCCGGACCTCTCCGCCCGCATCCAGAACATTCAGCGCTGCTTCGGCGAGTACGAAGAGGCCAAGCGCAGACTCTCCGGCGGGAACCTCCGCCTCGTCGTCTCCATCGCCAAAAAGTACCGCAACCGCGGCCTCTCCTTCCTGGACCTCATCCAGGAAGGCAACACGGGCCTCATGCGCGCGGTCGATAAGTACGAGTACCGCCGCGGATACAAGTTCTCCACCTACGCCACGTGGTGGATACGGCAGGCCATCACGCGGGCCATCGCCGACCAGGCACGCACCATCCGCATCCCCGTCCACATGATCGAGACGATGTCGAAACTGCGGAACATCGCCAAGCGGTTCCTCCAGGATGCCGGCCGCGAGCCGACCCTGGAAGAAATGGCCGACGAGGCGAAACTGCCCGTGCCCGAAGTCCGCCGCGTCATGAAAATCTCGCGCCACCCCATCTCGCTCGACCGACCCGTGGGCGAGAGCGAGGATTCCTACTTCGGCGACTTCATCGAGGACGAGACGGCCGAGTCGCCCGTCACGGCCGCCACACAGGAAATGCTCAAAAGCAAAATCGACCACGTCCTGAAGACCCTGACGTACCGTGAACGCGAAATCATCAAACTCCGTTACGGTATCGGCGACGGGCAGACCTACACCCTGGAAGAGGTCGGACGCATCTTCCGCGTCACCCGCGAACGCGTCCGCCAGATAGAGGCAAAGGCCATCCGCAAACTTCAGCACCCGGTCCGCAGCCGCAAACTGGAAGGCTTCCTCGACGCGCACCGCCATCACCCGGACCGCACGCGGTTCCCGGGCCTGTAACGATTGCGGATTGCGAATTGAGAATCGCCGATTGAAACGCCGGCGGCGGGCGCGGTCGCTCGGCTGCGGCAAGGGCACGGTCGGCCGGCGCGCCGTCGCGCTGCCGGAATCTGCAATTTGAGATTTGAAATCTGAAATCCATACTTTGAAGTTCAGACTGTGAACTGCCGTTGCGAGTCCCGGCAAAAGACCGCTCTTTTGCCGACCCGAGGCGGGGCCCCTCACCCCCGCCTCATTTTTTTCGCGGCGGGGCTGCGGCTTCGTTTTTCTTGCCTCGCGGCGGCATTCCGGGTATCATTAACCCCTTGCGTCCCCGGCGTCCGCCGGAAGGTGGGAGCATGCGGCCGTGAGAATCCTGCTGGTACAACCCCCGCCGCCGCCCGACTATATCGGGTTCCGCCGGACTGCGCTGCCCGAGCCTCTTGCCCTGGAGTGCGTCGGGGCCGTTGCCCAGGCCGACCACGACGTGATGCTCCTGGACCTGCGCCTGGACAAGGGCGGCCTTCAGCAGGCGCTCGATTCCTTCCAGCCCCACGTTGTGGCCGTCACGTGCCTGACCACCGAGGTCTACAACGCCCAGGACCTCTTGCGCAATGTCAAGGCCGCCCGGCCGGACGCGTTCACCGTGGCCGGGGGGCTGCACGCCAGCCTCCTGCCGGCCGATTTCCAGAAGCCCTACGTCGATGCCATCGTCATCGGCGAGGGCGAAGATACCTTCAAGGAACTCCTGGAGACCCTCGACCGGCCCCCGGCCAACGGGCGGCCGGAGGCCCTCGCCCGCGTCGCCGGCCTCGCCTGGCGCCGCGAAGACGACGAGTGGGTCTTCAACCGCGACCGCGACCTGCTCCCCTCGCTCGACGCGCTGCCGATGCCCGCGCGCGACCTGGCCGCACGTTACGCCGACCGCTACTTCTTCCTCTTCGACCGGCCGCACACCATCGTCGCCACCAGCCGCGGATGCCCCTTCCGCTGCAACTTCTGCTCGGTCTGGAAGTTCTACCACAAGAAGTGCCGCTACCAGTCGGCCGAGCGCGTCGTGGCGGAAATCGAGGCCGCCGCAACGCGCACCATCAGTTTCGTCGACGACAACTTCCTGGCCAACGTGCCTCGCGCGTGGAAGATACTGGAACTGATACGTCAGCGCGGCATAAGGAAAGAGTTCGGCATGCAGGCCCGGACAGACACGATTTCTCGCCACCCGGACCTGCTGGCCGCCTGGCGCGAGGCGGGCCTGGAGACCATCCTTATCGGCTTCGAGAGCGCCACCCAGGAAAAACTCGACGCCGTCGCCAAGGGCGCAACAATCGAGCAGAACGAGCAGGCGATGGACATCCTCAACCGCCTGCGCGTCCACATGTGGGGCGCTTTCATCGTGGACCCGCAGTTCACCCGCGACGACTTCCGCCAACTCAAGGCCTACCGCGAGTCAAGGGGCGTCATCTACCCCCAGTTCACCATCCTGACGCCCCTGCCCGGCACGGACCTGTACCGCGAGCGATACCACGAACTGGTAACGCACGACTACCGCCTCTTCGACGCGCTGCACGCCGTCCTGCCCACACTCCTGCCGCGAGAGGAGTTCTACAAGGAGTTCGCCGGCCTCTACCGCCCCGACAACCCCGGCCTGGTGTACGACTGGATATCCAGCGGCCGCCTGACCATGGAGCGCGCCCGCCGCGCCCGAGACATCCTCATGGAACTGGGCAACTACGAGAACTTCCTCCAGGGCGAACGCGCCGTGGGCCTCGCGCCCGCGCCGCGCTAAGGGCACCCGCGACCCATGAGACCCGACGTGGAAATGAGCCTCGGCGAGCATCTGGCTGAACTGCGCACCCACCTCATCCGCGCGCTGGCCGCCGTCTTCATCTGCGCCATCGCCTGCGGCGTGTTCTACGCCGAACTGTTCAACTTCATCGCCGGCCCGTACGAGATCGCCTGCAAACGCCTCGCCGACCGACTCCAGGCCCCCTACCTCGCCGAAGCCACGCCCGAGAACCCGCCGCAAATCCCCGAAGACGTCCAGCGCCAGGTCCACCGCCTCCGCAACCCGCAGATGCTCCCCGGCGGCCCGACCACGCTCATCACCACCGTCATCCTGATGTGCATGGCCTGCGGCGTGCTCATCGCCAGCCCGTGGGTCTTCTACCAGATATGGGCCTTCGTGGGCGTCGGCCTGCACGAGCACGAGCGGCGCTTCGTTTACATCTACGGGCCGTTCAGTTTCATGCTCTTCCTGGCCGGCGCGGCCTTCGCCTACTTCACCCTCATGCTCATGCTCCAGGCCCTGATGAGCATCGGCACAACCATCCGCGTGGTGGACCCCAGCCAGTACACCCTGACCGATTACATCAGGTTCGTGGCGTGGACGACGCTGGCGTTCGGCCTGGCATTTCAGACGCCACTTATCGTGATGTTCCTGGAACGCACCGGCATCGTCCCCCTGGCGGCCCTCGTCAAGCAGCAGCGCATGGTCATCCTGGTCATGTGCATCGTGGCCGCCGTCTTCACCCCGGGAACCGACCCCATCAGCATGGCCTCGATGGCCGTGCCGCTGGTCCTGCTGTACCAACTGGGCCTCTTCCTGGCGTGGATTACCGGCCGCAAACGCCGCAAGCAGCAGGCCGCAGACCGCGCCGCCGATGAGGCCGCAGACCGCGCCGCCGATGAGGCCGCAGACCGCGCCGCCGACAAGAGCGCCGACGCAGACATCTCGCCCTACGGCGACCCGGACGCCTTCGACTGATGAGCGCCCCCACGCCATGCGCGCCGGGCCTGGCGATTTGCGCGCCGGGTCCCGCAGTCTGCGCGGCGGGTCTCCCGACCCGCCGCGCCTCACTTGCGCAAGTCCTCCGCCGCCTCCGCCGCGCCTACGGCCCGCGGCCCTGGCGAACCTGGGGCACACCCCTGGATGAACTCGTCGGCACAATCCTCAGCCAGAACACAAACGACCGCAACTCCGACGCCGCCTGGCGGAGGATGCGCGCGACGTATCCGCAGTGGAACGGAGCGGCCGACGCGCCGCCGGCAGCCATCGCCGCCGCCATCCGCCCGGCAGGACTCCACCGGCAGAAGGCACGCTCCATCCGCGCGGTCCTCCGCCGCATCCGAAGCGAGCGCGGCAGCATCACCCTGGACTTCCTCCGCCGCTGGCCCACCCAGCGCATCAAGGACTACCTGCTCTCGCTTCCCGGCGTGGGGCCGAAAACGGCCGCCTGCGTCCTCCTGTTCAGCACCCTGCGGCGGCCGGTGCTGCCCGTGGATACGCACGTCTGCCGCGTGAGCCGACGCCTGGGCCTCATCGGCCCGCGCACAAACGCCGAGCAGGCCCACGGCCTTCTCGCGGCCATCGTGCCGCCGCGCAGCGTGTACGCCTTCCATGTCCTGATGATTGAGCACGGCCGGAAGGTCTGCCACGCGCGGCGGCCGGAGTGCGGCGCCTGCTGCCTGAACGATGTGTGCCCGTCGGCGTTCACGCTGCCCGCCCCGCCGACGCCGACGAAGCGCCGGCCGATGCGACCCCCGCGCATCTGAGCCGCCAGGCGTCGCGCGGCGGGTCTCCCGACCCGCCGCGCCTTCGCCCGCGCCGCACGTAACCGCGTGCTGCCGCGCGCGGCTCGAACGGCAGACGGCGCCGGCGGCCTCACTTCGCCGCGAAGCCGATGCCTTTCAGCCACTCCGCCGCCAGCGCCGGCCACTGCTTCACTTCCGCCGCGTCCGCCGCCAGGCCCAGCCCGTGCCGCCCGTGCGGAAAGACGTGCAGCGCAAACGCCACCTTGTTCTTATGCAGCGCCGCCGCAAAGAGCAGGCTGTTCTCCACCGGCACGCCCGCGTCGTCGCTCGTATGCCACAGGAACACCGGCGGCGTCTCGCGCGTCACGCGCGTCTCCAGGCTCATCTCCTCACGCAACTTCGCCTCCGCGTCCGGACCCAGCAGGTTCACCATCGACCCGTTGTGCCGGAACTCGCCGAACGTGATGACCGGGTAGCACAGGATGGCCGCATCGGGCCGGCAGCCCTGCCGGTCGATGGGGTCGGCGGCGTCGGGCTTGCCCGCGTCGAAGATGGTCGTCGCCGAGGCCGCCAGGTGCCCGCCCGCCGAGAAGCCCAGGATGCCCACGCGCTTCGCGTCCACCTTCCACTCGGCCGCCCGCGCCCGCACCGTGCGGATGGCCCGCTGCGCGTCGCCCAGCGGAATCGGATGCCGGTACGGCTTCACGCGGTAATCGAGCACGAACCCGGCCACGCCGAGCGCATTGAGCCACTGCGCAATCGGCTCGCCCTCGTGCTTGGCACGCCCGCCGTATCCCCCGCCCGGGCACACGACGATGCACGCGAACGGACCGTCGCCCGCGGGCAGGTACGGGGTGATGCGCGGCTTGTCTTCGAGCGAGTCGCCCTTTGCGCCCGGCGCGCCGCCCGGCCACAGCAGCACCGGCTGCGGACCGGGGGCCGCCCCCGGCGCCGCCGGGGCCGCTTCGCCCGCCCGCGCCGCCGCGGGCACGAGCGCCGCCAGGCACGCCGCTACGGCAATCATGATGATATGCCGCATCGTATTCTCCTTTGCGAGCACCAGCCCCCCCGTAAGCCGGGGGTTCGCCGCGCCCGCGAGCGCCGAGCGCCCGACCCAACCCCCGCCTGACGGTGGGGGCTAGTCGCAAACACGCAGCGCCCGCCCTTGCGACCACCAGCCCCCGTAAGCCGGGGGTCATATGCGCACCCCACTTTGCGAGCACTAGCCCCCGGCGTAAGCCGGGGGTTCGCCGCGCCGCCGTTGTTTAGCCGTCGCCGGCACGGCGTCGGCCGCGCGCCCGCCGCGCATCTGCCGCAGGATGTGCCAGTACGCCCCCCGTGCGCCGCTGCTGATGGCCTCCACGAGCGGCGTGTTGTCGTTGTAGTTGTACCCCGCCGCGCCGGCTTCCGCCGCGGCGGCCGGGGCGGCCTCCTCCGCCGGCTCGAAGAACCGCGGGTCGCCCCCGATGAGGTCCCGCACCAGGGCCGCCGGCCGCTCGCCCAGCGCCGGCGAGATGTAAAACGTCGGCCGCACCAGGTCCACCGGCCCGCCGTACCGCCGCCGCAGGCCGGGGTTCGTCTCGAGCGGCCCCCCGGCCGCAAGGCGCTCATACATCGCCGTATGCGGATATATTCTTACCCCGAGCGCCGCCCCCGCGCAGTCCGGGTCCGCCCGCTTGACGAAGCGGATGGTCTCCGCCGCGGTCGCCGGCGTCTCATCCGGCCCGCCCAGCAGGAGGTCCAGCATCACCGCCATGCCGCGCTCGCGGCAAAGGCGAACCGCCTGTGCGATCTCATCGCGGCCGTGCGGCTGCCGGTACGCCGCCAGCATCGCCTCGGCGGCCGAGTCGGCCGTGAAGTTGATGCCCGCGCACCCCGCCCGCCGCATCGCATCCGCCAGCGCCGCGTCGAACGGCCGCACCGCCAGGTACGCGTACCAGCGGACGCGCCGGCCCAGCCCGCGCCGGACGAGTTCCTCGCACACGGCCGTCGCGTGATCTCGCGGCAAATTGAACTCGCTGTCGGCCAGGTGGAGCACGTCCACGCCCTGACCCGCCAGCGCAGCCACCTCGTCGGCCGCCTCGCGCGGGTCGCGCAGGCGCACGCGCGGGCCCTTCGCCAGCGGGTCCGCGCAGTAAAGGCACCGCCGGTCGCAGCCGCGCTTCGTCTCCACGGCCCCCTGCCCGCCCAGGCGGAAGTAGGCCGCGTTGTCGATGGCGTCGCGCGCCGCAGGCACGGCGAGCGGCTCGCCCCACGCCGGCGGATTCGACCGCAGGCGCCCGCCGTCGCGCCACACGAGGCCCGGCACGGCCTCCGGCCTCGGCCGCGAGCCCTGGAGTTCCCGGTACAGCCGCACGACCGCCTCTTCGCCGTCGCCGCGCACGCCGAAGTCGGCCCCCGCCTGGCGGACGATCTCCTCGGCGAAAATCGAGAACCCCACGCCCCCCACGACAATCGGCGCATCGGTCAGCGCACGCACGGCTGCCACCGTCTCGCCGAGCGCCGGCACGAACCACCCTGCGCTCGGCCAGAAGCAGTCGTCCACGTTGCGGAACGTGACGCCGACCAGGCGCGGCCGGGCCGAAGCGAAGTGCCGCCGCAGCGCCGATGCAGGGTCGGCCGCCGGCGCAAGGTCCAGCACCTCCGTGCGGATGCCCGCCCCGCGCGCAGCCGCCGCCACGTAGTCCAGGCCGATGGGCGCCACCAGCGGCGCCATGCGGTTGGTGTTGATGAGCGTCAGCATCTCCGGCCGCGCGATGACGGGAAAACCCCCGCTCCTGGAAACCGTTTGCTATGGCGCGGCAGGGCTCCGTATCTGCCGCGCCAGAAGAAACGCCGCAGCCCCCAGGAGAAAGACGAACGGCCCCTCGGCGGCCGCCCACCACCAGGGCATCCCCGCTCGAACGTCTATGATGAGCAGCACGGCGCCGCAGGCCGCCATCAGCCCGCCCGCCAGGGCCGCGGCGCCCGACCTCCTCTGCACGTCGCCCGACAGCACAAGCAGCACAACGCCCATCGCCGCGTAGAACATCGACGTCGACCGCGCAAGGTACTCAACGATCGGCCCCTCCGGAAACGGCCCCAGCCCAAGCCGCTCGTGAATGCGGGCCATGTACATGCGCGGCATGAAGGTGGGAACCACTGCGAGCATGCTCGCGATGCCCACCGCCCGCAGCAGCAGCACGAGGAGCCGCTCGGCAATCGTCATGGTTATCCTCCCTGCGGCCGCGGCGGGCGCGAAACCCTTGCAAACGCCCGGCCGCGATGCGACCATACCGTTGAAGATAGTCGACGCCGCCGGCGGCGGCCAGCGAATTCGCCGCGCGGCCGGAGGTTGTGCCATGCCGTGGACCATCGCCGCCCTTGCGCTGGCGGCCGTCCTGCTTGTGCCCGCCGCTGCGCGGGCAGAGGCGCCCGCCTCGGCGCCCGCTGCTCCGCCCCCGGCGCCCGCCCCCGGCGCAGCCCCCCGCGCGTCCGAGGCGCCCGCCGCTGCGCCCGCGCCGCTGCCCGCGCCGCTCCTTGTCAAGGCCAGGTCGAAGCCCGACTCTCCCTGGAAAGAGTACCCCACGCGCACGCTCGACCAACTGCCGGGCTTCAAGCCCGACGCCGCCCCGCCGCCGCTGACGAAGTACGGCGGCCGCGCCGACCGCAAGGCCCGCCCCGCGGGCTTCTTCCGCGTCGAAAAAGTCGGCCCGCGCTGGTGGCTCGTTGACCCCGACGGGGGCCTTTTCATCCACGCGGGCGTCTGCGCCGTCCGTCCGGGCGCGAGCGCCGCCAACAAGGCGGCCCTCGCGCAGAAGTTCGGATCGCCCGACCGCTGGGCCGACGCCGCCACGCGGCTCCTGTGGGCCGCCGGCTTCAACGGCGCGGGCGCCTGGAGCGACGCGGACCTGCTCCGCTCCGCCCCGCGGCCCGTCGCGTACACCCTTATATGGAACTTCATGAGTTCCTTCGCCAAGAAGAAGGGCCTGGCCACGCAGAAGCCCGGCCACACGGGCTACCCGAACGACTGCATTTTCGTTTTCGACCCGGCGTTCCCGGCGTTCTGCCGGGAGCAGGCGCGGGCCCTGGCCGCCACGAAGGACGACGCGTGGCTGGTGGGCCACTTCTCGGACAACGAGATGCCCGCCCCGCGCGACCTGCTGGACCGCTTCCTCGCGCTGGACGCCTCGGACGCGAACTTCGCCCCCGGCCGCCGCGCTGCCGAGGCGTGGCTTGCGGCCCGCAAGGGCGGCGCGGCGTCGGCCAAAGACGCCGACGCCGAAGACCGCGAGGCCTTCATGGGTTACGTCTTCGAGCGCTACTTCGAAATCACCGCCGCCGCCATCCGCGGGCACGACCCGAACCACCTGTGCCTGGGGTCGCGCTTCTACTCCAACGAGAAGCGCAGCCCGTCCGTTTTTCGCGGCGCAGGTAAATATCTCGACGTGATATCCGTCAACTACTACGGCGCCTGGACGCCCGACCCGAAGACCCTGGCCGACTGGACCGCCTGGTCCGGCCGCCCCGTCATGATAACCGAGTGGTACACCAAGGGGGCCGACACGCCCCTTAAAAACTCCACCGGCGCAGGCTGGATCGTGCCCACCCAGAACGACCGCGGCCTGTTCTACCAGAACTACACGCTGGCGCTGCTTCAGTCCGCCACCGTCGTCGGCTGGCACTGGTTTAAATACATGGACAACGACCCGGAGGACCTCTCCACCGACCCCTCGAACCGAGATTCCAACAAGGGCGTCGTCACCATCAGGTACGAGCCGTACGATGCGCTCCTTGCGCATATGCGTCGGTTGAACCACAATATATACGCGCTTGCGGATTACTTCGATTCACGGAAGGGCACGCCATGAGATTCTTGATCGTGCTGATGGCCGCGGCCGCGCTCGCCGCCGCCGCCCGCGCCGAGCAAGCCGCTCACGCCGCCGAGACCGTGGAACGGGCACCCGCGCCCGCCGCCGCGCCCGCCGAGCAGGCGCCCGCGCCGCCCGCCGCCGACAACGTAAAGGAGTTCACCTACAAGAAAACGCCGCAGGGCGATCTGAAAATCCTCGTCCACCTGCCGCCCGACTGGAAGGCCGCCGACAAGCGCCCCGCAATCGTCTTCTTCTTCGGCGGCGCCTGGCGCAGCGGAACCACCGAGCAGTTCCACCCGCAGGCGGCCTACTTCGCCTCGCGCGGCCTGGTCGCGGCGCGGGCAGATTACCGCGTGCAGTCGCGCCACGCCACCACGCCGCGCGAGTGCGTCGAGGACGCCAAGAGCGCCGTCCGCTGGTTGCGGCAGAAGGCGGCCGACCTGGGCATCGACCCCGCCCGGATCATCGCCTCCGGCGGCTCGGCCGGCGGCCACATCGCCGCCTGCACCGCGCTTGTTGACGGCCTCGACGCAAAGGACGAAGACGCCGCCGTCTCCTCAAGGCCCTGCGCCCTGGTGCTCTTTAACCCCGTCCTCGACCTGACCAACCTGGGCGCCGAGGCCCGCGGGGCCTCCCTGCCCGCCACAAGAGAGGCGGCTAAAGAAATATCTCCTATCCTCTACGTGAAAAAAGATACGCCCCCCATGATCCTCTTCTACGGCACCGAGGACCGCTTCGTCGCCCAGGGGCGGGCGATGCTCGCACGTTCAAAAGAAATCGGCAACCGCGCCGAACTCTTCACCGCCGAGGGCCTGCCCCACGGCTTCTTCAACCGCTCGCCCTGGACCGAAATCACCGCGCGCCAGGCCGACGTCTTCCTGGCGTCGCTCGGCCACCTCAAGGGCGATCCCGCCATCGGGCCGCCCCCCGGCGCAACCCAGGCGCTCAAGAAAGAGTAGGCCGGGGCGCCGCCCCGGCAGAAGGAGACCGACATGCGACACGCCGGCATCGTTGCCGTCCTTGTGTGCGCAGCCGCGGCGGCGGCCGCCGCGGCCGAGGCGCCGCAGCCCCGCCCCGCGCAGAGGCCGCCCCCCGACATGAGCGGCATCAACGTCTCGAAAGATGTAGAATACGCCAAGGCCGGCGGCAAGGCCCTCCTCCTGGACCTCTACCTGCCGCGGGATGCGCCCGGCCCGCTGCCCCTCATAATGTGGGTCCACGGCGGCGCATGGCGGGCAGGCGACAAGGCGCAGTGCCCCGCCCTGCCGCAGGTCCGCCGCGGCTACGCCGTCGCCAGCATCAACTACCGCCTGAGCCAGGAGGCCCTGTTTCCCGCCCAGATTCACGACTGCAAGGCCGCCGTCCGCTGGCTGCGGGCAAACGCCGCCCGATACAAGATCAACCCGCAGCGCGTCGGCGCGTGGGGCTCCTCCGCCGGCGGCCACCTTGTGGCCCTCCTCGGCACGAGCGGAGACGTCAAGGACCTGGAAGGCGACCTCGGGAACCCCGATCAATCGAGCCGCGTCCAGGCCGTGTGCGACTGGTTCGGCCCGACCGACTTCTGCCAGATGGCCGCGCACATGCTCCCCGGCGGCAAAATGGGCCACGATGCGCCCGAGTCGCCCGAGTCGCTCCTCGTGGGCGGCCCGGTCCAGGAGAACAAGGACAAGGTCGCCCGGGCCAACCCGATTACTTACGTATCAAAAGATGACCCTCCGTTCCTCATCATGCACGGCGACAAGGACCCCCTCGTGCCGCACCACCAGAGCGAAATCCTGGCCGACGCCCTCCGCAAGGCCGGCGTCGAAGTCGCCTTTAAGACGGTCCAGGGCGCGGGCCACGGCTTCGGCGGCCCCGACGTCATGAAAACCGTGGAGGAGTTCTTCGACAGGCACCTCAAGAAGTAGGCCCGGACAGCGCCCCGGCCTGCGTCTGTTTCCGCTCCGGCCGAAACCGCCCGCCGCCCCGGCCGTTGTAAACGGGGGGGGACGCCGTGCGCCGCGTGTGGCACGGCCGGCTTGTCCGGCCGTGGCGCATCTGCCGCGCCGGCCTTGTTTAGCCATCGCCGGAACAGCGACGGCCGCACCGCGACGGCCGCACCGCGACGTGAACCCGGCGCCCCGGACCATGGCGCGACCGCGGCCGTGCCGGCCGCGGCTAAACAGGCGCGCGCCGCGCCGGCCTTGTTTAGCCGTCGCCGGAACGGCGACGGCCGCACCGCGACGGCCGCACCGCGACGTGAACCCGGCGCCCCGGACCATGGCGCGACCGCGGCCGTGCCGGCCGCGGCTAAACAGGCGCGCGCCGCGCCGCCCGAAAGGAGCCGCAATGACACGCCGCCCGCCCGCCGTCCTGCCGCCGGCAGCGCGCACGCCGCGCCGCCGTTGTTTAGCCGTCGCCGGAACGGCGACGGCCGCACCGCGACGGCCGCACCGCGACGCGAACCCGGCGCCCCGGCCCATGGCGCGACCGCGGCCGTGCCGGCCGCGGCTAAACAGGCGCACGCCGCGCCGCCGTTGTTTAGCCGTCGCCGGCACGGCGACGGCCGCACCGCGACGCGCGCTCCGCCTGTGCCTTGCCGCCGCGCTGATGCTGGCCGCGGCCGCCGCGCTTTGCCTTTGCCCGCCCGCCGCGAGCGCCGCCGAGAGTCCGCCCCAGAAATCATTGCCGCTCCCCGCCGACGCCATCGAGAAACTCTTCACCCTGTTCGACCTTAACGCCGACCAGTCGCTCGACGCCGACGAGCAGATCGTCCTCCACCAGCACCTGGCCGTCATGTTCGGCGAGAAGGCCGCGCCAATCGTCCAACTCGTTCTTGAGGCCGCCGACGCCGACCACGACGGCCGCCTCGCCCTGGCCGAGTGGCAGCGCCTCATGGGCGCCGCCCTCCGCCGGGACGGCCGCAAGGAAACCGTCCGCGTCCCGATGAGCGACGGCGTCTCGCTGGCCGCCGACGTCTGCCTGCCCGAGGGCGACGGGCCGTTCCCGGTGCTCCTGATGCGCACTCCCTACGGCCGCCAGGACGCCCTCGGCCGCGTCTTCGCCCTGGGCGGCTACACCGTCGTCGTGCAGGACATGCGCGGCCGATTCGACTCCGAGGGCGAGAACCTGCCCTTCATCGGCTGCGGCTGGACGCCCCACGCCGACGGCGCCGAAACCGTCCAGTGGATCCGCCGCCAGCCCTGGTGCAACGGCAGAATCGGGACCGTCGGCGCAAGCGCCGACGGCATAACGCAGTACCTCATGGCCGGCGCGCGGCCGGAAGGACTCGCCGCCCAGTACGTGGTCGTGGCCGCGCCCAGCCTGTACCACTACGCGGCCTTCGTGGGCGGGGCGCTCCGCAAGGAGCAGATCGAGGGCTGGCTTCGCGGCCACCGCTTCGACCCGCAGGCGTTTGAATTATACAAGTCGCATCCTACATATGATGATTTCTGGAGGCAATTCGACTCCGTCGCGCAGATGCAGGCCCCGCCGCCGCCCGGCGCTCCCCCCGCCCCCTGCCCGCCCGCCGTACACCTGGGCGGATGGTTCGACACGTTCAGCCAGGGCACGATCGATGCGTTCCTCGCCCGCCGCCGCGCCGCCCCGCCAGCCGCCGCGGCCGGCCAGCGCCTCGTCATGGGGCCGTGGAGCCACGAAGTGGGCGTCGCCCGCGTCGGCGACCTGACGTTCCCCCGCGCGGCCGGCGTGCCCCAAGCGTACACCCCCCTGGCGTGGTTCGACTACGCCCTGAAGGGCGCAGCCAACGCGGCGGCCAAGGCGCCGACCGTCATGTACTACGTCATGGGCGACGCCGCCGACCCGTCGGCCCCCGGCAACGTGTGGCGAAGCGCCGACTCCTGGCCGCCCCCCTGCCGCGAGACGCCCTACTACCTGGCGCCCGACGGCGGCCTTGCGCCCGCCCCGCCGCCCGCCCCGGCCGCAGGCGCCCCCGCCTTCCGCGAGTTCACCTTCGACCCGGCCGACCCGTGCCCGACCCTCGGCGGCCGCAACCTGAACATCCCGCGCGGCGCGCGCAAGCAGAACCGCATCGAGGGCCGGACGGACGTCCTCGTCTTCACGTCGGCCCCGCTCGAGCGGCCCCTCGAAATCACCGGCCGCCTGCGGGCACGCATCTTTATATCATCGTCCGCCGTTGACACCGACCTTTCCGTCCGCCTGTCGGACGTGTACCCCGACGGCTCGAGTTACCTCATGGCCGACGGCATGCTGCGCCTGCGGTTCCGCGAGGGATTCGACCGCGCCCGGCCGCTCGAGCCCGGCCGCGTCGTCGCCGCCGAGGTTGACTGCTGGTCCCTCAGTCTCATCCTGAACAAGGGCCACCGCCTGCGCGTCGCGGTGACCTCGTCGAACCATCCGCGCTTCGACGTGAACCCCGGCACCGGCCGCCCCCCGGCCGAGGGGGAAACACCCGTCCGCCAGACAAACCGCATCTGGTGCGGCGGCGACTACCCCTCGCGCATCATCCTGCCCATCCCCCCCGCCCCCGCCGCCGCCCCGCCGCCGCCCGCCGCAAAGTAGGCCGGCGAACCCGGCCTCGGAAAAAGTTTTCCACAAAGAAGTATCTATAACTGCCAATATGGCAGGTCGTCAAAAACGATCGAAAAGCGCAAAATCGGACCATGTTCCGGTCAAAAACGATCAAAAACGTTCAAAAAGCGCGCGATTT
>Ga0194112_10003492_pt1 | contig 21849 bp, 19 predicted proteins | sample TA2MahC400mmetaG_FD_146191 | JGI IMG/M metagenome (GOLD analysis project Ga0194112, IMG submission 146191) | Freshwater microbial communities from Lake Tanganyika, Tanzania - TA2015016 Mahale Deep Cast 400m | ecosystem: Environmental > Aquatic > Freshwater > Lake | place: Tanzania: Lake... | reverse complement strand
CACTAACAACGGCCGCGGCAGTGAACGCGCTCCTACTGCCCACCCGTCCCTCTTCACCAAGGATGAAATGGGATACCTTCCGTCTTGTTGCTCCGCTGAAACGTTCTTGCATTATTTGTCACCTCCTCGTTACCTATATTTCTTCCCATCCCTCTCCTATGATGAATTCGGCGTTCTCAAATCTGCCTATCCGGACGGAGGATCATTATCTTTAGAAATCTTTTATGTTTCCCCAGACTGTAATCAATTTGCCGAGAGGCTGAATTGAATGGTATCCCCTGGCTTCCAGTTGCAGAGCCCACAGTCCTTTGGTTGTGGCGATGTATAGAATACTAGGATCAGTGGGATTGATAGCGAGGTCAGAATAAATGGCCCCGAACGGCGATCCTCCTTTATCAAGTTGCTGCCATATTTCTCCACCATTTTTGCTGGAAAATACCCCTGCTTTATCTATAGCTGTATATACTATCCTATGGTCTATTGGGTCAACCAACACTGACCTGTTTATACCTTTAGGAAGTCCTCGTTCGATCAGCTCCCAGGTTTTGCCCGCGTCAATACTTTTATATAACTTATTTACCCCTCCTGTAAGAAGTGTTTCGGTGTGTATCGGATCAATAGCAATTTGATAGCAGCCATTCTTGTTGATGACACTCCATGTTCTTCCAGAATCAGTACTTTTGAGTATACCATCGCTCCAGCTAGCGGCATATATTACCTGAGTATTCCTGTGATTTACCGCATAATCAGATATAATATTGCTAAACTTTTCTATACTCATCCTCTCCCACTTATTCCCGCCATCCGTGCTTTTGAAACCCCCTACATAAATGATCTGAGTATCATCTGGGTCAATACCAGTTCCAGTAAACAGGCCTCCTAGCTGATTCACTTTTTCCCAGATTAATCCAGCGTTGGTACTTCTGTATATGCCGTTACCGCATCCTGCATACATAATATTGGTATTTTTCGGATCTACGACAATGCTATACACGAATGTGAAATCATCTAAGCCTTTATTCAGTTGTACCCAGCTTTCTCCACGGTCCTCGGTTTTGTATATTCCTCCACCTGTTCCCACATATAATACCGGTTTTGACTGATCTACCGCAATGCAGTAGATACATACGTCCTCTAGAACACAACTCCATTCCGATGCATAAACAGGGATCGTGAATAGGGATAAGACCAAGATACAAAAAAATGAAGGAAGAAACAAATCCTGACTTCTCATGTATTTTCACCTCAGAAAAGATAAACCACCATTTCTGCTGTGACGGGGATTAAACCAGCGTCACAGCAGTTTAGTTTCCACGGATGGAAGCCCGCTTCAGGCTCTACCGCCAGTCTACCTATGAGCAGCATCTACCTGGCAGAAACACCGCACTACATCCCCTGAAGTCTGGATCACAACCACAGCAATAGTCAGCTGGGGCGCAGTAGCCGCCATTACACCAGCCGCCAACAGCATTCGCATTTGGGGCGACTAGAAGCATTGTAGCTAATGATGCCACACTAACAACGGCCGCGGCAGTGAACGCGCTCCTACTGCCCACCCGTCCCTCTTCACCAAGGATGAAATGGGATACCTTCCGTCTTGTTGCTCCGCTGAAACGTTCTTGCATTATTTGTCACCTCCTTCGTCTACTATATTCCTTTCCATCCCTACGGCGGATAGAAAGATAAGATACCATCATCTATAAATGAGCATATAAAATGGTCCTCCACAGGCTATAGTGATAAGGATCCCAGACAAAATCGTCAATGCAAAATGCATAGGATGTTGAACCATAAGGGAATTATCAACCTTCTCAAAGTACCCGAGCTCTGATAAACTCTTAAGTTCCTGTATCTGCTCCTCTGATAATCCTGCTGGATCAGGGGAAACAAGCGCGTCCTTATCATATAGCTTTGAAGACACCGCTGGCTCCTTTATATATTCTATTTCATCGCCTGTCTGTATTTTGATGATCCGCTCACCGGGTATCATGCCGCGCTTGAGATCCTGAATCTGTACTGAATTGCTAAGATAAGAGCCATCCATCTTTAAGCCATAAGAAACAACTATGGGAAGGACGATTTGATAGACCACTGCCCATAGTAAGAACATCTTCCAATAAACCTGTAGAATAGCCGGGTTCAATGTCAAAATAATAATGGAAGGGACGTAATATATAAAATGAGAGGTATATCTGCTAATATTCAGTCTCCTTAACGCATATTCCATAGCGTAATACAAAGCCAATGACAACAGAAGCTGATAAAACCCAAGCTGTATATTGAGTATATTTGCCAGATATTGAACCCAGAGTAATACAGACATGAACCTGAGAAACAGCAACATATTTCTCGGAATTCCTTCGATAAATCCTTTAACCCTCCAGAAATTTGGCATAATCGAAACCTTGCGGGATCTCAGGTGCCTCACCAGTGTATAAATAAGGCTGTAGATGAAATAGGCAAAAAACATATTGATCAAAATGATCAACGCAGGATATGGAATAGCGGATTGATTACGTCCCCAAACAGAGGATGGCAGCATTAAAGTGACCCCACAATATAGTTTTGCGTCGCCAGCCGCCAGTATCCCTATCCAATATGCTCCGAAGGATATAAGCCCACCCAGAATGAAAGTGGATAAAACGGTTCTCAATGAGGAGTCGCCAATAAAAAACAAAATTAAAAGCCTTATTAATCCTGCGTATATAAGGCCTATGGAGCAGATATTCCTGATCTTCCCATGCCGCATATCTGTATAAGTAGCCCAGGAGCAGAAAAAGACCGCTAGAACTGTCATAAAAATGTTATAGTAAATCATCTTAAGCTCTCCTATGATATCTGCCCTAATATTCTCTCCGCAGTTTTCTTATCTTTACAAATATGCTCAAGCGCTACAAAAACCTGTTCTTTGGTATGATTTCGCATGAGTTCCTGAGCAATCAGCTTGTTAAAATCTGCCTTCCTGTAAGTGTTCCATTCGTAAGCCGATGGCTCTAATTCTCCTGCTATAGGATCGTAGCTATATTGGAAAAAGGCAAAAGGACCAGGGGTTTCATTATATCTGTTGGAGGTTTTTCCCTTCAAAGCAACGAAGAGATTTACCACTGCCTTTGCCACAGAAGCCCATGTCAGCTCTTTGCCAATTTGCAAAGCACTGCTTCTATATCTATCAAGCATATCCCTGTTTCCTAGAAGCATGGTCATATTTTCAGAGATCATCTCTACGATATCCCCAGGAGATTGATCAGAACGAACCTGAATATATTGGCTAAAATCCCCTACGGGACCAGGATCAGCATGTCCGGAAATTATCATTGGAACTCCACAGCGTAACGCGCTGGACAGATAAAAGCTGCGCGCGCCAACAACTGCGGAATAGTAGCCTATATCTGATGCACTCAGGATGGCAGGAAACGCCTGATAGTCCTCAATGTCCTCAATTCTAAAAAATTCCACGTTCCCTGGCTGCGCGCTGAGTTGAGAGCTATCTATATTATCAACGACAATAAATACAATCTCAGGATGCTTTTGTATCAGAATTTCGGCAAGTTTGCGATTTTCATAATTAGCGTTGGGCAAGAACAGTAACACCACAGGGTTTGACATTATACGCTCATTTTGAAAAGCCGACGCCACAATTGATTTAACTCGACTGAAATCCTGCCGCTCGTATAATCCTTCCTCCACACCTATTGGCAGTATCATCACTTTATCTACAGAAGGGACAAACTGTGACAGGTAATCTTTCATCCACCACGAATCAGCGCACAGCAGGTCAAATTCTCGGAGAAGAAAATACTTATCTATGATAGACTGTCTATCGAACTCATCGCTTGAAACGTAATAGATAGTTGGAATGCAGGCAGAATAGGCCAATGGAATATCGTGGAAGGAGGAATGCGGCATACTGAATAATCCATCACATTCTGATGGATAATATCTGGCCAGGTTGATTTCAACAACATCTGGCACCTCGAAGGTGTTTACCTCTTCCCAATTGAAGTCATCTATGATACCTAGGCTGTTCTGAGGTCTAATCGGGATAAATATTTCCAATTCGCTGCATAGAGCCTTCAACAGCCTATGATAGACCAGTCTTGTATGGAATGACTTCTGATAGAGATAATCAAGGAAACCAGGCGCAACAACTATCCTTCCTAAGAATACAGAGCTATCGCCCTCTATCCCGGCCCTTTTCTGAAGTAGTATGCCTGCCATCTGCAATTGAAAGAGATACCTGAAGGCGTTGTTAATTTCCGATTCTTCATACTTACGCTTTAAAGAATCTCTGACCTGTGTGGTAGTATGTGTTCTACATATATCGAGTATATCCAATACAACCTGACTGACTTCAAAAACGCATTCTGAATCCATATCGGCAATGAAATAATTACCTTCATGCTCAAATATTTTGTGGGCATTCAAAAGAACTGGAAATTGGATCATTATTTCTCCCCACTTGCAATCAAAACAACGAGTTTAAGAACCCCTGAACCCGGTTGAGGTATTCTGCCGTTAAACTAGGATCTTTCAGCAGGTATGATAAAACAGCCCTAATCTCATGGGGGCTATGATTCCGTAGGAGAGCTAACGCTATTCCCTCCTCCACAGAGATATCATATATACCTCTTGTAAGCGGGTTATGATGACCATGCGTCGCGTTTATAATAACCGCTTTCGGTCGAGTATCTTCGCCAAAAGAATGATTCAAACTAAAACCTATTGGGAGGTAAGTTTTTTGCCTGACAAGATGTTTCTTTAAGTTAAGCTTGTGAAAGAGTTGCAAGAGGCACTTAGCGCTGTTTTCCCATGATAACTCAAGGGCGTATTGTCTGGCTTTCTCCCCCATTTCTTTTCTTCTTGAGTTGTCCTGCAACAACTCGGAAATTGACTCAGCGAAATCATGAGCTGAGACGTTGGCTCCAAGTCCGCCTATCTCGCGAGTGAATGTGTGAGACTTAACAACAATGCCTGTGTCTCTTACTACATATTTAGGACCGTCGTAATCAGTTATGACCGGCACGGTGCCACATGCCATGGCCTCTGCAACTACCAATCCAAATGTTTCAGAACAAGCAATACTAGGAAAACAAAAAACATCAAAGGCATTGTATAAAGCTGGCAATGCTTCCCGCTGTTGCACACCAATACAAACAAGATTGGAAGGAAGGTCATAATCACGAAAGTCGCCTATTGAGCCGGCGGCAAGAAATACCACATCCGGCATAAGCCTGGCGATGTTGACGAAAATGCCTGCCCCTTTTTCCACCTGAAATCTCGACACGTAGCCGACTATCTGTTTTTCAGATATCTCTGGCATGTTCAGTAAATTGGCAACTTCACATTTTGCTGTCCTCTTGTCAATTGGTTGAAAAAACTCGGTATCTACACCATTTGGTACTATATGGAACATGGATGTATCCTTGAGGATGTCCGAATAAAAGTCGACCGTATGCTGGTTAAACGCCATAAATGCATCAAAGTTCCTCATTGCGGCATACCAGCGCATCATCCCATTGACTATCCGTTCGTTATCGCCCCGTGTAACATGAACAGGTAATACCACAGGAACATGCAGATAGCTCATGATAGACATCATCTCAAACTGATCCACATACCAGAGCAGAACGCCATCATAATTCTCCTTGATGATAACAGAAGCTGATGACTTTTTATGTGGTTCGAAATCTATAAGGACCATATTATCCACGCCCTCGAATTCCTGTGTAACGTGAATTTGAGCAAACCTAGACAATGCCTTGAGAAGCTCTTTGAATGCCGTAGATGCGCCAAAGGCATGGGATTTCAGCCGAGCGCGGTTTGAATATGACGTTGGGGCAAAGATTTTAAATTGCATCGGGTTTGGGGGCCTGGGAGGACTTTGCTCAGAGAGCGAATGTATATCATGAAGACAATTATGAATTTCTTGTGGGGGATACATGTCTGACAAAGCGGAGATAACCTGTTCCTCGGTATGCGATTCAACGAGCCCAAATACCTCCCGAAATAGCTCATCAACGGGAAAAAGCTCGTGGCGGTTCAGATCCGCCAGATAGTGATTTCCTTGAAATTCCATGAGCTTACATTTCATGTGAATCGCTCCCATTGCTAAATTAAGCGCCTAGCTCGTGCTGTTCATTCTTCCTTACACACAGTAAGTTTGTGAGATTCCCCAATTCAGGAGTATACGTTTCTAATAGCTCCGTTATAATAGCCGGTTTTATTCTGTATTTTTGCTCGTTCATATCGTAAAGTTCAAAGCCAAGTTGCGTAAGCAAGCGCAGGTATTCCTCGGGTTTGACTCCGAACGCCTCTAACAACAGGGGACAGAACTCAGTGGCAACCTTGACATCTTCATTTCTGGTCAGAAGCGAGGATGCTCCCAAAAGTGCTTCCTGTTCGGCTCCCTCAATGTCAATCTTGATAAAGTCAATCTTTCCATCATAAGCTTCAAAATAGTCATCTAACCGTATTGCCTCAACTTCAATGGATTCGCGAGCATCATGCGCGTCGCATATCCTATGATTCCCCTTATTATCTTCACATAAATATAATCGAACTACGCCCGTCTTATTTGCAACTGCTTTCTTTATCAATACAACGTTTCGATAGCCATTCACCTCAACGTTCTTCTCAAGCAATGCAAAGTTATCTGGATCAGGTTCAAAAGCGAATACCTTTCCTCCCTCGCCCACCAGTTTTGCATATATCAAAGTATAGTAACCGACGTTGGCTCCGATATCCAGAACAACGTCCCCTTTTTTAATGAGTTTCTTCACAACTTCCGTCTCAAGCGACTCAAAAGCCCCGAAAGTCGAAAGCATTGGTGTTATAACAGAATCCTTCGGGTCCAAGAACATTTTATGCCCTTGAATCAGCCTGAGATGTCTCAGAAAAAACAGCGGGATCTTTATCGGCATAATATAGGCACCTCAACAGTATTCGTCGCATTAGTATCCTCGTATTTTAATTGCGGCCCATATAGTCACTAATCTATCTTCCAAAGCAATGGAAAATGGCCAGCCTTCGGGAGTATATTCCTCCACAGTTGAAAAGGGTATAAAAGGAAATTCTTGCGTCCCCCCAATTGCGTATATCTTATCCTTTACCACACCCGTAGCGAAATCCAATCTCGAAGTTGGCATGTTCATTCTTGTTGTCCATTTCCCTATTAATGAGTTATATTCTTCTACCGTGGGAACTGGCAATATTCTATTATTCCCTCCACCAATGGCGTAAATCTTTCCATTTACTGCACTGGTGCTAAGAGAATATCTCTGACCGGGCATATCTTCTTTTCCTCTCCACTTATCTTTCACAGGATCATACTCTTCCACACTGGAGAGTATCTTGTTGATAGATCCACCACCAATGGTATAAATTTTCCCGTCCACAACGCTAGTGCTTGTTGATTTTGGGCTTAGCATACTTGATCTACTTGTCCACTTATCCGATATAGGATCATATTCTTCCACATTCGAAAGCACAACATTATTATTCTGTGCATCAACAGTTTGGCCTCCAATGGCATAAATCATACCGTTCACAGCACTGCAACTGACAAAATATCTAGGAGTCGGCATATCTGCTTTTCTTGTCCATGTATTTGTTACTGGGTCATATTCTTCTACGGTCGGAAGAATTATCTGTTTCCCAACTGTAAAACCACCAATTACATAAATCTTGTTGTTTACCACCTCAGCACCGGAGAAGCATCTGGGAGTTGGCATATCTGCTTTCCTTATCCATTTATCTGTTACTGGGTCATATTCTTCTACAGTAGAGAGAGGGTCGGCGATAGCCCTACCGCCGATTGCATAAATTCTGTTATTTACTACACCTGCGACCAACCCATATCTTGGAGTTGGCATATTCATTTTCTTTATCCAAAAATCCTCCCTTGCAGATCCCAAAGAATACGATTGCCAAAACATCACAATAATCATACCCTTCAACAATAAGTATTTCGTATCAAACACCACCCTACGCAACACAAATTCACGCGCCAATAATAAATAATCATTGTTATTATGAAAAGTTTGCCCACATTCTGGTTTGATATCAGAAATCCTGTTTGCATACAGAGTATCAATCCACAATTGGAATTAGACGTAACTCCCGCTTTCTGATCTGATTCAGTATAGTAATTGACTCTGTCGCAACAAGAGCGATTCTCATCACGACAGAACCCAATTAAATTAAGTTAACCGAATTCTTAACCCAACCAACCCGAGCAACCTGGTGCCCAATTAGGCGTACAACCTAAGGCACAGCAGTACATCGCACAATAACCATTAACACACCATGCATCAGCGCGCGCCTTCTGGACTGTACCAAGTAGCATCGTGGCTAATGATGCTACACTTACAACAGCCGCGGCAGTGAACGCGCTCTTGCTGCCTACCCGTCCTTCTTCGCTAAGAATGAAATGGGACACCTTCCGTTTTGTCGTTCCGCTAAAACGTTCTTGCATTATTTTTCACCTCCTCGTTGCCCATATTTCTTCCCATCCTTACGGTGGATAGGAAGATGGAATAACATTGTCTTTGAATAATGGCAAAAATCAGCGTCACTCAGAAATCACCATTTTCTTTATAGCTGTGAAATCTGCTGTTTCCATAGTGTAATAATAGACACCACTGGCAACAATCTCACCGTTGCTATTTTTACCATCCCAGTGAGTAGCTTTCCCTTTAATAGTATAAAGCCCCGCTGGTTTATATCCTAAATCCAATATGCGCACAAGCTGACCCACCGTAGTATATATCTTTATTTTCACATTAGCATCCTCAGCCAACTGATAAGGTATCCACGTCTCAGGATTAAATGGATTAGGATAATTCTGAAAAATCGCTGTTCTTTTTATCTCCCCCCATGTAATTGGCTGATTTTCTATATGTGTCACAGGCTTGAAATCCCCAATGCTTATCTTCCAGAGTAGTACCGTACCATCCCATCCTCCGGAAGCCAACCATTTCCCATCCGGGCCAAGTGCGATACAATATATACCAGCCGAACATCCCTTCAATATACCTATATCTTTTTGAGTCCCAATATCCCAAAATCTTATTGTGCCATCATTGCTCCCCGAAACCAATAGCTGTCCATCTAGGCTAAAGGCAATTGAGAGCACATCCCATTCATGCCCATCTAATTTCCCTATCTGTATCTGTTTGTGAACGTTCCAGAGGCGAATCGTCTTGTCAGCGCTCCCTGAAGCAAGTAAATTCCCTTCCGGGTTAAATGCAACACATCGAACATGCGAGGCATGGCCATGCAATATCCCAATCTGCTTCTGATTTGGCACATCCCATAAGCAAATCGTGCCGTCCCAATTTCCAGATGCCAGGCACTGTCCATCCGGACTGAAGGCAATGGAATCCACTTCACCTTCACGCCCATGGAACTCTGTTATTTGCTTTCCTTTTTCCACATCCCAAAGTATAACTTTTCCGTTTACTCCGCATGATGCTAACATCCTTCCATCTGGGCTAAAGGCTACTTCATTAACTTCTATCCAATCTTGTCCGTTTAGCAGTTTAATTTGTCTTTCTTTTTCAACATCCCAGATGCAAATCGTTCCATCCATACTGCCTGAAGCCAGAAATTGTCTGTGCGGATCGAAAGCGACGGATTTTGCTGCACTGGGATACTCTCCCACCAGTTTTTCTCTGATGACATCCCAGACCCAAATTCTGCTGTGTGCCAATGCCAGGTATTTTCCGTCAAAACTAAAAGCAATGGAATATATCTCTCCCGTATGTCCTTGAATAATATCCATCTGTTTCTGGTCATTAATGTCCCAGATACATACTGTGTTTTCCCAACTCCCGGACGCCAGTTTTGCTCCGTCCGGGCTGAAGGTGATGGAAGAAATATCTTGTCCGCTCCCTTGAAGCAAACTTACCTGTTTTTCCTCCTGGACATCCCAAAGACATATTCCGTTATGGTCTCCCGAAGCCAAAATTTTCCCATTGGGAGTAAAAGCAACACAATACGCACCTACTGCATGCCCTGGAAATGTAGCTAAGTGCTTTCCCTTTTTGACGTTCCATAAACGAACTGTTGTATCAAGGCTTCCCGAAGCCAGATTTTCCCCGTTGGGACTAAATGCCAGCGCCAGCACTATTTCTGTATGCCCAAGCAATATTCCGATTTGTTTCTGTGTATCAACGTCCCAGAGGCGAATTGTTTTATCGTAGCCCCCTGATGCTATAGTATGCCCATCGGGGCTAAAAACAATAGAAGAGACCTCCATCGTATGTCCCTGCAGCACTGCTAACAGTTTTTGCTGCTGAATGTCCCATAGTCGGATCGTTTTATCATAGCTGGCTGAGGCGAGAATCTTCCCTTCAGGATCAATAGCAACAGCGGATATTGCCAGCTCATGTCCGGACAGTAAGCCTATCTTTTTGTCGTCTTCTACATTCCACATGCAGATTGTTTTACCGCCGACACTGAATAATACCTTGCCATCAGGACTGAATACAATTGCTGATGCCCCTATGGCATATTCCTCAATCAATCTGATTTCCTTTAAGTCTTCAGCGCTGTAAAGCCAAACACCAAGGCTTCCTGCCACGGCCAGGAATTTGCCGTCAGGCGAATATGCTACTTGTCTAACAGTACCTTTGCCCAGACGGAACGATGGTCTATCGGGAAACGCTTTGATCGGTGCAAAGTCTGGCAAAAGGCAAATCGAAACCGTAAACAGAACCATGAGAAAACGGGGATACTTTCTCATCATATACAATCTCCTGGCGACCAAAATATGGCCATCCAAATCAGCATAACTCATTCTGAGTGCAATTCGTAAGCAAGTAAATCTCTTTGAATACATTTGTAGGAAACACGCAACCTTACTATATCAGGTTGCGTGTTATTAACAGGACGAATATGCTGTCTAACCTGCCCACCAGCAACCCGGCTGCCAATTAGGCTGACATCGTCCTGGTAGCGGGGGCGGACCTGGGTCAGGCAGACAACAGTATTCATTTCCAGGGCCACAGTAGTTGTTAGCCGGAGCACACCACTGCCCAGCATATGCCTTTTGCACAGTGCCTAAAAGCATTGTGGCCAGAGATGCTACACTTACAACAGCCGCGGCAGTAAACGCGCTTCTGCTGCCTACCCGTCCCTCTTCACCGAGGATGAAATGGGACACCTTCCGTTTTGTCGTTCCGCTAAAACGTTCTTGCATTATTTTTCACCTCCTCGTTGCCCATATTTCTTCCCATCCTTACGGTGGATAGGAAGATACTATCATATTCTATACATCAAACAGCAATTACTTGCCACAAAGCCCCCCTTTAGCACCTGTAGCATAGAGAATTTTGCTGGAAAGTTTTATGGAATCAACCATGATAGTAGGCGATCCTTTAATATCCAATTCCTTACTTCTCTTGATGTTATCCTTAAATAGTTTGACGCCCTCTTCACTTTCCATGGCAATCTGAATCTTTTTTGGATCAATGCCAAGTTTCTTCGCACAATCAACCCAGTTCCCTTTAATGTCCTTATTTCTCTCTAGTATGTAGTTCATAAGCTTGTCATTATAGTATTTCGCTATTACAAGCTGCCTGATATCCTCTATCACTTCTGTCTGACCGTGCAGGCTTTTAAACTGAGAAGCTATACTAGCTATACTGCCAACCGCGTCCTCTGTTCCCTTTCCCTCTTTGTCTTCGTCAGCAATAAAGTAAATGTTAAAATCAACTTTATCCCCAAATCCCTTAAGTATTGGGAACAGCTTTTCTTCTGCCGCAATTGCAAAGGGACAGTAGCTCATCACAAATAGATCCACACTCGGACTCAACAGAGAAGCAGTTCGCTCCTTCAGCATCTCCTTGATGGATACAGACTTCTGACTGTGATTCACCTTTGGAATTGCCAGGTGGGCAATCTCAGAGAAACCTGGGGAATACTCCTCTGTATGACATTGAATGCAAATATCCATTGATATTCTGCCTCTGATGTTTTCTTTTGTGGGGGCAAATGAGTGATCCGCCCCCGGGCCATGGCACGTCTCACAACTAACCGACTTAAGTTCATTATTTGGCTTGTCTATCTTATATCCAGTTTCGTAACTGAACCCGGTCACATGGCAAACGACACAACCCGGGTAGGATTCACGTTGCATTCGCACCAGGCTATTAAAGGCACTGGCATGAGGGGTTGTGGACCAGTGTTCGTATTCCTTATCATGACAACTGGAGCAGCCAGATGCTCCAATGTATGCATTATCCGAGTCCTGTTCTAATAACTCTGAAGCAAAAGATTGAATCCCAGTATCTTGAAAATCGATGTTACTAGCCGCCTGCTGATAAAACCCTGAGACCAATTCTTCTATATCTGGTTTATTAAGGTTTTCATCCTGCATAGAGATGCTCTGGACTGTGCTGGAGATTATGCTCCCATGACCGTCCAACGATAGGGAAAGCATACCAATTGTTTTACCATAGGGTTCCGAGCAGCATATTATAGGATTCCTCTGGGTCTCTGATTCTCCGTTTTTGCTGGAGATGACAACGTCAACTCCCTTCAGTTCGTCAGCAATTTTCTTTGTTTCTGAAACAGAGAGATTTGATAACAGGATTATTATATCCGCTTCTTTATTTAGCTTCTCAATACACTCTCTCAGGGCGATGTCAGGCCTCTGACCGATGATACCAGAATTTAAATTGCTTTGGTCTGACGCGATATTTGAAATTCCTGCAACAGCAACTTTAGTGTCCCCTAAATCCTTAATGACAAATGGTTCTGCAAATGACCCTTTGTTATCCTGATCCAGGATATTGGCTGACAGGAATGGAAATTTGCTCTGTCGCATCTGCTCCTGGAGATATTCTGTCCCAAACCTGAATTCATCAGCACTAATGCAAGCTGCATCATACCCCATCATATTCATAGCTTTAAGATAGGTTTCGCTTTTCTTCTGATCAAGCGGAGTTGCACCTGTGAACATCTCCCCGGCATCCAGGACTAGAGGGGAGGCCCCTGCCTTTCTCATGCCCTCTATGACGGCAGCTCTGCGCACAACACCGCCGGAACGCCCCTTATAATAGCCATAAGGCTCTAGATAGCTCTGAGTATTGCCTGTATACAGAATGATGATTTTATTTCCCTCTGCCGAATTCATATTCACCAGGATATCGGAAAGCGCAGTTCCCTGAACATGACGGGCCTTTGTTATCACCGCATTGATCTGTTTCTCACGCCTTGCCTTCAACCACCTTGGGTATGCTACAGGCAATATGACGACAAGTGACAACACGATAAACAAAATGAGATATTTCTTCATTAATATCCCTCCACTTTTTATAATGGCATTGCCAAACATTTAACCGCAGCAGGTATGAAGAAAATGAAAAGAAAGCGGAGAAAGAAAAACTTCTTTACCTCTCTGGCGTCTCTACATTTGGAATCCCCCGTGTTTTCTGAAGTTATTTCAATATTGTTCTTGACCGCGTTTCTTCTCTAATGCGCCTTCTTAACAGGAAGCACAACGCCATATACAGCCAATTCCAGCAACGGGGAATTGGGATCAGTTGTGTGAATCTTGACGGCATCCTGAAAGCGCCCTAGAGGGGCATCCTGCTTAAGCTTAACTGCAATCGTATTTTTTTCTTTAACAAGCTCCGCTAATATAGCCTTAGATTTACACTCAATACGTTCTATATGTAAAGGACTTCCTTTCGGTATCGAAATAACTGCTTGCTGGACTGCCGCCTCTCCACTGGAAATTATTCCGAAGAAGAGCTTATTCGGTTGAATCCTTATATTCTCTTCCATGCGAATGTGCACAGGAACCCTTATCTCCGGGTATGCCTCCTTATTTGTGTGGATAATAACCTGTTCATGGGATCCATGTATTGTGGGAGGAACTGACAGATTCACTTTGATCTGGAACAGTAGCTGGCCATCCACTTTTTTGGATGAGCTGACTGCCGCAGAGAGATACTCCGATGATGTCTCCACTTTATTTATCTGTAAGTTCCCTTCATCAGGAGAGGATAACTCCAGAACTGCTGAACCGTTAGTATCAAAATAGAGACGCGGCGGATTAACTTTATATGGTTCCATTAAAAAAGCCTCAATGGTGAGTACTTTTACAGGATTCACCCGGTCATTGGAATAGACTTTAATAATCCTCTGAAGGTCTCCTCTTTCCTCTGTCTCTTTGAAATCAACCCGCAATTCACCTTCGGCGCCGGGTTTCAGCTTTTCCGTGGATAAAAGCGCGGTTGTGCATGTACATGGCGCTTCAATTCTGCTTATCTCAAGTTCAGCATCGCCTGCATTGCGGAACTTGAAGACATGAGTGGCTTTCTCGCCAGCACTCAATGTCCCGAAATTCCATGTTTCTTCCTCAAAACGGATCCTTGGCTGTGGGGATTTGGCTGTGAGCTTGCTTACAAGCAATATGGAGACAGCCACAATGAGTGTAATAGACCCTATAACAAATAACCATGAAATGATTCTGCAATTTTTCATAGGATGCATCATAAACTCCGGGGAATCAACATAAGGAGTCAGGGGGAAAATCATCCATCATTCTGGCACTTCTTTTTCGGCTCTTCTATGATATTGAAACCGCGAAAAATGAAGCTTATATCCCTCCCTGCCGTGTTGAAAATATAGCGGAGTATTTCCTGATATTCCTTATCTTTGGACTTCTCCTGCAATTCTTGATACCATTCCTTCTGGCTTTTCCAGACTTCTGTGTAAGCATAGCATCCCTTAAAATCCCCATCCTCAAGGAGTTCGAGTTCAACACAGGATTTGCATGTTGCAAGTATCGATAACCAGCGACCTAGCTTTTGCCTATATTCTCCCAGATCAGTTCCCTGGCGTGCCATCACGACGGTGAAAATTCGATACTTGCCTTTATTACCGCTGTTATTTTCATTATTCTTAGCTTGTTCCTTTTTCCACAACACATTAACCTCCTTACAGATAGCGGAGTAAGCTACATTATAAGCGAAATAGCCAGAAGAACCCTTGATAAAACGGCCCTTTGAATAGAATTGTCAAGATAACACCTGATAGCAAGGCGGGAGCGAATGGAATGGTAGTCTGAATCAACAATTGATCGTTGAATCTATGGAAGTGTCCATCCCGCTTTAACCCCTTTAAAACCCTTATCTCCTGTGCAGATAAGCCAGACAGTTTGGGTGTTATAATAGCGTTGGGATTGAATCTTTTAATCTCAGAACCACTTACCTTACGATATCGGACTTGCTCATTTTCTCCATTTTGATCCTCAACCTCTATTACCTGTTCGGCAGATACCATACCCTCCTGAAGTTGATCAATATCAACTGCACGCTCAACCATTCGAGTTTGCAGGCTCAGGAGAAAACCTCTGAAAATTCCATAATAGACCATCAATATACTGAGCCTAAGAAACATTTTCACAAAAGCATCCATCGGCATTCTCATAATCGGTAGGATCAGAACACCTACTAGCCATATAGCGTATAAAACATAGATACCACGCCTCCGCCCCTTTATTCGGCTCTGGATAGTTCCGTATGCCAGAACCGTAATCACCAGATGCGGCAAAACGCCGAATATAAAGCCTGTCAGTCTTGAAATCTCGACCATGACGAAAGATAGGATGTGACCTAAAGCGAGGAAAGTGATAAGAGACAACAAAATTTGCTTCAATCCTTGCCATCTCAGGCTTCCTATAAATGCATTTTTCCTGATCTTGCGATCAGCCCTTAGTATAAGATATATACCAACAATAATGAAATAAGGAACAAAGAAATTGGTGCATAGCACAAACAAAGGCAAAATGGAAGAAGGTGACTGAAATATCAACGGTAAAAGTATAAGAGAAATACCACAGAAGAGTTTAGCATCTCCCGGGCCCAAAACATCATACCAATATAACAACCATGTGGCCGCAAAGGTTCCGAAGATATTGTATATCAATTGCCGAAAAGTGAGTTCGCCGAATACTATTAAAGTGATCTGATAGACGACGCTAGCGTAGATCAAACCATAGGTTAATATGTTGCTAATCCGCCGACGTTTGATATCTGTATATGTGGCGTAAAGGCAGAAAATAATCACCAGAGCTGTTGGAATTACTTCGTAACTCATATTGAACTCTCCTCCTTGCCATATTACATATTAAATTAAAGTTTCGAAAGATAATCCAAAACTACTTTTACCTCCCACGGTTCATGATCCCTGGAAAGACTTGAAGCGATACCATCCCTTATGTTGCATCGGAAAAAGCCGGGTATTTCAAAGGAAGTGTTCTCTATGACTCCAATCGCTTTATTATACTGGCGAGTGAAGAGAAAATGGGGTTTATCGTTAGACCACAGATGGCTTTCTTTGGCAGATATTGCCCTCTTAATTAATCCATATAGTCCATGGGCTAGTTGCTGCCAGGTATGACTTACCGCGAACTTCCTGCTTTTCTCACCAAACATGGTTTTCTCCGCAGGATGTGAAATAATAAAAGCAATTTTTGAAATGATATTTTCTAAAGGAGGGCGCGCATTATTGTTGTAGCTTTTCTCCCATTCAACGAAGTGAGTAACATCCTGCATCCCGCTTGAAGCGTTTTTTGGTCCAACCATGATGATTGTAGTTCCACAGGACATTGCATTAAAAAGACAGAAAGTCGATGCGCCCGGCTCCAGATGAAAAATTAAAGCATCGAGGGCACGGAAGAGCAATGGAATCGTAGCCAGATCCTCAGTATTTTGAATACCAAAACATCGAAACGCCTTAGATAGGATTCTCGCTAGGTATTCCAGATCAGAACCAATTCCTATGAAAGTTATATCCGAAAGCGCGAGAGAAAGGCACTCTATCGTTTCAAGAATCCGCCTGGGATAACACGAGGATGAAACACCGACCATTGGTTTCGCCGCGATCTCTGTTTCTCCGAGGGCATTGGCGACAATTGTCTTCGCAGCATTGATATCTTCAGAAAAATCCACGACAGGACTCGGCAGGACAACATGAAAAACCTTATCATCTCTAAGGAATGGCTTCAGTAAAGAAACCAACCATGAAGCATCTGTTACCATCAGATCAAACTCCCTGGATGCTGAGCATCTAGCAAGCAAAGCATTAATGGCTTCAGGGTTGATCAAGGACTCGTTTTGGATATAAGTCACAACAGGTATTGAAGCATAACGATAAAAGGAAAGCTCATGAAGATCGAGGGGTGTCAAACTGAGGATCACATCACAATCGCTGGGCACTGACGTCACATCACAAAGTATGCGATTGTCGTTGAAAGGAATCGTTGTAACTCGTTCTTCTTTCGAGAGTAGTTTATCTAATCCCGGGTGTTTGCTCTCTTCTTTCATTGGGAGATAAAAATTAACTTCAGTATGCTTAATCAGCGCGTCGATCAGATTACGGTTTTGCAAATCAACTGTATAACTTATCTCGCCGGTTTTATATAAAGCACCGGGTGTGACGAAAATCTTCAATCCTTTCTCTTTTTCGATGAGAGTTACCTTGTCAACTTTGTCTTCTGAAAACAATAACCCTAGTTTGTCAAATCTTTTGAGTTGATCAATTCGATTGCATATATCTGCGTAACTATATTTGCCAGCCAGCAATTTCAAAATCTGATCTGTAGTATATTCTGAGCATAGATCAAGAATATCCAGGATTATTGTGTCCACCTGAACAACCATGCCCCGAACGAGGTCGGCAACATATAATTCACCTTCATCTTCGAATTTGTAGAGATTGTGTAAATGTCTTGGAAAACTGAACATAGTTGGATCTCTTATAATTGCTATGAGGTTGCTGTAATAAAACCCTTTATCTGCAAGAGGAGGTTCTTTACACGATCTTCATCATTAAAAATGCTTCTTAGTACCACTTCGATCTCCCTGTAATTATGATCTTTTGCAAGCTCCAGGACAAGCCCTTCCTCAACACTTTGAAAATAATTATTATACATTAACGGATTCTCACCATATTTCCCTAAATTGAGGAGTATAGCGCGCTGCTGCATCTGCTGACTGCTAAAGTTATGCCAGTCTGAAAAAATTACAGAAAGCCGGGGACCTGGATGAAGATTTTCAGAAACTCGGATCTTATTTAATTTTTTGAAGAGCTGAAGCAATTCCCTAGCAGCGTTACTCCATGCATAATTAAGAGAGCGCTTTCGTGCTTTATCCCCTAATCTTTGCCGTCGCTCCTTATCCTTTAGAAGTGAAGAAATCTCCTCATGCATAAACATGTAATCAAAATATGCCGCAAAACTTCCTATCTCATTCGGAAAGGTAATAGCGGGAACTAGAACCCCTGCATCACCCAGAATTTCAGGAATTCCTGTGAATCCAGCGGAAACGATAGGTAACCCACATGCCATCGCTTCAAGTATGCTGAGTGGACAGGTCTCCTCACCTACCATTGAAGGGAAGCAATATACGTCAAAAGCGTTAAAAAAAAGCGGAATCCTCTCTCTTGGTTGAGGTCCGGAATAGATAAAGTTAGGTGGGAGGTTCCGGATAGAGTATACATTGAGTTTCGGAGCAACCGCCAGGAAGAGCGCATCTGGATTCATTTCCGCCAAGCGAATAAAGATTCCGGCCCCCTTTTCTGGCTGAAATCGGGAAAGAAACCCCACGACAGGCTGAGTTAACAATCGCTCATCACCTACTATTTCTGCAACTTTCCTCTTTGCCAAATCCTTCTCAATAGGTTTAAAAATGTCAGAATCTACCCCGTTATATATAGTATAGAATCGCTCTGAATCCAATAAGAAGCGCGAGTAAAATTCCCGAGTAGAGTTAGCAGGAGCATAAAAAGCATCAAAATCCCGCATTGCTGCGTACCAGATCAGGATACAATTTATCATGCTCTCGTGCCCTCGGATCGTATGAATTGGAACCACAACGGGGATATTCAAATGTTCGAGTATAGAAATAAACTCCATCTTCGCTGGATGATCAACTAAAATCCCATCGAAGGAGTATCTGTTTAATGATAACAGGGACGAGGGCTCATTAACTCTAAAAGGAATTCCATATATACCTTCTCCAAAATCAGTCTGACCTGTATTATCAACAAAATATAAATCCGCATACTCTTTCATTGCCCAAAGTAGAGATTGATGTGCGATATGCCCACCCGCTGCCAATTGGACAGCATCCTGAGAATATGCTCCATATACAAAAACTCTAGGACGTGAGCTATCCGGAGTATAGGTGGCTTCCTTACCCTTCGACTCGAAGATCAGACCCATCTGCCCCAGCTTTGATAGAGTCTCAAAGGCGCTTTCAATATCTGCTTTGCCATAACGTTCACTCAATATACACATTAGTTGTTCAGCATCATCAGTTTGAGAATAGCCTTCGAGGATATCCCAGATAACTTGATCGATCTCCAATATCCGACATCGTTCCAGATCAGCTACATAGAGAGAATCCGCATGTTTAAACTTATGAATCCTATGTATGTGTCTTTGACCAAACATTCTACACAAGGTTTCCTGAGATCACCAAAAGTTGCTACTTTTTACTTGAATAGCGTTTTCGTTTTAATATCAGCCCAGACGCTTGGCAATTTCCCTCCCATTTTAACAGCGTAAAACTTTGAATCAAACCAGCTACAGTAATTCCAGAAAAGATTTACACATTTGAAATCAAAAGGCTATTTACTGTAGTTACCTGATCCATCAGGTGTTTCCCCACACACGATGAATCGTGTAACTACAAATCTTTTCTGGAGTTACTGTAGCAGAATATGTTTCACTAGCAATTACCCCATGTACACCACGAGCCCCAACAGCAAGCCTGATCGTTATCGCAGCATAAACCTTGCCATTCCGGACCGCATAAATATTGACCAGGTGGACAAGAACCGCACTCCGTATCGCACCATTCACCCCAGCAGCAACTTTGACCCGCGTCCACGTTACAACAAAGCCCTTTCCACTCGGGGCCACACTCTGACCAACCAGGGGGACACCAGCCAGCTACCGCAGGCTTGGGTATAGTAATGTTAATGGTACTAGCTAGCATAACTCCTGTTAATAATGTTCCTGCAACCATAACTTTTCTTGGGTTGGCGGACCCAACTTCGGAACGTATGAGATCCGAAAGCCGGTTCTGGACAACCATCCTTACATGCCCTCTCATTTCATTTCACCTCCCCTCATTTTGTCGGCAGCACTGTCAAATTTCAAAGCCAAAAATGCACTTTGACAACTGGCATGACAGGATATTCGATTCTCTACCCGGCAATTGTCCCTAGTTGCCCGTCATTATTGGCTTTTTTCTCACAGTTTCCCTTTCCAATTTTACAGTGCCGATTAAGCAACCATTACCACGTTAATGTCGTTTGATACCTTTCATCTCTTCATTTGTGATTTGATACCAGCCCATGTGCTGGGAAGCTTATCTTTTGCCGCGACAGCGTGAAAATTCCCATTAAACCAATCAGGATGACCATTATAACCAGGCATGGGATCATCCACCACTTGACGCGTCTCTCCTGTTATCAAGTCAATAAAATATAACTGCGAATCTGGTTGATTGTTGTTAAAGATAATCCCATTCCCATCACTTGTCCATGTAGGATACTGAGGCAAGTTAAACGGAACGGGTATATGCTTTACCCTTCCAGTTTCAATTTCCTGAATGAATAAACTCGGCCACCCACCACAACAACGATAGGAGACAAACACAACTTTTTGACCATCTGGAGACCAGGCAGGATAGCGTTCTGTACCATCGGGTTCTTTACTAAGTAGGTGCACACCAGTACCATCTGCCTTCATTGCATAAATACCGCTGATGCCATTAAAATGCGAAATGAAAGCAATCATGGAACCATCGGGAGACCAATCTGGTTCATTATCCCAGGTAGGACTATTCGTAAGGTTCTTAAGATTAGTGCCATCAACATTCACCGTATATATCTCTGACTGTCTATCACGAGATGAAACAAATGCTATCTTGCTTCCATCCGGTGACCAGCTTGGATCACGATCGATGCCAGTTCGAAAGTCAACACCCGGGCTGTTTGTTAGTCTTTGTTGATTGCTACCATCGCGATCCATCACATAAATCTCCTTATCACCATCGCGTTCAGACACAAAAGCGATCCTTTGTCCATCAGGAGACCACGAAGGCTGTCCATCGTATGCAGGATGATCAGTAAGCCTCTTCTCTTCACCGGTTGTAGGATCTAGTAAATAAATATCATAATTCCACGAACGTTTGGACTCAAAGACTACAAAAGTTTCGCTAGATGCAAGTATAACCATAAATGGCAATATCTGTCCTGCCAGCAGAAATATAACAATGCATGGGTGTTTGAAGACGCTAGTCACAAAACATTTTGGACGTTCCATTGCAATCTCCCTGTATTCAATGTCACGATCTGCACGACATGCGCTAGTTTTTTTGAACGCTAAAGAATAGCACAACTATAACCATTTAAACTTGTTTACATATTGTCTATCATATCACTTGTATTGCAAGAATGCGGAAAGCAGCTAGTCCTAAGTACTAGCTGCTTCATTAGTACCTTTTAGCACTGGCCCCAGGTGCACCAGGAACCATAGCAGCAGCCCTGACCATCTTCACAGCAAAGGCCTTGCCATTCTGGACCACATTCATGGAAACCTGGTTTACATGGCCAAACAGCCATCGCAGATTTGGGTGCAGCTAAAAGTCCAACTATCAAAGTACCGGCTAATAAAGAGCCTGCTATCAAAGTTTTCTTTGGGTTGGCGGACCCAACTTCGGAACGTATGAGATCCGAAAGCCGGTTCTGGACAACCATCCTTACATGCCCTCTCATTTCATTTCACCTCCCCTCATTTTGTCGGCAGCACTGTCAAATTTCAAA
>Ga0194112_10003488_pt1 | contig 21864 bp, 9 predicted proteins | sample TA2MahC400mmetaG_FD_146191 | JGI IMG/M metagenome (GOLD analysis project Ga0194112, IMG submission 146191) | Freshwater microbial communities from Lake Tanganyika, Tanzania - TA2015016 Mahale Deep Cast 400m | ecosystem: Environmental > Aquatic > Freshwater > Lake | place: Tanzania: Lake... | reverse complement strand
GAGGGCATGGCCTCGACGGGCACGAGGACCACGCGGTCGGCGGGGAGGCGAGGGACGTTTTCGGGGATTTCGGTCGCCTCCTCGCTGTAGGCCGCGGCGCCCGAGGCCGGGCTGCGGACCGACAGGATGTCCACGGGCAGGAGCGGCTCGCCATCGAGGTCCGCCACGCGGTCGAGGCGGGTGCCGTCGAAGATGCCGAGGACCGCGTAGCTGCGGCCGCCCACGCTCACCGTCGCCGTGCCCTTCTTCACCGCCTCGTCGTCTAGCCGCAACTGGTCGGCCATCGCGCGCGACAGGAAGCAGGACAACTCGGTGTTCGCCTCGAACCAGCGGACGAGGACGTGGAATGCCTCCTTGACTGGCGTCACGTCGGGCTCGCGGCGGTCGAGACCGAGGAGGGCGTTGGCCTTGGCCTCGAAGGTCTTCTCGCCCGCCACGGAAGAAACCGTGAACTCGGCGAGTTCGGGCGCCTTGCCCCAAGGAATCTCGAAGCTCCCTTGCCAGTCGCGCTGGACGACCACGTGCTGCTCGCCATAGAGTTCGCGGAGGGGCGCCGCGGCGTCGGCCACGTTCTTCAGGCCGCGGTCGCGCACGAGGAGACCTGTGTAGGGCGCCTTGCCGAGCGCGAACTCCACGTCAACAACGTCCGAGCTGAACGACGCGAAGCAGAGCATGACGAAGGTGGTGAGGATGAGGGTGCCGATGGTCAGTCCGGTGCGGACGGGGCGCTTGCGGAGGTTCGAGAGGCCGAGGAGGAAGGCGGTGGCGGCGGCGCCCGCGCGGGAGACATCGGCCGCCTCGGCCCGCTCCTCGCGGCGGCGGCTCAGCTCAGCCAGGTTCTTCTTGAACCGCCCGCCGAGGAAGGCCGTGACCATCGCGGCGAGGGCGAACGTGATGAACCCGAGCAGGATGACGTAGGGGCTGCGCACGAGCTGCACCGCGGGATGCACCGCCCGCAACGCCAGGAAGAAGAGGAGGAAGATGACGCCCTGCACCGCCACCTGCACCCGCAGGTCGGGGTGGCCCACGAGCAGCTTCTCGGTGAAGAGGGCGAAGGGGATGGCCAGGAAGAGGTAGAACAAGATGCCGACAACCGCGTCGGAGGCGTTCTTGCGTATGACGGGATGGATGTTGGCGCTGTAGGCGAGGGATTCGGAGGCGAGGCGCTTGGCCTCGACCATGCGGCCCGCGGCGGCGAGCTTCTGAGCCTCGTCCGCGAGGGTCGCCGCCCGCTCGTTGTAGCGCAGCACCATGTCGTCCGCCATGCCGTAGCGGTCCTGGAGCCGCGTGCGGCGGGCGTTGAGCTGGGCCATGCTCAGCGCCGCGTCCAGCTCGATGTTCGTGATGCTCGGCGTGTCGGCGGCGAAGTAGCCATTGCCTTGTATCTCCTGGTTCGTAGTGCGGGCTTCAGCCCGTATCTGAGAGCCGTCCGCGGGGCCGGTCGCGCCCAGCGCGAAAGCCCGGATTTCCATCAGGTTCGGGTTCCGCCGCTGGCCCTTCTTGAAGGTGAAGTAGAGGCGCGAATCGGGCGGGACGAAGCAGACGTTGGTGCCGCCGGACGCCTCGACCTTGAAGTCCTGGGGCGCGGCCATGCTCTTGGTCTCGATGAAGTCGAAGCCCGCGTAGGGCCGCAGCGTTGCGGGGTCGGCCATCGGGAACATCTGCACGGGCGCGGCGCGGAAGACCACCGCAGTCGCCTGGCTCTTGCGGTACTGGGCGAGCCGCACGCGGCGGACGGCGTAGGGCGCCCCCTCGCCGCTCTTGGGCGTCGAGAGGGTCCACGTCACCTCGCCATCCTCGGGCCGCACCACCGCCGCGTCAATGTCCGTGTCCGCCCAGTACTCCTGCGAGAGGGCGGTGGGCCAGATGCAGGGCAGTTCGAAGCGCCCGCGCCAGTCGGCCGTCACCACCCAGTCGGTGCCCACGCCGGGCGGCACCACGGTCGGCCTGCCTTTGCCTTGCACCATCGCGGGGCCGAAGCGGACCAGTGCCCCCGGCATCGGGTGGTTGGGCGTCAGGCTGTCGCCCACCTGGCTCACAACCTCGCCGCGAATCGTCGTCAGGTCGCTCCCCCGTGCCAGCGGCACGATGCGGCCGTGGCCGCGGGCGAGCTGGCTCGCCGCCGCCGTGACGAGGCGGGTCACGACGGCCAGGTTCCGCAGCGGCGGCTCCTCGTCAGGCGACGCCGGCGGCTTGAGGAGGTTCTCGAGCGTGTCGAACGGCGTCCCGAGGGTCTCGCGGTTGTCGTCGAGCGTGACGAGGCTGAACGCGGGATAGCCCGCCCAGAGCGCGGCAAGCGACTCGAAGTAACTCGGCGCGCCGTACCCTTCGGTAGTGAAGCCGAGGTCCTTCGTGTCGCCGGCGCGCAGGAGATTGGCGAAGCGAGGCTGGCCCTTCTTCGTCTTCACGTAGTCGAGCGACGGGTCGGCGGCCTGAAGCCGGTCAGCCGCGAGGCGGAATTGCGCGGCCACCTCGGCGTCGGCCGGCTGGCAAGCCGGCACCTGCTTCGGCTCCCCGCACACCAGCCCCACCCGCCCGCTCCGCGCCGTGAGGTCCAGACTGAGGAAGAGGAGGCGCCGATAGGGAGACAAGCTCTCGGCCAGGCAAGCGCGCGCGAATGCCGCCATTCTCTGTAGATGCAGGTCGTTGGCGCGCTCCTTGACTGCGTCCAGCAGACGTTGCCGGGCCTCGGTCTCCCCCAGGTAGTCTGCCAGTCGCGCCCTCTGCTTATCGGGCGGCGCGGAAAGGATGGCCTGGACCTTGAGCTGGCGCTTGCGCGCCTCCCCATAGGCCGCGAAGCTCTTGGCCTCGCCCCCGTGCTCGTCGCGGACCGCGAGGCCGTCGCGCACCCAGTCCACCCGCCTCTGAGCCACCTCTTCAACTGCGGCCATTAATTCCTGGTTCAGAACCTCACGGAGCAGTTCGTTGAGGAGGCCCCGCACCTTAGGGTTCCTGCCCCAGGCGACCGTGTCGTCGGGGTCCTGGGCGACGCGGCGCGCCAGGTCGGCGATGAAGGGCTGGCCATCCGCATCGTGCCATTCGGCAGCTAGCTGCTTGCGCACCTGTTCGCGTTGCTCACGCGCGCCGAGGGCGCGGATGAACTCCCGCATGCCCGCGAGCCCCTGCGCATGGCCCCCTGTGACGATGAGGACAACCGACCTCTTGAGGTGGGCTCTCTCCGCGGCCAGGTGCTTCGCCAGGGAGAGGAGCGCGCCCACGCCACCGGCCTGCTGCGCTCCGGGGGCGACGTCGGGCGCGTAGCTGTGCGCGTCGAGGTGAGCGTTGACCACGACGGCCTCGCCATCGGGGTTTGGCACATCCAGGATTGCGACGATGTTCGAGCTGAACCCCGTCGCCAGGTCAACCCGCGCCTTGATGGTCACTATCCCGCCGGCGAGACTCGCCGCGTCCCCCGTTACGAGGAAGCGGGGCAGGTTCACCGAGGCATCCACGTGGTCGCCCCAGCGCGCGCCGGCGAGCTGTTTGCCGTCGTCGTAGTAGAGGACCGCAGCCGCGCCCATGCCGGCGACCGTCGTCCACGGCGTGCCAAGCGGCAGCAGGGCGAAGTTCCCGCGGAGATCCACATCCTTGAACTCGCGTGCAAGCCCTTTCTCGCCACGAAAGACTTTGCCGCGCAGGCCTTCGTGGGGCGTGGTCACCGTACGGAACCAGTTGGGCAGGAGTGGGTGGATGGCAATGCCGGCCAGGTCGCGGCCCGCTTCGTCGCCGATGCTGGCATGGCGCGTGAAGGGGGCTGTGACTGCAAACGGCTGTTCGAGGACTTCGTAGCCTAACTTCTGAAGCTCAATCAAGAGGGACATAGATGCCTCGCTCAACCCCTCCGACCAGGGGGAGCGTGAGGGGCGGCGGCAGAGGCTCTCGATGTCCTTGCGGATGCCTTCTTCGGTCACGTCAGCGGCAATGGCCTTGTAGTTGGGCGGCTCGACGCCCGAGGGGGGCAGGATGCAGGGCTGAGGCGCGGCGAGGCGATTGAAGGCGAAGAGCGCGGCAAGGCAGAGGGCGCCGAGCACGAGGGTCAGAACCGCATTGCCGAGAAGCCTTCTCATGCCTTCAGTCTTCTATCGTTCTCGTCGTCGTCCTCGTCGTCGTCGTCGAATCATCTTCAAGCCTTTCGAGAACGACGACGACGACGAGGACGACGACGATCGGGTCACGGAAAACACGTGAACACATCAGTCATCCCCATCGCCTGGCGCGCGAGGGCCACGACATCCCAGAAGAGCATGCCCACGACGCAGCCGACGAAGACGCCGCCGAAGAAGGGCGTCATCTTCTCGCGGACCGCTCGCGGGCCGCCGATCTTCAGGCCGAGCCACTTGATGACCCACGCCGCGAAGAGCGACCCCCAGCACATGTAGCAGAAGTAGCTGTTCGCCAGGATGTAGCCGATCGGGTGGAGCCAGAAGCCGACGAAATGCGTCCGCAGGAACGCCAGGAGGAGCGTGATCGTGCTGCCAACACCCACGCCGATGAGCGGTCCCGTGGGATAGCGCGGCTTCGGCGTGTCGCCCCGCAGGTCCGCCGCCACCACCTCGGCGTCGGCCTCGGCCGTGGCGTTCCGCAGCGTGGTGAAGTACCAGTTCTGCCCCGCCGCCCAGTCCTTCATGTAGGGGATATTGTCGCTGCCCCTGCCATAGGCCCAGACGAGCATCACGTAGCCGCCGATGAGCACGCCGCCCAGCGCGCCCACGATGAGCGCCCAGCGCACGCCCCGCGGGCTGGCCGCTGGGGTCACATCTTCATTTCGCACATGGCCGCCATGTGCCAAATGAAGATGTGACCCCGCCAGGTGCAGCATCTCCACCTGCGCCGGGGCGAAGAGGAGGAACTGGGCGACGGCCATGAAGCCCCCCGCCGCGTAAGCCAGGACCATCGTGGGCGCCCCGAACGTGAACAGGCCGCCGAGCAGGAAGAAGATGAGGTAGGGGTAGTAGGGCGTGAAATAGGTCGCCGGCGCACCGCACTCCGTGCGTATCCGCGACGCGGAGAGGCCGCAGACGACCAGGAACCCGAAGAAGAGGAGCGCCGAGCCTGCCCCCAGGCCCGTCATTGCGCCCCACACGCCGAAGAACACAAAGGCGCCCACGATCAGCGCCGTCGCGGCGCGATAGCTCATCCCCTCGGCCGAGTCGTCCACCCCGCCCTTGAGGCCCAGGATGCGGCGGCCGACCCCCGCCAGGTGCTTCCGAGAGGTCCAAAGCACCACGAGCGCCAGACTGAGAAACGCCCCGATGTGCTGCTCGTGGGGGAAGGGGAAGTTGTCCATCGGCCCCTTGATCTCCTTCCAGCCGAACAGCTCGCCGAAGTAGTAGGGCACCTTGGACACCCAGAAGAACAGGATGATGCTCAGAAGCATATCCAGGTCCACGAAGAACGCGATGGCGGTGAAGAGGAGAATGATCTTGAACTGCGAGCCGCCGAAGCCGTTGACGAATGCCTTCATCTCGGGCGACGAGAAGTACTGCGCCAGGTCCACCTCCGCCGTTGGGTTCGGCATGCCGGGGATGTAGAAGTTGAGACCCTGGAGCAAGCAGAAGGCGAGGGCGACGATGATGCCGGCCTTGAACGCCCCCTTTCGCCAGATGGCGTAGACCGTGCGGCCGCCGTCCTCCCGCTCCTCCATGAGCATCCGCGGCAGGACGACCATCGGGAACGAGAAGCGCTCGTTCTCCGACCACTGCTTGCGGAAGATGACGCCGAGGCCCAGGAGGCCGAGGAACATCGCCATCACGATGCTGCCCCAGTAGAGCAGCGGCGTGAGCCACTGGCGGTAGGGGATGTAGCCCTTCAGCGTGTAGGCCACGCCCGCGGGCGAGGCCAGGCTGTCGGGGCGGACGACCAGCGAGGCGCGCTCGTTCTCCGACAGCTTATCGAGGTCGCTCTCGCGGATTTCCGCCACGCCCTTGCGCAGCCGCGCCACCGCCTCGTTGCTGAAGAACACTACGTCGGTGATGACTGCCTCGCCTGGCCCGGCCAAGGTGAAGACAATCTCCACGCCGTCCTGGATGTTGCGGGGCAGTGTCAGCGCGGGCTCGCCGGCTCGCAGGAAGCCGCCGGGGCGCGAGAAGGCGCGATTCGTGTCGCGCCGCAGGGTCGTGATAGGCACCCGCTCGCCCCTGTCGGTCACGAGTTCCATCATGAGCGCCGAACGGCTCTGGAAGCCCGACAGGTTGAACAGAGCGGTAGCATAGTACCGTTCGCCGGGCACCAGGACTTCGCGGCCATCGCGGCGGCGGGCCACTCGTAGGCGGAGGTGGGTTTCCTCGCCTTCCCCGGCTCTCAGGCGCATGCCCGTGGTCTTCCCCACAGGGGATTCGGCGACGGATACGTCCGCCACGCGCCCCGGCGGGTCGGGAGCGCAGTCCAGCCCAAGCCCCGCCGCGAAGCGGCGGTCGGCGATCAGATGCTCGCCGTGGGGCCACAGCTTGTCGGAATAGCTGTCCACCAGCGGCATGTTCTCCTGGAAGTCGGGGATCGAGATGACGAGTCCCAGGAAGCGATGCCACATGCCCTGGCTCATCAGGGGGGCGGAGATGAAGAGCATGGCGTAGACGACGAGCAGCTCTCCGACGGCGAGGCGCAGGGTTCGGCGGAACATGGCGACGAGAGCGGCGATGAGCAGCACGCCGATGAAGACGCCGACGACGCTCGCAGGCGGGTTGTTCTCCGCCAGGATGTTCGGCTGGGGGGCCATGACCTCGTGGTAGTGAATCCACATGCCCATCAGCACCATCGCCACGATGCCGATGAGCGCGGCCCGGAAGCTGAATGTCCGCCGTGCCTGGTCCATGCGCACCTCGCCGCAACCCCCTTGCGGTCTGCCGAGATTAGCAGCCGCGGGCCGAGCCGTCAAGCGAGGCATGCCGCTGTCATTCAATCATTCTATAGAATGTTTGATCGCCGCGCGGCGGCGCGGGCACCCGATGTAGCCAGCAGCTCGCGGTGTCGTTCCAACATTCTGTAGAATGTAAGAATGGCGGACGCGGCGAGAGGTGCGCTGTTTGACACGGGTCCGCCGTGGTGGTATCTGTGGGGCACGCGGTGGTGCCACGGCTTCCCTTGAAGGAGGGGTTTCGTGTGCGCTGAGAACGGCCTTGTCTGCGGTATGGGACTCCTTGTGGTTGGTGGCCTCGCCGCCGCTGCCGAGCCGGGGCGGCTGGCGATGGAATGCCTGCACGGGGCCACTTGGCGCTTCGGCGGCGCGCTGGGCGAACGCATCCAGGCTAACACTGCCCGCTGGCTCCTCGTCGCGCCGAAGAACAACCCCGGCCTGCTCGACATGTTCGCCAAGCGCGACAAGGGGCCGAAGCCCAACCTCGTGCCCTGGGCCGGCGAGTTCGTGGGCAAGTACCTCATCTCGGGTGTCCAGGCCATGCGGATGTCGGATGACCCGCGCCTCCGCGAGACCCTCGCCGCCGTGGTCAATCGCCTCGGCGAGCTTCAGGCCGAGGATGGCTATCTCGGCCCCTGGCCGAAGGCCGAACGCCTCCTCGGCCATTGGGACCTCTGGGGCCACTACCACGTGATGTTCGGCCTCCTGCTCTGGCATGAGCACACGGGCGACGAGAAGGCGCTTATAGCCTGCCGCCGAATGGCCGACCTCATCTGCAACACCTATCTCGACACCAAGCGTCGCGTCCTCGACGCCGGCTCACACGAGATGAACATGTCGGTCATCCACGGTCTCGCGCTCCTCTACCACAAGACGAAAGAGCCGCGCTACCTGAGGATGGCCGAGGAAATCGTGAAGGACTTCGAGCGCGCGGGCGACTACTTCCGCACCGGCCTCGCCGGCGTCGAGTTCTTCCGCACGCCCAGGCCCCGCTGGGAGAGCCTACACGCGGTCCAGGGCCTCGCCGAGCTTTACCTCATCACGGGCGACGAGCGCTTTCGCCGCGCCTTCCTCCACCACTGGGCGAGCATCCGCCGCTTCGATATGCGCAACACAGGGGGCTTCTCGTCTGGCGAGCAGGCCACCGGCAACCCCTACGCCGACTCGCCCATCGAGACCTGTTGCGTCATCGCCTGGCAGGCCGTGATGATGGACGCCCTGCGCCTGACGGGCGACCCGGCGATTGCCGACGACATCGAGCTGGCCACCTTCAACGCCATCGCGGGCGCCCAGCATCCCTCGGGCGAATGGTGCACCTACGACACGCCGATGAACGGCAAGCGGGTGCCCTCACACGTGGCGATCAACTTCCAGGCCCGGCCCGACACGCCCCACCTCAACTGCTGCTCGGTCAACGGCCCCCGTGGCTTCGGCGCCCTCAGCGAATGGGCAGTGATGAGCAGGGGCAGCGGCCTGGCCGTCAACTTCTACGGCCCGATGCAGCTCCAAACCAAGCTCGCCGACGGAACGGCAGTGACGCTCAAGCAGGAGGGCGACTATCCCATCGGCGACAGCACGAAGCTGACCGTTGACCTGTCGAAGCCGCACGCGTTCCCTCTCGCCCTGCGTATCCCCGCCTGGTCAGCGAAGACCGAGGTCCTCCTCAACGGCAAAGCCGTCCCCGGCGTGAAGGCCGGAACCTACCTCGAATTGGCGCGGGAATGGCGGAGTGGCGACGCGGTGACGCTCCGCTTCGACATGGCCCTCCGCCACGAGGTGGGCGACGTGGAGCAATACGGCAAAGCATCGTTCTACCGCGGCCCCCTCCTCCTGGCCCACGACGAACAGATGGCCAAGGGCCAAGGCAAGTTCCGCCCGTGGCTTCTCATGGACGTGCCTGTGCCAGGTGGCCCAACGCTCAAGCTCTGCGACTTCGCGAGCGCGGGCGCCAACGGCGGCCCCTACCGCTCCTGGCTCCCGGCCACGGGCCTGCGCCCGCCCGCGCCCGTGCCCTGGCTCCCCGCCGACGGCGCGCGCGTGCCGCCCGGCGCCATCCGCTTCTCCTTCCGCAAGCCTGCCCCGGCGGCTGTAGGCGGGGCGTCCCTGCCCCGCGAACCTGTGGGCGGGGCGTCTCTGCCCCGCGATACGCGCCGCCACACCGTCGCCATCTCCGACGCGCCCGACTTCGCCCGCGCCATCCTCAGCTATGGCGAAGCCGCCAAGCCGCCCCTCATCCTCCCCGCCTCCGAGGCGACGAAGCTCAAGCCGAACACCCCCTACTACTGGAAGCTCGTCGCGCGCAATGCGAACGGGGCAACCGAGAGCCTCGCGCCCCACAAGCACTTCGTCGTTGACCCCACCCTGCCCCCAGCGCCCGACGTGCCAGAGACGCAGTACGGCGAGCGACCGAAGGACTCCGCCATCGTCATCGCCCCGCTCAAGGGTGACCCTAAGCCCGAATGGGGCCAACTGAAGACCGCCGACGGCTGGAAGGCCGCCCCCGGCCCCGACGGCAAGCCAAACGGCTCCGTCGAGCTTGACGGCCAGGCCGGCCGCATCACCTACGCCCTCACCGAGTTCCCCGACCGCGACTTCACCGTCGCCATCTGGGTCTGCGTCAACGCCCTCCCGAAGACCCAGTATGGCCAGGTCTTCAGCGCCTGGTGCAAGGGGATGGACGACCCGCTGCGGCTCGTCGTCCACGTAGCCCGCCACTCCGTGGCGGAGAAGGACAGCCGCCCCGGAGGGGCGGCCCACGAGGGCAAGCTCCACGCCCGCATCGAGGCGGGGCAGTTCTTCGGCACGGACGGCTGGCCTGTCGAAGTGGGCAAGTGGGTGCATGTCGCCACAGTCAAGGAGGGCGCCAAGCTCACCCTCTACATCAACGGCCAGGCCCACTCGACCGCCAAGGTGCCCGAGAGCGTCGCCTCTTCCGCCGAGGATTTCGCCCTGGGCGGCAACCCCCACTTCGGCGGCCCCGAATTCCTCTCCTGCCGCCTCGCCGACCTGCGCTTCTTCGCCCGCGCCCTCTCAGCCGACGAGGCCCGCGAGGCATCGGCTCACTGGACAGCGAAGCAGTAGCTGGGCGCCAGCGCGTTCGCGAGTGAAAGGGGAACGAAAATGAAGGTGCTTGTGTTCCTGTGCATCTTCGCTGTCTTCGCCGGATGTCGCTCCTCAAGGCAGTGCACGACAGCCAACGATACTGACACGGAGATGGCCTTCTACGTTGACCTGATGAAGCGCGATCGGGTACCATTGCGCCAGTACCTGTATGAGCATCACGGCAACCGGGTGGGCTGGGCTGACTTCTCGAAGGCCACCCACGTAACCCGAGCCATCTTTGGCTCCGAACCGCTGACGATCATAGAGCACCCTGTCACTTGGGATTGCCCCAGTTTCAAGGGATACCACGGGCGCGCCATGACCTCTCGCTTGTCGTTCCATCGCGTTTACCAGATTGGCGGACGAGGGCCCGTCTCCGTCTGGCACGGGGAAAGGCTCTTGTTCCGTCTTGTCGAACCAGTGTATTGGGCGCTCGCTGGGCACAACGTCAGCGAATCACTTCTGTTCATACTATATGGCTCTCCGGGCTTTCTTGTGGGTGCCCACAAGGGGGGCGCCAAGCCGAGGAACCCTTCTACCTCCCTCAGCATAGGCATGGCAAGGACTTACGCCGAAATACACCTGTGCCGGCGCTGGATCGCCAGCTGCTCGCGCCGACCGACAACCACAACCCCTGGGGGCTACCCACAAAGAACCCCGAAGCGGCTACTATATGAGAACATCCGGGCCGGTGGGCCGCTGGAGGTCCATCTCACGACCACTGCCAGGTCACGGCTACTGGATGGCCAGCCTGCGCCTGCAACGGGGCTGGTGTGGTTGGACGCGGCTTGCACGGGCACCCGGTTCGTCTGCGTGATCTCACAGGACGCAGACCGGAGCGTCCCGCGGACCGTTGAGTTCGAGGAGTTCGGGAGGTACGTCCACCAGACAGCGAAAGCTGCGCGCCTGGTTCTCGACTCCAAGACCGGAGACTATGTTGAGGACGAAAAGCCCAGGTAGCCCAGCTTGTCGCATTCCACAACGGAGCCTGCAAGCGAGGAATCCCGTGATGAAATGCCTATTCGCCATTGCTGCACTCGTAGGCCTGCCGGCGCCTTTGGTGGCGGAGAGCCTGTGGATCGAGGCGGAGCACCTTGACGGGGTGCGGGGCCATTGCTGGCCGATGGGCAGGCCGAACATGAAGAAGACGGAGGGGCATTGGGCTCTCTCGGGGCCAGGGTGGGCGGCGGAGTGGAACCAGGGGGGAGAAAGCGGGTTCCTCTCGATTGCCACTGGGGGCGAAGACGACAAGGCGGTGGCGACGAAGAGCATTGAGATTCCCGCCGCGGGCGAATACGCCGTGTGGGTGCGATACGGCGATTGGCGGGAGAAGACGGAACGCTTTCAGGTTCAGATCGAGCAAGAAGGTGCCGCACCGTGGGTGGGCAAGTTCGGCGAGCAGGCCATCGTCGAGGAGGACAACGAGGCGAAGCTCTATTGGGGCTGGGCGTTTGCGTGGGACAAGCGGACGGCCACGCTGAAGAAAGGCCCAGCGAAGCTGAGCCTGATGACGACCGCCAAAGACCCCGAGCCGCGGCAGGTGGACGTGATTGTGCTGACGAGCGACGCGGCCTATCGCCCGCTCATCAAGGAGCGGCCGAAGAGCCACTCCTGGGACATCCTGGCGGGCTATCGCGCCAAGGGCATCCACGCCGACCTCGTGCCCCTCGCCCGCCGCAAGCTCGACTTCGCGCTGCCCAAGGAGTGGCGGCTCCGCACCTTCCGCGACAAGGGCTTCCTCTACCTCTGGAACGTCAGCCACACGAACGCCGCCGAAACCTGGCTCGGCGACAAGCCCGACCGCGTGAAGTTCCCCTACAACATCAACGACAAAGAGACCCGCGACGAGTTCGAGAAGAAGTACGGCGGCAAGGACGACGTGCCAATCTTCTCCGACCCACGCATCGTGCCCACGTTCCACACGGTCGGCGGAGGCGTCTTCGCGACGGACGCGAAGACGGGCGAGGTGAACAAGGCGGGGCAGCTCTTCGCCAAGTGGCTCGCCGAGCATCCCAACCGCCCCTGGGCCACGATGATGAATTACCACGGCGGTGTGCCCGTGGGCGAGAAGGGGGTCGAGGCATTCCAGAAGTACCGCGACCGCTATGTCGGCTCCATCTCGGGCGAGAGCCTGGGCTACTTCTACCCCGATGGCAAGAAGATGCAGGAGGCGACGGCGGGCGCCAAGACCCGCCGCCAACTGGTCGAGGCGTTCGTGCCTCTCACCCTCGAGTGCAACGCCGAGAAGTACCGGAAGATATACGGGAAGGACCTCGACAAGAACCCGTACGAGGACGTGATCGCCTGCCTGTCGGTGGGCAACATCGTGTTCGCGCCGCTGTGCGCCGATTGGGGGGCTCGGACGATTGGCTACGAGTCGTCGGCCTGCACCAACTCTGTCCTGGGCATGCGCTGGGCGTTCATGCGCGGGGCTGCCCGCCAGCACGCCAACCTGACGGCCACATATCGCTCGTGCAACTTCGGCGACGCCTCGACGATTTTCAGCAGGGGCAGCAGCTTCTCCTCGCCCCAGAACCTCCTCGACAACTACTACTCGGTCTTCTCGGGCGCGGGCATGACCTGGTACAAGTTCGACATCTGGTATCAGTACATGGCCGGCTCCTCGATGTTCTACCACGAGCAGGGCTTCGACGAGTGGTGGCGCCCCGGCGGCACAACCGCAGCCGGCATCTACGAGGCCCAGCTCTCGCCCAAGGGCAAGCTCGTTGACCGCTTCCTCCGCGTCACCGCCGCCGAGCCGGACCGGGGAACCCCCTACACCCCCGTGGCGTTCCTTGTGGACTACGCTCACGGCTGGGAGCCGGCCCCCTTCTGGCCCAACTCGTTCAAGAACTGGCACGGCCACCAGGACCGCTTCCGCTTCGGCATCCACGAGAAGATGCTCGAAGAATACCTCTGGACCGCCTACTACCCGATCGGCCCTGAGAGCGAGAGGCCGATGACGGGCACCAACGAGGTCTACGTGCCGGGCGTCTTCGGCGACATGTTCGACGTCATCTACGCCTATCCCGACGCCGCAAAGTGGCGTACCATAGACACTTACGCCGCCGTGATCGTGGCCGGGGAGATCGAGCTGACTGAGGCCGAGGGCAAGCGGCTGGCAGCGTATGTGGACAATGGCGGGACGCTCCTCGTCGCCGACGCCCACCTGACCGGCCCGGGCGTGAATGCCCTCAACCTGCCCAAGACGGGCGGTCTCGCGGAGACAGAAGGCTATAAGTGGCTGGGAGCACAGGAGTTGCAGCCATCTCAGCGCTTCCGATTCCGCCCCATCGAGCCGCCGACGCGGCTCAGGGCCACCGAGTGGAGCCACAAGGTCCTCGCTCAGACGCCTGAGGGAGCCAGCTTCTGCGCCTCGGAGGACAGGGGGCGCGGCAGGCTCATCTATCTATCGGTACCGCATGGACTTGGAATCAATCGCGAGGCGCACCCCGTGGTCGCCCGGCTCATCGCCCACCTGACGCGGGGGCTGATGCCGGTGGAGGTTGAGGGCGATGTCGAGTGGCTCGTGAGCCGCTCGGAGAAGGGCTGGCTGGTGACGCTCCTGAATCCCGCGGGCCAACTCAAGCCGCAGCAAGGCATTACGCCGACCGACTACCGCGAGAACCGTCCCGTGGTCATAAAGTGTCGCGTACCAGTCACTTCCGCACGCGACCGCCTCCTGCTGACCGAGAAACTGGAGGTCAGAGATAATGCCGTGCGCATCGAAGTCCTGGCCGGAAGCGTACGGATCGTCGAGTTGAGATGACGACAGAGCTGCCCCCATGATGTCTGCCCTCCCCCGGGGGGACCGGGTGAACATCTTGATTCCGGTAAGGGGACCGGCGCCCTGATGACACATGTCGGTAGACGCCAACGGGTTATGTCCGGGCCTGCCGCGTTGTGGCAGCCCTTTCCAAGATGTTCACCCCCGTGCGCGCGCGTGAACATCTTGAACCCCTTGAGGTGGAGAACCCTGATGAAGTGGGCCTCGATGCTCCTGTGCTTCGCGGGATCGTTGTGGGCTGGAGAGGCCCAGGCGCCGGCGGATGTCGCCGCACTGCTCAAGCAGTTGGGCGACCCGAGCGAGGAGGTGCGCTGGAAGGCGGCGGTGGCCCTGGCCGCCGGCCCGGCCGAATCGGTTCCCGCCATCGCCGCCAGACTGAGGGGCCTCCCGCTGGACCGCCGCTACGCCGCCTTCGCACTCGGCAGGATGGGGAAAAAGGCAAAGGCCGCTGTCCCCGCGCTCATCCAGGCGTTCAGGAGCGAGCAGGGCGTCGCCCGCCGCAACGTGGCGGCCGCGCTCGGCCTCATCGGCCCAGAGGCGAAGGAGGCAGTGCCCATCCTCACTGAGGAGCTGCGCGATATGGACCCCGGCGTCGTCTTCGCGGCCACCCAGGCACTGGGTCAGATGGGCGCCGAGGCAAAGCCAGCGGTCCGGGAGATCGAGGGCGTCCTCCGCTCGGCGAAAAGCGAGAGCCTCCAGTGGGCGGCGAGCTACGCGCTCGACTGCATCCAGGGGCCGAAGCCGGAGGAGGTGAAGCGGGAGAAGTTGGTGGTCGAGAGCCATATCCTCAACAAACTCGTCCGCATGCTCGACGGCCAGTGGCAGGGCCTGCGCGTGGCGGCGGACGGCAATTGCTATTTCGCCGCGGGCGGGCACTGGAAGGACCACGGCTCGGCCTTCTTCCGCTACGACCAGCGCACCCGCAAGGTCACGATGATCTGCGAGGACATCAGCCCGGTGTGCGGCGAGGACATCACGAAGCAACCGCCGCAGGGCAAAATCCACAGCGAAATAGTTGAGAAAGACGGCTGGATTTACTTCGGCACCCACCTGGCCAACTACACGCCCGAGGGCATCGCCGCCTACACGGGCGCCCACCTGCTCGGCTACCAGTTCGCCACGGGGAAATGGCGCGACTTCGGGGTCGTCCACCCCAACTACACCAACTACTCAGGCGTGGGCCTCGACGCGGCCCGCGACCGCCTCCTCTTCTACGTCACCCCCTTCGGCAAGGGCGACGGCCCGCGCCTCTACTGGGTGGACATCCCCTCGGGCAAGAAGCAAGACCTCGGCCTCCTCCTCTCCAAGCCCACCAAGATTGACCACTTGCCCGCGTTCCATATCTTCGTGGACCGCCGCGGCGACTGCTGGTTCGAGATACGCGGCGACTCCGAGTCCCTCCACGTCGCCCGCGGCGCCACGGGCAAGCTCGAACGCTGGCAGCGCGCTCTGCCGCCCCACCGGGACGCCTGGGACTGGCACGGCGCCCTGCCCGACGGCGACCGCTGCCTGGTGATGGCGGGCGAGGACATGTGCCTCTTCGACTCGACGAAGGAACGCGACGACCCCGCCGCCTTCTTCCCCATCAAGCGGACGGGGCGGTTCCACCTCGGCGCGGCCCGCCTGGGCAACCGCCTGTTCTACACGATCACGAGCGCGGGCCCTGATAAGCGGCGGGCGACGCGGCTCAAGAGCTTCGCCCTCGACCCCGCGGCTCGCCCTGCCATCGTGGACCACGGCGAGCTCACGGACAGCGAGGGCCGCGCCTGTCACGGCATTTGGGGGATGGACGCCCGCGAGGGCCGCTTGTTCATGATCGGCCGCTGGCTGGCCAACAAAGGCGAGGAGAAGGAGATCGGGGTTGACCGCCACGGCACCTTCTTCACGGTCATCTTCACCGTCGCCGATGTGGCGGCTGACCTGACTCCCCGCGGTGCCAGAGAGTAGGGGCGTGTTGCCCAAAGGGTGAACTCGTTGGGAGTCCCGCCTTCAGGCGGCCCTCTCCTGCGTCTTTCCGCCTGAAGGCGGGACTCCGAACGGGCCGGTTTCCCTGAACGGGGTCTGGTCAACACGCCCGTGCCTCGATCGCTTGATCGCCGCCGGGGGATCGGCTATACTCCGAGGCCGTGAGGACGGCGGCGGTTCGCCGTTCGCGCCTTCCCCCCAACTCCAGGCCAGCTATGCGAACGCTGCCGGGTCCGCGCATCCTGTGGGTTCTCGGGGCCTGCGTGCTCAGCGCGGTGGTGCTGCGCCTGAGCTATCCCGTGCCGGGGCTGTGGCCGCTGGCGTGGGTGGCGCTCGTGCCCTGGTTTCTCGTGCTGCGGGAGGCGAGCGGGCGGCAGGCGTTCCTGGGCAGTTGGGTGATGGGGCTGGTTGCGGCGGGGCTGGGGCTGTCGTGGCAGTATCTCGTCACGGTGCCGGGCGGGGCGGGGCTGACGCTGTATGTGAGCCTGTACTACGTGCTGTTTGGCCTCCTGGTGCGGTCGGCGATGCGGCGGCTGCGGGCGCCGTTCCTCGTGGCTGCGCCGGTGGTGTGGGTGGGGTGCGAGTATCTGCGGAGCTTCTTCCTCTCGGGCTTTCCCTGGCTGTTCCTGGGCCACACGCAGTTCCCGTTCAAGGCGCTGGTGCAGGTCTCGGACCTGTTCGGGGCCTACGCGGTGAGTTTTGTACTAGCGGCGTCGAACGCCTTCGTGGGGGAGGTGGCGCGGGCCTGGTGGCGGGGGGAGTTGGCGTGGCGGCGGGTGGCCTGGGGCGCGGCGTTCGTGGCCCTGTTGGCGGGCGGGATGCTGGGGTATGGGGCGTGGCGGCTGGCGACGCTGGAGATCCGCGAGGGGCCGCTCGTGGGCATCGTCCAGGGCAACGTGCCCCAGAGCATCAAGAACGAGCTCACGAAGGAGAGCATCGCCAAGATCGTCGGGGAGCACGAGGCCCTGACGCGGCGGCTGCCGCAGGGGCTGGACCTGGTGGTGTGGCCGGAGACGATGGTACAGCTCTCGCTGAACCGGCCCGAGCAGGCGCTCGTGCAGGAGCACCGCGCGAAGATCGCGGCGCTCGCCCGCCGGCTCGGCTGCCCGATGCTCATCGGGGCGCACGCCGAGATTGGGCTGGACATCGTGTTCGGGGCGGCGGCCGACGCCACGGTGCAGCGGGTGACTGACCGCGAGATCACCATAGGCGGCCGCTCGTACGAGCTGCCGGACTACGCGGAGCCCGAGACGGGTGAGATGCCGCTCCGCCGCATCCTGGTGCGCGAGGGCCAGCGGGTGCGCGAGGGGGAGCCGCTGGTCGAGTATGAGAGCCTGGTGCACAACAGCGCTTACCTCTTTCGCCCCGGCGCGATGCCCACGCGGGCCGACCGCTACGACAAGATGCACCTGGTGCCCTTCGGCGAGTACATGCCGCTGGGGGGCCTCCTGTGGTTCCTCAAGCAGGTGGTGCCCTACGGGAAGGGCTTCTCGCCCGGGGTTCTGCGGGAGCCGCTTGCGCTCGACGGCGCGCGCTTCGGCGTGCTCATCTGCTTCGAGAGCGCGTTCCCCTACATCACGCGCGACTACGTGGTGCGGCCCGAGGGCGCGGGCGCCGACTTCCTGATCAACATATCGAACGACGGCTGGTTCCAGGGGAGCCACGAGCTGGACCAGCACCTGGCCGTGTGCGGCTTCCGCGCCATCGAGTGCCGCATCGGCATCGTCCGCAGCGTCAACTCCGGCATCTCGTGCATCATAGACCCGGCGGGCCGTGTCCGCGAAATGGTCCGCGACGAGCGCGGCCGCAGCAAGCTCATCTCGGGGACGATGGTGGGCCGCGTGCCGCTGCGGCAGGGCCTCACCTTCTACGCCCGCCACGGCGACCTGTTCGCGGGGGCTTGCCTCCTCCTCACCGCCGGCGTCGTCCTCTTCGCCCTCGCCGCGCGCGTGCGCGCCCGCCTGCGCCGCTGATCCGTGCGCCCCTGCGGTCAATTGGCCAGGGGTTTCCACTGCTCGATGCGCGAGTCGAGGGCCTTGTGAATGTCCTTCAGGTTCTTCGTGCCCAGGAACGGGTAGGCATCGAACACGGTGCCGTTGAGCAGGGGATCGGCATCCGCCTTCCATTGGAGATAGGCGGTCTTGTAGTCGTTCGTGTGCTTCGCGGCAAGCGCCTGCCAGGCCTTGACTTCGGTCGAGAACACCTCCGCGACGGTCTTGAGGGTCTTGATCTTGTCGAGCAGCTTCTGGAGGGGTTCTTCCACCGCCTTCTTGACCTTGTCGGGCTCGGCGTTGCTGTCGGAGAAGACGCTACGCCACGCGGTCTGCCACGACTCCATCGCGCTCTGCCAGTTGTGCATGCGGGTGAGTTGCGTTCGGAGCGCCTTGAGCTGCGTGCTTGCGGCCGCACGCCGGATGAGCGCCTGCGCGGATGAGTCAGCGACCGTGGGGCGGGTCCTGTCCGCCGCGTCCGCCACCCTCGCGGTTTCTGCCAGGAAGGTCTTGAAGTTGTTCATCACCCCCTTGAAGGTCTTGGCTGCCTTGTTGTTCTGGTCAGTCATGTAGCAGATACGGCCCTTCATGAAGATGGCCATGAACCCGTCGCTGCTCGCAGTCTCGGTGACCAGGTCGTTGTGGTCCTTCACAATATCCTGCCACGACTTCGGGAAAGTGCCCTGCCAGTGGCCGCGCTGCTTGAGGTGGGACTTGGCCTCGTCAGCGAACTGGCCGACCTTGGCGTTCCAGAAGCCCTCGGCCGCGGTCATGCTCAGATCCCAGTCATCCTTGTCCTGATCCTCCGTCGTGGGGATTCGCGTCCAGATTTCGCGTAGCCGGCCGGTGAACTTCTCGTAGACGGCCCCAACGCCCTCGCCAAGCGTGATCCCCGCGGTGCCCACGGATGGCTTCACGTCCATGAACGTGAAGATCCGGGTCGGTGGCAGCACGGTAGTCTCGCCTCCCACGGCCGCCGCGGGCAGGGCGGCGAGCGCGAGGAGGGCAAGGCGGCATCGGCTCGTCGTTCTCATGGCATTCTCTCCTTCAGCGCTTCCTGGCGGGGACTCAGAACGGCTGGGCGAAGTCCGTGATGTACCAGCGCTTCTTCTCGACTCGGCGGAAGAAGCGCGGCTTGGGGCTGCCGTATTGGCGGCCGCGCTCGTCGTAGGCAACGGTGGTCAGTTCCGCCTGCTCGACGAGTGGCTCCGAAGTGGCTTTGATCTTCTCCTTGTCCTCCTTCGTGAGGAAGGCGCCTTCGATGGTGCTGCTCTCGTCGAAGCCCTGGAGCACGCTGATCTTGGCGGGGTTGACGACGACGTGGCAGTAGAACTCGGCGAACCGCTTCTGGTGCCATTCCCAGTGGTACATGCACAGGTCACGCCCCTTGGGCGTCGCGCGCCGCCGCGGGTCTATGCATTCCAGGTAGAGCGGGTAGTTCTTCTCCTTGATCGCGGTGATGAAGATCTCGGTGAGCCGCTCGGGCGTCGCGTTGTCGGGGACCGCCTTGACGGTGTAGAGGGCGCCCTTGACGTCCTCCATCTTCTCCTCGGCGGCGAACTTGCCGCCCTTCTCGGTCTGCGGGTCGGTGATGGCGAAGGTGCAGCCGGGGACGTAGAGTGCCTCGGGCTCGACGGCCCAGCCCCACTGCACGCTCTGGGTCTTCTCCTCGCCCGCCTGCGGGACGAGCAGCAGCACGTTGGTGATCTTGCCGACCAGGGTGCCTTGCATCCCCTCGGGCATGTCGCGATTGACCAACCGGCGGTAGCGCTTCAGCGCCTCGTAGGCGCCCAGCCACGAGCGATTGGATAGCTCGACATAGTAGAAGCCGCGTGCGCCGGCGCCGACGAAGCAGAACTGGCGCCCCATGTCGGTGAACTCGTTGCGGGGGTAGTCGAAGCCTTCGAGGACGACGTACTTGCCCCGCAGGTCCGCGATGTCCGCCTCGTCAGTCGAGGGGGCAGGGAATGCCTTCGCGATGGCACCCTTCTGCTCGGTGGCCTGTTTGCGGAATGCCTCCCAGGCCTTCTCGGCCTCGGCGGCGAACATGCCCTTGAGCTTCTTCTCATTCTCCCGGTAAGCGAGCATGTCCGGGGTGATCTTCGTGGTCTCGCCCTTGCTGGCGAGGAGGGCCTGGCGGGCGCGCTCGAAGAGCTCCTTCACCTTCGGGTCGTCGGGGTACTTCTTCTGGAGGTCGGCGATACGCTGGAGGGCCTCCTGCTCGATGGCGCCCGGCTTGAAGGGCTGGCCGCGCATGCGCTTCACCTTGTCCTCGAAGCCCTTGAGCCGGTGCTCGGCGCCGCTCAGCTCGAGCTTGCTCGGACCCTCCTTGTCCGGCGCGCCGCCCACGCACAGGGCAGCCGCGCAGAAGAGCATCCACAGCCATCCGTGGTAACGAAGCGTGCGCATATCGGCTTCCTCCTGTGTCCAGAGAGCCCCATCCCGATCCCCGATCGTGCGCAGCCATCATGCCACGCGACGGGGAGAAACGCAAGAGGCGGCGGGAAAAATCGTCCTATGGGGTGTAGTTGGCGAGCCGGGCGACCAACTCGTCCTGGAGGCTCCGCACGTCGGCCAGGGAGCAGCGGAAGTCGTTGATGAGGATGGAGAAGGCGAGGAGGCGTTCGCCGCGGGCCTCGACGTAGCCGGAGAGGGCCGAGACGCCGCCGATGTAGCCCGTCTTGGCGAAGAGCTTGCCCTTCAGGCCGTCGAGGCGGCGCGAGAGCGTGCCCTCCTGGCCCGGCTCGGCCAGCGAACTCCTGTAGAGGGCGCCCCAGCGGCGGCCGTGGGCGTAGTGGAGGAGCTGGACGAGTTGGCGCGTGCTGAAGCGGTTGGCGCGGGCGAGGCCGGAGCCGTCGGTGTAGTCGAAGGTGCCGGTGACTTTGGCGGCGCGGAGGAACTTCTCGACGACCTCGGCGCCCGCGGCCCAGGTGCCTTTGCCGGCCCTCTCGCGGCCGAGGGTCTTGAGGATCTGCTCGGCGTAGAAGTTCTGGCTGTTCCGGTTGGCCACCACCACGCTGTCCTTGAGGGTGGAGGTGGTCGTGGTGATCTCGCGGAGGGCGGCGGGCTCGATCTTCAGGGGCGGCGTGAGGAGGCGGGCTGGGCCGCTCACGGGGATGCCACGGGCGCGCAACACGTCGGCGAAGGCCGCGGCGGTGTAGAGGGCGGGGTCGTGGGCGGTGATCCAGGCGGTGAACGGCGCGCCCTGGCAGCGGATGCCGCCGCTGATGAAGATGCGGTTCTCGCCCGCGCGGCGGTGGACCAGGACGCGGTTGTCGCCGACTCGCGCGCGGCTGGTCGAGCAGGTGTTCACCAGTTCGACGTACGAGGTCGCCGGGTCGGTGGTGGCGAGGGCGGGGTCGCCCGGGCGGGCGCCGGGCTTGACGACGACCAGGACGCAATTGTCGTTGAACGACAGTGCGCCGATGGGTGCCGAGTACCAGGCCTGGTACTGCCCCTGCGGCCAGCCGGGGTGGAGGTGCTGGCGGTCGAAGTACGTGTCGTCGGCCAGGATGCCGCCGCGCACGCTGCGGATGCCGGCCTGGGCAACGGCGCGCGCCCACTCCTCGAGCACGGCCGTGGGCTTCGCCCCGTAGAGGCGGCCGGAGATGTTCGGGTCGCCCCGGCCAATGAGCACCAGGTCGCCCGCCAGCGCGCCGTCGGCCTGCACCTTGCCCCAGGCGCCCACGGTGGTGCGGAAGGCGAAGTCCGGGCCGAGCAGCTCGAGGGCCGCCGCCGTCGTGGCCAGCTTGTTGTTCGAGGCCACGATGAGCAACTCATCGGCGTTGTGCTCGAACAGCCAGTCCTCGGCTGCCAGGTCCATCGCGCACACGCCGAAGCGGGCGCGGCGCAGGTTCGGCGTGTCGAGGAGCTTTCGCAACTCGTCCCCGAGGGCCCTGCGGTCCAGCCCCTTCGCCGGCGGCTGGGGCGGGCGCGGGGCCTCTGCCGCTGCCAGAACGGGAACGCGGGCGGAGAGGGAGAGCGCGAGCAGGAGTCGTGGCAGGCAAGGCATGGCGCAGCGAGTCTCGCCTCAGCATTCTGCGGAGATGACCGAAGCCCATGATACCGAAAGGGGCGCGGCTCTGCAAGGCCATCGGCCAGGCGTTGCGCGAGGTCGGCTTTGCCGGCAATGCCGTGTCAGCCTGACGAAGTCCCCGCCCCCCCTG
>Ga0194112_10003487_pt1 | contig 21868 bp, 19 predicted proteins | sample TA2MahC400mmetaG_FD_146191 | JGI IMG/M metagenome (GOLD analysis project Ga0194112, IMG submission 146191) | Freshwater microbial communities from Lake Tanganyika, Tanzania - TA2015016 Mahale Deep Cast 400m | ecosystem: Environmental > Aquatic > Freshwater > Lake | place: Tanzania: Lake... | reverse complement strand
TGCCCTAAGTTTGTGAAACGCTGGCCATTTACAATTAGCTCTACTGCCGAAGCATTGCCTAAAGAAAGCTCTATCTTATCTTTCGCCTTCCAGGTTGCAGACCTGCCTTTTTCTAATAGCCTGTGAAAAACAACCTTGCCATCAGCCTTAACGAATACGAGACACTTCTCTTTTGCGCTTATCACCAGGCTTATCCCACCGGAGGCCTCCCTGGGTAATGATGAGCCCTGTGTAGATGAAACCGAAGAATCAGAAGCGGTTTTAATCGAAGGTACATCTTGCTTACGTCTTGAAAAGAGACATCCAGAGATTCTAAATAACAATATCAGTGAGAATATCACAACCAGAAATAAAAATATCCACTTCTTTAACCTCCTATTGGGCTTAAGAGAGCTGAGTTTCATGCCTGCATTTTTTAAAAAAGAATTTGTGCTTTTTTGCGGCTTGGGAATAATCTTTAAGGTAGGCTCTTTGTAATCGGGCATATATTCTTTGTAGTCTAAATCCAAGGCCTTACAATAAATCTTAATGAACCCCTTAAGGTATACCGGGCTCAAGTTAGTTATAGTTTCTCCTTCAATTGCCTTTAAAATGTTAATGTGCACCTTGGTTTTCTTCTGAAGATCCTCTAGCGTTAAACCTTTATCCTTACGCGCCCTTTTTAACTTTTCGCCTAAAGGCAACTCGCTCATCATCCCTCTTTCTCCTCAATCCGGGCTACAGTCTCTTTCAGCCAGGCATCACGGTCAATTAAAATCCTTCGCGGCTTACTTCCTTCAAAAGGACCAACCAACCCTTCCTGCTCCATCATATCAATGATACGGGCTGCGCGGGTATAACCTAAACGCATCCTTCTTTGAAGTATAGAAACGGAGGCCTGGTTACTCTCCATCACGACCTTCACTGCCTCTTCGTAAAATTCATCCTTCTCAGAATTATTGACTGCGGATTTATCCTTTTCCTTTAATATCTGATCGTCATAAACCGGCTCTGCTTGGGATTTTATAAAACTGACTACCCTCTCTATCTCTTGATCTCCTACTAAGACACCCTGTATACGTATAGGTTTTGATTCTCCTGGGCGCAAGAAAAGCATATCTCCTTTACCTAACAATTTATCTGCTCCATTCATATCCAGTACCGTACGTGAATCTACCTTTGAGGCTACCTTAAAGGAGATGCGCGCCGGTAAATTGGCCTTGATAACCCCGGTGATAACATTGACGGACGGCCTCTGAGTAGCCAGGATAAGGTGTATACCAACTGCGCGCGATAACTGGGCAAGGCGCTGTACAGCGGTTTCGGTCTGATCGCGGGCAACACTCATAAGATCAGCAAACTCATCCACTATAACAATAATATAGGGCAACTTCTCTTGTTTTTCATTATAAGCCTCTATATTTCTGGCGCCTACCTTTGCTAAAAGGCGGTAACGCTCCTCCATCTCCCCTACTACCCAGTTAAGTGCGGTATAGGCTTTTTTTGAATCTGTAACTACGGGACATAAAAGATGCGGGAGACCATTAAAGGGCATAAGCTCTACCATCTTAGGGTCAATCATTACGAACTTCAAAGCCGCTGGTGAGCTCCTAAAGATTAAGGACAGAATCAGGGAATTCACACATACAGTCTTTCCTGAACCAGTAGTCCCGGCGATCAAAAGATGGGGCATATCATCAAGGTCGGTCACTATAGGCTGGCCGGTAATATCTTTGCCTAAAGCGAGTGTCAACGCAGCTGAACTCTTCTGAAACTCATCAGAAGAAAAAACCTCTTTTAGATAAACAAAGCTGCCCTGGCTGTTAGGGACTTCTATACCCACCCTATCCTTACCTGGGATAGGGGCAAGTATCCTGACTGACTGGGCTTTCATATTTAAAGCAATGTCGTCGCTCAAGGTTACAATACGGCTTAACTTTACGCCAGGTGCCGGTTCAAGCTCGTAACGTGTAATGATAGGCCCGCGTTCTATATCAGTAACTCTGGCAACAATACCAAAATCATTCAAGGTATCCTCTAGTATCCTGGCGTTGCTCTCTAAATCTTCTTTAATCTGCCTGGCCTCAGGAGGAGGCGGAACATCCAAAAGATCTAAAGAAGGAAGATGATAATCACCGATCTTTAACTCTTGCGGCTTAACTCTTGCTTCCTGAACAGGCAACTTTGCCTTAATCTGAATCTTAGGTTTAGAAACCAAGGTTTCTTCTTTTTCTACAGCCTTAGGCTTAAATATAGGCACCGCTGTAGGCAATTCCTTCTTTTCATTAATCTTAGGCTTAACCTTTAACCTCCGCTCATTCTTAAATAAAGAACCAAAAAAGGACTTTATCCCAGTTGTATATTTTTCAAAGAGAGAAGAAATCATCGTCTCGGTAACTAACGCCAAAGATAGAATAGCAAAAGTGGTAAATATAATAAATCCTCCCAAACGGCTGAAATAAGCGGTTATAAATTTAGCTGATATAGCCCCGAAAATCCCGGAATAATATAGCCTAGCGCTTTCATTGGAGAGGTTAAACATACCGACAAAAGAACTTATTGAAATAAGCAAAACGAACATCCCGGAAATCCTGGGTATGCTCAGGTACGGCTTTTCGTGACGGAAGAATTTCACCCCTAACAATACAATCAGCACAGGAAGTATAAAGCTTGTAGGCCTGCCAAATAAGAAGACGACCAACTCGCCTAAATAAGCTCCGAAGATGCCTAATAAATTTTTTGGGGGAATATTTGGATAAGAGGTGTAAAACGGAAGGTCGAGGCGCTCAAATCTGATGAGGCTGGCTAAAACCATGACCCCAGCCGCAATTAAACATACGCCTTTTATTTCATTAATCCTTTTTTCTCTCACTTCTTAATTTACGATGACTCAATCGGCTTGCTTCTTGCTTAAATTTATCCTGCCCAATTCATCTATACCTACAACTTTTACTTTTATCTCATCCCCAATCTTAACTACTTCCTCTACATTCTTTACGAACTTATCCGAGAGCTCCGAGACATGTACCAGACCTTCTTTGCGCGGGGCAATCTCGCAGAAGGCACCGAATGGCATTATGCGTTTTACCTTAGCCGTATAAACCCGGCCAACCTCAATATCGTCAGTTATTGCCTTAATCATTTTAATCGCCGCTTCGGATTTTGCAGAATCTGTAGAACCGACTAAAACCGTACCGTCATCTTTTATATCAACACTAGCTCCGGTAGCGGCAATAATAGCCTTGATATTTTTTCCTCCGGGGCCAATAAGTTCTCCTATCTTCTCAGTATTTATCTTGAGGACATCTATCCTGGGAGCGTAACTAGAAAGTTCCTCGCGCGGGCTGGACAAGACTGCATTCATCTTCTCTAAAATATCCATCCTGGCTTCTTTAGCCTGAAATAGACATCTCTCTAATAAACCCGAAGAGATTCCGTCAATTTTTAAATCCAACTGAACTGCTGTCATCCCGGATTTAGTACCGGCCACTTTAAAATCCATATCACCAAAATGGTCTTCCAGGCCGGCAATATCAGTAAGGATAAGCTCTTTATCTCCATCCTTGATTAAACCTAAAGCAATCCCGGCTACAGGATCTTTAATGGGAACACCGGCATCCATAAGCGAAAGTGTGCCGGCGCAAACTGTTGCCATACTAGAAGACCCGTTTGATTCCAGGATTTCAGAAACTACCCTTACAGTATAGGGAAATTTATCTTTCGAAGGCATTACAGCAAGAAGAGCTTTTTCTGCTAAGGCACCATGGCCTATCTCCCTCCTGCCTGGCCCGCGTACTGGTCCGGTTTCACCAACACTAAAAGGCGGGAAACTGTAATGCAGCATAAAATTTTTATATTTTTCCCCCTCCAAAGCCTCAATCATCTGCTCATCTTCACCTGTACCTAAAGTAGTCACGCAAAGGCTCTGAGTCTGACCCCGGGTAAAGATACTAGAACCATGGGTGCAAGGAAGCACAGAGACTTCACAATTAATAGGCCTTATCTCCTTAAAACCTCTGCCATCTAAACGTATGTTCTCATTAAGTATTTTACGCCTGACCTCTTCCTCTTCTACTTCAGCAAGAGCCATCTTCACCTGCTCTGCAGAATAACCTTCTAGGATAAGTTTTTCTTCCAGCTCTTTAGTTAATAAATGTACGGCCTCTTCGCGGTCTTCTTTCTTTCCAAGGCCATAAACGCTTTTGAGCCTTTCGCGTGCAAGGGCTTCAACTTTATTCTTTAAGTCTGCCGGAGAACTCTTAAATTCTATAATCTTTTTTTCTTTGCCGAATCTTTTAGTAAACTCTTCCTGTATTGCAAGCAGCCCTCTTAAATGCTCCTGCCCAAATTTAACCGCCTCAAGATAATCCTCTTCAGATATCTCCTTGGCTTTTGATTCAAGCATTACAATACCCTTATTATTCATTGCTACAATTACCTCTAAATCAGCGTTATCCAGCTGGGTATAAGTAGGATTAATTACCATTTCCCCCTGGACCCTGGCCACTCGGCAAGCTGCCAAAGGCCCGTTAAAAGGGATATCAGATATGCATAAAGCTACTGAAGCAGCATTTACAGCTAGCACATCGGGGTCGTTTTCTCCGTCGCTTGATAAAACAATAACCATTACCTGGACATCGTTAAATAGGCCTTTGTTAAAAAGCGGCCTTATCGGCCTATCAATCAAGCGGGCCGTTAAAATCTCGCTCTCTGATGGCCTACCCTCTCTCTTAAAGAACCCTCCGGGAATCCTACCGGCGGCGTATGTCTTCTCCTGGTATTCAACCGTAAGAGGGAAAAAATCCCGTCCCTCTTTTGCCTCCATAGACATGCAGGCGGTAGCTAAAACAACAGTCCCTCCATAAGCTATAGTTACAGACCCGTTAGCCTGTTTTGCGATCCTGCCTGTCTCCAATATCAAATCGCGGTCTCCAAATATGATTTTTAATTTAGTCGCATCCATTATTTTAATTAAACCTTAAGTTTTACTTCCTCAAGTTTAACTTAGCCAAAACCTCTTCGTATTTCTTGGCGTCTTTATTCTTGAGATAGTTGAGGAGCCTGCGGCGCGTACCTACCAAAGCGAGTAGGCCGCGACGGGAATGGAAATCCTTCTTGTGGAGTTTAAAATGTTCCCCTAAAAGATTAATCCTTTCAGTAAGGATAGCTATCTGAACCTCAGCTGAACCGGTATCCCTGGCATGGAGCTTAAAGTTATCGATAATCTTTGCCTTTTCTTCTTTTACCAAAACCAAACGAATTCACCTCCTTAAAACTTGAATTGTTATTATTATACGTTAATTTTTTTCTTAAGTCAACAATTCAAATAATTATTTTATCCTACTGCTTACTTTCCGACTCCTCCACAAAGCTTCTTATCTCATCAAGGTTATCCAAGATAAGCCTTGCCTTGCTAAGCCCAAATGAGAAAGGATACTGATCATTCTCATCTCTTTTGATTACTAAAATAGGCTTACCCTTAAATTCGCTTCTCTCAATCATCTCTTCTCCTTTGTTATTTTTAAGGTGTTATTGTATAGTTAAAACGCAATTAATACAACAACTATCTTTTGATAATAATCTAGGTAATTTCTTTTTTATTTGTCCTACGCAAGGCTTTAACCATGCGCGTATAAGCCTCTTGGGGGCTTTTCCCTTCAGTTAAGTGATCGCAACATACGGCGGCAAAGCCAAGACGGTTTTTAATTTTAAATATATTCACCTTTAAATGCCCTATCTTATCTTGCATAAAATTATTTTTAGCGTATCTGCGCAAAGGGGCAGATTTGGTTATAAGCACAATAGGCACAAGCCATATAGGCTGGGGTAGCATTAAAATATCCGGCGCAGACCCCTTCGGCGACTTCAATGATATCCTCTTTGATTTTATCTAAAGACTGCTCTTCTATTTCCATTGTCCCAATAATACCTGACTCAAGAAAATACAGCGAAACCCTTTTCGGCAACTTACCGAATATATTCTGATACGCTAAGGAGTAAAGCCTGAGCTGACTACTCTCCTTTACTCTCCGGTCAGCATCTTTCTGTTGCTTTATCTCTGAAGTCTTAAAATCCATGATCATAGCTCCGTGATCATCTTCATCAATCCTATCAAACCTTCCGGTAATCTTAATGTTGTTAAATTTGAAGTTAAAAGGCTCCTCAATAAACTTGGGCCTGCTATTACGCTCCTCTTCAGCTTTAAAGAATCTCATCAATGCATCTTCTCCTAAACGTAAACGCTCTTCTTGATGCCTCAGGTCAATAAAACCCTGCGGGTCAAAATTCTTTCTAAAGGAATCGAGTATATCTGCTAAGGTAACTTTCTGATTTGATATCTTATACTGGTAATATTTACTCACCGCATCATGCATCGCCCTGCCGTAAATTACCGTATGATGTTCCATGATTGGAACACGTAATATATTCACATATTTATATTTTAAAGGACAGGTTTTGTAATCGTCAATCTGATAATAGCTAAGAGAGGACGGCTTTTCTTTTGCCTTTATTATACCCTGAGCTGAATCTTTGCGAGGAGCAAATCGCTCAATTGCTTCCATTGCGCTTGCCTTCTTCTTATCATTACCCTTTACTTCTTCTCCTATGGCCTCAAAGATAAACTGGCTTACCTTACGCAGACGTTTTCCTCCATAATCTTCCGCACTGGTTAAATAAAGCTCCTCTTTTGCCCGGGTCATGCCTACATAAAAAAGCCTACGCTCTTCTTGAATATGAAAATCTCCAGTAGGGAGAATTTCTTTAATTAAAGCGTCGGGCAACTCAATAGCCTGAGCTCTCTTAGGCCAGGGGAAACGACCCTGTACCAGGCTTACCAGAAATACAACCCTAAATTCTAACCCCTTTGCCTTATGTATGGTAAGTACATTTACAGCATCCGAATCCAAATCTGCCTCAACCGTAGGAGGGTCATCGCCGGCTTCAATTAAAAGATTTAGGTAATTCACAAAAATCATTACCCGGTCTTCTTTGGCGACAAGCTCAAAGTCTCGCACGTGATTAAAAAATTTAGCTAAATTCTGGATTTTAGTCTCGCTGGCGATACTTTGCTCTCTGGTTAACTTCTTCAAATAACCGGAATCAGTAAGAAAAGTATACAGGAGCCTGCCGGTAGTATCCTCCCGGCTTATCTTTAGGTATTTTTCTATATCGCTTAAAAGGCCCTCAATCGCCTCTTTTGAAGTAGCGCTAACCGCCCCTAAGTCAGAGATAGAGTTTATCTCTGAAAAAACGGAGAATAAAGATTTGTTTCTACGTCTAGCATAATGGTTGCATAAAGAAAGATCCGATAGGTTTATAGAATAGATTTCGGAGCTTGCCAAATAGAAAAGGCTTAAAGAATCTGAAGGGTTTGCTATTACCCTTAAGAAATTTATGCATAACCGTACTTCCTCTCTTGCATAAAGCCCTTGGTTTCCGCTAAATTGCCAAGGGATGTTCTGCATATTTAAAGCCTGAAGAAAGCTTTCTGCATCTGAGTTAGAACGTACGAGAACAGCAAAATCGCGGTATTTGAAATTACCACCCTTTACCTTATACTTAATGATTTCTGCTACATTATCGGCTTCGGTAGAGACGGTATCAAAATGCAGGTGAGAAGGATATTTGCCTTCCTTGGCTAATCCCTCCAGACGTTTGTTAATATTGGCTTTTACCTCGAAGCGTTCGGGATTGTTATTTTGAATAAGTTTATAAGCTGAATCCAGAATCGGCTGGGTTGATCTGTAATTCTGAATAAGGCTTATCTTATGGGCTTGAGGATATTCCTTGTCAAAATTGAGAATATTACTATAGGCTGCGCCTCTCCATCGGTAAATACATTGGTCATCATCAGCGACAACCGTAATGTTCTTATGCGCAAACGCAAGCAGCTTTATAATCTGAAACTGCGCAAAATTAGTATCCTGAAACTCATCTACCAATATGTACTTAAATTTAGCTTGATATTTCTTCAATACCGAAGGATGCTCGCGCAAGAGTTTAAGTGCCATATAGAACTGGTTTCCAAAATCCAGCAGGCCTTCTCTGGCCAATAATTCCTGGTATTTTAAATAAGCCTGGGCGACTTCAATATTAAGCCGGGCCTCCTCCTTCAAGGCCTCATCGTCCTTAGCCTGCATTGCCTTAATTGCATAGTCCTGCGCATATTTGAAATATTCTTCGCAAGAAACATCCTCATCCTTAGCCCGGCTAAAGAAAGAAATCATTGCTTCAATAAAACGTGTTGGTTCTGCTAAGGGCCGTAGGTAATTTAAGTTGAATTCAAAGAGATGCTCCCGGAAGAAAACTGCTGATTCTGACTGCGTTAAAACCTTGAAGTCAGGATTTAGCCCTGTTATAAGCGCATTCTCCCTAAGAAGCCTATCCCCAAAGGCATGAAATGTAGAGACCCATATATCGGTATACCCATAAGGCAGAAGTATATCCACGCGCTCCTGCATTTCTCTGGCTGCCTTATCCGTAAAAGTAAGCGCTAAGATCTCGTCGGTTTTAGCTAAACCCTGGGAAATGAGCCAGGCAATCCTACGGCTGATAACGCGCGTCTTACCGGTACCTGCCCCTGCGATTATCAATAGCGGGCCATTTTTATGCGTTACTGCCTGAACTTGCTCTCTGTTTAAACTCTCCAATACCTTATCTTCCATCTTCTATATTCTATCTTGACAATATCTTAAATTCAAGTATACTTATGTAACCTATAATTAAGGAGTTGGAAATATGCTTAAAAAATGTGCTTTATGTAAAAAAGGTGAACTAAAGGGCAAAATTGTAACCCGTAAGGGCCAATATAAGGCTAAGGGCGGAACGGGTTCTAAGATCAGCCGTTGGACCATGCGGAAATTCTTCCCTAATCTGCAAAAGATGCGTGTCATAATTGACGGCCACCCAAAGAAAGTATACATTTGCGCTAAGTGTATAAAGAAAGGCAACTTTAAGAAAGCCTAACGTACTTACCTAAAGAATACATCTTTAGCCTCTAAGATCACGGAAGCCTCATCAAACCAGCTGTCTATACGCGCAGTATAAACCAAATCAAATGTATTTGCCCCTTCGAAACTATTCCTTAACGAGCCCATTCCAAAACCTATAACTTGCTGTGTGGCCTTTCCATCCGTAACATAAAATTTCAGTGTCTCTCTAGCCAGAGACTTAATTTCGCCTTTTAATTTAAGGTTACGGGTTAAAAATAAAGGTTCTGTATTTCCTGTACCAAAAGGAGCAAGCCTCTCTAATTGGCCTATTGATTGATCGTCTAAATCCGAGAGAGCCAATTCCATATCTATCTCCAGACTAGGCAAAAGATCCTCCAGTGATAATTTCTCATGAGCCAATCGATTTATACTTCCTTTAAAATCATCTATACTTTCTTTGGTTATCGTAAGTCCTGCGGCATGGGCATGCCCGCCAAAACCATTTAGGAATTCTTTACATTCATTAAGGGCATTAAAAAGATGAAAACTTTTTATGGACCTGGCTGACCCCTTACACAAAGCATCATCCAGAGAAATAACTATAACCGGGCGATAAAACCTATCCGCGAGCTTCGAGGCAACTACGCCTAAAACGCCATGATGCCATTTATCTTTAGCCACCACTATTATCTTGTGCTCCTTAAAATTTACCTCCTTGTCAATAATGGCCAAGGCCTCATCCATTATTTTACCCTCTATCCGTTGGCGTGTGCGGTTATCTTCTTCAAGAATAGAAGCAAACTCCTTAGCCTTTGACTCATCAGTGCTAGTCAATAAGCCTAAAGATACCTCTGCTGAACCAATCCTACCTGAGGCATTCAAACGAGGGGCTAAGATAAAACTAATAAAAGCGGGGCTAAATTTATTAGCGCGTATTCTTGCCTGCTCAATTAAGGCCTTAATCCCAGGTCTCTTGCTCTGCGGTAACATCTTTAAACCCTCTTTGACAATTATGCGATTCTCCCCGGTTAGTGGGACAACATCAGCAACTGTCCCTATAGTAACAAGGTCCAACTCTCCAACTAACATTGAGCCCGATAATGCCTGGCATAATTTATAGGCAACACCTACCCCGGCTAAATCACGGTAACTATAGTTACTACCCCTTACTTTAGGATTAATGACGGCCAACGCAGAAGGCAATTCCTTACCGGAAGGTTCATGATGATCAGTTATAATCGTATCAACATTGTTTTCCTTTAGTTGCGCTACCTCAATAGGATTACTTATCCCGCAATCAGCCGTAATCAATAGGCTTACCCCTCTTGTTCTAACAATATTTAATATCTCCCTATTTAATCCATAGCCTTCCTTGACCCTATGCGGCATATAATGATTGCAGTCTACTTTGGCTTTCTTTAATGTATTGGTTAGGAGAGCAACGCTGGTTATACCGTCTACATCATAATCTCCGAAAATCATCACTTTTTCTTTTCTTTTTCCTGCATCAATGATTCTTTTAACAGCCTGTTCCATACCAGAGAATAAAAACGGATCCAGCATCTGTTGGATTCTTACGTTTAAGAATTCATCCGCTTGGGCAGGATCGGTAATGCCACGGTTAATCAATATCTGCGCAAGGACATTAGATATATTTAATTCTTTAACCAGCTTTTCCTGTAATGATAGATTGACCGGGAAGATATTGAGTATCTTATGGGAATGCATGGGTTACATTTCTTTAGGGCAAGATATACCTAAGAGATCTAGAGCTGCACCAATCACTATCCTGACTGCCTCGATAAGATAGAGCCTGGCTTTAGTCAAGTTCTCTTCTTCAGTTAAGACTCGATGCAGGTCATAAAATTTATGGAAGGCCTCGGCTAACCCTTGCAGATATACGGTAAGCATATACGGATCCTGGGTATTTAGACAAATAGTTAGCATGTAGGGAAATTGTAGTAATTTCTTAATTAAAGCCCTTTCCTCCTCTTCCTTAAGCAAGGAAAGTTCTACCTTTCCACCAAGCCTTATTGGGCTGTTCTTTAAAATACTGTTAATACGTGCATAGGCGTATTGAATATAAAATACTGGATTCTCCGCGTTCTGTTTCTTTGCCACATTAAGGTCAAAGTCAAGATGGCTGGAAATCCTGCGAGATAAGAAGAAAAATCTTGAGGCATCTTTGCCTACTTCTTCCAAAACCTCTCTTAAAGTTATATATTCTGCGCGGCGCGTAGACATCTGTACCGGCTTGCCATCCCTAAAAATAGTGGCAAGCTGAACTATTAATACGGATAACGAGTTGGGATCCCTGCCAAAAGCCTCAACCGAAGCCTTAAGCCTGTTGATATAACCGTGGTGATCCGGACCCCATAAGTTAATCAGCCAATCAAAACCACGCTTATATTTATCATCGTGGTAGGCGATATCCGGTGAAAGGTAAGTATAGGAACCGTCGCTCTTGATCAACACCCTATCCTTATCATCACCAAATAAAGTAGACTTAAACCATAAAGCTCCCTCCTGATCATAGGAAAGCCCCTTTTTCTTTAAGGCATTAAGGGCCTCCTCTATCTTGCCGCTTTTATTTAATTCCTTTTGTGAATACCAAGAATCAAACTTAACCCCAAAATCATCCAATTCTTTTTTTATAATATCCAAAATATACTGTGAGGAAAAATCACTGAGGTCTTTCTCTTGAAGCCCTCTTTGCTTAGCCTCCTTAGCAATATCATAGATGTAACCACCCTGATAATAATTTTCCGGGAATTCTATTCTCTCACCGGAAAGTTCCTTGATCCTTAAATTAACTGAATTTCCCAAGATCGCGATCTGGTTACCTTCGTCATTTAGATAATACTCCTTAGTAACCTTAAAATGTAGAAATTTAAGAATACTGCAAAGGGCATCCCCCACTGCTGCCTGACGGGCATGCGCTACCGATAGTGAACCGGTAGGGTTTGCGCTTACAAATTCAATCAACACCTGCCTATCCATACCTAAGTTTAAACGTAAGGACGCTATCCCCTTAGCTACAATATCATTAAGCTTCTGGTAGAGGTACTGATCGCTTAGGTAAAAATTTATGAAACCTTTACCTGCTACCTTTATTTCCCTGATTAATTCGGCAAGAGGCATCTTATCCAGCTTAAGATTAAGGTTGGATAAGATTTCAGAAGCTAATTTATCTGCAGGAGTTTTTAGCTCCCTGCTTAAGCGTAAGGCTATGTTGGTAGAGAAATCCCCGAACCTTAAATCCTCAGGGATATCTAGACGTACCTGTTCAGGTAAAACGTTATCTATACCCAAATCAGCTAAGGCACCTGTAATTAACTTTATAATATCTTCCTGAATAGTATCTTTCATATAACAGCAACTTTTTAAACTAGCGGAGGGAGTTTACTACTCTTACTTTCTTAGCATCAGACCAGAGCCGCTCTAAACCGTAGAATTCCCGCATTGGCTTATAAAATATATGGGCGATGACAGAACTAAAATCAAGGACTATCCAGCCCGATTCATCGTTTAAGACTGGTAAAGAAAGAGGATTTATATTATCTTTGCTTAGGCCTTCTGCTACCTTTTGGGCAATAGCATTCGCCTGACGCATAGAAGTTGCACTGGCGATAACAAAATAATCGCAGAAAGCGGCAACCTTTCTCATATCCAAGATTACCACTTTCTGCGCTTTGGTGTTCTTAGCAATTAAGGCGATTCTTTGAGCTATTTTCTTTGTTTCTATTTTAGCTTTTCCTCTTATCTTAAAGTTATTATTTGCCTAATATTTTATACATTCCGGTACCGCAGGAAGGGCACTTACCTTTCATTGCCTGCCGGCCATTCTTCATCGTAACCTTCTGTTCATCTTTCATATCTTTTTTAGCTTTACATTTTACGCAATAACCTTTTTCTGCCATTTGTTTCCTCCTTGTTTAATTAGACTCGACTTGATTTATTATACAACTTTAAAATAAAAGGTCAATTTTTATTTATTACTGATCAAAGAATTATGCTCCTCTTCTATCTCGCCAACAATCTCCTCAATCAAATCTTCCAGCGTTACTAAGCCTAGAGTTTTTTTGTCTTTGTCTACTACTATAGCGATCTGAATCCTCTCTGCCTGGAATTTACGCAGTAGCTCGTTTACGCGCGTGGTACCTAAAACATAATATGGGCTGTGCAAAAGGTCCTGCAAAAGGAATAAGCCCTTATTCCTTAATATATAAAGCAGGTCACGGGCATAAATTACCCCTACGATATTATCGACATTTCCGCTATAAACCGGAAGCCGGGCATGCCCTTCTTCTACAAATATATCCAAGAGCTCATCGGAATTTGTATTTATATTAACGGCTACAATATTTTCCTTTGAAACCATGCAGTCGTTTACCTTTGTATCCCCGAATTCAAAGATACGATGGAGCATCTTCCTCTCTTCATCGCTTAAAACACCTTCTTCCTTACCCACCTCAATCATAAGCTTAAGTTCCTCTTCTGTCACTAAAGGCGACCTCTTGGCCGGTTCTATACCAAATATCTTAAGTAAAGCATTGCTTACCCAAATAAAAAGCCTTGTAATTGGGTCAAGAAATCTAACAAAGCCCTCCATAATCGGTGCTACAAAAAGAGATACCTTCTCAGTATGTTTCGCGGCGAATATCTTGGGGGTAATCTCACAAAAAATAAGAACGAAGAACGCCGTGATAAAAGTCGCTACCAGAGTACCCCAGTTAAATCCAAATATCGGTATACACAAAGCAGTAACTATGGCCGACATAGCGATATTTACGAAGTTATTCCCTATTAATATAGAGGCGATAAACTTATCCATTTTTACTGTCAATCTGTAAATACTATTGGCCCGGTTAATGCCTTTTGATACCATATGGCGCAGTTTTATCCTACTTAAAGCAATTATCGCTGTTTCAGATAAAGCGAACAGGAAGGAGACGACTGCCAATATTATAAATAAAACTAAGACAATAACTGTATTAATCATGGCTAGCTTACGGTAAGCTTTCTACGGATAACATCCTCATTAAGATTATCTGGGCCGATCAAGCTTAGGCTAAGATTATTTTCATTAAAAATAATCTGGGCAACTTTAAGGAGATCTTTCCTTTTAACCCTGTTTACCTCAGAAACAATATCTTCCAAGGAATAAACTTTGTTTAAAGTAGCAGTTGTTTCCCCTATCCAAAGCATATGTTCCATGGTATCTTCCAACCCTAATTTTAGCTGCCCTATATAGAACTCTTTCGCCCGGCTAAACTCTCCCTCGCTAATTAGGGTGTGTTTTGTTCTGGCGAGCTCCTTTATGATTAAAGCTATAGTCTCTGGAACTTTACGATTATCAATACCTGCATGCACCAAGAATGCCCCGGTATCATAAAAACGCTTGACTATAGTTCCAATCTCATAAGCCAGGCCTCTTTTTTCCCTAATTTCATTGAAAAGCCTGCTGGACATATTTGCACCTAAAGCAATATGCAAAAGGCCTAAAGCATGCCTTAGATCATGATCGCGCCTTAAGGCATTAAATCCTAAAGCCATATGGGTCTGTTCCGTATCTTTATGGAACAGCTTTACCCTAACGCCTTCCTCTCTCTTTTTTGCGCGGGAGAAAACATTTGTGTCTCTTTTAGGCAAAGATGCAAATATTTTATTTATACTTTTATTCAAACTTACCTCATCAATATCCCCAGCAACACTAATTACCATATTTGAAGCATTATAATATTTTTCTTTAAAAGAGGCGAGCTCTCTCCTGCCGGTTTTTGCAAGCGAGTTAATCGTTCCTATTATCGGAGCACCTAAAGGCTGCCTGGGCCATAAAAGTTCGTCTAGGAGTTCATAGACATAGCTTTGCGGTAAATCCCTGTACATCTTAATCTCTTCTAAGATAACTCCCCTTTCTTTCTTTATTTCAACTTCCGAAAGGGTAGGCCGGATTACCATATCCGAAAGTATATTTAAGGCCCGGGCAGAATAGATACTCGGTATTTTGACTAAATAACAGGTTAACTCTTCAGAAGTGAATCCGTTAAGCGAACCTCCCACGCCCTCGATAGACTCCTTAATCATACGGCAGGAATAATTCTTAGAGCCCTTAAAAAGAAGATGTTCTAAAAAATGCGCAGTTCCTTTATTCACCATATTTTCATATCTGCCGCCTACTTTAATAAATATACCAACAGATAATGATTGCCGCTTAGGCATATGATGCATAACTACCTTAAGCCCGTTTTTTAATACATTTTTTTGGTAAACAGGTTTCATTCGTTCCTTAGTCCCTTTACAAAATTGACCACTCTTTTAATTAAATAGGGATTATTTATATTTTCTTTGATCTTACTTACAATAGCGCTTCCTACGATAAAACCATCGGCAAAACCAGTTACCTGCCTTATCTGCCTGGCTTCAGATAAACCAAAACCCACGCAAACCGGAACCTTTGTATTCCTTTTTATTCTTTTAACATTACCCCTTAAATCTACAGGCAATGATTTACGTGCCCCGGTCACTCCGGTTAAAGATACATAATAGATAAATCCCCTTGCTAGCTTCAAAATAGTTTTCATTCTCTTAAAAGATGTAGTAGGCGATATAAAACATATAGGGCGCAATCCTACCCTCTCTGCCTTAAACATAAAATGTTTATTTTCATCCGGCGGTAGATCAGGTATAATCACCCCATCTACTCCATTTTTTGAAGCTTGCGCTATAAATTTATCCTCTCCTAAGGCAAATACCGGATTGTAATAAGTCATAAGGAGTATCGGAATATCCACCCTGCGGCGCAGCCTTCCTACTAAATTAACTATATCCTTAAGGCTAGTATTATTTTTCAAGGCTTCAAAATAAGCCTGCGAGATTACCGGACCATCAGCCATAGGGTCAGAGAACGGCACTCCTAATTCAACAATATCAACCCCGTTCTTCTCAAACTCTATAATCAGTTTCTCGGTAACTTTTAAATTAGGATAACCCGCAGCAATAAAGGCAATGAACGCACCCTTCTTTCTACCCTTTAACTCACTAAACTTCTTATCTATTCGGTTTATTTCTTTTGGCATGACTATAATTTTTGCGTCACAATACCTAAATCTTTATCCCCTCTTCCGGATAAGCAGACTACAACCACTGAATCCTTTTTTATCTTACCGCTCATCTTATTTAAATAAGCAACCGCATGAGCAGATTCTAATGCCGGGATTATACCTTCTAGCTTAGAGAGCATCTTAAAAGCCGCTAAGGACTCCTTATCTGAAACAGTAAAATATTTAGCCCGGCCTATCTTCTTATAGTAAGCATGCTCTGGGCCAACGCCGGGATAATCAAGTCCCGCAGAAACAGAATGTGTCCGAGCCACCTGGCCCGTATCATTTTGCAAGAGAGCAGATTTTGAACCATGGAGAATTCCAGTCTTACCTTTTACCAGGCTAGCAGCGTGCTCCCCTAAAGAAAACCCTCTGCCCCCAGCCTCAATACCAATAAACTTGACTTTCTTATCATTAAAAAATGGATGAAACAAGCCTAAGGCATTACTGCCTCCTCCGACACAGGCAACCAGATAATCAGGAAGCTTATGCTTTTTACTGATTAATTGCGCTTTAACCTCATTGCCGATTACAGATTGAAAATCCCTAACCAGAATAGGATACGGATGGGGCCCGGCTACTGTTCCTATAATATAATGGGTGTCTCTGACGTTAGTAACCCAATCGCGTAATGCTTCAGTCATCGCATCCTTCAAAGTCTTTGAGCCGGATTTTACTGCAATTACCCTAGCGCCCAATAATCTCATCCTGAAAACATTAGGCTCTTGGCGCAACATATCTTCCTGACCCATATAGATATCGCACTTTAAACCAAATAAAGCAGCAACTGTTGCTGTAGCCACCCCATGCTGACCTGCTCCGGTTTCAGCAATAACGCGCGGCTTTTTCATTCTTAAAGCCAACAGAGCCTGGCCCAAAGTATTATTTATCTTATGGGCTCCGGTATGCAGCAAATCTTCCCTTTTTAAATAAATTCTATTTATATTTAAAGACTTGCTTAAGTTGCCGGCAAAGTATAGCGGGGTAGGTCTTCCTGCGTACTCTTTAAGGTAAAAGTCGAGCTGCCTGTTGAATCTTTGGTCTCTCCTGGCTTTTTTATACTCTCTCTCCAGCTCATCTAAGGCGAAAATAAGGGTTTCTGGGACAAACCTCCCTCCAAATTCAAGAAAATAACCCTTTTTTTCCGTAAAGACTTTAGTTATTACCCTCTTACGCATTTTACCTTCCTGATAAAGCTATTTATCTTATTATGGTCTTTTTTGCCCGGCTTAACCTCAACTGCACTAGATAGATCCACCCAATCAGGATTCACCATCTTTAGGGCAGAATTTATATTGTGCAAATTCAGCCCCCCGGAGAGAAAAAACGGTCTTTTTATTTTATCTGCTTTCTTCAATAAATTCCAGTCAAACTTTCTGCCTGTTCCGCCAAGGCTATGCTTTGAAAAAGTATCAAAAAGATAAGCAAAAACATTATATTTTCTTAACTTGCTGAAATCAAAATCCTTATTAACCTTGAAGGCTTTTATAACCTTGTATTTCTTGAAACTAGAACAAAACCCGCAAGATTCCTCGCCATGGAGCTGAACCATATCGAGCTTGCATGAACGGTAAGCTAACTTAACCTCTTTTTTCGTAGGATTGACGAAAACCCCTACTTTTAATATCTTCTTTGGAAGAATCCTTGATATATTAGCGGCCTTTGGGATAGTTATATAACGCGGGCTCTTCTTGTAGAATATAAAACCTAATGCATCTGCCCCAGAGAATAGCGCAGCTAAAGCATCCTCTAAATTAGTAATCCCGCATATCTTTACCTTAGTCAACTACCACCCCATAATTTCTTCTATTTTTTTTGGTATATCCTCTGCCTGCATAAACACTGTACCGATCAAAACAGCGCTGACCCCCAGTATTTTTAAAAAGAGTACATCCTGGCTAGTTTTTATGCCACTTTCAACAACCACTGTTTTCTCTTTAGGGATAAGTGGAAAGAGCCTTTCAACGGTCTTAAGGTCGACTTCTAAGGTATGCAGATTACGGTTATTTATTCCGATAAGTGATATTGTCTTTAGTTTTAATACTTTTTTAAGCTCCCGTTCATCATGCACCTCAACTAACACATCCATTCCCAGTTCATTAGCTAGCCAGGAGAACTCCTGTAGCTCATCCTGTGTAATGATACCGGCTATCAACAGTACGGCATCTGCACCGTAAAAACGGGACTCATAAATTTGATACTTATCAAAAATAAAATCTTTTCTTAATACGGGAAGATTAGTTAGATTCTTGACTTCATTAAGATAAGAAATGTCACCGAGAAAAAAATCCTGCTCGGTTAATACCGATATAGCCGAGACCTGCGCATCCTGATATGCCTTAGCGATCTCTATATGGCTAAAATTCTCCCTGATGACCCCTAAAGACGCAGAGGCTTTCTTAATCTCTGCAATAAGGCAGATCTGGCGTGGCTTGCTTATCGCCTCAATAAATTTAAGGCAAGCAGGTAAAGATGCAATCCTATTTTTCAGTTCCTCCTCAGATAGCTGGCCTTTGGTTAAAGCTAATCTCTCTTTTTTCTTTAGGATAATCTCTTTTAAGGTGTCTGTCTTCTTCACTTTAAGCGTACTCCTTTAGCATTTGAAGCTTATTTAACGCTGCCTTACTGTCAATTGATTCTTCAGCTAAACTTATTCCCTCTTTAATCGATTTAGCCTTGTCTGCGGCGTATATAGCACAGCCGGCATTTAGCAAAACAATATCCCTCTTAGGGCCTTTAATTCCATTTAAGACTCCTAAGGCAATATTTACATTCTCTTTAATATCACCTCCCAAAAGATCTTTAAGGGAAGACCCTTTAAAACCAAAATCTTGCGGCACTATTTCATAATCTTTAAACTCTCCCCCCACTGCTTCGCTGATAAAAGTTTTATCCGCAGTAGTTACCTCATCTAACCCATCAGCCCCGTGGACAACCAATACATGCTTAGTCCCCAGATTATGCAATACCTGCGTTAAGGTCTTAATCCATCCTTGCGCATAGACGCCAATCAGCTGGTTTGTAGCCCGGGCAGGATTGATCAATGGGCCTAAGATATTGAAAATTGTTTTTTGATTAATTAACTTTCTTGCCGGCATTACATGTTTCATTGCCGGATGAAGATTCGGCGCGAATAAAAAAGCAATACCTATCTCTTCCAGGCATTTCTTAATCTTTTCTTTATCCATGTTTATGTTTACACCCAAAGCCTCTAATATATCTGCGCTCCCGCATTTACTTGAAACAGAACGGTTACCGTGTTTAGCAACGCAAACACCTGCCCCAGATGCCACAAAAGCAGTAATTGTCGAGATATTGAAGGTTCCCTTCTTATCCGCACCGGTCCCGCAAGTATCTAGTATATTCGGACGATCGACAATAATGGGATCAACATATTTAAGCATCGCCTCTACTGCTGCCGTAATCTCCTGTGCGGTCTCCCCTTTATTATTCAGGCAGGTTAGAAATTCAACTATATCAGCAGTATCAGTGACTCCGCTTAAAATATCAGATATAACTGCCTGCATCTCCTGAGGCTGAAGGTCTTTATTTTTAAGAAGTATCTTGATTGCTTCCTTAATCAGCATATTTAAGAAAATTGCTTAAGATAGCTTTACCACAACGCGTAAGGATAGACTCGGGATGAAATTGCACTCCGAAAATAGGATAATCCTTATGCCTTAAACCCATAATTTCCTTATCTTTTGTAGCCGCTGTGATCTCGATGCAAGAGGGTACGCTATTTCTCTCAATAACCAGAGAATGGTAACGGGTAGCTTCAAAGGGATTTGGTATATTCCGAAATATATCCTTATTATTATGGTATATCAACGAGGTCTTGCCATGCATAAGCTTTTTAGCCTTAACTATCCTGCCGCCAAAAACATAGCCTATTGCCTGATGACCAAGGCAAACTCCTAAAATAGGGATTTTACCAGCAAACTCTTTAATTACCCTACAAGATATTCCGGCTTCACTTGGACGACCAGGGCCAGGAGATATAATAATACTCTTAGGTTTAAGCAGATTTATTTCTTTTATAGTTATTCTATCATTGCGGAAGACTTTAACTTTCTGATTTAAAACTCCCAGGTATTGGACCAGGTTATAGGTGAATGAGTCATAATTATCAATCATTAAGATCATTCTTTCTCCCTTTTAATCCTGGCACCTAGCCTTTCAAGCTTATCTTCTATTTTCTCATAACCGCGCTCGAGATGGTATATCCTCGATATGGAGGTCTTCCCCGCAGCTGCCAGGCCTGCCAACGCAAGAGAGGCCGAGGCACGTAAATCTGATGCCATGACGCAGGCCCCAGATAAGCCCTTAACTCCAGAAACTATTGCATGAGGCCCTTCACGTTGAATATTAGCACCCATACGGTTAAGTTCAGCAACATGCATAAACCTATCAGGATAAATCTTCTCGGTTACTATTGTAATACCGGGCGTTACGCTCATCAAGCTCATCATCTGCGCTTGCATATCTGTAGGAAATCCCGGGTAAGGCAAAGTAGTAATATTGACAGCGTTAAGGGGCTTTTTGTATTTGACGTATATGGAATTATCTTCTTTTTTCATACCTACCCCGGCCTCTTCCAGTTTATCGATCAAAGCCCCTAAGTGCTTAAGCAGTACATTTTTAATAAGTATTTCTCCTTTAGTAATTAGAGCGGCTAGAATCATTGTGCCTGCCTCAATCCTGTCAGGGATAATCGTATGCGTTGCCCCGTGGAGATTTTTCACTCCCTCAATTTCTATTATAGGCGTGCCATGCCCTTTTATTTTAGCCCCCATTTTAATTAAAAAATCCGCTAAATCCACTACTTCCGGCTCGCAGGCTGCTGATTCAATAATAGTTTTTCCTTTTGCTAATACAGCGGCCATCATTACGTTGTCAGTGGCCAGAACAGATGACCCATAAACTCCCCCTAAATAAACATGAGCCCCTTTTAGGTTATCGGCATTAGCAAAGACATAACCTGCATCTGTATCTATATCTACCCCCAATGCCCTGATCCCTTTTAAATGTAAATCTACTGGTCTAACACCAATAATACATCCGCCGGGAAGAGAGACCTTTGCTTTTTTTAACTTGCCTAAAAGTGGGCCCAAGACACAAAAAGAAGCACGCATCGTAGAAACAAGCTTATAATCCGCTACATAATTTGTCTTCTTTAAAGAAGTAACTGTCAAGACCCCCTTCTCGAATTCAACTCCCTTGCCCAGAGAACGCAGTATTCTTACCATAGTATCGGTATCCCTAAGCTGAGGAACACCCTTAATCACGCACGCATCGTCAGTAAGTAACGTCCCGGCCATAATCGGTAATACAGAATTTTTAGAACCAGAGACAACCACCTCTCCTTTTAACTTAACTCCACCTTCGATAATCAACTTATCCATTTTATCTGCCTTTCCTCGCTACAATAACCCTGTCTAAATTATTATAATCTTTAATTCTCTCCAGTATACAAAAGGAGAGGCTCTCTAATATTGACTCTATTTCTTCTCTCTGGTTAAAAGCTGCCTCTAATAGCAAAATTCCTCCGTCATCCAAGTAGCTTAATGCCCCTTTAATTATCCTGGGGTAAAATTCAAGACCTTCGATTCCACCATCTAAGGCTATTCTAGGTTCATACCTTATCTCCGGCTGTAATGAGTCAATCTCTCTACTTGCGATATAAGGAGGGTTGGATACGCATAAGGAATATTTTACATCAGAAGTTGACAGGCGATCGTAAAGATCGCTTTCAATAAAAGTTATCCTATCGGAAACGGCGTTTCGGACTGCATTTTTCCTAGCCACCATTAAAGCCTTTAAAGAAATATCAACGGCGGTAATTCTAAAATC
>Ga0194112_10003486_pt1 | contig 21871 bp, 19 predicted proteins | sample TA2MahC400mmetaG_FD_146191 | JGI IMG/M metagenome (GOLD analysis project Ga0194112, IMG submission 146191) | Freshwater microbial communities from Lake Tanganyika, Tanzania - TA2015016 Mahale Deep Cast 400m | ecosystem: Environmental > Aquatic > Freshwater > Lake | place: Tanzania: Lake... | reverse complement strand
TTCACAAAAAATGACAACAACCATTCCGACGACAAAAACAAAACCCACCCTACACAAAAAGAGGTTTACCCTCGACAACAGGAGGATGTCACCGAAGCCAACCTTTTCACAAAGCTTAAAAACCCTCTTCAAGACTTTTCTGAAAACTATGAAACACACCAAATACATTGAAATAACAGATTTGCATAACAAAAAATTTGGGATAGAAAAAGGACTGGCCAAAGCGATAAGCGAAAAAGAGTTAGACAAAAAATATTATCAATGGGTTGACAAGCAAAAGCTTTCAAGAGACTACGACACGGCCTTGGAAGAAAGGATAAACAAGCCTTTAGAAAACAATATGCTCATAGTAAGAAACAAAGACGGCTCAATCAAATTCGACGACAGGAAACTAAGATACGACTGGCACGAAAACAACTTTTACACGTTCTACATAGGCCCTACGCATTTCGGAGAAAACCAAGCAACAAACATACCATGCATAAAAGACAAAGAACTATGCGAATACTTAAAAAATGAAGGCATAAAAAACTTTAACGACGCCGACGCCTACTTCGCAAACATAGTCGCTGTAAACGCAACGATAGAAACCAAAGAAGGTTACGCTTTAATGTTCAGACGAAGCCCAGACTCTGAGATTTTTGCAAACTACTGGCACGTAATAGGCAGGCATGTAAAAACAGACCTTAAACTGTTCGAGAAAAAACACCCCTCAGGAAGTTACTTCAAAAAACTCTTAAAAAAACAGATGCTGGCAGAACTCGAAGAAGAGATATCATTAAAACCAGAACAACTCATCCTTACAGGCTTCGCCCACAACTTTGCAGGATCAGACTTCACTTACATTGCAAAGACTGGAAAAACAGCAGAAGAAATACTTGAAAACTCGAAAAACGCCCAAGACCTGGCAGACCATTCAAGCGTCAAAAAACTAAAACCTGAAGAACTAGCAGAATTCTTACTAAACGAAGAAAAAATAGTGCCTGTAGGCTTCGGAGGCACGCTGTTATACTTAAAACATAAAAACAAAACGCTTTATGAAAAAGTCATGCAAGAATCAAAAAACATTATTACAACTATTCAATGATATTTTCAAAACTTTAAGTTGGTTTCTGAAAATCTTTGCTATTCGTCGGAAATCTTTAACATAAGGGGGTTGTATAATATATAACAATAATAATTATAAACAAGCTTGTCAATAAAGATTTAACATGGGAAAAAGATGTGATTGTGCACAAGTAAGGCTTGACCATCCTGATAAAAGTTTTGACGAGCTTATAAAAATGGGCCTTATCTGCGAAACCTGTGCAAGTAATTATTATGAGTTCTGCAAAATAATTGAAGAGGATGAACAAAAGGATATAAAAAACGATTCACCTTAGGTCTTGTCATGGTTTTAAAAGACGATGCAAAAAAAGGAATAAAGCGGCTTGTAGACCTTTATGAAAAATACAAAGAATCTGGAGATATAAAAAACTTTGAAGGGAAGGAAGAGAATACAAAAACGACATTTATCCTGCCACTTTTCAAAACTCTAGGCTGGGATGTCCACAACGAGAAAAACATAGAGGTTGTGAGCGAGGAACGTGTTCTCAGGGGCGCTGTGGATTACGCTTTCAGGCTGGATGGACAGAATAAGTTTTTTGTAGAAGCAAAACCAATAGGCCGTGATTTGAGGTTAGATGCAAAGCAGGCGATAGAATACGGGGTGAACAGCGGCAACACATGGGTTGTGCTTACAAATTTTGAATCAATAATAATATTCAACTGCGAATGGAAAGAAAAAGATTGGTGGAAAAATGCGCTGTTTTACCCGCCAGTTTTTGAATGTAAAAATTATATTAATGAGTTTGACAAGCTTTGGCTCCTCAGCAAGGAAAGCATAGCTGTTGGAAAGCTAGATGAATGGGCTACTAACGCAGGTAAAAAAGTTCCAAGAACACCAATAGACAAAGAACTCTTATCAAAATTTTTGGAATGGCGACTTAAATTATCAAAAGACATCTCAAAAAAATATGACTACTCAATTGAAGATATAGAAGAACTAGTACAAAAACTTCTGATAAGGCTGCTCTTCATCAAAAATTGCGAAGACAGAGGCTTCGAGACTAACTACAAATTGCTCCCAGTAGCAGAAGCATATAAAACCCATAAAAAAGGCATGCTTAAGCTTCTAAGGCGTATTTTTGACTATTATGAAAATACGTACGACAGCGGAATTTTTGAAAACGGAGAAATAGACAAAATAAACTTCGATGAAGGCTTACTATCAGAAATCCTAAACGGCTTATACTTCACGCCTGATAATTACAAGTATAACTTTAACGTCATCCCAGCAGACGTGATGGGAAATCTCTACGAACAATACTTAGGAAATATATTAAAAAAGACCCCTGAACGTACAAAATTAAAAGAAGGAAAGGCACACAGGAAAGAACAAGGGATATACTATACTCCAACTTATATTGTTGACTATATCGTCCGGAATACGCTTGGGGAGCTTCTCAAGAACAAGAAAGTTAACGCCTCGAAGATAAGAGTCTTGGACCCTGCTTGCGGCTCTGGCTCATTCCTTGTAAAGGCCTTTGACGTTTTAAACGAGCATTACTCAAAGGACAAGATGTACGGGCAGAAAACACTTACCGGCTATTCTACCAAAGAAAAAATATTGCAAAACAACATCTTTGGAGTGGACTTAGACAAACAAGCAGTAGAGATAGCACAGCTAAACCTACTTCTCAGGATTGCAGAGAAAGGGCAGAAACTGCCTCTTTTGAAGCAGAACATCAAATGCGGAAATTCCCTCATAGACGATGAGAAAATAGCACCCAAGACTTTCTTCAAATGGGAAGAACAATTTGCAGATATCATAAAAGAAGGCGGTTTTGACGTCGTGATAGGAAATCCGCCTTATGTGAATATTTATCTTTTATCTCAGAATGAAAAAGAAGTGAAATACTATCAAGAAAAGTATTTTAGTGCATATAAAAAATTTGACCTGTATGTCCTTTTCATTGAAAAAGCAATTAAACTTTTAAAAGATAATGGATATTTCAGCTTTATTATACCTGATAAGTTTTTATCGCAACCTTATGGGCTGAATTTGCGAAAGTTTATTTTGGATAATTGTTGTATTGAAAAAATAGTTGATTTAACAAAGTTTAAAATTTTTGAAGAAGCAACGGTTGATAATGTTATATTAGTTTTAAAAAAAGAAAAAAATGGAATATTAAGGAATAAAAATAAAATTGCAATAATTGCACCAGAGGTCGACCCCACACAACAGGTAGGGATAATAGAGAATATTAGAGAGGTAAGTCAATCTGTATACAAAAATGCGACTGAAAATCTATTTAGGTTAGATATCGATGAGAGAAAAATTAAGTTAAGGGAAAAAATAGAGCATGGTTCTAGATTTATTTCACAGTTTTGCTATGTTAATTGGGGGGCTAGAAGTGGAGATATAAAAACTTTTGTAGTAAGGGAAAAGAAAAACAGTTTATGCAAACCTATGTTAGATGGTAGAGATATAAATAGGTATAGAATAAATTGGGATAACAAATATCTAATATACGATAAAGAAAAGTTATACAATCCTATGTTTGAAGAGCTATTTGAAAATGACAAGCTAATAATCCGAGATGTCAATGCTAAAGAAGGGATAAAGGCTACATTTGATAATGAAAGATATTATACAGAACATACTGTTAGCTTATGTTTATTAAATTACCAATTAGAAAATGTTAAAAGAAGAGGTTTAAGTTTGGACAAAGAGAGTATTCAATTATCCAAAAAATTTAGTTTAAAATATATTTTAGGATTAATTGACTCTAAGCTGGTAACCTTTTATTTTAAAACATTTATAGGTTGTGGTTTGCATGTTTACCCAGATAATATTCGTGCATTGCCAATTAAGCTTATTCCAGAATCCCAGCAACAGCCGATTATTAGGCTTGTAGATAAGATGCTTTCTCTTAACAAGCGCTTCAACGAACTCGGTGACAAGAAAACAGATGAAAGAACAAGAATTGAAGAAGAAATCAAGAAAACTGATGCTGAGATTAATGAACTTGTTTACAAGATTTACGGCATCACGGAAGAAGAAAAGAAGATTATTGAGGAGAGCCTGAAATAGCTGATGTAAGATGGAAGAGTGCATGGAATGGCTGGCTGAGGCGAGGAACGTTTTTCCCAGTTTGGATAAGAAGGTTATCTTAGCAGAGTATAAAAGATTAGGTCGTAAGAGCTTGGGCTGTGTGAGAGCGAAGATAGAGCAGAAGATGGCTTTCAACCCTGAAGACTTGCTTCTTGGTAAGTCTAATGAGGTTAAGAAGGTGAGGGTGAAGCCGAAAGAGTTTATGATAATTATCAACCAAGACTTGCAAAGAATAAACAACATTGCATTAAGAAAGGAAATCGTCCAGTCCATAATGATGCATGAACTTCTACACGTAGAGCAAGAAGACTTAGTCACGCTTTCCAAAGATTATGGGCGGAGAAGGAAGAAAAAGGTGCACGTGAACGAATTTGAAGAAGAAGTCTTCAACAGATACAACAAATTAAGAGAGCTGAAAGGGATAATGCAGATAGAGAAGAAAGAACATTTAGGCATTGCAGTACAAAAGATATTAGAGTCTGTCAACTGGTATAAAAGATGAGAAAAACCTACAAGTTCAGCCATTCGATATGCCAAGGAGGATACGTCTACACCCATAAAACAAAAGAAAATGGAAAGATAGCCGATAAAGAAGGGTTAAGAAACGCTTTAGATTCAATTGCTAAACAATTTGAGCTTATCGATGCCACCGTAAAGGTATATGATAATGTGTTCTTCTTTTTCTTTATGCTCAAACCATCGGTTATCCCGCAGCATCTTATCGAAAGTATACAAAAAAGCATTGATTCGTTCTCTTCCTGGGCTGAAGAATATGCATGGGCAGGGGTCTATGACCTACAAGAAGACCATTTAAAGAAAGAGCTTGAAAGATGGGGGTATGACTATGAAAAAGGATGAAATACTGCAAATAAAGATAGAGTTAGACGGCATAGAACCAAGCATCTGGAGGCGATTCCATGTAGAAAGGAACATAAGCTTCCACCAGCTGCACAAAGTCATACAGGCTGTGATGGGCTGGTCAGACTACCACCTGTACAGCTTCAAAGTAGGAGACGACGAGTACCAGGATGAAAAGATAGAAGACTTCTACGACATGGGCGACGACTTACTTCCGGCAAGGAAGACCAAGATAGACATGCTAAAGGCAAAGCAGAAAATCCTCTACACCTACGACTTCGGCGACACATGGGAACATTTTTTGACCATTGAAAAGATGCTTCCAAAAGATTCTTCCATGAGGTATCCTGTATGTCTTGAAGGCGAGAGGAACTGCCCGCCAGAAGACTGCGGAAACGCGCCAGGATACTACCATCTGATGAAAGTGCGGAAAAACAAGAAGCATCCAGAATACAAATCATTGATAAAAGACTGGCTCGGCGAAGGCTACGATACTGAACACTTTAACACCCAAGAAGTAAACATAAGACTATGGAAACAGTTTGCGAAGAAAGTAGACAAGAAAATCGACGGCAGGACAAAATACTGGGTCGTGAAGAAATGAGCAGAAATGAGCTAGACCGGGAAAAAAGGATTTGATTATTAAATGGGATGATTAAGATGTGTTGTGAGATACATCAATAAATCGCAAACAATTTAAAGCAACTATTATCCAATATTAACATGGTTGATTTCAACAAGATAGAAAAGAAATGGCAAACTCGTTGGGAGAAGAAAAAAATATTCAAAGTTAAAGAAAATTCCACTAAAAAAAAGTTTTATATTTTAGAGATGTTCCCGTATCCCAGTAGCTCTTCTTTACACATGGGTCATGCAAGGAACTATTCTATAGGTGATGTTTACGCTCGTTTCAAAAGAATGCAAGGATTCAACGTATTATACCCCATGGGTTATGACGCTTTTGGCTTGCCAGCAGAAAATGCTGCGATTAAAGCAAACGCACATCCCAAAAAATTCACTGAAAATTCAATAAAGATTTTCAGCAAACAACAAAAAGAACTAGGCCTGAGCTACGACTGGGAAAGAATGATCGCCACTTGCTACCCAGAATATTACAGATGGAACCAATGGTTCTTCCTAAAACTCTTTGAAAAAAAACTAGCTTATAAGAAAAAAGCTCCGGTAAATTGGTGCGAAACCTGCGGGACAGTACTAGCTAACGAACAAGTTGTCGACGGTAAATGCTGGAGATGCCACAACGAAGTCTCAATAAAACCTTTAGAGCAATGGTTTTTCAAAATAACAGAATACGCTGAAGACTTGCTAAAAGACATAGATAAATTAGAAGGATGGCCGGAAAGAGTAAAGACTATGCAGCAGAACTGGATAGGAAGAAGCGAAGGCACGATGGTCAACTTCCAAATGAAAGGCTCTGAAGAAATAATACCTATCTTTACAACAAGGCCAGATACTCTCTATGGAGTAACTTTCATGGTTTACGCTCCTGAACACCCAAAAGTCTTAGAACTTGTTAAAGATACAGAATACGAGAAAAAAGTAAAAGAATTCATAGCCAAAGTAGTAGTCCAAGAAAGATTCTCAAGAACAGCAGAAGAACAAGAAAAAGAAGGAATGTTCATCGGAAAATACGCTATCAACCCATTAACAGGTGATGAAATACCAATATACATCGCAAACTTCGTACTTCTTGAATACGGGACCGGAGCGATAATGGCAGTACCTGCACACGACCAAAGGGACTTCGAGTTTGCAAAAAAATATAGCATACCAGTCAAGATAGTAATACAACCACAAGATTATGAACTACACGTTGAGAAGATGTCAAGAGCATATGTAGAAGATGGGTTACTAACAAACTCTGAACAGTTCAACGGTGTTAATAACAGAGAAGCAATAGAAGAAATAACTAATCATTTAGAAAAGAAAGGGCTTGGACAAAAAACGATACAATACAAGCTGAGAGACTGGCTGATATCAAGACAGAGGTACTGGGGGACACCAATACCTATCATCTACTGTGACAAGTGTGGAATGGTTCCAGTGCCGGAAAAAGACCTGCCGGTAAAACTGCCAGAAGACGTTCGTTTCACAGGAGAAGGCAACCCATTAGCTAATATTAAAAGATTCGTAGAAACAAAATGCCCAAAATGCAAATCCGATGCTAGAAGAGAAACAGATACTATGGACACGTTCGTGGATTCCAGCTGGTACTTCCTAAGATACTGCAGCCCTAAAGAAAACAAGAACCCATTCGACCCTAAGAAGATTAAATACTGGATGCCGGTAGACCAATACATCGGCGGGGTAGAGCATGCAGTAATGCACCTGTTATACTCAAGATTCTTCGTCAAAGCCTTGAAAGACTTAAAAATCGTGAATTTCGACGAGCCATTTACCAGACTGTTCAACCAAGGCATGCTCCACAAGAACGGATTTGTGATGAGCAAAAGCAGAGGCAACACAGTAACGCAAGATGAGATAGCAGAAAAATACGGGATAGACACAGCAAGATTATTCTTACTATTCGTAGCACTGCCAGAAAAAGACGTGGAATGGAGCGACCAAGGAGTAGAAGGAAGCTACAGGTTCTTAAACAAAGTATACAGGCTATTAGAAAAAAAGATTACAAACAAGACCAACAAAAGACTACAGAACAAAACGCATAAGACGATAAAAGATGTTACGCAAAACATCAACGAATTCAAATTCAACATGGCATTAATATCAATAATGGAATTCACAGACTACTTAACATCTGGAGAAGAGCTCAACAAAGAAAGCATAGAAACTCTGATAAAAATATTATGCCCCTTTGCACCACACTTAGCAGAAGAAATGTGGGAAAAAACAGGACATAAAAAATTCGTATCATTAGAAACATGGCCAAAACATGATGAGAAAAAGATAGATGTTAAATCTGAAGCAGAAGAAGAGATGGTGCAACAAACAATTGCAGATATAAGAAAAGTCTTAGAACTGGCTAAGATAAAACAGACAAAGAAGATAGAGCTTTTCGTATCAGAAAAATGGAAATACGAAGCTTTCAAAAAAATAAGCAAAGAAATAGAACAAACCAGAAACATAGGGGAGATAATAAAAAAAGTCTTAATTAAAGGCCATGAGCAAGAGATAAGCAAGATAGTCCAGACAATGGTAAAAGGCCCTTCAAAAATACCTGCTGTGATAACCTCGCAGGAAGACGAAGCAAAAACATTAGAAGAATTCAAAAACTTGATAGAGAAAGAGTTCAAAACTAGCGTAGTGATAATCAAGGCGGAAGACAGCAAAGAGCACAAGGCGAAACAGGCCATGCCTGGAAAACCGGCAATACTCGCAGAATAATATTTTTACTACTTTATAGTTGTTACAATAGAAAGGGTTAAATACTTCTAAGGACATATAATAATCAAGATAAAAGAGTAAAAATGGCAAATAAACTACTGTCAAAAATATGCAAGACATCAATAGCTATGCTTACAGCACTGACATTCACCATGACGCCTTACATAATTGCTAACGAAATAAAAACGCCAAAAAAAGAATGGAAAATCTCAGCATACCTAGATGGCGACAGCAACATAGACTTAGCTGTTTACACCAGTTTTAACCAATTGGAAAAAGTAGGATCAAATGAAACAATGGACATCTACGCACAACTAGACCGGTGGGAGCCAGAAGAAGAGCCTTTCGTCATTAAAACGCTGAAAATTGACGGCTTCTTCAAAACAAAACGGTTTCACGTACAAAAAGACGAAGACATGGACGTAATCGGATCAAAAGAAGAACCAGGATTTGATAAAGAGCTTAACATGGGATCCTACAAAGTATTCGAAGACTTCATAGATTGGGTAGAAAAATCAGAATCAAACAAACACATGCTTATAATAAAAGGCCACGGTTACGGAATAATGGTGCCTTTAGACCAAGTCTTAAGCAACTATTTCGAAACAACCAACAAAGAAGACAGCGCATTACCAACATACACGATCGACAAAGTCTTCAATAGCAAACTAAAACAAAAACTAGAGCTGATAATATTCGACAGCTGCGAAAAAGCCACGATAGAAGTAGCTTATCAATTAAAAGAACACGCAAAAGTGTTGGTAGCATCTGAAGACTTATCAAAATACTCTACCCTCCCTGTAGGCGACAGCGTAATATGCATACTATCAGGGCCAGACTATGAAAAAATATTAAACAAAATAAACAACAATCCAAACATAGACGTGAAAGAACTAGGAAAATTTATCGTAAAATCATATTTTGAACAATTAAGTAATCCAGCTATACCTGACAAATCAGTAACTTTATCAGCAATAAACCTTGAAGGAATCGAAACATTCACACAAAAATTCTCAGCTTTCTCCAATATATTGATAAAAAACATGGCTGATGAAAAAACAAGAAAAGAAACAATAACAACCTTGCAAAAATCTTTGGAAAAAACCCAGAGTTACATGGCTCCGGACAGCACAAGCCTTTACACCCATGTAGACTTGTTCGACTTTCTAAAAAATGTTTGCAAAATTACGAAAAACAAAGAATTAATATCCGCTATAAAAAACCTTAAGCAATCAGACATAATCATAAAATCAAAATACAAAGGCAAAGACCTTGAGAAATCTAATGGAATATCTATCATGTTCATGACAAACTATGAATCAATAAAACCCTACAACTACAAAACTAACGGAAAGACAACTATAGAACATGTAAAGGATTATTACAGCAAGTCAGAATTCGCCCAAAAAACAGGATGGGATAAAGTACAAGAAATGTACATAGAGTATTCTCAATCAGAATAGCTTCAAACAAGATTAAAACTAAAACAAAGCTTATAAACAACATCACTCATTAAAAATAGTATGGCAACAGAAAAGTTCATCATGGTATCCTTAGAAGAGGATAAGGCTAAAGAACTAGCCAACGTCATAAGCAACGATACTAGCCGGAAGATACTAGACTTCCTAAGCGAGAAAGACGCAGCAGAAAATGACATGGCCAAAGAACTAGGGCTGCCTGCGTCTACAGTACATTATAATGTTCAACTATTACTAAAACATAACCTGATAGAGGTTAAAGACTTCTACTGGAGCGAAAAAGGCAACAAAGTAAACGTCTACACCGTCGCTAAAAAGCTTATTGTAATAGCTCCGAAGAGTATGAAGATAAAGACTAAGCTTAAGAGCATACTGCCAGTAGCCTTGTTAGCATTAGCAGCGTCAGGAGTTATACATTTATACCCAAACTTTACAAAACTTTCAACATTAAGCGGTGCTCAAAAGATGATGGCTGCGCAAGAATCAGCAGACTTTGTAGGGGCGGCAGAGGAAGCTTTGATGGCAACGGCACCAAAAGCGCTTGAAGCAGCGCCAAGAATAGCCGAAGCAAACCCTAACTACGCGTTATGGTTCCTTATAGGATCATTCTTCGCAATCGCAACATATATATTCATAGCGAGTATAGTAAAAGATACGAAATGAGAAGAATATTTGTGATACTGGTTCTGGCATTGTTACTAATAGTAGGATGCGTACAAAAAGGTATTCTCCCTTCAGAACCAGACATAGAAGAACCGATTACTGGAGAAGAAATACTATGCGACGCTTTAAAGCCTTGTGATGAAGGCTATGAATGTGTAAAGCTGCCTGAAAACACTAGGCCTACATGCGTTCTTCCTGAAGTCCTCAAAAGCGACAAATACAAAGACTGCAGGGTAGCCGAGAGTTACCCTCCACAAATAATCTGTCCCCAAACAAGACTTAGTGGCGAAGGTTGTGAATCTGACGCTGACTGTAAAGTAAGCGGTTGCAACGGGGAAGTATGTTCTTCACAAGAAGGAGTAGCTAGTATATGTGTGTACAAGCCAGAGTTTGAATGTTATAGCCTGACGAGTTGCAAATGTACTGACGGCAGATGCGGCTGGGAAAAGACCGAAGAATTCTTAGATTGTATTGTTACTAAAAAGGCTAGTTAATAATCAGAAAAAACTTTAATAACTAGGTTGTTTCTAATAATCTAAAATGAAAAGGAAACTAATCCAGATGGCTGGGAAGACGATAGTAGTTTCTTTACCCTCTGACTGGGTTAAAAAGTATGGTCTTAAGAAAGGAGAAGAAATAGATTTAGATGAAGAGGATAGAAAAATTATTTTAACTACAAAAAAAAGTATCTCTTACAGTAGCGTAAGTATTGATATTACTAGTTTGAATTTTTCTTTAATCTGGAGGTATATATTTGCTGCGTACATAAAAGGTGCTGATGAAATAAAAATAATTTATAAGGATAAACAACAAAAAGAATTGGCACAACAAGTAGCAGATACTTTGATAGGTTTTGCTTTGATAAAAGAACAAGAAAATTCTCTTTTATTCAAAGATGTATCTGGAGAATCAACAGAATTTGATACTATACTTAGAAGAGTGTTTTTTATGTTGAGCACATTAAGTCAAGAAGGCTTAGAAGCAATAAAAAAAAGAGATGATTCTGCATTAATCGAACTTAAAAAGAAAGATTTTAAAATAAATTATCTTGTTAATTTTTGTTTGAGATATTTAAATAAAAAAGGTTATTCAGATTACAAAAAGGCATACATGCTTTATAGTACTATTAGAAATCTAGAATTTTTAGGTGATGAATACTCAGAATTTTTTGAAAAAGTAGGTAAAGAAAAAATAATTATGGGGAAAGAATTTACAAAAATACTCGAAGAGGTTAACAAAATGTTTGAAGACTATCATAAAGTTTTTTATAAACTTGAAATTGAAACTAGTCTTAGAATAGTAGGTTATAGAGATACACTTCAAGCAAAATTAGAAAAACATAGTTTAAAAGCTTCAAAAGATGAACTAAAAGTTGTAGGTTATTTAAGAACTATAGTGGTGGTGATTTTCAATCTATTAGAACCAAAATTAGAGGATATAGTTTCTTCTTGATTTATTTAGTTTATAGCTGACTTTAAAACTTCTAAATTTGCAGGCTATACTTTTTTCATTTGATTTGCTAATTCTTTAGCCCGGATTAAATACTTCTTTTTTCTTTTTGTATACTCTTCTCCTTTGGAAGCCCATTTAGAAGCAGTACCTGCTAGACTAAGATTAATGAAAAGAGCGTTATGATTGTAAATTTCCATAACTTTTTCTAAAGGTATTTTATCTTTTATTTTTTCTTTAAAATATTTTATTAAATCTTCTTTTATATCTGAAGAAAATTCTAATTGTGCTTGCTCAAGAAGATAAGTTAGGTCAAAATATCTGTTGACTTTACCTGATTTCTCATAATCAATTGTGCAGAATTCTTTATTGATTTTACTAAATTGGTGGTCTTTTGCTTGTAAATCAAGAACCAATATATTCTCTGGGTAAAAATCACAATGCCCAAATTGTTGAGGTAATTCTTTTAAATATTTTATTAAAAATGAATAATTGTTATAAGTTTCTTCTTTATTTTCAGGAAATAATTCTTCAAGTTTGGTTTTTAGTTTAGTTTCATAATCATATTGCCCAATTTTATTTTCTAAACCTTTTCCGATTTCATGGGTTTTTATCAATGAATCTATAACCTTTTTGAAATATTCTAATTTAAAATTGCCTATAACATTTTCTTCAGAAATTTGTTTAAACATAGAAAACGCTGCTTTGTTGCCATTTATTTTAGATAAATAACGCATTTCATCACCTAATGTTCTTGAAGAATCTGCTTTCCTCAAAATTATATAAAAGGTTCCATCAGGTTCTTTTATGAGAGCAATAGGTTCTGAGGTAAATTCTTTATTTTTGGATTGGTTATAGATAAATTCTGTTATTTCATATTCTCTTGAAAGGTCTGTTTTTCCTTTTTTAAGTATCAAATCTTCAAAAAAACAGGATTCTATACTGCCAACTTCATTTGTTGAACTTTTATGATTCTTTAAATTTTTCTCTTCAGTTTTTGCAAAATAAAGTTTTACAAGTTTGGCCCAAGTTTCTAAAGCTTTCTTTCGATCAGAATTTTTTTCATAGTATTTTGCTAATGTGTGATGGGCTTCTAAATTATTAGGGTCTATTTTGATAGCTTTGTTTAAATAGTGTATTTCTTTTCTTAAGTCTGGACTAGAAATTGTTGTATTGTCTTTAATATAGCTAACATAAAGTTTGGAAATAATGTCTTTAAATTCGAACTCTCTTTTTCTTAAGATTTCAATAAAATTTAGGAGATGGCTGCTCATCGCATGGTTGTAAGCATTAGAAATCCAGGGTCGGTCTAATATTTTGCTTAAATCTTTTTGTGAATAGTTTTCTCTGAATTTTTGTAGATCTTTATAGATATGGTAATATTCATTATAGGTTAGACCCTCTTTTAAAGGGAATCTTTTTTTAAGAAGTTCATTCATTTTTTTGTGTTCTTGTTTCCAGGTTTTATACTTTAAATCACTAAGATATATTGATTCATCTAATACATCTCGTAATTTTAAAAAAGGATGTTTTTCAAGTACATCAAATCTTTCAAGAGGAATTTTTAATTTTTTAAGAATATGTTCTAGAGTATTCTGGGCTAATTCTGGTGAAATAAAGAAAATATCTCTAAATGCTCTGTATTTATTAATTAATTTTAAAGGCATTTCAGGTTTTTTATCAAATAATTTTAATGTTTTTTCAAAATAATCTTTTGCTTCTAAAAAATTACAATCTCTTGGACATGTATACCTAGAAATACCTTTATTGATAAAGGATTGAAGTTCTTTATAATGCTGGAATAGAATTTCTTCTTCTTTGATTAAATCTTCTTTAAATTTTTTTATTATCTCTGGATTAGGTCTTTTTGATTTTATAAATTGATTCGTAGTCTGGTTCTTTATTTTTTCTATATCTGATAAGGCTATATTATCTAAGGGTTCATTATGTTTTGAAAAATTTTCAATTGTTTCTTCTAAAATATTTTCATCAATTGTTTCCTGTTCGAATAATTCCTCGGTTATACTTCTTTCCCAAATCGATTCTTCGAATATACCCTCTTCATTATAGTTTAGATCTATTGCTAATTCTTCTAACCTTTCCATTTTTCTAGATATTGTTATCAAATCATCTTCCGGTGTTATAATATTCTCTTTCTCTGCATAATCTTCAAGAAAATCATAATCAAAATCAACAAGAGCAGATTCATCTTCTTCTACAGGCTTTTGTTTTATAAACTTACCATAATCAAAATGAGTATAATCAAAAAAAGATTTACAAAACCATTTTACCCCCCATACTTCTTGATAATAAATATCCATAAAAGAAAATCCTATCTGAGAATTAATATTTTGGTTTAAAGATGCATCACATTCTCTCTTTTCATAAAATTTTCCGTTATCCTTATTGAAAAAGGTTTCAAATATGATTTTTGCGATTCTTTCTTCAAAAGGGGATTTTTCATTTTGGGGGGATTCTAATTTCGAAAGAATAGTTTTTAATTCTGCAGTCTTATACATGTCATCATATCTAGAAGTTATTAAAAAAGTCCTCATAGCATCTTCTATCTTTTTGATTTTATCATCAAGGCTTGGTAATACTTTTTCATGGTTTTTTTCTTCCATTTTCAAATCCTCTTGGTTACAATCCTGATTTTTAAGTTTATAAATATTACTATTTTTTAACTACTTTATAGTAGTTACAAATAGAAAGGTTTATATACTAGTTCTTTTAGTTTAATAAGAAACAATTGAGGTATAAAATGGGAAAGCATGAACAAACTTATGATGAAGAATTTATCAGTATAGAAAAAGCATTAGATATGATAGAACCTTTTGATGAATACGCACATTACGATGAAGAACAAGAAGAAAAAGAAGATATGCCTGCTACATTTAAAGGGAGTGAAAAAACAAGCTTGTATCTCTTATACATAATGCATCCCCTGTTCAGGGCAGTGTAGCCGCTCCAAGTAAGGCAACTAAGAATAAATACTACTCTCAAGCAAGGGAAAGATTATCCAAAAAAGAAGATGGCTTGCGTGTATCAAAAGAATTTTTTCCTTTAACAATTGGATGGGAAGATACGCTACAATATGATTCAGATTTACATCAAGTTACAGACTATCATGAAGCTATGATGGAAAACATCGCACGGATGCGTGCGGGAGAGCCTGTCTGGACTTTCAGAGATAGGTCTAAAAGCCAAAGAAAATTGCATGTTCAATCATTTACATATGTTCAGCAATTGAGAAGATTCTATGGGGTAGATAAAAAAGACAGATATGAAAGAAGGATATTAAAATCAAAGATAATAGAACATGCAGAAAAATTGCCAACTAAACTTGCAATCAGACTTTTTGCGTTAGAAAGAATCGATACTGATTGGTTTAAGGGATATCTGCATTCCAAAACTTATGATATTATTAAACAAAAAGCGATAAGATCTTTAGAACTCGCTGATATAAGATACAAAAAAGGTACTGGAAAAGATCCATCACCAATAAGAGCAAAAGCATTAGACTACGAAGTAAAAGCTTTATGGGCTGGAAACGAAATAAAATATTAAGAACTTTTTTCCAATACAGCTTTTATCCTTCTTATCCCAGCAGCTACAGCCTCTTCCTTAACAATCTTGAAACGGCCCAGCTCTGAAGTGTTCTTCACATGAGGGCCCATACAAATCTCTTTAGAATACTTGCCAATAGTGTATACTGAAACCTTCTCACCATAACGATTAGCAAATAGTCCAGTAGCTCCTGACTTGTGGGCTTCGTCGACTGTCATCTCATCCTTATCAACTTTGATGCTTTCTTTTATCTTCGCATTGACCTTGTCTTCAACTTCTTTTATCTGTTCCGGAGTCATCTTCTGGTCATGCGAGAAATCAAACCTTAGACGCTCAGGCGTTATGTTGCTGCCCATCTGTTTTACATGGTCGCCAAGAACTTCTCTCAAAGCTTTATGCAAAAGATGAGTAGCGGTATGTAATTTAGCATTCTCGTAAGAAGCGTCACTTAAGCCACCTTTGAATTTCTTCTCAGCGCCCACTCTTGATGATTCCTGATGTTTTTCAAACTCTTCTTCGAACTCTTTTTTGTTAAAATCAAATCCTTTTTCTTTGGCTAATTCTTCGGTCATCTCGACTGGAAAACCATAGCTCGAGAATAATATGAATGCCTCTTTTCCGGATATTCTTCTGTCGCTACCAAGTTTCTCAAACTGTTTTAATCCTTGGTCTAAGACTTTCCTGAACTTTTCTTCTTCTTTTTTGAACTCGTCAAATATGAACTCCCTATGCGCTTCAAGTTCAGGGTACTCGTCTTTGTAAATCTCTATTATGACGTTGCTTACTTTGTTTATGAATTCTGATTCTATTCCTAGTTGTTTGCCGTATCTTACACTTCTCCTGATAAACCTTCTTAAGATGTATCCTTGGTCTAGGTTTGAAGGAACGATTCTTTTCTCGGCTAGTATGAACGTAGCAGCCCTCAGATGATCGGTGATTATCCTTATAGCTCTCATCTGCTTATCATTAACATCTTTGATGTTAGCGAGGTCTTTTATCTTATTGACTATTGGTGCAAAGGTTTCTATCTCATAAACACTGGATTTGCCTTGCATCATGGCGGCAGTTCTTTCCACACCCATGCCAGTATCGACGTTCTTCTGCTTCAAAGGCTCATATTTTCCATCTTTTGTTTTATTGTACTGCATGAAAACGTCATTCCAAATCTCAAAATATTTGCCGCACCTGCATCCTGGCTTGCAATCAGAATTACATTTTTTTTTGCCAGTGTCTATGAACATTTCAGTGTCTGGGCCGCAAGGGCCTGTTTCTCCAGCCGGGCCCCACCAGTTATCGCTTTTAGGTAGGAAGTAAATCCTTTCCTTAGGTATCCCTAAGCTGAGCCATATTTTTTCAGACTCTAAGTCTTTAGGCGCGTCTCCATCACCAGCAAATAAGGTTATATGCAGCTTTTCAGGGTTAAAGCCTAACCATCTCTTGCTTGTCAAGAATTCATAACTCCATTTTATAGCATCCTCTTTGAAATAATCTCCAAGGCCCCAGTTGCCAAGCATCTCAAAAAAAGTCAAGTGAGAGCCGTCACCTACATCGTCGATGTCGCCTGTCCTTATGCACTTCTGACAATTGGCTAATCTCTTGCCTAAAGGATGCTTCTCACCCATCAAGAAAGGCACTAAAGGATGCATTCCGGCAGTCGTGAACAAAACTGTAGGATCATTTTCTGGTATTAATGAGGCTGAGCCTATTATAGCATGCTTCTTCTCTTTGAAAAACTCTAAATACTTCTTCTTCAAGTCTTTAGCCTTCATTAAGGAATATTAAAAGAAAAAGGTATTTTAAAGCTTTTCTTATAACCTAGCAATCTTCTCTCTCAGCAAGGCGATGTCGTCTTCAAGATGGTCCATGTGGGTTCTCTTGAATGGCTTTTTGACAATACGCCTCATATCTTCTTTCTTTTCTACCTTTACATCTTTGCGCTTTTCTTCATGAGCCGGTGTCGCATGCATGGCGGGCAGGTTGTTCTTAAAATGTTGTATACCTTCATTAAGATCGGTTATTATTTTGATAAACTCTTTGCGGTATATGCTCTTCTCTTTGAGTATCCTCTTGCTCATTTCAAAATCTTTTAGCGCTTGTATAGCATCTATTGCGATGTTAAGAATTTCTTTTCTCCGTTCTACAGGCGATTCTATGCCTACATGCATTACTTCATTCATGAACTGCCCTCGAATAAGCTTTTGTCAACGGATAGTATCTTGCTCTTGATTGTTTCTAAATCCTGATGCCATCTTGTGAGCTCTTCATCCTCTTGTCTTTTCATCTCATCAAGGTTGCGTAGTATCCGTTCTGCTTCGATTATCTTTTCTTTTATATGCTCCATCTTTTCTAACGCTTCTTTGTAGCGTTCGATCTTGACGAATAAAGTCTGCCCCCTCTTTTGGGTTCCTCTTTCTTCTGGCTCTTCGTAACGCCTTTCTTCGACACGCGGGGTTTCCGTAGGCCTTTCTAGTATTATGGGTTGGACTGGAGGCCTCATTACTGGTTTTCTGATTGGTATTTCAAGCCTTGGTTGGATGGCTTCTTTCAGGCTTGCTGCTTCAGCTGGTGATATGCCTGCCTCGTAACTAGGCACTTTTTGCTCTTCTTTCGGGAATTCTGGAAATTTTAATGGCGGAAGCTCGGGTTTAGCTTCTTCCTCCTTCTTAGAAAATAACTTCATAATATACACCTCCGATTATGTTTTTTAATAGTACACTTTTGGTTTTAAATGTTTCGAATTCTTTAAATCTTTCAACAGCCACTATTGATTACATTCGATAAGATTACTTTAAGCCTTAAGGTAAAACGAAAACGAAAGGTTTATATACTTTTCACCACAGTATAGAAGTAACAAAAATAGGGGTTCTTTCAAAATAGGTGATTGTAATAAACTGCTAAAAAGAGGCCCGAACATACGAGGACCAGAATATGAGGCTAACCAAAGAAGTCACCGAAGAACTAGTAAAAGAAGTAGCAGGAGAAGACACAGTCAAGCTAGTCGATCTTCTGAAAGACCAAGAAAACATATCAGAATTCAAACTAGCAGAAAAATTAAGGCTGACTGTCAACACAGTCAGGAATATGCTTTACCGACTACAAGCACATAACCTAGTCACTTCTACAAGAAAAAAAGACAAGAAAAAGGGATGGTACATCTACTACTGGACATTCAACACGCCGCAAGCCAAAAGCCTGATAAGAGTGGTAAAAACAAGAAAGCTAGAACATCTAAAAGACAGGCTAAGAACAGAAATCCAAGAATCATTCTACATCTGCCCTCAAAAATGCGTAAGGTTCAAGATGGAAAACGCGATGGATTACGACTTCAAATGCCCAGAATGCGGCAACGTCTTAGAAGAAGAAAACAACATGGACTTCATACTCAAAATAAAAAACACTATAACAGAGCTAGAAGGAGAACTAGCCAAGCCAACACTAGAAACAAGAACAAAACCAAAAGAAGAAGTATCTAAGAGAGGCAGACCAAAACTATCCAAGAGAGGAAGGCCAAAATTAGCCAAACGTGGAAGACCAAAACTAGTCGCAAGAGGAAGACCCAAACTACCTAAGAGAGGCAGACCAAAACTAGTCAAGCGCATGAAAAAACCAAAAATAAAAAAAATAAGAACGCTAAAAATAAGAAAAGTAAAATCACCTAAGAGAATAACAAGGATTTCTAAACCTAAAAAGAAAAGCATACTAAAAAGAATGGGAAAATTTCTAAGAAGAAAATAATCAGTTTAAAAAAATCCAAAACCATCAGCTTAAGATGATTTAACCCCTAAGCGTATGTAAGCCATTAATTCCTCATATGATTCGGTATCCATAGTTTTATTTTTTACCGCATACGAATTAGGGACAAACTCAACAATATGCTCATATTTATGGGAAAATACGCCTGAAAAGTTCCTCCTTACCCTCGGGTTTTTTATTTTAAAAATCTCAACCTCAGAATTAAGGTATTTCTGCCAGATATCCGAACCTACATAAGGTGTTAAAAAGCCAGACTGTACTTTAAAATGAGGCACTTTTCTCAATGATGAAATAAACTCCGCCATTTTCATAATATCTTCTTTTGTTTCATAAGGATAACCTATAATTGTCGAGATGGTGCAGATAATATCAGTCTTAGACAATGCATCAATATTCTTATAAACCGCATCTAAATAACCCTTCGGATCATTAGTTTTTTTAAAAAATTTCAAAGATTCAGGGAGAATACTCTCGATACCAATATAAAGATGCCTAGTCTTCGGCTTTGAATTATAAATCTTAGATATCAGATCAGGACTCAAATTGTCTATTCTAGCCTGGTAATTAACATGCATTTCAGGATCTATTTCAATGATGCCTTTCATTATCTTAAAAAACCTCTTTTTGTCAAAAAGGAAATTATCATCGCCAAAACCAACGCTTTTTAAACTGAACTTATCGTATAATATCTTAATCTGCTTTAAAACATAAGAAGCTGAATTTTGCCTAAACGTAGACCAAAAACTTTTTTGACTACAATAGTTACACCCAAAAGGGCATCCTCTAGAAGTAAACAGCATAATAGAAGGCATCTTCCTAACAAAACTAAAAGAGCTGAAGTCTAAAAATGGTAATTTGTCTAAATCTTTGATTGGTTCTCTAGAGGGAGTAATTTTAACATGGTTACTTTCCCTATAAGCAAGGCCTTTTACAGAACGCCAATCCTCACCCCTATTAATCTTTTGTATAAGCTCAAGTAAAGTGCATTCTCCTTCTCCGCGAACTAAAATATCAATGTGGGGGAACTTATCTAAAATAAATTTAGGCATAAAAGTAGGGTTATAACCCCCGATAATAATCAAAACATTTGGGTTTCTTTTTTTGAAGGCTTTGGTGAACTCTAAAACAAAAGGGAAGTTAACTGACCAACTACCAACAGCTAAAATATCCGGGTTAGTTTTTTCTGTTGTATAAATCAATTTTTTAAAGCAGTATTTCGGATTTATACTCATTTGATCAAATGAAATGATTTGATTCCCATCTATGCTAGTAACATCAAGGTTATGCTCCTGAAGTGTTTGGGCTAAATACGCTATCGTTAATGAATTGCTATTTCTGTAACCAATTGTAGGGGTGTTAAACCAAAAAAGGGTTATTTTTTTACTCATAGCATGAAAAAAACTATTTGAGTTTAAGAATTTTTCTATATCTCACTGAATTCCCCGCTCAGATCAACCTCTTGCACTAACGAACAATCTTTGCAATAACCTATCCTATCCCTATGTTCTGTTAACTGAAGCATTCGGAATTGGTTAAACTTTTCAGAGTTCCATATTTCTCTTATAGTGTTTTCTTTAGCATTACCCATGATTAATCCATGTTTCCAATCATGACAGCAGGGCAACACATCACCATTTAACAACATGTCAAACTTGAAAAAAGGGTAAGTGCAAAATCCTAATAATGAAGTTTTGTAACGTTTGTAGAAACGACGCATCTTTAGGTTAAATTTTAACTTTTCCTTTACTTTGATTTCGTCAAAGTTTTTTAAAACACCTCCTCGATTTGTCAGGTTATATACTTCAGGCATCAAACCTTTCCTAAGCCAGAATTTAACAAACTCTTTCGCCTCTAAATAATTTTTTTCCTGCAGTATCATCCTTATTCTAACTTTGCTCTTTAGACTAGAATTTTGGAGTAACTCGATGTTTTGCATAATCTTCTCAAAATCTAGCCCGAGCCTTATTTTTTCAAAAATTTCTTTATTAAAGCTGTCTACACTGACTACTAAGGAATCGATGCCTGACTTTTCAAGTCGGCTTATGATATCTTTGCTTAACAAAGAGCCATTTGTTACTATGCTGGAATGTAAGTTGCCAAATTTTTTTACAAATCTTACCCTGTTGATAATCTCGGGGTCTAAGAATGGTTCATTTTGTAGCATGAGTATTACATTGCTCCACTTCGATTCGCAGGCAATCTCATTTACTATTTTTTTAAAAAAGTTATTGTCTATATACTGGATATTATCTTTTTTTTTGTAAGAATTCGGGCACATTATACATCTGCCGTTACAAGAATCAACAGTTTGTATTTGGATGTTTCTAGGGAAAGAATCTTTATTCTTTATTATATTCATACATTTTTTATAATTCAGCGCGTATACGCGATTTTTATCAAGCATCATTACCCAAGCAAATATACTTTTACTGTTTAATAAAAACTTTTCTATTCTATGTAAGTGTTTAGCTGCTGAGGTTTATTCTCAGCAGGCTATAGGGGTTTAGTCCTTGTTGTTTCCACGTGGCTATGGCTGACATTATGATTTCTGTGGTTCTTGTTCCTTTTTCGTTTCTGAGTGTGC
>Ga0194112_10003481_pt1 | contig 21881 bp, 18 predicted proteins | sample TA2MahC400mmetaG_FD_146191 | JGI IMG/M metagenome (GOLD analysis project Ga0194112, IMG submission 146191) | Freshwater microbial communities from Lake Tanganyika, Tanzania - TA2015016 Mahale Deep Cast 400m | ecosystem: Environmental > Aquatic > Freshwater > Lake | place: Tanzania: Lake... | reverse complement strand
TCATCCCCCGCTCGAGCAGGAAGCAGGCGTGCGGGTCCAGCGACCCGCCCAAGTGATCGAGCATCCGTTTCGCCCCCCGCACCAGCTCGGCCGACCCGATGAGCGCTCCCGCGGCGACGTCGGAGTGCCCGTTCAGGTACTTCGTCCCGCTGTGGAGCGAGAGGTCGAATCCGTGCTCGACAGGTCGGAAGTTCACCGGGCTTGCGAACGTGTTGTCGATCATGGATACGAGGCCGTGGCGCTGCGCGAAGGCCACGACGCCATCGAGGTCCGGCACGCGCATGAGCGGGTTGGAGATGGTCTCCACGTAGATCGCCCGGGTCTCGGCGCGAAGCGCGCGTTCCCACGACGGAGGGTCGCCGGCGGCCACGAAGGTGTAGGAGATCCCGAGCCGCTCGAGGTCGTGCACGACGAACGTGTGTGTGCCTCCGTACAGCGAGTCCTGCACGAGAAGGTGATCGCCCGCGCGCAGGACCGAGAGCATCGCCGTGGTGATCGCCGCCATGCCGCTCGAGGTCACGAGCGCCGCCTCGGCGCCTTCGAGCGCCGCGAGCTTCTCCTGCACGGCCAGGTGGTTCGGGGTGTTGTTGAGGCGGATGTACCGGATGTCGTGGTACGTCGAGGCGCCCTCGTCCTCGTACATCGCCGACTGGAAGATCGGCGTGACGATGGCGCCGAGAACGCGCGGCGTCGGCGTGCCGGCGTGAACGGCGAGCGTGTCGATGCGCTTCCTGGTGTCAGCCATGAAGCCTCCGATGGCGGAACGGTCTGGGTGGATGCGCGGACCCGCGCCGTGCGGCGCCGCGTCACACGACGGCATCGTACACCAGCGTGACGGCGTCGCGCCAGCGGCTCAGACGACCGCGCTTCCGGGGGCGTGCTTCGTGAGGACTTCTCTGACCTTCCTGGCGAGCGTCTCAGCGGAGAACGGACGCCGGAGGACGTGCATGCCGGGATCGAGCATCTCGTCCCGGCCGGCGTCTCCGTTCGAGTAGCTCGAGATGTAGAGCACCTGGGCGCCCGGGCGCAGACGGGAGAGCCGGTCGGCCAGCCTGCCGCCGCCCATGGCGGGCATCGCGAGATCGGTGATGGCCAGGTGGACCGGACCTGCGTGCTCACCGGCCGCGCGGAGCGCGTCGAGCCCGTCGCTCGCCTGGATCACCGTGTAGCCGAGCCCCTTGAGGACCGTGCTCACGAACTCGCGCACGGGGGCCTCGTCGTCCACGACGAGCACCGTCTCCGTGCCGCGCGCCGCGCGCTCCGCGGTCGCGTCGGCCATCTCGCGGAGCGTGCGCGTCCCGGCCACCGGGAAGTGGATCCGGAACGTCGTGCCGCGGCCCGGAGCGCTCTGCACGTCGATCTCGCCTCCGCTCTGCTTGACGACGCCGTAGACCATCGCGAGCCCGAGCCCGCTTCCCTTCTCCTTGCCCTTGGTCGTGAAGAAGGGCTCGAAGATGCGGCCCATGACCTCCGGGGGCATCCCGGCGCCGGTGTCCGCGACGGAGAGCACGACGTACGACGCCGCGCGGCGGTCGGGGTGCGATCGCCTGAACTCCTCGTCCGGCGTCACGTTCTCCGTCCCGATCGCGAGCCGCCCTCCTGTGGGCATCGCGTCCCGCGCGTTCACGACGAGGTCCACGAGCACCTGCTCAAGCTGGCCGGGATCGGCCTCCACGAAGCCGGCCTCCGGGTCGAGGGAGAGCGTGATCTCGACGCGCTCGCTCACCAAGCTCTGCAGCATGTCCCTCATTCCGGCGACGAGCGCGTTGAGGTCGAGGACCTTCGGCTGGAGCATCTGCCTGCGGCTGAACGCCAGGAGCTGCTTGACCAGGAGCGCGGCGCGCCGTCCGCCGCTGAGGATCTCCGTGGCGCTCTTCGTCATCGGCGAGGCGACACCCTTCGCCCGCTCGAGCATGAGCTCCGCGTGGCCGTTGATCACAGTGAGGACGTTGTTCAGGTCGTGCGCGATGCCGCCGGCCAGCTCGCCGATCGCCTCCATCTTCTGCGACTGGCGCATCTGCTCCTCGATGCGTCGCTCGTTCGTCACGTCCCGCTTCGCAGCGACGTACTTCACGATGGCTCCCGAGGCGCTGCGGACCGGGGAGATGATGGCCTCCTCCTCGTACAGGGACCCATCCTTCCGCCGGTTCGTGAAGTGGCCGCGCCAGACCTCGCCCCGACCGATGGTCTTCCACAGGTCCTCGTAGAACGCGGGCTCCTGCTTGCCGCTCTTGAGGACCCGCGGGTTCTTGCCCTCGACCTCGGTCCGCGCGTAGCCGGTGATGCGCTCGAAGGACGGATTGACATACTCGATGACGCCGTCGGGGTCCGTGATGACGATGGCGTCCCCCGCCTGCTCGATGGCGGCCAGGAACTCCAGCGCGCGGTCGCGCCGCTCGATCTGCCCGAGCATGTCGTTGAAGCTGTCGCACAGGCGCCCGACTTCGTCGTCGCCGCGCTTGGTCACGCGCACGGAGTAGTCGCCCGTCTCGGAGACGCGCTGGGCGGCCCCGGCAAGGCTCGCGACAGGCTCGGACACGAAGCGCTGGAGCTTCGAGGCCAGCAGCACCGCAAGACCAACGGCGCAGCCCATGGCCGCGACGGCGGTGAGGACGGCAAGGAGCATGCGCTCCCTGAGCTCGCTCGTGTCGGCGCGGAGGACGAGCGTCCCGACGGCGTCGCCACCCTGACGGATCGTGACGAAGGCGTGCAGGTGGTCCCCGTGGAACGTCGCCCCGTCCATGCCGGGCACGGGGCATACCGCCGCCCCCGGCTCGGCCCCCGGCGCCTGATACTCGGCGAAGACGGAGCCATCCCCGGAGTAGACCCAGGCCTGCGCCACGAGGGGCTCGCGGCTCAGCGTGCTGAGGACTTCCTCCGCCGCGGTGGGATCGTCGAAGACGACCGCCGCCGCCGTGTTCGCGCCGACGACCTCGGCCAGGCCCGACACTCTGTTGACCATTGAGGTCCGCACATACGTGATGTCGCCCGTCAGGAGCACGGCCGCGACGACGACCACGACGACCGCCGTGGTCACGGCGGTGATGAGCGTGATCTTCGTCCGGAGGGGCATGTCGGCGTAGGATGCGTGTCTCACGCGCGCCGTTCCTCTTCGACGATCTCGGCAAGCCGCAGGAGCTTCGAGCTCACCTTGAGCCCGGCGCGGCCCGCCGCCCCGACGTTGATCTGGAACGCGACCTTTCCGTTCCTCACGACGAACCCGACGGCGCCTCCGGCCTTCGCGAACTCGGCGGCGTCGCTCACGGTGAGCACGGGCGACGCGCTCACCGCCCGCACGATGGCCGGCACCGCGGCCGCCTGGGACGCGCCGACGAACACGACGTGGCACCCGACGGCGCCGGACGGCGACTGGAGTTGGCGAACGACGATCGGCCTCCCCCCGGCGGACTTCCCGCCGGCGGACGCGGCGATCACCTGAACGTACGCCGCATCCCCGAGCACACCCAGGACGACCGGCGAGTCAGGCGACTCGAACGCCGCCGTGGGCCACTCGACGTACTGCGTGAAGCGGTAGAGGAAGGCGGCCTTCACATCGCGGTCGGTTGGCGGGTCGGCGGGGCGCGCCGTGGCCGGGGCGAGCGCGACGACCGCGGCGAGCGCCGCGAGCGCGACGAGCCGCGCCGTCCCCATTCCTGCGCCACGCGCGACCACGACGGGAACCTCCTAGAACCGCCGAGAGAGCTCGATCCGGAGCGTCCGGCCGTCCTGCTCGATGACGTCCTGAACGTGTTCCTCCGACGCGGGGTCCTGCCGCTTGCGGTCGAAGACGTCGTCGACCGACGCCGCGAGGGTCCACGCGCCGTCGTCGCTGCCGGCGAGAAGGTCGGCGTTCACGACGACGCACGCGTCCGCCGTGCCGCCGCGCACCGTCGGCCGGTCGCCGACGTACTGGACCTCCAGCGCGCCTATGAACCTGTCGTGCGCGAACGGCCGCGTCACGTGGACCTTCGCAAGGTGCTGCGGCGACCCGCTGAGGCGCTCGCCGGTCGCGCCGTCGCGCGCGGTCTGGTAGCTGTAACTCGCCCGTCCCCAGCACCCGCGGACGAACCGCTGCTCCAGCTCGACCTCGAAGCCGGCCGACTGCGCCCGGTCCGTGTTCAGGTAGACGAGCAGGCTGTCCGTGGGGTCGGTGGCCAGACCGATGAGGCCGTCGAACTCCATCGCGAAGACCGACACCGTCAGCTGAGACGTCCCGCCGATCCTGTGCTCGACCACCGCCTCGTACGATGTCACGCTCTCGGGGCCGAGGTCGGGGTTCGGCTTCTGCGTCTGCATCCCGTCGTGGTAGTAGAGCTCGTACGGACTGGGGGCGCGGAACGCCCCGCCGTAGATGAGCTTCGCGACGGTGCGCGTCGTCGGCGACCAGACCAGAGACAGCCGCGGGCTCCAGTCGCCGCCGAACGTGTCGTAGTCGTCGTAGCGCAGCCCGGCGTGCAGCGTCAGCGCGTCGGAGAGGCCGAACTCGTCCTGGAGGTAGAGTCCCCAGAACCGGCTCGATTCCAGACTCTCCAGGTAGCTCGTCCCATCCCCGTCGAAGTTCAGCTGGTCCAGCCGGAGGTTATCGCGGTACTCGCCGCCCAGCGAAACGAGGTGGCGCGTCCCGAAGCGGCGGATCACGAGCGCCTCACCACCCAGCCACCGCCCCTCGGTTCTGTCGTGGTTGAGATACTCGCCGTCGTCGAAGACGTAGTCGCCTTCGTAGGAGTAGGCGCCGTGCTGGACGCGCGCCAATACCGAGAGCGTCTCGGGCACGCCGCGCTGCCATTCGAGATCAACGAACGCCATCTCGTCCAGGGACCGGTTGCGTTCGTCATCGAGCACCATGCCCCACGCGCCCGTGGGGATGCCCTTCTCGCGCGAGCTGTAGATGGCCTGAACCGTGAGCGGCCCGTGCGTTGCCCGGGCGAAGGCGCTCCCGCTGCGCTCGTGGTCGTTGCTCGAGTAGCCGCTGTTGCTCGCGGGGTCGTCCAGCTCATGGAAGTGGAGCGTCCTGCCGTCACTGTCGCTCAGGCTGCCGGACACGAGGACCGAGGTGCGGCCCGGACGGGAGAACGTGACGCGGCCGCCCGCCGTGCCACCGCTCGCGACCTCGGCCGAGACATCGGCGCCCCGCGCGTCGCCCGCCTTCGTCACGACGTTCACCACGGCGAGAAGCGCGTTCGTGCCGTACAGCGACGAGCCCGGACCGTGCACGACCTCGATGCGCTCCACGAGCGCCGTGTCAACGGGAAACTCCCCGCCGACAGGACCCTGGTTGTAGACGGGGTCATTCACGCGGAAGCCGTCCACGAGCACCAGCACACGGCTTCCGTAGTCGCCCGGACGGAGGATCCCGCGCACCCCGACGTACTGGTAGTTGCGGTCGTACGCGGTGTAGAGGCCTCGCACGGAGGCGAGCGCGTCGCCGAGCGTCCGATAGCCGAAGCGCCGGATGTCCTCGGCGGTGATGACGCTGACGGACGAGGGGGCGGTGCGCGCGTCCTCGGCGTGGCGCGAGGCCGCGACGACGACGCGGACATCCATGAGCTCTTCAAGGCTCAGGTCGGCGAGGTCCGCGGACGACGGCGCGGCTGCGCTGCCGGCCTGGCACCACGCGAGCAGAGCCACGACGGCCGCCGCTGCGCATCCCCCGCGCTGCCCACCGGCGCCGACGTTCCACATCGCCCGCCACCACGACGCTGGCATGTCGCCTCACTCGATTGCTGAATGAGCATCATCGAGAGCCCGGTCGCTCCCGCAGGACATGGAGCATCCGGCGTGCCAACCCGCTGGTCGCCAACCTGCCGGCAGGCCCACCCTCTCGCGCGCTCGAGGAACGCCCGTCCCGCGCCGGCGTGAGGTATAATGCGACCATGCGCCTGCCCCGCGTCCTTCTGCCCGCTGACCGCATCGCCTCGGCCGAGGTCGCTCGCGGGCTTCGCATGCTCCTGCTCGACGGCGTGTGCTCCCAGACGATGCTCGTGCTCTCGGGCGGCGCGTTCCTCGTCGCGTACGCCATCCTCCTTGGCGCCTCCAACAAGGTCATCGGGCTCCTCTTCGCGATCCCCTGGGCCGCGCAGATGCTCCAGCTGCCCAGCAGCATCATCGTCGAGCGTGCCGGCCTCCGAAAGGCCGTCGTCGTCGCGAGCGCGGGCGTGAGCAGGATCGCGCTCCTCGCGATGGCCGCGGTGCCGTGGCTCTTCCCGGCGCCGCGTCGCCTCGCCGTGCTCGTCGTCTCCCTCGCGCTCTTCTGGGGGATCGGCGCGGTCGGCAACTGCGCCTTCAGCCCGTGGATGCGCGACCTCGTGCCCGACCGCGTGCGCGGGCGGTACTTCGGCAGAAGGCTCTCGCTCGCCGTCGCCGTAGGAGCCGCGGTGAGCGTGCTGGGCGGCGTCGGCGTGGATGCGTACCGGGCGCGCGTGCAGCCGGAGATCGGCGCCTACTCCCTGCTCCTTCTCGCTGCCGCCGCCGTCGGCTTCCTCGGGATCGCGTGCCTGCTCCGAGTGCCCGAGCCGCGCATGCGCCGCCCCGAGGCCCGCAGCGTCGGAGCCGCGCTGGTTCAGCCGCTGCGCGATGCCAACTTCCGGCGGCTCCTTCTCTTCCTTGGAACGTGGTACTTCTCCGTGAACCTCGCGACGCCGTTCTTCGCGGTCTACATGCTCACGCGGCTCCATCTCAGCATGACCTGGATCATGGTGCTCTTCCTCCTCAACCAGGGCGCGGTCGCGGCGTTCCTCAACGTCTGGGGCCGGCTCGCTGATCGGTTCAGCAACAAGTCCGTGCTCGCGGCCGCCGCCCCGCTGTTCATGGCGAGCACCGTCCTCTGGCCGCTCACCGGACTGCGGAGCTCGCCGGCGTTCGTGCTCGGGATGCTCGCGCTCATCCACGTGCTGGCGGGCATCTCCACCGCCGGCGTGATGCTCTGCGGGTGGAACGCCGCGCTCAAGCTCGCACCCCGCGCCTCCACCACGAGCTACCTCGCGACGAACGCTCTCGTCTTCGGCGCCGCAGCGAGCGTGGCGCCGATCCTCGCGGGCTGGGCTCTCGACTGGACCCTGGCGCAAGGAGTGGCATGGACGCTGGGCGGCGGCGGACTGCCGTCCCTCGCCATCGACGGTCTGGATCTCCTCTTCGTCGCGTCCGTCATCGCCGGTGCGGTGGCGCTCAGGTTCCTGAGTCGGGTCGAGGAGCGCGGGGACATCGAGGAGATGGAGGTCTTCGCGGAGCTGTACGCCGAGGCGCGCACCGCCGCGAGAACGCTCGCGAGCGCGGCCTTGTTCAGGGGCTTCGCGGGGTTTCCCTACGATCTCCTGAGGCGGCGACCGCCGGGCGAGCCGCCGAGCGGGGACGGCGCTCCGGAGTGACATCGGGCCGGACGCCGGCCACGCTCCCCCGCCCGACCGCTGACTGCAAGCCCACGTATCGCTCGTCGTCAGCATCATCATTGCCAACGCGCACACTATGTGCGTGCACGACAGGATGGTGTTGTTGTATACTGTCGCCCCGCGTGGGTCGGCAACGGCCGTCCGGTGACATCGCCGGCGAGCATCGAGCGGTGCGCGGGATGCGGCATCGGAAGGCGAGTGAACGAACGTGCACGGAAGCAGGAGGTGAGGCGGCCGCTCAGACCGGACTCGTGTGGATGAACTCCGCAGCATGCCCCCTGTGAACAAGGGAGAAGAGAGACAATGAGACTCGTTATCCTCGCTCTTGCAGCCCTGCTCGCTGTCACCGCGTGCGCGTCGGCGAACAGCGCGTCGCTGTCGAATGTGATGCCGGTGAAGGACGTGCCTCCCGTGATGCCCCCCGAGCCCGATGGAAAGACCCAGGGCGGCGACACGTTCGCCACGGCCTTCGTGATCGGCGCCGTCCCCTTCGACGACACCGGCACCACCGTCGGCTACGCCAACGACTACGACGAGTCCTGCCCGTACACGGGCTCGACATCGCCCGACGTCGTGTACAAGTACACGCCGACGACCACGCAGCTCCTCAACATCTACACCTGCAACTCCGGCTACGACACGAAGCTCTACGTGTACGAGAACACGTACACCCCGGGCGTGCCCTACGCCTGCAACGACGACAGCAGCCTCTGCTCCGGGCCGTCCTACAGGTCCTACATCGAGAGCATGTGGGCGTACGCGGGCAACACGTACTGGATCGTGGTTGACGGATACGCCGGCGACTACGGCGCATACGAGTTCCACATCCGTGCGGTCGTGCCGCCGCAGCCGTGCGACCCGAACTACTGCCCGCCGGGCGCGATCGTGAACCAGGAGCCGACCTGCTACGACGGTTACGTTGACACGTACAACGGCGGCTGCAACGTGACGCCCTACAAGTTCGACGCGCTCGCGCTCAACACGACGGTCTGCGGCGAGAGCGGCAACTACGACGCCAACTACTACCGCGACATGGACTGGTTCCACTTCACGCCGACGACCAACATCGTCGTCAACGCCTGCCTCTGCACGAGCTTCCCCGGCAGGATGTGGATCGGCACCACCGACTGCGTGAGCTACAACCTGACCTCGATCGCGACAACGCAGGGCTACCTCGGATGCATGACCTACGCGATGACCGCCGGCGTGGAGTACACCATCGTCGTGTCCATCGACGGCTGGCTCAGCATCCCCTGCGGCTCGAAGTACGTCCTCCGGTTCTACGAGGAGGGCTACTCGCCCGTCGAGAACACGAGCTGGGGCACCATCAAGGCGCTCTACAGGTAGGCTCTGCGGTCTCGGAAGAAGCGACCCACGCACCGCGCCCCGCCGGTCAAACCCGGCGGGGCGCTCGTTTGGTGGGCGGCCCGCGGGGTTGCCTTCAGGACCGCGCCGTAGTATGGTCGGACCTCGACGCACCGCGGCGGCGGAACGCGACGCACCCGTGAGGGGGGACTTCCATGAGAACCGTCAGCTCGTTCATGGACACGCACTTCAGGCACTTCAACGCGCGCGAGACCGTTGACGCGGCGAAGGCGTGGCGCCGTCACCTCGACGGGGGCGGCGAGATGCTCCTGGCGATGGCAGGGGCGATGAGCACCGGGGAGCTGGGGATCTCGCTTGCGGAGATGATCAGGCAGGACAAGGTCCACATCATCTCGTGCACCGCCGCGAACCTCGAGGAGGACATCTTCAACCTCTTCGCGCACGACGAGTACGAGATGGTCCCGCACTACCGGTCGCTCACGCAGCGCGACGAGGCGCGGCTCCGCGACAAGGGCCTCAACCGCGTGACGGACACCTGCATCCCCGAGTCCGTGATGCGCCACACCTACAGGCTCCTCGTCGAGCTGTGGAAGGACGCCGCGAACAAGGGGAAGCCGCGCTTCCCGTACGAGTTCATCTACGAGCTCCTCGACATCCCGGGGCTTGCGAAGAAGTACCAGATCCCGCCGGAGCGCTCGTGGGTCCTCGCCGCCAAGGAGAAGGGCATCCCCATCCTGTCGCCGGGGTGGGAGGACTCCACGCTGGGGAACATGTTCACGGCCCACGTGATGATGGGCGTGATCAAGAGCCACCGCGCCGTGCGGTCCGGCACCGAGCAGCTCGCCTACCTCGCGGACTGGTACCTCAAGCGCTGCAGGAAGGGCGTCCCGGTGGGGTTCTTCCAGATCGGCGGCGGCATCCCGGGCGACTTCGCCATCTGCGCGGTGCCGATGATCATCCAGGACATGCGGAAGAAGATCCCGTACTGGGCGTACTTCGCGCAGATCACCGACAGCACGACATCGTACGGCTCCTACTCCGGCGCCGCGCCGTCGGAGAAGATCACCTGGTACAAGCTGGACGAGAAGACGCCGAAGTTCAGCATCAACTCCGACGCCTCGATCGTCGCCCCGCTCATCTTCGCGTACGTCCTCGGACAGTAGCCGCTCTCGCCGGGCCGCCGGAAGCCGCGCGCGGACCGGCCGCCGCGGCGATCGCCCGCCTGTCGGGTGCCGGCAGGGCGGGCGCGCCCGCCTCAACGAGCCGCGCCGCGTCGAACCACGCCGCCGACCCTCCGGAAGCGATCCTGCCCGTCACGCGCGTCGCTCGGAACACGAGCATCGTCACGCGATGCCTCGTGACCGAGTACCGCGCTGCGACCGGCGGCCCGGCGAACCGGCACGAGACGCCGGTGAGCCGCCGCACTTCCGCCGTGAGAACCGCGGGGTCCGCGGCCGCTGGACCGTGGCTCCTCGGAAGCGCCCAGAGTCCCTTCCACCATCCCCTGGGATGCTCGCCGCGAACAAGGAGAACGCGCCCGCGACGGATGACGAGCGCCGACGCCTCCGTGACGCCGACCGAGGTGACCCGTCGCCCGGACCCAGGATACGCGGCCGGCCGCCCCGAGCGGCGCCCGAGGCAGTGGCGGCGAACAGGGCATTCGTCGCACCGAGGCGCCGGCAGGCACACCGTGGCGCCGAGCTCCATGACGGCCTGGTTCCAGTCGCCGGGGCGGGCGGGGTCGATGAGCTGCGCGCCCTCGGCGAGAAGTCGCCCCCGGCCGGCGGCCGTCGAGGCGTCCGCGCGGCGCGCGGCCACGCGCCCGAAGACGCGCGCGGCGTTCGCGTCGAGCACCGGCACGACCTCGCCGAACGCGATGCTGGCGACCGCCGCGGCCGTGTACTCCCCCACCCCCGGCAGGCCCCTGAGCTCGTCGGCCGTCGCGGGGAGGACGCCCTCGCGCTCCGAGACGACGGCGCGCGCCCCCTCGAGGAGCGCCCGCGCCCGGCGGTAGTACCCAAGACCCGACCACGCGGCCAGGACGTCGTCCTCCGCCGCCTCGGCGAGCGCGCGCACGCTCGGGAACCTCGCGAGGAACCGCGGCCAGCACTCCGCGACGCGCGCCGCCTGCGTCTGCTGGAGCATCACCTCCGAGACCCACACGGCGTACGGGTCCTTCGTCCTTCGCCACGGAAGGTCGCGATGATCCGCGTCGTACCAGCGGAGAAGCGCGCGGGAGAAGGTCCCCCGCCGCGAGGTGTCGCGTCTGTGCATGCGCTCCATGATATCACGCGATCCGCGGCGTCACGAGCGCGTCAGCGGCGCGCGAGCGTGCCCGCGATGCCCGGCTTGCGAAGCGCACCCGCGTCCGGTAGACTGTCCGACGCGGGCGCGAGCCCGCGCCCCAGATGAGGCCAACACGACCCGCCGCGCGCCGGCGCAAGGAGACAGCCATGAAGGAGAAGGAGACGTTCGGCCCGGGCGACAAGGTGCCCGCGACCGGCCGCTACCTCTGCGAGATCTGCAACACCGAGGGCGGCGTGGACGCCCACGAGTTCAAGGCCGGCGAGGAGTTCCCCCAGTGCATGAACTGCGGGTGCTCGACGAACTGGAGGAAGGCGCCCGCATCGAAGTAGCCCGCGCGAGGACGATCCTCCCATGGCGGACGGCATGAGGTGCCCGCGGTCCGGATCCGAGTTTGCCCGCTACTGGTCGCTCGACCCGGACGTTCTCTTCCTCAACCACGGGTCGTTCGGGGCCTGCCCCACGCCCGTCCTCGCCGCGCAGGCGCGCATCCGTGCCCGCCTCGAGCGGCAGCCGGTCCAGTTCCTCGTCCGCGATCTCGAGCCGCTCCTCGACGAGGCCCGCGCGACGCTCGCCGCGTTCGTGGGGGCCGATCCGGACGACCTCGCGTTCGTGCCGAACGCGACGACGGGCGTGAGCACGGTCCTCAGGTCGCTCCGCTTCGAGCCCGGCGACGAGCTCGTCACGACGAGCCACGAGTACAACGCCTGCCGGAACGCGCTCGACTTCGTCGCAGCGCGCACCGGCGCGCGCGTCGTGTTCGCCGACGTCCCATTCCCGTGCGACTCGCCCGACGACGTCGTCAGCGCCGTGCTCGCGCGCGTGACGCCTCGAACGAAGCTCGGCCTCTTCGACCACGTGACGAGCCTCACGGGCATGGTGATGCCCATCGAGCGGCTCGTCCGCGAGCTCGCGGCGCGGGGCATCGACACGCTCGTGGACGGAGCGCACGCGCCCGGCATGCTGCCGCTCGATGTCCGCGCGCTTGGGTCCGCCTACTACGTCGGCAACTGCCACAAGTGGCTCTGCGCGCCGAAGGGCGCCGCGCTCCTCTGCGTGCGGCGCGACAGGCAGGGAGCCGTCCATCCCCTGACCGTGAGCCACGGCGCGAACTCGACGCGCGCCGACCGACCGAGGTTCAGGCTCGAGTTCGACTGGACCGGGACGGACGACCCGACCCCCGCGCTCTGCGTCCCCGTCGCGATCCGGTTCCTCGGATCGCTCCTCCCCGGCGGCTGGCCGGAACTCATGGCGCGCAACCGCGCCCTCGCGCTGGCCGCGCGCACGCTCCTCTGCGAGACGCTCGACGTGGACCCGCCGTGCCCCGAGAGCATGATCGGGACGCTCGCGAGCGTGCCGTTCGCCCGCGGGCCGTACCGCTTCGAGACGACGGCGCTCGCGTTCGATCCGATGGAGAAGGCGCTTCGGGAGCGGTACGGGATCGAGGTCCCCGTCCTGGCGTGCCCGACGGGGCCCGGGAGCATCGTGAGGATCTCCGCGCAAATCTACAACTCGCGCGCGCAGTACGAGGTCCTGGCGCGGGCGCTCGGGGAACTCCTCGCCGAAGGACGCGCGGGCGCTACTCGAGCGTGATCGGGATCTCCGCGACGTAGAGGAGCTTCCGGTCGCGGTGCTCGAGGAAGCGCCTCAGCAGGAAGCCGACGTCCGGGACCACCGGCGCGTCGAAGACGACGTTCCCGTTCACCGACACGACGACGTTCCTGTCCAGCCGGAACATGTCCGGGTGCACGAGCACGCGGAACGCGCCGACGCGCGACGCCTCGACGTCCACGCGGTTGGCCGAGAAGCTCGCCCTCGCGAGGGCGGAAGGGAGTTCCCGCTTGAAGCAGTTGTAGGCGCCCGGCTCCGGGACGCGGCCGTCCAGAGCGACGCGCGCGCCGCCCCTGAGCACCGTGAGGCTGATGGGCCCGCCGCGCACGAGGCGCGCTTTGTAGTCGTTGAGGTCGTCTCCGGTCCTGATGGGCGCGCCGCCGCCCGCGACGATCACGTCGCCCGCGGAGAGCCCGACGCGCCGCGCGGCCGTGTCCCCGTCGGGCAGCCCGCCGACGAGCACGCCGTCTCCTTCGTAGCTCCAGTCGGGGAAGAACCCGACGCTCACCCTGTCGTCGGGCAGGGCGACGTTGAAGTCGCCGTGCCACGGTTCGGGGTCGCTCAGGCTCACGCGGTCGACGGCAAGCCAGCGGCATGCGCCGAACTCGGGGAGCGCGCTCTCCCAGACGATCCGCGTGGGGAACGGGTCGCGCGGGTGTCGCATGAGGAACGCGGCGATCCGCGGCAACTCCTCGTCGGCATAGTCGAAGTCGTGCCGGCCGGGAAGCTCGCGGTAGAACACCTCGCCGCCCGCCGCGCGCGCCATGTCGAGCGTTCGACGCATGAGGCTCGACGGATAGAGCTGGTCGTCGAACGTCGTGACCGCGTACACGGGCGTGTTGGCGAGGTTCGGAGCGTAGGTCGGGAGGTCGCCGTCGAGACTTCCGACGCCGATGTGACCGTTGAGCGCGACGAAGGCCGCGTAGTCGTTCGGCGCGACCATCCCGTACAGGAAGGCGGCCGACGCGCCGTCCGAGAACCCGCCGAGCCACACGCGGTCGTCGTCCACGTTGCACTCGCGCTTCACCGTCCGCACGAGGTCCCGGACGTTCGCCATGCCGACCCGGTCCCACCACGTCGCCCCGAGCTGCCCGAACGGGAAGAGCGCGATCCACCCCTCGCGCGCCGCGAGCGCGGCGAACGGGTCGTCGGCGACGTAGGCGACCGGGTCCTCCTCCGGCCGCGCGCGGGAGACGCCGCCGTGGAGCACGACGAGGAGCGGCGTGGGAACGGCCGCGTCGTAGCCCGGCGGCGCGACGAGCACCCACGGGAGCTCCAGCGTGTCGGCCACGGTGACCGAGCTCAGGATCGGCTCGCCGAGGGTCGCCGGCGCGGGGAACTCGGCAGCCTCGATCCGGGCCGCGACGTCGTTCCACGCGGGGCGCGCCGCGACGATCTCGCCGATGAGCCGCTCGGTGTCGGCGCCCTGCGGCGCGGCGAGAAGCTCGTCGAGGGCCGCCTGCCAGCCGCGGACTCCCGGCGCGGCGGGCGCGGCCTGCGCCGCAGAGAACGCGAGGGCGAGGACCATCCAGACGACGGCCGTTGCGCGGAGCATGGACTCACCTCCTACTGACCGGGACCGATCTCGTACACGCGGAACGCGGCCTGGACGTAGCGGAGCTTCGTCTCCAGGTTCTTGTTGTGGGCGTAGTTTCGCCTCGTGTCCGGAAGGAACGCCCAGTGGTCGCTCGCCGCCACGAGCGCGTCGCGAAGCTGCCACCTGTGCGTGTACGTCCTCCACGTGAGAGAGCGGATGGCGGCGACCTGCCCCGGCGTGAGGAGGTCCAGGTCCAGCCGGGGGATCTTCGCGGGGTCGATCACGTAGCGTCTGATCTCGGCTGCATCGAGGAAGAGCCTGACGTCGGCATCTCCGAGTCCCTCCGCTCGCCTGACGGCAGCCTTGAACGCCCTCGCGTTCGCGAATCGCTGGCCCACGAGCGGCGAGAGCGCCTCCTCGGAAGCACCCTGGGCCACGAGACGGGCGCGCGCCGGCTTCGTGATCTCGTACGGGATCGGCTGCTGCACCGTGAGCGTGAAGACGTTCTGCAGGAAGAAGAGACCGAAGAACGAGAGCAGTCCGGCCGCGACCGGCGTCGCGACCCATCCCCCTGCCACGCGCCCCAGGACCCCGAGTTTGATGTTCCTCCCGCCCTTCGCGATGGCGATCCCCACGATCGCGCCGATCACCGCCTGGGAGCTCGACACGGGAACGAGGGGGATGGCCGGGAGCCGGCGCGAGACGAGCCAGTCCCGGAGCCCCTCCGACGCGAACAGGAACAGGACGATCGAGTGCGCCGCCACGACGATGAGCCCGGCGACCGGCGTGAGCCTGAAGAGGTCCTTGCCGACGGTCATCATCACGCGCTTCGAGTAGGTGTAGACACCGGCCGCGATGGCGAGCCCTCCGATGAGGAAGAGGATCTGCGCGTGCGAGAACGACACCGCGCCCAGGAGCCGCACCGACCCCGCGGGCACAGCCGGGACGAACACGCCCACGACGTTCGCGATGTTGTTGGCTCCAAGCGCGTACGCGCCGAAGGCCCCGACGAGGAGAAGCCCGATCCGCGTGAGCGAGTCACGCTCGAGGATGTGCACCTCGCGCCGCGCCAGGAACCACCGAAGCCCGACGAACATGAGTCCGGCGAGCGCTGCGGCGAGGATCGGACAAGCGACCCACGTGGACACGATGGTGGCAAGCGAACCGGCGTCGGTCTGCGACCCCGTGAAGAGGTTCCAGCCGACGATCCCACCCACGATCGCCTGCGTGACGGACACCGGGAGACCGGCTCGGGTCATCCACAGAACGGTGAGACCCGCCGCGAGCGCGACCATGAAGGAGCCGCCGAGGGCGTTCACGGCGCCGAGCTCGCCCAGCGTGGCGGAGGCCCCGGCGCCCGACACGACGGCCCCGAGCACGACGAAGATCCCTGAGATGAGCGCGGCCGTGCCGAACTTCACCATGCGCGTGGCGACCGCCGTGCCGAACACGTTGGCGGCGTCGTTCGCGCCGAGGGACCACCCGAGGAAGAGAGCGCTGGTGAGATAGAGAAGGAGCATCCGGATGCCTCCGAACGCCGTCCCAGGTCGGGCCGGCGGCCTCAGCGCGACGGGCTAGATCGACCGCTTGATCGCCGAGATGGCGAGGCGGTCGCTCACCTCCTCCGCGGCGTCGGAGACCATCCCGATGCGCATCACGAACTCGCCGAGGTGCATCTTCCGGCTGAGATCGAAATCGGCCTGGAAGATGTCTCTGCGCAGCCGCTCCACGATCTTGTCGGCCTCCTTCTCCCAGAAGGCCACCTTGTGGACGCAGTCGGAGACGGAGGCCGCCCCGCGGAAGAAGCCGCGGATGCCCGCGACGAGCTCCTGCACGGCCCTGCAGCCGTAGTCGGCCAGCTCGACGTAGTCCCTGGCAAGACCCTCGGGGATCTGCGGCCGCTCCGCTGACATCCGCATGAGCGTCATCTTCACGGCGTTGATGACGGTGTCCGTGTGCTCGAGGATGCCCAGGACGTCGCCGCGCGACTCGGGGATCAACGTCTCGGCGTAGAGCTGGCGCTCGATGCCCTTTCTGAGGTCGTCCGCGTGCCGCTCGAGTTCCGTCACGTGCCTGCGGCGCGACTCGAACTCGTCGTGCCGGTGCTCGAGGTAGTCCTTCACGGCCTCGACGAAGAGCAGACCGACCTCGCTGGTGTGGTCCAGGTACTCGTCGATCTTCGCTTCAAGAAGCCTGGTCTTCGCGAACAGATGGGCCATGGTACGGCTCCCTCCCAGGACCGGCTCAGACGCCGACGCCCGGATGGCGCCGGCAGCCGGAGCATACCACGGCCAGGGCGTTGTTTGCGAGTTGACAGCCCCCGTCGCCGGTGTTAGACCGTCACCGGGGAGAACACCGATGGGCGCCGGCCGTCCCGTGGCGCGACGCCGGAGCCATGAGGAAGGAGGGCACCATGAGAGGCTTGGTCGCGGTTTCGGCGCTGCTCCTCGCAGCGGCGCTCCTGGCGGCGGGTCCTCCCGCCGCCGCGCAGACGGTCCATCTCGAGCTCGTCGGGGTTCCGGGAAGGGCCGACGTGCCCGTGCCGCTCAACTGCACGGTCTGGCACGAGCTCCATCCGAACCACTGCGCCCCGAGGCATCAGGACGACTACGCGGACGACGGCGACGGCTTCGTGAGCGTGTGCGATCGCCTGGTGCTCGACGGCGTGTCCTACCACATCGAGTGGATCGGTCCGACGTACTATCTCGAGGGGATGCCCGGGAGGCCGGGGAAGTACCTCGAGCCCATGGAGCCCGGCCGGGACGGCAGCCCCGTGTGCGAGACCTGGCACGAGGTGTACCCGAGCTTCTGCATCGCACACCACGTGGACGGCTGGGAGGACAACGGGGACGGCTTCCTGGGTCCCTGCGACATGATCCTCCTGGGCGGCGAGCTCTGGCATCTGCAGGAGGTCGGCTTCAACATCATCGTGACTCCCGAGTCGCCCGTGGAGCACGGGACCTGGGGGAGGATCAAGGACATCTTCCGGACCCTCTTTGGTTCTTGATGCGCTTCGGCAAGTGTGGTATAATCGCCCTGCGTTGGGGTGCGCGCCGCGATGCGCGAGCGGCGTGCGTGGTGTTGTCGAGCGGGCGGTGAAACGGCCCTGGCGTGCTCAGGGCAGGAGGACGGTGGAGATGAGAAACTGCTTCGCCTTGTTCGCTCTTCTGGGCGTCATCGCGCTGGCCATGCCAGCAGGCGCTCAGATCTATCTCGATTTCGCCGGGTCTCCCGTTGCCGGCGTCGCACGCGATGCCATCCCCGGCAACTGCTCCGAGTGGCACGAGCTGTTCCCCAACTTCTGCGTGATCCATCACCAGGACGACTACGTCGACAACGGTGACGGCATCGTCAGCGTCTGCGATGTCATCATCCTGAGCGGCATGAGGTACCACGTCGACTGGGTCGGACCGACCTACGAGCTCGAGAACGTCACCACCGGCGAGATGTCGTACTGGGAGCCCACGGTGCTTCCCCCGCTCCCGAATCCGTACTGCTCGGTGTGGCACCAGGTCGCTCCGGACTTCTGCTTCGCCGCGCACGTGGACGAGTGGCAGGACAACGGCGACGGACGTCTGAGCGAGTGCGACATCGTCTGGATCGGCGGGTTCCCGTACCACGTGGCCTCGATCAACCTCGACATCACCGTGTCCGAGGAGCCGAGCCCGACGGGCCCGCAGAGCTGGAGCAAGATCAAGGGTCTCTTCAGGACGTTCTAGGTCGGCCCCCGAGGGAGGCAACCGGCGCGGGGCCGGATCGGTTGTGGAGGGCAGTGGTGATCGGGCGTGAGGGCGCCCGAAGGGAGGAGACGCGATGAAGAGAGTGTTCTTGGCTGTGGTGCTGGCGGTGCTGGTCGCCGTGCCTGCGTCGGCGCAGATCTACCTCGAGTACACGGGCCCGCCTGGACGGAACATCCCGCCGAACTGCTCGACGTGGCACGAGCTGCACCCGAACTTCTGTGCGACGTCCCACCAGCAGCTCTACAACGACAACGGTGACGGCGTCGTGAGCGCGTGCGACCAGCTCGTTCTGGACTGCGGGTGCTTCCACGTCACGTGGGCCGGCCCGACCTACGTGCTCAGTTTCCAGGGCATGATCAGCTACTGGGAGCCGATCGGCGCGTACGGTCCCAATCCCATGTGCGAGACCTGGCATCAGGTCTATCCGGAGTTCTGCATGGCCGGCCACGTGGACGCGTGGGAGGACACGAACAGCGACGGTCAGATCTCCCCCTGCGACTTCGTGGTCATCGCCGGCATGATGTACCACGTCGTCGAGATCAAGCTGAACGTGCAGGTCACACCGCTGAGCCCCGTGGACGAGAGGAGTTGGGGCGCCATCAAGAGCCTCTTCAGCACCTTCTAGAGCAGGTCACGGTCTGAAGCACGAAATGGGATCCCGCCCGGCGCACCGCCGGGCGGGGTTCTCTTTGGGGGCTGAGAGGAGGTCCCTACTGCCCGAGCGTCCGGATCACCGGCGCCCCGATCCCCTTCCACTCCTCGACGCCGCCGTAGAACCTCTCGGTGTTCAGGAAGCCCGCCCGCGCCGCCATGGTCGAGGTGTTCCTGCTCCGGATGCACGATGGCCCGTAGCAGTAGGACACGACAGGGACCGTCGCCCTGTCGGCCTCCGGCCAGTGTCGCGCCACGGTCGCATCCAGCGAGTCGGCGAAGACGTGCGACTGCAGGTTGACCGCGCCGGGGATGTGACCGAAGGCGAAGTCGCGGTCGTGCCGCACGTCGAGGAGGACGAACGAGCGCGGCGGCGTGTCGGGAACGAGCAGCTTGGGCTCCCGGTTGAGGCGAGCGAGGATCTCCTCGGCGTGGACGACGCGCGTGACCGGCGACTCCGCGTCGGACACCCACTCGTCGAACCCGCCCGGGTAGAATCGGACCTTCACGATGCCCGCGCGGCGCAGCAGGAAGTAGCCGATGGCGCCGTCCTCGCTGCCCCACCCGTACACAACGAACTCGTCCTGGAGGTTCACGGGGTTCGACGGACGCGGCCCGAGCCGTGCGAAGGCCGCGCGCGTGTCCTCGGGGCTTCTGAGAGCGCCGTCCCGCGCGAAGAACTCACTGAAGTCGTACGGGAGCGCGTGCGGGACGTGGCCGGTGCGCGTCGAAGGCGCGGCGCCCGACGCCTGCGTGCGCTCGCCACCCGGCTCCTGCGGGAGACCTTCCCAGACATCCCAGCCGCGCGTGTCGACGAGCTCGTGACCGGTCTCGCCGTACACGGCAGCGACGTATGCGCGCGTGGCGATGCGGTCGCTATCCGGCTCGCGCGCCCACGCGCACGGCCGGAGCGATGCCTCGACCGTCTCGACCGGCCCGCCGCCGCGCGCCCACGCCGCCATGCCTCCCTCGAGCAGGGCGACCTCTCGCGCGCCTGCCGCCTCGAGGAACCAGAAGAGCAGCGCGGCGTCGCGAAGGTCCGGGCCTTCGCCGCAGCAGACGATCCTCTCGTCGCCGGACAGGCCCAGCGCGCCGAGGAATGCCGCGGCGACGGACACGTCGGGAAGCGCGGCCGCCGGCGCCGAGAGCGCCCCGGGGACGTGCCCGAGCAGGTAGGCGTCCCGCGGGCGGGCGTCGAGGACCACGACGTCACGCCCGGCGAGCGGCTCTCCGGAGACCGACGCCGTCACGTCGGGGTAATCAGGTTCCGGCACAGGTTCGGCCGGATCCCACGGCCACTGCGCCGCCGCCGGGCTCGCCGCGAGCGACACGACGAGGCACGCGGCGATCGCCCACGCGCGGCCGCCCACCGACCCGCGCCGCGTTGCGAAGTCAGCTCTCCTGCTCGTCATCGCGTCGCCCCTCCCGCCCCCTTCTGATCGCCACGGCGAGGCACACTGCGAACCCGCCGTACAGGATGACCGACACGATCACGCAGGTGATCCACGCTGAAGGCGACATCAGGCCCCCTCCTTCGTCCTGCCGGGCAGCCGCGCCAGCACCGCGGCCAGGACGATGATCGCCGCCACGAGCCCCCAGCCGCCGGCGAGAAGCGCCCAGGTCGGGTACCCGCCGTAGGCCGCTTTCATCTCACCCGCGATGTTGACGACGAGCGCGATGCCCAAAGCGATGGGGGTCAGCCACTTGATGAAGAAGTCCCACCACCACCCCACCCTGAAGTCCGACACCTCGTTGATGTACTCCTTGAGCTTCGCCGCCCCGAAGAACCACCCGATGAGGATGCACTCGGCCAGACCGATGACGACGAGCCCGTACTCGTTCATCCAGTGATCGACGATGTCGAGCCAGTAGAGTCCGGCTCCGGTCGTGAACACGAGCCCGACCAGGAACCCGACCATACAGAACCAGGTCGTGACCTTTCCCTGCGAGAGGTTCCACTTGTCACGTACACCGGCGACGGCACCCTCGACGATTGAGAACGCCGAGTCGATGCCGAGCGTGAGCAGCGTGATGAAGAAGAGGACGCCGATGAGCGGCGCCAGCGGCATGAGGCTGATCGCGGTCGGATAGACGACGAACGCGAGGCCCGGGCCGCCCCTGACGACGCTCTCGACGGGCACGCCCTGAACTTGCGCGAGGTAGCCCAGGACGCTGAACACGGCGAAGCCGGCGAAGTAGGCGTAGCCCGCGTCCGCGAGACCCGTCAGGAACGCGTTGTTGGTCACGTCGGAGCGCTTCGGCAGGTAGCTCGCGTACGCCGTGAGGATCCCGAACCCGAGGCTCAGGGAGAAGAAGACCTGCGCGTAGGCCGAGAGCCACGTCTTGGCGTTCAGCAGCGCGTTGAAGTCCGGCGTGAGGTAGTATCGCAGCCCCTCCATGGCGCCGGGCAGCGTGAACCCTCGTATCGCGATGATGACCGTCAGGAGCGCCGGCAGCGGCACGGTGATCATGACGACCTTGCCGACGCGAAGAACGCCCTTCCTGATGATCCAGTAGATCCACGCCCAGGTGATGGCGAGTCCCACGACGGCCGGCCACTGGATCGTACCAAGCGCTCCCGGGCCTTTCGTCAGGCCGAGGAACGAGTCGAAGAATGCCTGCGGGTTCTCCTTCCACGGCTGCGTGAACGCGAACGCCAGGTAGTTGAAGCACCACGCCATCACGACCGCGTAGTACGCGCAGATGGCCATCCCGATGCCGAGCGCCCACCAGCCGACCATCTCGAACCGGGGATCCACCTCGCGCAGTGACCCCGGCGCGGACTTCTGGAAGCGCTGGCCGAGCGCATACTCGAGCATCATGAGCGGGATGCCGGCCGTCAGCAGCGCGACGATGTAAGGAATGAGAAAGGCCCCGCCGCCGTTCGCGTACGCCTCCATGGGGAAGCGCCAGAGGTTGCCGAGCCCGATCGCGCTCCCCATCGCCGCCATGATGAACGCCGGCCTGCTCGCCCACCTGTCGCGGTGAGCCATGCTATCACCTCCGGATAGAGGCCCCGGTGCCGTGACCGATGTCGGCCAGTCTAGCGGAGGCGCAAAGCGGGGGCAATACGAGAGAGCCCCGCCGGCCGTGCCGGCGGGGCTCCGAACATGCATCACGCTGGGTGCGAACTAGCGATAGAGGGCCTTGATGCCGGTCCACGTGGATGCCGCGACGATGTGCCAGCAGCGTGCAAAGCTGGGGCCCGGGCGTCTCCGCCCGGGCCCCGCCGTCAACCGCATCGGATGCCCCACGAGCCTCGCGCCCGCGGGGACCCGCCTGCCCTACTTCAGCATCACGGCCTTCACCGAGCCCTGGTACCCCGGC
>Ga0194112_10003480_pt1 | contig 21883 bp, 25 predicted proteins | sample TA2MahC400mmetaG_FD_146191 | JGI IMG/M metagenome (GOLD analysis project Ga0194112, IMG submission 146191) | Freshwater microbial communities from Lake Tanganyika, Tanzania - TA2015016 Mahale Deep Cast 400m | ecosystem: Environmental > Aquatic > Freshwater > Lake | place: Tanzania: Lake... | reverse complement strand
AAATCGCCGGCTTCGACCTCGGCCGCGACCTTTTCCAAATCAAGAAGCGCATCGGCTACATGCCCCAACAGTTCAGCCTGTACGGGGACTTGACCGTGGCCGAGAACATGAAATTTTTCGCCGACCTTTACGGAGTCGCGGCCGAGCGATTCGCCGCCCGGAAGAAGGACCTCCTCCGGTTCAGCGCCCTGGGCTCGTTCGAGGGGCGCCTGGCCCGGCATCTCTCGGGCGGGATGCAGAAGAAACTCGCCCTGGCCTGCAATTTTTTCCACACGCCCGAGATTCTGCTCCTCGACGAACCCACGACCGGAGTCGATCCCGTCTCCCGGGTCGAACTGTGGCGCCTCCTGGCCGAGCTGAATGCCTCGGGGACGACCATCGTCGTGACGACGCCCTACATGGACGAAGCCGCGCGGTGCGGCCGGGTCGGGTTCATCCATCAAGGCCGGATCCTGGCCTACGACGCGCCGGAAGGGCTGGTCACCCGGATGAGCGACGAAATCGTCGAAGTCTCGGCCCCCCTTGCCCCCGCCCTAAAGGCGCTCCGGGGCGTCGCCGGGCTCAAGAGCGTCCGGCCTTTCGGAGAAAAAATCCATGTCACTCTCGGGGCGGGTCTTTCCGGAATGGAGAAAATCCGGGAGAGGCTCGAGGCCGAAGGCGTCGTCGCGGAGAGCCTGAAAGCCATCCCTCCGACGTTCGAGGACGTCTTCATCGCCCTGTCCGAGAGGGCCGGGAAAGAAGCCGGGCGATGAGCGAAGCCGGCGGCCTGAGCATCGACGTCCGCGGCCTGACCAAAGCCTTCGGGACGTTCACGGCCGTCGACAAGATATCGTTTTCGGTCCGGAAGGGCGAAATCTTCGGCTTCCTGGGCCCCAACGGCGCGGGAAAATCGACGACGATCCGGATGTTGTGCGGCATCCTCCGTCCGACCTCCGGAGAGGGATACGTCGGCGGCCGCAGCCTCGGCCGCGAGCCCGAGGCCGTCAAGCGAATGATCGGCTACATGTCCCAGCGCTTCACCCTCTACGGCGACCTGACCATCGGCGAGAACATCGATTTCCACGGCGGAATCCGGCGCCTGCCCGCCGCCCTGGCCAAGGAGCGGAAGGCCTGGGTCGTCGAGATGGCCGGACTCCGGGGGCGGGAAAACGTCCTGACTCGGGAGCTGGCGGGCGGCTGGAAGCAGCGCCTGGCCCTCGGCTGCGCGATCCTCCACCGGCCCGAGATCGTCTTTCTCGACGAACCCACGGCCAGCGTCGACCCCGCCTCTATTTCCTTTCGACGCTGCGGGGGATCTTTCTCAAGGGCTACGGCTTCGGCCTGCTCTGGCCGGAGATCCTCTCGCTCGCGGCCCTCGGCCTTCTCGTCTTCGCCCTCTGCGTCCGCCGCCTCAAGCTGAGGCTGGATTAGGGAGGAGGGAGTTGTTCAGCGTCGTCCGCCACATCGTCCGAAAGGAATTCCTCCAGCTCTTCCGAGACCGGAGGATGCTCATCCCCCTCTTCCTCGGGCCCGTCATCCAGCTCGTCCTCTTCGGCTTCGCGGCGACGATCGACGTCAAGAACATCTCCCTGGCCGTCGTCGACCAGGACCGGACGGAGGACAGCCGGGCCCTCGTCTCGGCCTTCACCCAGTCGGGCTATTTCACGGTCAGGGAAAATCCGGAGAGCCCGACGGCCCTCGACGTTCTCCTCCAGACCGGACGCGTCCGATCCGCCCTGGTCTTCCCGGCCGATTTTTCCCGACGGCTGGGTCGGATGGAAGCCGCCCCTCTCCAAGTCCTCATCGACGGGGCCGACGCGAACTCGGCGACGATCATCCAGAGTTACGTCCTCCTCATCGCGGCCAAATACAGCGCGGGCGTCGCCGGCCGTGCCCTGGGGGGGGCCTTCGAGCCGGTCTCGATGATCGAGCCCCGGGTCTGGTACAATCCCGAGCTCAAGAGCTCAGTCTGGATGGTCCCCGGGGTCATCAGCATGATCCTTCTCTTAACGACCCTGATCTTGACGGCCATGGCCGTCACCCGGGAGCGCGAGATCGGGACGTACGAACAGCTCATCGTCTCCCCTATCCGGCCGGTCGAGCTCATCCTCGGCAAGACCGTCCCCTTCGTCATCATCGGTTTCGCCGACGTCGTCCTCGTCCTCTTGGCGGGGCGGCTCGTCTTTCACGTTCCGATGCGGGGGAGCCTTCCCTTCCTTTTCGGGGCGGCCTTCATCTTCCTCCTGACGACCCTCGGGACGGGCCTCCTCATTTCGACGATCTCGCGGACCCAGAGCCAGGCCATGATGTCGGCCATGTTCTTCGTCATGCCGGCCATGCTTCTTTCGGGGGTTTTTTCGCCTATCAAGGGAATGCCTCGCCTCGTCCAATATCTGACCTATCTCAATCCCCTGGGCTATTTCGGAAAAATCGTCCGGGCGATTCTTCTTAAAGGGAGCGGGCCCGATGTCCTCTGGCCGGAGCTCGCGGCCCTCGCCGCGATCGGCCTGGCCGTCTTCACCCTGAGCGCCCTCCGCTTCCGCAAGCGGCTGGAGTGAGCGCGGCTCATCGTGTCGACGAAGGATTTGCGCCTTCGTCCCGAAAGCGATCCGACAAACGGAGTTTGATTCCCGCAATCCGTTTATTTTAAACTGAACTCGTGAAATCGACCCCAAAACCGGCTGATCTGTTCGAACGTTTTCTGGAGGTCCTTCGTGTCCTATCCGAGGAAAAGGTCGAATACGTCCTCATCGGCGGTTTTGCCGTCATTCTTCATGGCCTATCTCGTCTGACGGCCGATATCGACATTTTCGTCAAACCGGACGCCGAAAACATCATGAGGCTGAAAAAGGCCCTGAAGAAAGTCTTTCCCTCGGATGACGAGATCGATTCGATATCTCTCCAAGACTTGCGCAACTACGCCGTCGTCCGCTTTGGGACGGCGGACGATTTTTACATCGACCTCGTCGGCAGGATCGGAGAAATGTTCCGCTACGAGGATTTGGACTTCGAGACCCGGCGGATCGGCGGGGCGCTGGTCCGGATCGCGACTCCGGAGACTCTTCTCCGGATGAAAAAAGACACGGTCCGTCCCGAAGACAAGCGGGATGCCCGGTTCTTGGCCGAGCTCGTCTCGAAAAAACCCTTGAAGAGAAAATGATGGCCGTCCAGAAATTCCGCACATTCGAAGACGCCGAACGAGCCCTCTGGGAGTTCCGGCCGGACAAGGCCTATTATCGGCGCGTCGCGGCCCTTTGGTCCGCCGCCGGGCGCCTCTGCCCTCCGCCAAACGTGAAACGGGGAATCGTCCGCTTCAGGACGATTCAGGAGGCCCAGGACGGCGGATGATGAATCCAAAAAAGACGGCGGGGGGAACCCGGCCAGGCCAAGCGGAAATCGTGACCGTCACCGCCGACAACCTCGAGGAGCAGGGCTTCTTCTGTTACATGAGCAAGAGGAAAACGGAGGGTTACGCCAGAAAGCAGCGCTGGCTGAGGGACCGGCTCGCCGAGGACCTGGGCCTTAAGCTCCTCGTCCTTCCGGAACGCGGATTCATCGAGTATCTGCCCGGCGAGTTCTCATGGCGAGCCGTCCGGGCCGACGGATATATGATGATTCATTGCCTCTGGGTAGTCGGACGGAGCAAAGGCCGCGGATTCGGAGCGGCCCTTCTCGGGGAATGCGTCGGGGAGGCGAAACGGCTGGGGATGAAGGGCGTCGCCATGGTGACCAGCGAGAAAAACTGGCTGGCCGGCCGGAAGCTCTTGGCCGTCCAGGGTTTTGAATGCGCGGCCGAGGCGGCCCCGGCGTTCTCCCTCATGGTCAAAAAGTTCGGGAAAGGTCCGTCGCCGGAATTCGCCGGAGGCTGGGAGGACAAGGCCCGCGCTTTCGGCCGGGGATTGACCGTCGTCCGCTCGGACCAATGCCCCTACATCGTCGACGCGACGGCGATCGCGGTCGGCGCGGCCAAAAAGGCCGGGATACGCAGCCGTGTCGTCGAGCTCCGAAGCCGCGAGGACGTCCTCCGTTTGTCTCCGACCCCGTACGGCGTCTTCAGCCTGGTCCTCGACGGGAATCTCCTGAGCTATCATTACGAACTCGAAAAAGACCTTCTCCCGCTCCTGCGCGCGGCGAAGCGATAGTCAATCGCACTCGACATGCAACGATAAACGGCCTATCCGAGCCGAAAATTTCGGAGGCGATATGGAGGCGCCCATGAAAAGAAGGAATAAACTCGACCCTTTCGAGAAGGAAATTGAAGCCCGCGGTTCCGAGTATGTCCCGGTTCGAGGCGCTAAGCGGACGAAAATCGAAAACATTCTCGAAAAAGCGAGAAAAGCCCGCAACATCAACATCCGGATCAGCGAACATGATCTTGCCCGGTTGAAGAAAAGAGCCGAGGATGAAGGGATTCCGTACCAGACGATGATCTCGAGCATCCTGCATAAATATGTCTCGGACCGACTGGTCGACGAAAAGGACATTGTGAAGTCTCTTCAATTGTTGGAAACCGCCAGGTAGAAGCGCAAGATCCCCGCGTTGAAATCGGCCGTGGGGGGATGGTAGGATGGCCCCGAGAGGAGAAGCACGGTGCCGAAATTCCTTGGACTCGCCCTCGCCATTGTTTTCGGCGGACAGGCCCCCGCCCTTCCGGCCGCCGAAATCCAGTTCCGCGGGCTCGTCGTCCGCTATTTCTTCCGCGACCCGGCCTCCGCCGAGCGCTTCTACGGCCAGGTCCTGGGACTCATCCCGGCCGGGCCGAAGCTTTTCCGCGTCTCCGACACGACCTACCTCCGGATCTCCCCTTCATCCGAGGCCGGCGATGATGCCGGTTCTCCCAAAACAGCCACTCTGTCCTTCGTGACGGACGAGGTCGACGGCTGGTTCGCCTACCTTAAATCCAAAGGTTTGACTTTCCGGTCCGAGCTCAAGGACGCGACCCGCCACCCGACCCGCGGATTCGTGGCCGTCGACCCCGAAGGCCACCTCCTCGAATTCGAACGTTTCCTCGACAATCCCCAGAACACACGCCTCCACGACGCCCTCCGGTCGGTCAAGCCGCTTTTTCCTCCTCCCGGAGAGCCTGCAACCCGGCCACGCGAGCTCGGGATCAAGGCCAATATCCTTTGGCTCTACTACAAGGATATCCCCGCCGCCCAGGGATTCGCCGTCGACAAGATGAGCGCAGGGTTGCTCGTCGACCAGGGATTCGCCAAGGTCATGACCGCCTCTCCGACGGGATTCATCGGCCTCGTTGACGGGGCCCAGGGCCTTCATCCCTTCACCGAGAGAAAGGCTGTCCGGATCGACCTGGCCGTCGACGACCCGGCGGCCTGGACGGCGGTTCTGCGCCGAAGGAATGTGCCTCTCATCCTCGGCGAAATAGGCGACGTCGGGCCAATCTTCCGCGATGCCGGCGGATACGTCTTCCGTTTCGTCCCGGCCCGTGTCATCTTCGCCGAGGCCGTCCGGGCCGTCGAGAAGTCGATTTGAAGAGGCGAAGGCTTCTCCTCCGCGGAGGGACGCTCGTCTCGGCCCAAGCCGCCGTCCGGGGCGACCTCCTCGTCGAGGGCGAGACGATCGCCGCCGCCGGACGCCTCGCGGGGATACAGGCCGACGAAACGGTCGACGCCTCCGGCCTGCTCGTCCTTCCCGGGGCCGTGGACACCCACGTCCATTTCAGCGACGACTTCATGGGCACGGTCAGCGTCCATGATTACTTCCGCGGCACCCGGGCCGCCGTCTATGGCGGGGTGACCACGGTCATCGACTTTTCGAACCAGCAGGAGGGCGAGCCGCTCCTGCGGACGGTCGAGCGGAAGTGGGACGAAGCCGCCGGCCGGGCGTTAGTCGACTGGGGCGTCCATCCCGTCATCACCCGGCCGTCGCTCGAGACGCTGGCCGGGATTCCGGACATCGTCGCCGCCGGCGCTCCGACCGTCAAATGCTACCTGACCTATCGAAAAGAAGGCCTGATGGTCGGATACGACGACCTCAGGGCCGCCCTGACGACGCTCAGCCGGGCGGGCGGCATGCTCCTCGTCCACGCCGAGGACAACGATGCCCTCGAGGAGAACATCCCCCGCCTCATCTCGGGCGGTTTCGTCCAGCCGATCTATCACGCCCGAAGCCGGCCGCCCGACGTCGAGACGGCGGCCGTCCGAAAGGCGGTCGAAGCGGCCCGCGAAACGGGCGGGCGGCTGTTCATCGTCCACCTAGCTTCGGCCGACGGCCTCGACCTCGTCGCCGCGGCCCGGAGCGAAGGCGTTGACGTCCTGGCCGAAACCTGCACCCATTACCTTATATTCACGGATGAAATGCTTGAGCGCGAAGACGGCATCAAATGGATCTGCTCCCCTCCGCTCCGGTCCGCCGAAACTCGAGATCGGCTTTGGGAAGGAGTCCGCGACGGGGGGATCTCGCAGGTCAGCTCGGACGACGCAGCCTATTCCTGGAAGGCGAAGCTCATGGGCGCCGGCCGGTTCGACCTCTGCCCGAACGGAATCCCCGGAGTCGAGGTCCGGCTCCCTCTTCTTTATTCGGAGGGCGTCGTCGAGGGGCGGATGTCGCTGCCGCGGATGGTCGAAGTCGCTTCGACGGCCCCGGCCCGCCTCTTCGGCCTCGCGCCCCGCAAAGGGAGCCTCGAGCCGGGTGCGGACGCCGATATCGTCCTTCTCGATCCCAAGGCGGAATGGATCATGGGCCGGGAGACGCTCCATATGGGGGCGGACTGGTCGGCCTACGAAGGCATCCCGGTGACAGGAAAAATCCTCAAGGTCTGGTCCCGGGGAGAGCTCATCGTCGACGGCGAAAATCTCGTCGGCCAGAAAGGCCGCGGCCGCTACCTCCGCCGCATCCTCCCGCCTCGGGGGCCTTCATCCGCCTTGCGTTGACGACCGACGTCCCCGCGGACCGGGACAAGGCCTTCGATATCGCCTTCGAGAAGGCCAAAGCCGCTGCCGATGCCCGCCGACGTCAGGCCAAGTCCTCCTTGACAAGGGGTTTTTCCACCCATTAAGCTGGCGTCGAAGACCGAAGTCGAGCTTTCCCGATGATCGAACGATTGCTGGCTCTCGCCGCCAAGGTCGACGCCCTTCTCTGGGGTCCCTGGACGATGGCCTTCATCGCCGCGACGGCGGTCTATTTCACCCTCCGCTCGCGGTTCTTTCAATTTCGTAAATTCGGCCTCATCCTCTCGCGGACGGCCGGGTCGGCTCTCAAGAAGAGGAGCGACTCCCGCCGGGAGCGGCTGACCCCTTTCCAGGCCGCCTCGACGGCCCTGGCCAGCACGGTCGGCATGGGCAACATGGCCGGGGTGGCCACGGCGCTCTCCCTCGGGGGACCGGGAGCGGTTTTCTGGATGTGGATCCTGGCGCTTTTTGGGATGATGACCAAGACGGCCGAGATCACCCTGGCCGTCCACTACCGCGACGCCGACGGCGAGGGGCGGGTTCGCGGCGGGCCGATGCATTACATCCGGAAAGGCCTCGGCTGGACGGCCCTGGCCAAGGCGTTCAGCGTCGGGATCGTCGTCAACGCCCTCTTCACGGCCACGCTCCTCCAGTCCCACACCGTCGGCCGGGCGTTCCTCGGCAGCTACGGCCTGAATCCCTACATCACCACAGGGCTCATGGCCGCCGTCACGGGAATCGTCATCCTCGGCGGCCTCAAGAGGATCGGGCGTTTCTGCGAACGGCTGGTACCGCTCATGTCCCTCGTCTATATCCTCGCGGGCCTCGTCGTCGTCGTCCTGAACCTCGGCAAAATCCCGGCCGTCTTCGCGATGATTTTCGAGAACGCCTTCGCCCCGGTTCCGGCGGCGGCCGGCGCGGCGGGCACCGGCGTCGCCGCGGCCCTCAAATACGGCATGGCCCGGGGGATGCTCTCCAACGAGGCCGGGCTGGGAACCGCTCCGATGGCCCACGCGACAGCCGACGCGCCGCATCCCTTCGCCCAGGGATTGTGGGGGGCCTTCGAGGTCTTCGCCGACACGATCGTCATCTGCACCATCACGGCCCTGGCCGTCCTCTCGACCGGGGCGCTCGGCGGCGGAAAGACGGGAATCGAGCTCCTCATCGACGCTTTCGGCGCGGCCCTATCCCCGGCTTTGGCTTCGGCCCTCATCTCCTTCGCGATTCTGACCTTCTGCCTAACGACCCAGATCGGGTTCTTCATCTATTTCGAAACGGCGGCGTCCTACGCTTTCGGCCGCCGCTCTTTGCTCTGGTTAAGATGGATCTATCTTGTCCCCGGGATCGCCTTCGCCGGCTTCGCCGACGTCGACCGGCTCTGGGTCTTCGCCAACATCGCCGTGGGCGCCTGTGCCCTGCCGAACCTGATCGCCTTGTTCGTCCTGAGCGGCGTCTTCTTCGCTTTGATGAAGGATCACCTGGAAGGCCGGAACGCGTTCGCCACGGACATCACCGACGCAACCCGCCGCTATGTGCGAACCGCGGAAAGGAAGACATCATGAGGATCCTCATCATCAACCCCAACAGCGACCTCGACATGACGCGGACCATCGAAGCGGCCGGGCGGGCGTTCGCCGCCGGCCGATTCGAGGTCGACTGCCTGGCGACGCCCGGCGCGCCGCGGTTCATCGAGACTTACGAAGATCAAGCCTTGACCGCTCCGGGAATGATCGGGCTTATCCGGGAAAATCACGGGGCCTTCGACGCCTTCGTCATCGCCTGCCACTGCGACCCGAACCTCGACCTGATGAAGGAAATCAGCCGGAAGCCGGTCGTCGGCATCGGCGAAGCCTCGATGAAGCTGGCGACGATGCTCGGCCATCGGTTTTCGGTCATCTCGACCGCCGCCCATTCCGTCCCGAACAAGGAGGCCTTGATCGAGAAATACCATCTCCGGGACGACCTGGCCTCGGTCCGCTCGCCGGGCGAGGCGGAGGCGGACGCGGAGCTCGAAGACAAATTCTATCGGATGGCCAAGGCCGCCGTCGACGAGGACGGCGCCGAAGTCATCGTCCTCGGCTGCGCCGGCCTGGCCGGCCTCGACAAGCGCCTTCAGGCGAAGCTCGGCGTCCCTGTCCTCGACGGCGTCGTCTGCGCCTTGATCATCGCCGCCGGACTTGCGCAATACGGCGTTTCGACGAGCAAGGCCCGGCGCTATAAACCCGATTAGACGGGAGAGCATGAAATGAAGCCGCGGATCTATTCAGGAGCGAAGCCGGACGCCATCGCCGAGGACCTGAGGCCTCTCTGCGATTTTGGGGAAGACGGGATGTCGCTCGAGGAACTCAAGGGCCTCATCGAAGAGCGCCTCGTTCCTCATCTTTCGAATTACGGCCTGCCCTCTTTTCATTCTTTTTTCAATTCGCCGCCGGAGGCCGGAGCCGAATTGGGGGGGGTTGTCGCTCTCCGGCACAATCAGGGCGTCACCAACTGGCAGGTTTCGCCCGGCGGCGCCGTCCTCGAGGAACTTTGCGGACGGGCCCTCGGCCGCCTCTTCGGCTTCCCGGAAACGGCCGACGCGACGTTCCTCTATTCCGGAACGTACGCCAATCAACAGACCCTCTACATGGCCCTTCACCGCCGGGCCGAGGAGGAGGGATTCGACTTCGCGGCGAAAGGGCTCAGCGGATTCCGCGAGCCGGAGCGCCTGGTCGTGGCGGTTTCCGAGCAGGCCCATTTCTCCGTCCGCCACGCCGTCCGGATGCTGGGCCTCGGCGAGAAGAGCCTTCTCCGAGTTCCGGTCGACGGCCGGCAGCGGATGGACGTCGCCGCCCTGCAGGATGTTTTATCGAATCGGGCGACGCGCGATCACGTCTGCGCCGTCGTGGCCACGACGGGAACGACTTCGACGGGAGCGGTGGACCAAGCGGGCGCGGTCATCGACGCCTGCGCTGGAACTCGGGCTTGGGTGCACGTCGACGGGGCCTACGGGCTGGCCTACACTCTCGTGCCCGAATGGGCTCCCCTCTTCGCCGGATTCGAACGGGCGGACTCCGTCTCCTGGGATCCGCACAAACAGCTCGGCGTCCCCATTCCCAACTCCGTCCTCTTCGCGAAGCGCGGGGCCGATTTCAAGAGGATGGCCATTTACGGGGAGTACTTCAACCGGGAAGACGATCCCTATCCGAATCCAGGCCTGAAATCGGCCCCTTCGACCCGGCCGATGTCGGCCCTGGCCCTGGCCGCATCCCTCCGCCACCAGGGAATGGCCAAGGTTCGCGAGCGGCTGAGGGCGCCTCTTGAGGCCGTCAAGGCATTCGCCGAAAAGCTCGCCGGCGCTCCGGACGTCGAACTCTGCCACGCGCCGGACACGGGCATCCTCTGCCTCCGGCTCGTGCCGAAAGGGACCCCAACCGAACGGCTGGACGCCCTCCAGCTCCACATCTTCCGCCGGTTCCAGGAGAGCGGCGAACGCTCGGTCGCCATCACCCGAGTCGGAGGCCGGGCCGCCCTCCGCTTCGTCGCCGTCTCCCCGGCCGTCACGACCGACGCGCTCCTCGAATCGCTCGAAGCCGCCCGGGCCGCGGCGAAAGACCTATAGACCGGTTCCCTTCTCAAGCCGGCCGACGCGATTCCCTGCCTCCGGCACCCGATCGGTCGGAAATCACCCCGGCCGCGGCCACGGATATCGTTTGCCTTCCTCCGCCAGCCTCTTTACATTCGCCCGAAAATAGAGTCCCAATTATAATGCGCCTTGCGCCCTCTAGTGGTGAGAAAATCCGCAGCCGCCCGCGTCTTTCAAGTGATCGCTCAATTTGTCCCATTGACAAATTAGTATCATATTAGTACTATTACTATGCCCAGAAAAATTCGAGAACTCATCAAGGACCTCGAAGTGGCCGGATTTATTAATCGTGGCGGCAAAGGCAATCATCGCAATTTCGTTCACGGAGGGGGAGTGATCATAACCCTTTCAGGAAATCCCGGTGACGACGCCAAGCCATATCAGGAAAAGGCCGTGCGCTTGAAAATCGAGGAAGCGAGACAATGAAGGAAAGCGACCGGTACCTCAAGATCGTCTCCTGGTCGGAGGAGGACGGGTGCTACGTCGGTTCCGTGCCCGGCTGGATCGGCCCCTGCTGCCACGGCGACGACGAAGCGCAGGTCTACGAAGAGCTCTGCGGCGTGGTCGAAGAGTGGATCGAGCTCTACAAGAAGGACGGCCGCCCCCTTCCCCCGCCTACCGCGAAGGCCTATTCGGGAAAGTTCGTTCTCCGCACCGGCCCGGATCTGCACCAGGCCCTCACTGTCCGGGCGATGATGGAGGGCGAGAGCCTGAACACCTTCGTCGTGCGAGCCCTCAAGAAGAGCATCAGCGGCTGAGGCCCTTAGCTGAATTTGGCCCTAAAGCCGCCGAGGAAGACGTCAGCCTCAACCGCCTTGCCGAATTCGGAGAGCTTCTACCCGTTCTACCCTTATTATAAAAAATGTCCTGTTAGATATGCAGGACAACGGCCAGGCCGCTGCCCTCGGCGGATTGGCCGGCGGGTTCTTTTGAGGAGTCTTGTTTTCAGTTCTATTTTATAGTACTATCTTATTATGCGAATCGACCTCACTAGGTTCCGGGCGCTGGCCAGGAAGCGCGGCCTGAGCTTGAATGCCCTACTCGCCGAGGCCGGGGTCAGCAAGACCGCTTTCTACCATCTCGTCCACAAAAGCTCCGTGCTGCCTCGCTCGCTCGACTCTCTTGCGGAAAGGCTTGCCGTACGCCCAAGCGCTTTCCTCACCGAAAAGAGGCCTGACGTCACGAAGGTCCGCCGCGTTTTGCGCCTGACGGACCGCATCGTCGCCGGCAATCCGGATCTCGATCGTGATAACGTCCGGTTGACCCTCCTCCTGCTGGAGGAGGAGCCGATCCGGAGGCTGCGAAGGAGTTTGATCCGTGGCAGAAAGATCGTTCTTCACCGGTAGGGAGATCTCCTTTTTAAGGGAACTGCAAAAACGGGGCGTCGAGTTCATGATCGTCGGGGCCGCGGCGGCCGGGCTGCAGGGCGCTCCCATCGTGACCCAGGACATCGACCTCTGGTTTAAAGATCTCAAGGATCCCGGCATCAAGGCCGCCCTGGCGAAGGTCGGAGGCACGTTCGTCCCGACGATCGGATTGCGTCCGCCGACGTTCGCCGGGGAGGCCGTTGAGCTTTTTGATGTCGTATTGACCATGCACGGCCTGGGGACGTTCGACGAGGAACAGACGCATTCGATCCTTGTCGACCTGGGGCGCCTATCGGTCAGGATCCTGGCGTTGGACCGGATCATCAAGAGCAAGGAAGCGGTCGGCCGGCCCAAGGACACCCTCATTCTCCCCGTCCTTAAGGATGCCTTGGCCACCATCAGGAAAAAGAAAGGCCTGGAATCCCGGCGTCCTCAGAAGCCGGGGGACCGCCCGCGTCGGCGTTAATTATCCGACGGTACCTTGGACGGATTCCGCGGCAGACGCCCGGCGGATCGATAAGCGCGCCTGGAGGGACTCGAACCCCCGACCCGCTGCTTGGAAGGCAGCTGGGCTGGCTTCCTCATGGATTGAGGCTGAGCGGATTACGAGCCTAGCTTAAGCCTGGAAGATGTGCTCACAATCGCGCATGACGGTCACTCCCATTTCAGCCCTCGTCCAAATCCTATTCAGCACGCCGGCATGGATCGGTACGGCCAGGCCGCCCGAGTGACAGAGACGATGGACTACCTGGAGTTCATCGCCCGGGTGACCTCCCACATCCCCGACAAGGGCCAGGTCACGGTGCGATATTACGGCCTCTACGCCAACGCCCATCGGGGGAAGGTCAAGAAGGCGAGCCTTCAGGCGGCTCCTCTGCGCATTGTCGAGGAGGAGCTGCGGCGCGTCCCCTCCAAGGGCTGGGCAGCGATGATCCGGAAGGTCTATGAGGTGGACCCGATGGTCTGCCCCAAGTCCGGCAGCCGGATGAAGGTCGTCGCCTTCCTCACGGAGCACGTCGTCGTCGACAGGATCATCGAGCACCTGAAGCTGACTTTTATGGCCGAGCGCCCTCCTCCGGCTCAGGTCTCCCTCCAGGAGCTCCTTTGGGAGGCCGACCCTCCGGCCGGGTTCTTTCCCGATCCCCCGGCCGAATATGTATCGTGATCGTTGACCCGGTCGGCGAAGTGTGTCCGGATAATCGCCCCGCGGCGGCCGGAGCCGGCCGCTTTCGCCGGTCCGGACCGCTTTCCGGCGCACCGGGCCGCGCTTGACTTCGCCCGCGGGCCGGAATACACTCGTTGACGAAGTCAAGATGGGTATTCAAGCCGATTCCGGACGCGTCCCAAGCTCCGGGCGGAAAAGGAATTTCCCTAAAAAGTATTACCTTTTGGAAGTCTACCAGACTCCAGGGGGAGGCGCGTCACATCATCATGTTCCCCATTCCTGATCCTGGAACTAGAGGAAAACGTCGCCTAAAGCCCGGCGTTCTGACCATAAGCCTGGTCATCAGCCTTCTCATCGGATTGAGCTACACGAATTCCCGGTCCGCCCCAACGCGCTGGTTCCGCACCGGCCAGGATGCAGACCTCATGCTCTCGGGTATGGATTTTGACACGACGGGCGGCGGGCTTCTGTTTAACCATCCCAGCGGCTTGGCTTCCGACGGCCTCCGCTTCCTGCTGTGCGATCGATTCAACAACCGTGTCCTCGTTTGGCTCACTCCGCCTTCGTCGTGGGACGACTATCCCGATCTCGTCCTTGGACAGGACAGCTTCTTCACCAACAATCCTGGGACATCAAAAAAGGGGCTGAATTTCCCCGGAAATGTCGCCGCCGCCAACGGCATGGTGGCGGTCGCAGACACGGAGAATGACCGCGTCTTGATCTGGAAGCGTTTTCCGCAACAGAACGGACAGGCGGCCGATGTCGAGCTTCTTCTCCCCGGCTTTTCTCCCGCTTCCGCCGACCGATATGAGTGGCCGTGGGGCGTTTGGACAGACGGAATCAAGCTGGCAGTGGCTGCGACTCACGGCGGTGCCCTCCTGTTCTGGAATTCCCTTCCAAGCTTCGATAATCAGCCGCCGGATTACGCCATCCGCCTGCCTCAATTCGGAACGCTGCGGAATATCTCTTCGGATGGATTTTCATATTTTTTCGTTTCCGACCACAACGCGAAAATCGACGGCAATCGCTCCGGCACGTTTTTCTGGAACTCCTTTCCCTCACGCCCTGACCAAACCTACGATTATTTCCGCGAGGGATGGATCAAAGGCGTCCAGCTACCCGACGGCCGCCTCATCGCCGCCGGCGCGTCCTTTCTCGAAATATGGAACTCGCTCCCTCGGACCGCGAGCCGGCCTCCCGATCTCATCATCCGCAATCCTTATTATTCAAACGGCGACGGGCCTGACGTGGTCGTTGCAGGGGGGAGGCTCTATGCGAACAATTACAACGGCAACAACGTGCAGGTCTATCAGACCGTTCCGGCTCGATCTGACGAGTGGCCCGATTTCGCCTTGGGCAGCCCCTCTGTCAGCGCTAACACACTTGAACAATTGAACTATATCCAGAATCCAGTCTTGGCCACAAACGGCAGGAGCCTCATCGCGACCTCGGATTTCGACCGGAAGGTTTGGATGTGGAGGTCCCTGCCGTCGTCCAGCGGACAAGCGCCGGACGTAAAGATCTCCTTGAAGCAACTCGACCTGGCTCCCTGGGACAATGCCCTCTGGAAAGATCATCTTGTCATCGCGGGCAAGAAGAAAATCGCGATCTGGAACGCCCTCCCCTGGGATGGCGAGGCTCCCGCCAGGGTCATTTCCGATCGCATCGGACGGGTATCTTTTCAAGAGTTGCGGGGGGTGGCTTTGGACGATGATCGATTTTATCTGGCTGATGTCGATGGCACGATCTCGGTCTGGTCCAGCCTGCCGGAGACAGGGTACGAAGAGCCGATTTTGACGTTCAAGGCGCCAGGCCATCCTCTCAATCATCTCCACAGCGACGGGACGTATTTATGCGCTGCCGTGCAGTCCGGCTCCGAAAACATTCTGGTTTACCGGGTTGCCGACATGAAGAGCGGGGTCGATATCAAGCCTTACCGGACCGTCGGCAGGAGCCAGAACTTGCCGCTCAATCTGCCGGCAGAAGCCATCACGTTCGGCGGCAGCCTGGCTATTGCCAACACCAACGGAAGCGCGGTCTATCTCTGGCAGGATATCGCGACGGCCGGCGATCCCGCCAAGGCAGTTGTCCTTGGCCAGCCTTCCTTGGCCGACACTGAGCCTGGTATCGGAAGGAACCGCCTCTTCTGGCCGGGATCTCTGGCCGTCTCCGGACATCTTTTGTGGGTGGGCGAGTTCAAGTTCTCCTCCCGCATCCTGCAGTTCAGCCACGAACAAACGAAAAAATCCGTCATTCGTCGCTAAGACTGATGACTTTACGGGCCAGGAGGAATCGGCTTGGGGATGAGACAGATCAGAACCGGACGAGCATCCCTGTCGTGGTCTGAGGTGCCTTCCTCCGATCGGGATCGGCGAAGATGAGAGGATAGCGAAAATCCATGGCCAGTCCGAGCGCCGAGCGGATGTCATCATCGGCGCTGATCCCGGCGCTGACGAACGGATCGACGCTTCGGGAAGGAGTCCCTAGTTCGACTTCGTAGCCGCCGGCCGGAGTGTTATCCCGAGCCTTGTCGAATATATTTTCGAAATCCCCTCCCGCGGCAAAATACACCCGGAGCTTCTCCCTGCCGGGGAATAGGTTCTGACATTCGCCCCGCTAAAAAGTGCTCGGCTGTTTGGATGTTGACAGAATTCTGATCCGATGGATCGACAAGCATCACGGAGGCGGCGAAAAAATACGCGCCCTCGAGCTCGACGGCCAAGCGGCCGGCGCAAGCATATCGAATAGCCAAGCTGAGCCAGGGAGAGGAATGAGCGGGCGCGACCAGAAAATCGTTGCTCCCCATCACATATTCATATTGATCGACCGTTCCGGATTCGAAGGCATGGCTCAATCCGACCTTGAATGCCCCCAGGAATCTCCTCTCCTCCGTGGAGAACGACGCGACCGCTAAGACCGAAATCAATATCACGATCTGGATTTGTTTTCATGGTTTCCACAGGATTCCGACCTACCGCTCTCCCGGAATCATCTTTTGACGATCGTTTTTTTGCTGAAGACGGGCGGTCCCGGCTTGGCATCCGGCCGGAGCGGGCCCGTATTGACGGCCAGATATCGATTCTCTCCGGCCATCACGATCGCGGGGTCGCCGCCCAGGCCGGTGCGGTCCGCGAGCAAAGTCCAAGCGAAGCCGTCCGAGGAAAACGCCGCCCAGCCCCCCGTTCGCCCGGACCCGTAGAAGAACAGTCCGTTTGCCCCAGCAAGCACGTTCCCGAGCCAATCCAACCGCGAGTCGATAAACACATCCGGCTGCCGGACGAAATTCAAACCGTCCGCCGAGGTCGCATGGTAGCCCCAGCCCTCAGAAAATGGCCTGGGACAATAGAGATGCCAAAGGCCGCCCCAAACACCGACGGCGCAATCGTAGGTTTCGCTGTCATCGAAGCCGAAGCGTTGCCCGGGTTCGAACAGGAAATGGATCCCGTCGCCCGAAACGGCCGAGAAAATCGCCCTGTTCCCGCGGCTGTTCAGCGGACCGATGCGTTCCGAGCTGAAATACAACCGGAATCCACCGCCGGGGAGGCCGACGAGAGTCGGATCGAATACCCTGAAAAGCTGAGGCGGCAAGCCCGACACTTGGATGAGTTCGGGGGAGGTCCAGCTCTCTCCCAGGTCAGAGCTGATCTTAAAGGCAACCTGGTCAAACGCTTCCTTCTTGGACAAAGGAAACCATTGGAAGACGGCCTGCAGCCGGCCATCTATCGCCTTGGCCAGAGAGGGAACTCCGCCGCGTTCGACAAAAGTTCCTTTCTTGGAAAACATGAGCCCGTCCGAGGAAGCGTACCATTCCAGGTCGCGATTCCATGGGCCGTAGTCTTGGGGCCTGTTTTGCGGGGAAAAATCCGGGCTGACCGGATTGGCGAGACGCGTGAAAACGGATGCTCCGGGAAACTGGACGTTCGGGTCCCAGCCCACGCCGAGTGAAGGCCCGGGCGCCGATCCCAGGACGGCAACGGCTGCGCAGAGAATGAAGATCGGTCCGACACGTTTCATGATTGCCCCTTTTCTCGGGATCGAAGCGCTGTGGGCGGATTGTAAATGTGCGGCACCGAACCGTAGATTGTTTCCCAATCACAAATGAGTTGTCCGAAGGTGACGATCTTGATCTCTCCCTTGGCTCGCAGGTCCAGGAGAGGCTTCAGGATGGTTTTTTCAAAGTCAGCTGTGAAGGCGGAGTTCAACGCGAATTGGCCGACGCCAATCGAAGACGTCAGGATCTTGCCCGCGGGGATGGCTCCATCTCGATACAAATTCATGAGATCGATCACTCCCTGAACGCCCCACCGATATTGTCCGACGGCGAGAACCGTTCCCGAGGGATCATGGATCCAGTACTCATACTTGCCTTTCGGCTTCCAGACTCCGGACGGAGATGGATCATTCACATGAAGCGACGTTCCCTGTCCCATCAGAATGTCGCCCTTCCAAAGCGCCAGGGGAAACCTGAGGCCCCTCAAAGGCGATTTGAACCGCTCCCAATTTTGATAGCCCGGATCCGCCGGATCCCAGATATGTCCGCCGACGACGTTGGTCGGCCCGACGCCGGCCAATTCAATCAGGAACGCCACGTCGCTGTAGTTATGACCGTATTTTTCGTGAGAGTGCGGATCGACCGAGACGCCGAGGTTCTCGTGGATATACCTCACGACATTCTTGCCGGCCGTGTTCGCGGCGACCGCGCCTCTGTCCCAGCGCAGGACACCGTAGAGAAAATTCCAGTCGGTCTCCCAATTGAACGGGACTTTGTTTCGGCTGAGCATTTTGCAGAATTCGATCAGGTTGTTGCGGCTTTCGATGAAGGCGAGCTTGTTCATCATCTGGGTGAAATTGGGATATCTGGGGTGGTCATAGTCTTCATTATGCATGAAGAGGCAGACATAGACCACGCCGCGATCCAGCAATTGTCCGGGGATCACTCGCATGGAGGCTGTGCAGAAATCATGGCCGCTCTTGCCGACCAAGGCCTCGATGGCGGAGGAGAAGTCGAAGATCCAGGGATTCTGCCACTGGTCGTCGCAAGAAACATAAAGCAAGCGGGAGAACGAAAGCACATTGTCCGCGGAGGATCCCTGAGCGCTCAACAGCAGCGATCGGTCGTCCCGGCCCCGGGCGGCGTACGACCAGTGCGCCTTGGCGACTGAATGGAATCGGCTGTCATAGGAGGCGAGATCGGCTCCAGCCACGGGAAGCGGAATTATAACCGGGGCTTGCGGAGGATCGTCGACGCCGAAGACCTGAGTCATCCCGAGCCGAGACGATCCACAAACGATAAACTTTCCGGTCGAATCGACGATGCCGTGGCCGGAACCGTCCCAGTCGCTGATCCGGCGGTATCCAGTTCCATCCACATTCATGATGGCCATGGCCGCCCCGGGTGTGTTCCCTTCACGAAGGACATGAAAGGCGATTCGCCTGCCGTCGCTAAACGGGTATGCATCGGAAGCATATTCCGTGCCAGGACAGACAACCCTGTCCGTGAGGCGCCGGCTGGCGACGACGACCGGGAGGGGTCCTTTGAGGTCCAAAGTCACCCTAAAGATGTCTCGAGCGGATCCGCCTGTGTTGGAGACGAGGAGCTCCGAATTCCCAAGCCATTCGGGGAAGCGCCCGCCCTGAAAAACCGCGGCCTCGGCGCCGGTCAAGCGATTCAGCACCCGAACTTCGTTAGAGGAGCCCTGTCCGAAGTTGTAGGCGACCCATTTCGTATCCGGAGACAGCGAGGGGAACCATTCGGCGGCATCCGGGTAAGAAGTCAGGCGGGTCAATTCCGAAACAGTCCTTGTCTTCGGATTGAAGCGGACGCAGTACAGGTCGGCGCCGTTCGAAAATTCGCGATGCGCTCCTTCGCGACTCTCCAAGTTCGAGGCGAACACGACTAGGCAATCTTGAGCGGCGGCCGCGCGGACGACCGAGACAAAGGCAGCGACAAGAACCGTCCCAAAAAATCGAATTTTTCCGCTGGGTGAAATTAAACTTCTCATGAATGGAAAACTTCGTTTCGCTTCAAAAATCCCGTCTTTTCACATGGGGGAGAATAAAGCGCGCTCCGCCGCATGTCAAGAGCGGCCAACTACCACGTACTCCCTCTAGGCATGGGAATTTGCTTTTCCGTGTTGCGTGAGCTTCCCCATGCTCGGTTCGGCATCGCTGCAGCTCTTCAAGGAAGAATGATACTCCCGACCTCGGGCCGAGGTCAAAAAAAAGAAAATGGTCGCGAGACGTACCCGCCAGAGACATCATCGTTGCGGACGAGCGGAAAACCTGCCCAAAAACGATAAGCCTGCCTTGCTCCTGGAAACCATGCGTTCCTAAAAATATTCCTTCCTCTCCTCGGCCGCCTTCAAGAAGACATGCCCTATGACATGGGAGGGCGGCGACTTCCTGGCCACGAAAATCAACTTCAGGTGATCGGTGATCTGGTTTACGGCGAGATAATCGGTGATGAAGGCGGCGACCTTCATCTTCCCTCCACACTTGGGACAGACCATCGGATCGATTTTATAACCCTTCCGGCTCATCTCTGTCCAACTTTTCGACGGGAGGTGCGGCACTTGCTCCTCGGCCATCCGCAGAATGAAAGGAAAATTTGTTCACATTGCGACCTCTCTTATAGATCACACTACCAAATGGGACATGTTTGCACTTTTTAGGCAAACAAAGAGTTATTGCCGAATGGTTATTGTAATGGAGGAACAAAAAAACGAAATCACAATCGTGAGAGGAGGCCAGAAATGAGAAAAACACTATTCATTCTCTCGGTCCTGTCGACCTTTATCTTGATGGCAAGCTTTGTTGAAGCCATGGACAAGAGCGAGGTTGACTCGAAAATCAAGAAGATTGAGTCTTATCTGGAGAAGCCCGGAGGACCCGGCTCAAACGGGAAAATTATGTTCAGCCTGCTTCTCGAGTCAATACTTCAAGCAGCTCCGGAAACAGGATGCCGTCAATTATTCCAAAATGGTCCTGGCTACAGCAAGGAAGAACCTAAAGTTGACAAAATTGACGCGTGTGTCAAGAACCTTCTCGATCTCGCTGTGATGATCGTCACTCCCATGCGCCGATAGTTTTATGGGGGGCTTTTGAAATAGCGATGGGCCGAGCTGTGGAGCTGATTATACAAAAGAAACAACTCATCGATATCTGATCTGGCCGAATCCGCCGGACCAGATCAATGGGGGCCTACCTGTACGCCGATCCGATCGCTATGCCCGACATTCCCAATACCGACTTTTTATTTGGGAAGGGGGACAAAGACGGAAGCAGCCGGAGATGAGAATGAAAATGCCCTCCTTGGCCGACATCCGGATCAAGACATACGACCTGATCAGGCCGGGAGATGCGATCCGAATTTGCAGCTACGTCCGCCTAGTCCGCGGGAATTCCCCGGCCTATGTTCCCGATTTGAAAAAAGGAACTTTCCGCCGTTGAGATCCCCACCGGGAAGAAAGGATATAATTGTCCAATGAAGAGGAGCAATGCCATGAAAAAAGTCCGATGGTTCGTCATTCTGATGACCCTGGCCGCCAGCCTGGCGTTTGGGCAGATGAAGCGGTTCCAGATCTCCCTCTTCGGCGGGGTAAACCATGTCTTTGCTTACGGCTCCGCCGATGATTATGTCATGGGCAGCAACGACTTTCCGGTCACCCCCGCCCACACGCCGATGAACTTCGGCGCCGCCTTCACGTTTTATTTGAACAACCGCCTGGGGATCGAGCTTTGCGGAGAGTATGCCCTGGCCTCCACGTTATCCCTGTCCGATCCTTCGGACCAGGACACGGTCTCGATCAAATCGGCGAAGCACCTCGCGGCTTCCCTGAACGTTGTTTGGGAGCTGTCCGCCAGCCGGATTCGGCCCTACCTTGTCCTGGGCGGAGGAGCGGATAAAATTTCGAGCGATATCGTGACGGCTTTCTCCCAATTCGGGTATGAAGTGACGTTCGCTCCCCCGAGCAGGACCGTAAGCTTTTTCGCCGACGCCGGGGGAGGGGTTTGCTTCATGATTTCGTCCTCATTGGGCTTTAATATCGATCTTCGCTATCGGCTTCTCTTCGCCGACCCTGATAAAATCCATAACCTGATCGCGGCAGCGGGAGTTTTCTGGAAGTTTTGACCGGCATCTGAACGCCCGGCGATCCGAGGATTGGAAAACGAATGAAAGTTCGAGTCAAACATGTCGTCTGAGGTCCTGAGACGAATAGGCGCATCCGTAGCCGGGATGGGACTTTTGACGCTGCTTATTTCAGCCTGCCTGGGAGAGCTAACGCCATGGGGCCCGGTTCCTTCACGAACGCCGCGGGCAAGCTCAGTGCGGGCTTTGGATTCCGTCAATTTTACGAACGGCGAGCTCCTCGGCCGGCCCACCGATACCTCGGTGACCGTGAAGATGATGGCCGACGAAGACCTTGACATATATTTCGAGTTCGGCGTCCAGACCGGCGTCTATTCGGACCGGACGACGACGGCTCGCAGGGGGTGAGGAAATCCCATCGAAGCAGTCCTCTCGCCCCTGCAGCCGAACACCCGATTTTATTACCGGACGCGGTACAGGCGTCCAGGTGACGACGATTTCCTGGCCCGGAGCGAATGCTCCTTTCGGACGAAACGGGCGGCGGGCGACGCGTTTCAATTTGACGTCGAAGCCGACCCCCACCTTGACCAGAACACCAGCCCCGACCTTTACCGGCGGACGCTCTGGAACATCCTCGCCGCTCTAGAGAGAGAACGGGACGGATCATATACTTGCCCACCCGTTCGGCTTCCGGCTTCGTCTTGGCCCGCACGCGGCTGTGGACGTTGAAGCCCGTATGCCGCCAGG
>Ga0194112_10003478_pt1 | contig 21887 bp, 20 predicted proteins | sample TA2MahC400mmetaG_FD_146191 | JGI IMG/M metagenome (GOLD analysis project Ga0194112, IMG submission 146191) | Freshwater microbial communities from Lake Tanganyika, Tanzania - TA2015016 Mahale Deep Cast 400m | ecosystem: Environmental > Aquatic > Freshwater > Lake | place: Tanzania: Lake... | reverse complement strand
CGCGGCCCGCGGTGGGTCGCGCGATGGCCTCAGGTGCGCAGCACGGTGAAGCGTGGATCGTTACGGAGGCCGGTGTCGAGGGTCAGCGTCGTTTCGGTGCCGGCGGCGGCATTCGAGCGGCCCAGATAGTAGTCGGAAAAGTCCCCAGGGCCGCGCCGGTAGTCGTCGAGTGCCTGCCGAACCGTGTCATTGTCGGCGATCTCGAACTGCGCGGTTTGCAGGATGCGCTCCAGGGCAGTGACGATATCGGACCTCTCGTACTTGTAGGAGGCGTCGAGGACCCACTCCAGCTCGCAGAGCACGACCGGCTGGATGAGCATCGTCTCGCCACGGTCGGCGGCGCCGTCAATCTCGCGCTCGGCGATGGCTGCCTGGCGCAGGTCGTCCTGAACCACGTAACGAACGAGGAGGTTTGTGTCGAGTCCCCTCAAGGCATCCTCCCTCCGCGCTCCCGGATTGCTCGGTTCATCTCTTCGATGGAAACGGCGCGCATGCCGGGACGGTGGAGCATGCCCTTGAGGCTCCGCACATCTACCACGGCTGGCCGGACCACCACGTCGCCGTTATCCTGCACCACGAAGTCCACCCTGTCGCCGGGATGAAGTCCCAAGCGATCCCGGATCACCTTTGGGATTACAAGCTGGCCCTTGGTGGAGAGTCTTGCAGCGGCCATGGTCTTCTCCTGACAGGTTGTCTTACGAGAGAGCCATATTCCTACCTCATAGTAAGACTTCTCTCGCCCTCTGTCAAGTTGCCCTGCGCACCGGCCGTCAGCAGCCGCGAGTGCCTTGGGACGTGCTTTCAGGATCGCCGACGATGCACAGTCCGAACTTCTGCTCCACTCTGAGCCACTGGTAGGTGAGGAATCGAGAGGGCTGGCCGATTGGCTCAAATGGGAGTGGGTCAACGACTTTGGTCGGGTAGTTCTTCACGAGCGTGATCTTGCCGGACGCCGCAAGCTGGTCTACGGCTTCAACCGCGTCACGAACCCACCCCTCGCGGACCAGTTGAGGGTCCGCTTCTGCGATGCCCTCCAGCACGTCAATGAGGTTGGAGCGATGCGAGCCGAAGATGAAGAACTGGGTCATGTGGCGAAAGAGCGGCTTGTCCTCCTTGCTCTTCTTGTAGCCGCGGTGGACCCTCAAGTACTGAATCGCCTGGCCCAGGCGGGTTCTCACCTCGGGCGATCGGCGCTCGGTCGGCAGAGCAGCCAAGGCGCGGAAGGTGGCAACGACGCCGTGATAGCAGCTCACCGATTCCCAGCACCGGGCGTGGCGCGGCGCCGAATAGGGCCACTCCTTCGCGCCCCCCGCGCGAGTCGCCTTGTGATCGAAGCGCTGGTGATCCACGATCCACTGGACGGAGGCCTGGACTGCCGGCGCGTTGCACGCGCCCATGCGAATCAGGGCCGCGGTGGCAATGCCGACGTAGCACGGGAGTATGCCGCACGCGCCGGTTGTGTACGAGAACGCGCCCTTCTTCGCATGGCGGTCCGCCACGTAGGCTAATGCCCTGGCAACGGGCTCGTCAGTGATGTCCATGCCGCATCGCTCCATCAGGCACAACGCGGCGTAGGTTGGAGAGGCCGTCGGCGTCTTCTCGAGCGATGGGAAGCTGCCATCCTCGAGCTGCAATGCCAAGACCTTCTTGAGGGGCTCCCACGCGAGCATCTCCCGACGCAAAGTCTCTCTGGCCCTCGCAGATGCCTGCTGAGGAGCCAGATTGAGAGCGGTCAGATACCGGACAGGCGGGTTCTCCGGCGACGATAGCCACTCGAGCAATGATCCCACCATCATCTTGGTTCCCCCTGTGACAAAGGGCCTCACGATGTCTCGAATTCAGGTAGCCCGCGAATGCGGGCGAGCCAGCCGTAGCCCAGCGCGACCGAAGGGAGCGCTGGGAATCGCGGACGCCCCACCCTACCCCCACCGCCGTTCCGTAGCCCGCGAAGCGGGCGGCCCAGCCGTAGCCCAGGGCGACCGAAGGGAGCGCTGGGAATCGCGGACGCCCCACCCTACCCCCACCGCCGTTCCATAGCCCGCGAAGCGGGCGACCCAGCCGTAGCCCAGGGCGACCAACGGGAGCCCTGGGAAACCGCGGGCCCCCCGTCATCACCACCGTGTAGCCCGCGAAGCGGGCGACCCAGCCGTAGCCCAGGGCGACCAACGGGAGCCCTGGGAAACCGCGGGCCCCCCGTCATCACCACCGTGTAGCCCGCGAAGCGGGCGAGCCAGCCGTAGCCCAGCGCGACCAAAGGGAGCGCTGGGAACGCGGACGCCACCCCACCCCCCTTAGCCCCCGAAGGGGGCGTTTCACTTCCAGAGATAGCGTTCGTCGTATTGGATGCCGTGGCGTTTCAGCAACGCCTTGAACTCGTCCTCGAACGAACGTGTCTTGTGGTGGGCCTCCTGGCCCCGAATGTAGGCGCGGACGCGGGGGATGGAGGAGGCGCTGACGGAGAATGCGCCGTAGCCCTCCTGCCAGGCGAAGTCGCGCAGGTCGGGGAACGTGTCGTGAACCCAGCCGGAGGAGACGCTCTTCACGGCCTCCATGCAATCCGCCACGCATTCGACCTGTTTGATGTCGAAGAGGATGTGGACGTGGTCGGGGGTTCCGCCGATCTCGCGGGCGAAGCCGAAGCGGTTGTTGATGAGGGTGGCCATGTAGCCGTGGATGCGCTTCGCGTGGTCGGCGGGGATGAGACGGCGGCGCTCTTTGGTGGAGAAGACGGCGTGGACGGTGAGTTGGGTGAAGGTGTGGGACATAGCCTGCTTCTCCACAGGGGTCTGAAACGCCCCACTTCGGGGGCTGAAACCTCTCCACACCGCGATCCCAGGGCTCCCGGGGGTCGCCCTGGGCTACGGCTGGCTCGCCCGCATTCGCGGGCTGCCATCGTGGTCGCGGCTGTCGTTCCCAGGGCTCCCCTCGGTCGCCCTGGGCTACGGCTGGGTCGCCCGCATTCGCGGGCTGCCGAAGACAGACGGCCGGTCATCACCGCCCGCGGATGTCCTGGAAGGAGCTCTCGGGGTCGCCGCAGAAGTCGATCGGGCCGGTGAAGCGCTCGGGGCCGATGGGCTTGCCAGAGGTGCCCGTGACGAAGAGCTTGACGACCGCACAGTTCTTGTAGTCGGGCACGGGGACGGCGATGAGGCTGCCGTTGAACTTGAATGGGGCGTCGCGCATCTCGCGGTCGCCGGGATACATGACGCCCACCTTGCCTACGTCCCAGCCACGCTTCACGCGGAAGAGGGCGTGGGGGGTCTTGGCGTAGCGAATGTCGTCGGCGCTGTCAATGTGCGGCGTGATGATGCCGGCCACGTAGCCGTCGGCGACGGTGTAGAGCTTGCCCCTGGCGCCGTGGGGGACGCGAAGGGGGTCGGGCTCGAAGCACAGGACGCGGCGGCGGAAGGGCTCGTAGAGGGGCAGGTAGCGGGCGTAGTGGGCGACCAACTCGTCGTGGGAGCGGCCATCGCGGGCGATCGTGGGGAAGCAGCCGTGGAGGACGCAGCGCCGCAGGTTCTCGTCCGTGTTCGTGCGGTTGCTGGTCCAGAGGAAGAACATGGGCTTGGCGATGCAGGCCCAGAAGTACTTCTCCTCGGAGATGTCGCCGTCGCCCTCGAGCAGCACGCCGTCCACGTGGCGCATCGAGCGGATGCTCTGGGGCTTGTTGGCGAACATCGAGAGTGGGCGGCCAAGCGACTTCATGTGCTCCTTGATGCGGCGAGTCAACTCGTCGTAGGAGAAGTTCACGCTGTAGGCGGGGCGGTTGTCCACCACGGTCATGCCGTCGTCGTGGGCGAAGTCAATCTCGTAGTGGCGGAAGCAGTCGAGGAAGAAGCCCTTGAGCTGGGGGTACTCGGCGAGGATTCTCTTGGCGGACTCCAGGCAGAACTTGCCAAAGGAGGTGGAGAGGTCGGCATTGGTGTTGTGGCACATGTGCCAGCCGCTGGGGATGGGCGCGCCCTCGGGCGTGCGGCAGAGGGCGTCGGGCCACAGCGCCTCGGCCACGGGGCGGAAGCCGTCGGTGTAGTTGAAATACCAGAAGGGCGAGATGCCCGCGTCCGCGATTCGCTGAAGCTGGGCCTTGATGTCGTCGCGCGTGTGGTAGAGGCTCGCAACGTCGGCCACGCCCAGCTCGGCGGCAATCTCCTCGGGCGAATGGCTCTTCACCCACTCCCAGACCTCGTAGGCGTCCTTTTCTTTCCCCTCCTTGCGCCATTTGTGGTAGAGGCGTTCGAGGGAGTTGATCTTCAGCCAGCGGTCGCGGCCCTCCTGGAAGTAGTCGGAGTAATAGGAGAAGTGGCCGTGGACCTCGAGGGTCTTGAGGCCGAGATCGGTGTGGGCCTTGGGGTCGTGGCCGACCTCGATGCCGGAGCATAGGAACACGCCCTCGGAGTCGTAGATTTCGGGACTGTCGGGGTCGAAGAACGCCTGGTAGCGGCGATAGACCTTTTCGAGGCCGAGCCGCCAGTCCCCGCCGTGGAAGAGCACGCGCACCGCGGCCTTCATCGGCCGGTCGCCCACGAGGCCGATGTAGGACTGCACGCATTCGAGCGTCTGGAGCGAGTGGACGGGTTTCTCGGCGTAGCCCCAGTTGAAGCCCTTGTCGCCGTTCTCGAACTGGAATGTCGCCATCGGCACGGGGGCGTCGAGGGGCAGGAGCATCGAGTAGCCGGCGTCGCTCTCGCGGCTCGTGTGGCTCACCATCGGCAGGATGATGTCGCGGCCCGACACGTAGCTGACCTGGATATGGTTGAAGTTGAAGTCCTCCATGCCGTCGAAGACGAAGTCGCCGTCGCGGCAGGGCGCCCACACGTGCCACCCCGCCTGGAGCGGCAGGTTGAAGCCCACGCGGAGCGAGCGGTCAAGGACGTCCGACTTCACCTTCCGCGCCTCGACCTGCCAGAGGAGGCCGAAGTCATCCAGCCGCAGCGTCACGTTCAGCAGGAATGGCGAGTTGTGGAAGCGCTTTGTGAACTTCACTTCGTTCCCGCGCTTGCGCTCCCCCATCATCCTGAAGTGGCCGTCGAGGTCGTTGTGCCAGCGGCCATCTTCCTGGTCGTACACGCGCAGGTAGCCGAGGTAGCCGGGGATGTTCTGGCGCTTGATCTGGAAGAGGTCCACCCCCGCCTTCTTGAAGGCCATCGAGCGAATCCAGCCCGTGGCCTTCTCGACCGCGAGCGATACCTCGTCATTCTCCAGGAACCAGCAGTTGCGGCGGGTCGGTGGCGGGAAGCCGATCGTCATGGCCTGCCTCACTTCAAGCGGGTGGTGTCGGGAACGGGCCAAACCACACGTCCACAGTGAAGCAGCGCGCGCTGGTTCCGTCAAGTGCCTCTTGGGATGGGCTGTCGCCTTTCCCCTGGCGGATGTTCCTGGCCACCTCTAACTCGCATATCCAGGTCAACAAGGACACGCCGGACTGCGTGGGGCTGAGCGCGGACCAGGTGCCTGAGCCTGCGACGTTGACGCTGCTGCTCGGCGGGGCATGGCTGCTCGCCTGGCGGCGCAGGCGGCGCGCGTAGCCCCGGCCCGCTCCTGGTACCTCTCCATCCAACACGGCTTGCGGAAAGGCCCTGCCCGATCTACCATAGGGGTGCTCACCAACCACCCGCAAGGAGGGCGCCAATGGCTGGGGCACAAAAGGGGTCGCGACGGGGCTTCGCGCGGCACGTCGCGCGGCTCGGCGCCGCTGCCTGGGCAGGCTTCCACTATGTCGCCGCCGACTCGCTCGGGGCCGAGGGCGCGACGCCCGCCAGCGACCGCATCGGCATCGGCCACATAGGCTACGGACGCCGCGGCGCCCAACTGCGCGGCCTCCCAGGCGGCCAAGTCGTCGCCATCGCCGACGTGAACGCGAAACGCCTCGCGGCCGCCGAGGGCCAGAAGCTCAAAGGCTTTCAGGACTACCGCCGCCTCCTTGACCTCAAGGACGTTGACGCGGTCGTCATTGCCACGCCCGACCACTGGCACGCGCCCAACGCCCTACACGCGGTCGAGGCAGGGAAAGACGTCTACTGCGAGAAGCCGCTCACCCTCACGATCCGCGAGGGCCGCAAGCTTGTCGAGGCCGTCCGCCGCTACGGCCGCGTGCTCCAGACGGGCAGCCAGTGGCGCTCGATGCCGGGCTGCCGCCACGCCTGCGAACTGGTCCGCAACGGTCGCGCAGGCAAAATCCACAGCGTCCACGCCCACAACTTCCCCAGCCCCTGGGAGCCCGAGCTGCCCGCCGAGCCCGTGCCGCCGGAGATTGACTGGGACCTCTGGCTCGGCCCCAGCCCCTTCTACCCCTACAACGTCAACATCTACCTCCCCCGCGCGAAGCCCGGCTGGATCTCGTTCACCCCCTGGTCCGGCGGCGAGCTCACCGGCAACGGCTCGCACGGACTCGACATGGTGGCCTAGGCGCTAGGCACCGACACGACCGGCCCGGTCGAGGTCTGGGCCGACAGCCCCCGCATCAACAGCGTCGTCCACTACCGCTATGCGGACGGGGTCGTGATGCACCTCGACCAGGGCGGCTACACGGTCGGCGGCATCTTCAAGGGCGACAAGGGCGAGATACGCATTGACGGCACTCGGGCGACCTGTGTGCCCGAAGAGCTCGGCCGCGAGCCGATCACCCCGAGCGACCTGCGGCTCTACGAGAGCAACAACCACTTCGCCGATTGGGGCGAGTGCATGCGCACGCGGCGGCGGCCGATCGCCGACGTCGAGATCGGCCATCGCTCCGCCACCCTCTGCCACCTTGGCAACATCGCCCGCTGGCTCGCCCTCCGCAAGCTCAAATGGGATCCCAGCACCGAGACTTTCCCCGAAGACGCCGAGGCGAACCGCTACCTCGAACGCCCCCGCCGCGAGCCTTATCGGTTGTGAGGCAAGGAGGCGAAGAATGACCAAGAGAACAAGACAACTATTGTGTGCGGGCGCCGTGGTGGTCTGGAGCCTGCTGCTGTTCTGCGCGGGCGCCATCTGGCAGCCCGTGTGGGTCCAGAAGCTCTGGATTCACATCCGGCCCGCGAGCCGATGGGAGAAACTCAACGCGCTCGGAAGGCTCATCATCCCCGGCATGACCCCCGCTGAGGTACAGAGCATCCTCGGGTCGCCGGCGCGCGAGGACAAGTCCGCAACGAAGGTGACGTGGATGTACAGGCAGGAAGGGATGGGCGGTGGAAATGAGCTGTACGTCACGTTTTTTGTCCAGGTAGGGCCTGCCGGCCACAGAAGCCTCTACGTGCAAGAGGTGCTTCAGGACCACGAGTTCGTCACTGTCGGCCCTGTCAGTAAGGACTACGGGCGGAAGTACTATAGAATCTCAGTGGCTTGGCAACCGCGCTGAAGTGTGCCATTCCTCGCATCCACGATGCCCGGCACTCGCGCGTCGTGCGGTCGAAGGTAGCCCGCGAACGCGGGTGAGCCAGCCGTAGCCCAGCGCGACCGAAGGGAGCGCTGGGAACGCAGGCCCCCCCCACCCCCTCAGCCCCCGAATGGGGGCGTATCACTTCCAGAGATAGCGCTCGTCGAATTGGATACCGTGGCGCTTGAGCAGAGCCTTGAATTCGTCCTCGAAGGAACGGGTCTTGTGGTGCGCCTCCTGGCCCTGGATGTAGGCGCGAACGCGGGGGATGGATGAGGCGCTCACGGAGAACGCGCCGTAGCCCTCCTGCCAGGCGAATTCGCGCAGGTCGGGAAATGTGTCATGGATCCAGCCGGAGGAGACGCTTTTCACGGATTCCATGCAATCGGTCACACATTCGACCTGCTTGATGTCGAAGAGGATGTGGACGTGGTCGGGGGTTCCGCCGATCTCGCGTATGAAGCCGAAGCGATTGTTGATGAGGGTCGCAATGTAGCCGTGGGTGCGGGTCCCCTGGTCGGCGGGGATGAGGCGGCGGCGCTCCTTTGTGGAGAAGACGGCGTGCACGGTGAGTTGGGTGAATGTGTGTGACACGCGGCAATTCCTCCACAGGGGTCTGAGACGCCCCCATTCGGGGGCTGAAACGTTTATCACACCTCCTTCCCAGGGCTCCCTGCGGCCGCCCCTTCGGCTTCGCTCAGGGCAGGCTCTGGGCTACGACTGGCTCGCCCCCTTCGGGGGCTACCACTCCCATCACACTCCACTTTCCCAGCGCTCCCGCTGGTCGCGCCGGGCTACGGCTGGCGCGCCCGCATTCGCGGGCCATAATACCGACCAGCCCCCAACTCAGCCCTCCCCCGGAAGGGACCAGTAGCACATGTAGTTGGACCAGCTATGGAGCGGCGGGCGGAGGGGGTGGTAGCGCGGCTCGGCGTCGCCCGCAGGCGCATAGACCCAAAGCTGCGCGGGATCCCACACGATCAGGTTGTCGCGCCCAGTGCCGAAGAGGTCCATGACCTCCGAGCAAAGCTCGGGATGCCGGTCGCTGGGGAATGGCACGACCTGTTCACCCTCCCAGTTGTATAGCCCGCCGTGCTCAGCATGGGCGGAGAAGTAAATCAGCTCCTCGTCCTCGCCCGTCCAGTTCACGGGCTGAAGGGTGTTGCCGCAGACGGGGAACTCGCCCGACCACATGATTTTGCCCGTGGAGTCGAGCAGGGCGACGATACCCGGCGCGCCCCAATAGGTGCAGATAGCGTATTGGAGGCCGGGCGCCCGCCTGCGGAACTTGGCGATGCTGAGGCGCTGGACGTGGCCGTGGTGGACGGCCAAGAGGTCGCCGTGGAGGCCGGCGATGATGAGGCCGTCGTCGCCGCCGGCGCGGACGGCCTTGGGCTCGCCCCAGCCCTGGATGTCCCCCGCGAAGATGGCGTCGGCGTGGTCGCCGAGATGGAGGTTCTGGAGGTCCCGCCCGTTGGCGGTGAGCCAGTGGTAGCCGGCGAGCACCTCGTCGCGGCCATCGCCATCGAGGTCGGCGGCGAAGGGGAAGTGCCCCAGGTTGCCCACCCAGGACCAGAGCGGCTTGAGGTCGGGCGTGAGCGCCCAGAGGTGGTGGTAGCGGTCCTTCAGCAGCAGGTCGCGCGCGGCGCCGCGGCCCGCCAGGTCGGCGAAGCGGATGGAGTCGGCCACGACGAGCGGGAACTCGTGGCCGTCGGGCGAGCCGAAATACGAGATTGACCTCTTGAGGAGCGGGTGGTGGACGGGGCGTTCGGGGGTGGGGGCGGCGAGCTTGAGCTTGCCCGTCGCGCCGTCGAGGACCTGAATCTCGAAGCCGCGGACGGCCACGACCTCTGCCCGCCCGTCGCCATCAATGTCGTTCACCTGGAATGGCAGGTCGCCGGCCAGGGGCGTTTGGGGCGTGGGCGTGCCCGACTGCCAGAGCACCTCGCCCTCCGCCGTGAGCGCTGTGAGGCAGCCGACGGTCGAGTAGCCCTCCCCACCCTCGATGGGCACGCGCTGCGCCAGCACGATGTCGGGCCGCCCGTTGCCCGTCAGGTCGCCGAACCGCATCTGCCGGCACGTGCCAAAGCCTGGCGTGGTGATCTGCTGCACGAGCCGCATCTCTGGATAGGGGGTCTTGTTTGTAGTGCGGCCTTCAGGCCGTTTCTGGGCGCTACGGGCTGAAGCCCGCACTACGAACCTCGGGCGGGCCGGGCAGCCGTCCACTGCAATCGCGCGGAAGCGGGCGGGACAATTGGCCAGCAGCCCCACACGGCCATCCAGGCCCCCGTCCCAGTTGATGTCGAAGACGGACTCGTCGCCTAGCCAGCAGGTCAGCTTCGGCCGCTCCAGTGTCGCCCGCAGCGTGACCCACTTGCCGACCAGCTTGGCGAAGGGGCCGGCCATCTCGCCCTCCACGCTGAACTGCTCGCCGCGGCGCGAGACGAACCTAATGCCCCCGGGGTCAAGGACGAGGGCCTTGTAGTCCAGCGCCGTCTGATAGGCGAGGACGACCCCGACCTCCTGCGTGACGCTGGGGCAGAGGACCCCGACCTCGACGCATCGTACCTTCCGCCACCGCGTGTCGGAGACGATGAGTGTATTGTTGTAGCGGCTCTCGTGTAGCTGCTCGATGAATCGCCGCCACGCGTCCGCCCGCTGCCGTCTGCCGTCTGCCGTCTGCTTTCTGCCGTCTGTCTTCCGCCCTCTGTCCTCTGCCGTCTGCCGTCTGTCCTCTGTCGTCTGTCCTCTGTCCTCTGTCTCCCCGGCGTCCTCCCCCACCCGCCAATTGCTCTTCTGCCACGTCCAGTGCAGCGTCGGCTCGTGCCAGCCCGCATATCGCGGATCGCTTCTGATGCAATGAAACTCGCCCAGCGGGTCATTCCGCCGCGGCACATCGCCGAGGGGCAGACATCCCAGATCGATCTCAACCATTGCTTCGTACTCCGAAGTGAGAGCCACTGGATCATCACAGCTCCTGACCCCAGGTGGCGAACGCCTGGCTCAGGCGTTCCCTCACTGCTGAGGTGAATGCTCCCGCCTGGTCCATCTCGATTGCCTGTGAGAGGGGCCACGCGAACTGAAGGACAATGCCGGGGCAGACGTTGATGGCGGAGCGCTTGGTCTTGACGGTTACGCGCTCAATGTCCCCAACATCCTCAGGTACTGCAAACTGAAGCTTGATCCATAGGTCGATCCAACTGCGGAAGGAAGTCTTGCTCGATTCATCCCTATCTATCGGATATTGAGCGATCATTTCCTGGTTCTGCTTCCATATTGTCAGGTACTTGCTCAAAGGTGCCTTCACGGCGGGGTAGCACAAGTTCCGCCTGTCCGAAAGGTGAAAATTCGGCCTAATTGTCCACCCGTGCCCCACGAGTGCCAGAAGCCCGTCCGCGTCCAGCCCTGCGTAGAGCAAGCGCGCCTGACGGACGGTGTCACCCGGGCAAAGGATAAGGACAATCTGCGCCCCCGCATCGGATGACCACGCAGCGAGGGCGACCTGTTGGGCCGCTGCATGCTCGAAGTTCATATACCAAGCCCAGCTTCGGTGTTCGGCCACGCGCTTCGGCCCGACGATCTCCTCCATGATCATCCGGCAGCGCTTGTCCAGAAGCTCCTTGCTGCCGCCGCAGATAGACAGGCGGTGATAGGGTTTCAGGAAGGGGAAGTGTTCGTCCACGAAGGCGAGGAAATCCCTAAGGACGGCTCCTGAGGTGGCGTCCAGCTCCGGGCCGATGAGAAGCTCGCCTGTGCCCCTCACGAGATCCTGCCATGGCACCACCACCGCGGTCTCTTCAACCTCGTCGATGTTCTTGACGTCCCGGATGTCCGGGCTTAACTGTCCATGCCACACACCTTTGTGGTGCGGCTTGTTCTCGATCATGAAGATCCAGTCGGGTCCGTAGGCTATCACGCCATCATAGACCGCGGTCCTCCTCGACGGCTTCACAGTGACGACCTCCTCAAGGTCGCTATCTGTCAGGAGAACAGAGAGGAGGCGCTTGCCTGGGCTGGGGAGGGCCCCAGTCTGGGTCTGGATGAGGACTTGGTCGGTGCTTATACACCTCAGGTCGGGCAGAGGCGGCGCCTCGCTGGATCGCCGTCTCGCTAACAACTCAAGGAAGACACGATGCGCGGAGGGCACGAGGCGCAACACGAGAAGAAAGGCGCGCGTAAGCACGTCTTCGAAGTACTCGCTCTTCGACTGATAGTGGGCAAAGACGTTCATCCTGTCCATGTGCGCCTACTCCGAAGCAAGCGTCGGCACCGTCCAATACCCCCCTTCCCACGACCAGCCGTTGGGAGCGTTTTCGAGGCGGAGGGTGACTTTCTGGCCCGCGTAGGGAGTGAGGTCTACGGTGATCGGCTGCCAGGCGGGCTTGCCGTCCACGGGGCCGATGGTCTTCCTGAGCAGTTCCTTGCCGTTGACGAGGACCCGCAGCTCCCAGTCGGCGCCCGCAGCATCGTGGCTGGCGACGGCGAACTCCAGGCGGTGCTTCTTCTCCGCCGCAAGCTCCACGGTGCGGGTGAGGTAGCAGGCGTTGGCCCGGTCGAGGGGATGGGTCATCAGGACGTTGGCCTTGGCGAGATACTCGGCGCGGATGCCGGGGCTCATGTCGGGGCCGAGGTCCACCACCGTCCAGTCTCTGCTCCACTTCTCGAAGACCTGTTTGACCGAGAGGTCGGCGAAGCGGGCGGCGACCTCCGGGGCGGCGCCCTTGCGAAGCTCGTTCAGCTCGCCGCGAAGGGCGGAGCGGAGGGCAGGCTCCATCTTGTCGGCCATGTCGGCCACCTTGAGCAGGATGGGGGCCGGCGCGCCGCGAAGGGCCTTCAGGCAGGCACGGGCCGCTGCGCCCTTCTTGTCGCTCTCCTTCTCGAAGGCGTCCAGGAGGACCTTCGCGCAGGTCTCATCCTTGGCATAGCGCCCGAAGGCGGCGATGGCCAGCAACCGCTCCGGCGCCTTCTCAAGGCCGATGATGCGGCTAAGGACGTGCATGGCTCGGGGGTCATCACGCTCGACGAGGATCATCGCCGCGCGGAATGCAAGATTCGGCCAGGATGAATTGATGAGCTGCGAGACGGACGCGACCACACTGTCGTCCATCAAGGTCCTGTCCAGTTGGCAGACACGCTGTATCTGACGCATGGCCTCATCAGTCTCCGCAACAGCCTGTCGGACCCGTTGCTCTGGCTCCTCGGTCACCTTGGCTGCGACGGAAGGACTGCGGAGCGTGGCCATGGCCTTGGTGAGCACTTCTTTGCGAATGGCCTTGATCTCCTCGGGCGTCGCCTTGTCAACGACGGGTGGGGCCGGCTCCTCGATGGGGATTTCGTAGAAGCTCTTGCCGCCCTCCTCGACGACCTTGCCGCCGGCGGCCAGGATGGCCTTTTCGCCCACCGCCGCCATCCTGGCGGCCAGCTCAGAAATGGGCGTGGGGTTCTTGTAGAACTTCACCGTCGTGTTGCGATAGGAGTCCTTCAGCGGCTCCTTCCACTTGTCGGGCGTGGCCTTCGCGCCGATCACGCAGCCGAGGATGCCCGCCGCGGTGGAGGGATTGCAGTCGCTGTCCCAGCCCGCCAGCGTGGAAATCTGGAGCGTCCTCGTGTGGTCCTTCTCGCCCCAGAGGAGTCCGAGGATGACGCAGGCGGAGTTGGCGACGGCGTGGATGCCGTGGGCCTGGGGATACTTCTTCGCGTAGGCCTGGCGGGCGTCGCGCCAGTCCATCTTCGCCGCGTGCCACTCCAACAGGTCGCGCACCATCGAGGCGTAGAGCGACTCAGCCGGCACCTTCTTCAGCGCAGTCTGGAGGGTGCTGCGGATGTCGTCGTCGAAGAACGCGGCGGAGTAGCATTGGGCGATGAAGACGGCCGCGTAGGTGCCCTCGCCGAAGTTGGTGATGCCCGCCTGGAAGCGTGCCCACTTCTCGCACGTGTTGGGCATCCCGGGCGAGATGAGGCCCATCAGGTCCACCTCGATCTGCGCATCAATGTCGGTCGTGTTGCCCGAGAAGGCGGGGTGGCCGCTCAGGGGTGGCCAGATGGCGAAGTTGTGGAAGTTGTTGAAGGCCGCGGCGTTGGCGCACCAGATGGCTGGGCGGTTTAGCTGCCATAGCTCGGCCACCTGCCGCTGGGTGAGTGCGAGGCCGAACTTCTCGAAGCCTTCGAGCGTGATCAACTCGATATAGCAGTCGTCCTGGTCGTGCGCCCCGTTGGGCTTCACGAACCAGTCGGCCGTATTCTCCAGCGTCAGCTCTTTCCCGCGCCAGGTGATCTTGTGGGGCTCGCCTGGCTTGGGCCACTGGATGCCGAACTCGGTCGGCTCGCCGTAGAGGACGCCGATGTTCTTCCCGAGCCAGCCGCCATGCACCTTGTCGCGGTAGGTTTCGACGTCGAGCCGCCGCGTCCCGGCCAGAGCGGCCGTTGACAGCGCCAGCGCCACTGCGCCCAGCACGACCCGGGGACTGCTCATCGCACCTCTCCTCCATGGCTCCCCACGCAACCGGTGGATTATAGTGCCACCACCTGGGCGGTGCAACACACCTTGCGGCGCGTGCTCCGGGCGCGAGCGGGGGTTGCGCCGGGGCCGGGGCGAGGCTACAATGGGGGCAGGTGAAGAGCCAGGAGGTGACATGAGGATCGCCTTCTTCGCCCGGCGCAAGCGGCGAACGGCCAGTCCCGTCCACATCGCCGAGGCCCTGCGGCAGCTTGGGCACCGGGTGCTCCTGGTCTCCTACGGCCGCTACGCCGGGCTGTGCGGCGCGCGCCTGGCCGATGCGTTTCTGCGGAGGCGCGTCGGGTGGTTCGGGCCGGACGCCGTTCTGGTGTGGAAGGACTGCATCTCGCTGGAGCTGCTGGCCGAGCTGGGCCGAGGGTGCAGGACGGCCATGATCTGCGCGGACTGGTTTCCCGAGCTGCCGGAGGCGCTGTGCGCCCGCGCGCGCCTGTGCGACCTGTTGCTGTTGGCCCCCTCGGGGCAGGCCGAGGAGTACAGGCGGCGCGGCGCCACGCGGGTCGCCTACTGGCCGCAGGCATTCCACCCCAAGTACCACAGGCCGTCGGCGAACCCCCCCGCGTGCTATCGGGCCGACGTCGCGTTCATCGGCAAGCCGGGGCCGCCCCACCGCCGCGACCTGCTCAAGATGGTGGGAGAGGCATTCGACCTGAAGGTCTGGGGACCCGGGTGGGAGGAGGCTGGGGCAGGTTTCCGGGGCATCCAGTACCGGGAGACTCTCCCCCGCCAGTATGGCCTCGTGTGCGGCGCGAGCAAGGTGATGCTCGGCTGCGACGTGGCCCGGGGCGTCGAGAATGCCTTCTCCAACCGCCTCTGGCTCACCCTGGGCTCCGGCGGCTTCCTGGTCACCAGCTACGCCCCAGGCCTCGAGACAACCTTCGAGAACCATCGCCACCTCGTTTGGTACAACTCGCCAGCCGAGTGCGTTGATCTGATCAGGCACTACCTTGCGCTGCCCGATGAGCGCCGGCGCATCGCGGAGGCTGGACGCGAACTCGTCCACAGCCGCCACACGTACGTGCACAGGGCCCGCGAGCTTGTCGAGCTTATCGAGCAATTGCCGGCCAAGCGCTCCGGGACCTGATTCACGCGGGCGGCAGGAGGATCGGCCAGTCAATGGGTGAGCGGGCATTGGTCTTGCTGCTGCTTGCCTCAGGTGTCGCATTGGCCGCCTCGCCGCCGGCAGAGGTCATTGCCGACTGGTTGGCCCAGGATGGCGTCCCCACCGAGCAGGCGATCGCGAAGGAGCGCGTGGCCGCCCTCATCAAGGAGCTGGGGCCGGCAGCCGCCGACCTGGCGAAGCAGCTCGACGACGCCGAGCTGGCCGGCCGCTCGCCGAGGGATGTGTACATCGCCGCCTGCGAGCGCCGCCGCGAGGCCCGGCTCAAGCCCTACCTCGCCCAGCTCGCCCGCATCGTGTTCACCAAGCACTACGACATGGGCGGCTCGCACTACGCCTACACCGAGGGCCAGAGCGACGCACAGGCCGAACGCCACTTTCAGCCGGGATCGAGCCTGTGCCTTCTGGAGCTCGATGGCCTCTACGGCAAAGTGACGACCCTCCTCGACGACCCGAAGGGCGTCATCCGCGACCCCGACGTCTCCTACGACGCCGCACGCGTCCTCTTCGCCTGGAAGAAGAACCTCACCAAGGACGACTACCACCTCTACGAGATGAACGTGTCGAATCGCGAGGTCCGCCAGCTCACCGATGGCCTCGGCTTCGCCGACTACGAGGGCGCATACCTCCCCTCCGGCGACATCGTGTTCAACTCCACCCGCTGTGTGCAGATCGTGGACTGCTGGTGGACCGAGGTGTCGAACCTCTACACCTGCGGCCCGGGCGGCGAGCACCTGCGCCGCGTCTCCTTCGACCAGGTCCACACCAACTTCCCCACCGTCACCCACGACGGCCGCGTGATCTACACGCGCTGGGACTACAACGACCGCGGGCAGATTTATCCCCAGGGCCTTTTCCACATGAACGCCGACGGCACGGGCCAGACCGAGCTCTACGGCAACAACTCGTGGTTCCCCACCACCATCCTCCACGCCCGCGCCATCCCCGGCACCAGCAAGTACGTGGCCATCTTCACCGGCCACCATTCGCGGCAGAAGGGCTGGCTCGGCGTCGTGGACCCCCGCATGGGCCGCCAGGAGAACGCCGGCTGCCAGCTCATCGCACCCGTCCGCGAGACCAAAGCCGTCCGCGTGGACGCCTATGGCCAGAGCGGCGACCAGTGGCAATACCCCTATCCTCTGAGCGAGACCGCCTTCCTCGTCACCTTCCGCACCGAGAAGGCCCCGCGCTTCGCCATCTACTGGATGGATGCCGACGGCCGCCGCGAGTTGCTCGCCGCCGACCCGAACATCTCGTGCAACCAGCCCATCCCGCTCCTCCCGCGCCCCGTGCCGCCCGTGAAGGCCAGCGTCGTGGACTACCGGAAAGACACGGGCTGGGTTTACCTCCAGGACATCTATGAGGGGCCGGGTCTGGCGGGCGTGGAGCGGGGGACGGTCAAGCAGCTTCGCGCCATCGCCCTGGAGTTCCGCGCGGCAGGCATCGGCTCCAACGGCAACAGCGGCCCAGCAGGCGGAGCGCTCATCTCCACCCCAGTCTCCATCCAGGGCACGTGGGACGTCAAGCGGGTCCTAGGCACCACGCCCGTGCACCCCGACGGCTCGGCCTGCTTCACACTCCCCGCCCGCACGCCCGTCTACTTCCAGGCCCTCGACGCCAAGGGCCACGCCGTCCAGACCATGCGGAGCTGGATGGTCGTCCAGCCCGGCGAAAGCGTCGGCTGCGTCGGCTGCCACGAGAACAAGAACTCCGCCCCGCCCGTCAGTCGCACGAGTCAGGCCCTCTTCGGCGGCCCGCAGCCCCTCACCCCACCCGAATGGGGCACCGAGGGGTTCGGCTTCATCCGCCACATACAGCCCATCCTGGACAAGCACTGCGTGAAGTGCCACCACCTCGACGCCCCGCCCCGCTACGGCGTCGCCCCGATGACCCGCAGCGGCCGCGACCTGCGCAAGCCGCCCGCCGCCTTCGACCCCAAGACGATGCGCGTCCTCACCCCCACCGACGCCCGCTGGTGGCACACCTTCGACCGCCCGCCCGACGCCTGGACGAAGCCCGACTTCGACCACTCGCGCTGGCGCGTCGGCCCAGGCGGCTTCGGCGACAAGGCCGTCCCCGGCGCCAAGGCCCGCACCCCCTGGAACACGCCCGACCTCTGGCTACGCCTCACCTTCGACCTCAAGGAGAAGCCCAAGTCCCCCGCCCTCCTCTGGCACCACGACGACGACGCGGAGGTCTACCTCAACGGCGTTCCCGCCGCCCAGTCGGACGGCTTCACCGCGAGGTACGAAGTCGTGCCCCTCGCGCCCAAGGCCGCGGCCACGCTCAGGGCCGGCACGAACACCCTCGCGGTCCACTGCAAGTATGCCGGCGGCGGCCGCTATATAGACGCCGCCCTCATCGAGGCCCCCGAGACCCCCTCTAGCCCCCAACCCCCAACACCTGACACCCAACACCCGGCGGGCGTGACGCCCGCCTTCAGCCTCCGCGGCATCCAGACCCTCGACGGCGCCAGCCGCCGCAAGTGGAGCGACTCTTATCTGGCCCTCGCCAATCGCCGCGTGTGCGACTGGATCAACATCCAGAGCGAGCCCTCGATGCTCCCCCCCTACAAGGCCGGCGCCGCCAAGAGCAAGCTCATCACCATGCTCGCCGAGGGCCACAACGGGGTGAAACTCGCCCCCGCCGAACTCCACCGCATCGCCACCTGGATTGACCTCCTCGTCCCCTACTGCTCCGACTACACCGAGGCGATGGACGAGAAGGGCATTCCCACCTACGAGCGCTACCTCGCCAAACGCCGCGCGTGGGAGGCTCAGGAGGCTCGGAACATCAGTGAGTTGCTGGCCCAGCCTCGGCCTTGACTTCCCTTCACCCCGCGGCTATCATTGATGGTGGAGATCGAGAGGCCCGTCATGAGCGTTGCCGAGGAAGCAATTCAGCACCTGCGCGCCCTGCCGGAGCCCATGCAGGCCCAAGTGCTTGAGTTCATCGAGCAACTCGAGCACCGCGCCCGCGAGGGCAATGGAGCGGCGGAAGACGCCGAATGGTCGGCGTTCTCTCTCGCTGCGGCCATGCGCGGCATGGAGGATGAGCCCTCCCCATATTCCACGGATGACCTGAAGGAACGGTTTTCGTGATTTACGAGGGGCAGGTCGTCCTCTTTCGCTTCCCCCAGACCGATCAAGCGGCGGGCAAGCTGCGGCCAGCGGTCGTTCTCCGCAAGCTGCCAGGCCCCTACGACGACTGGCTGGTGTGCATGATCTCCTCGCAGCTTGCTCAGGCGGTGCCAGGCTTCGACGAGACCATTGCACATGCGGACACGGACTTCGGACCGTCTGGCCTCAAAGTTCCCAGCGTCGTCCGCATCTGCCGTCTCGCCGTCGTTGAGCGCAGGGCGTTGCTGGGCGCGATCGGCCAGATCGCCGCCGTGCGCCTCGCACGAATGCAGCGCACGCTCGCACGGTGGCTCGGCGGCGCCTAGCGGGGGACTCCGACCTCCTCTCTGCCGCCAGGGAGGAACGCGATGCCCAAGTTCGCTCTGTTCGTAGTGCTCTCAGTGGCCTGGTTCGGTCAAGCCGCTATCCTGGGCACAGACTCATGGTTCGGCGGCTGGGGTCCGTGGACTTGGGCGCGCATCGCGGCTTTCGCACTCGCGGCCGTGCTTTGCGTCCTCCTTTGGGCAACCCGGTGGCGGGTGTTGACGACGATGGCCAGGTTCTGGGGAACCATGTACTTGCTGCTTGCTGCCGTCGAGGGCAACCTATCGGTTGCCCGACTTCCGTCCGTGGAGCATTTGGAGTTGGAGTGCGCCACAGCGGTGTTGGGAGTCACTTCCGCAGCGCTCTTTGTGGCGTCCCTCAAGATCGAGGGGCCAAGACCTTTCCGCCTGACCCCTCCAGGAGATGGTGGATGATGCCTCTGTTGCTCTCCCTCCTCGCCGCAACGCCCGGCGAGCCGATTCGGCTGCACGCCGACAACCCGCACTATCTGGCCTGGCGCGGGAAGCCTACGGTGCTCGTCACATCGGGCGAGCACTACGGGGCCGTGCTGAATCTGGACTTCGATTTCGTGCCCTACCTCGACGAGCTTCAACGCTGCGGCCTCAACCTTACGCGCACCTTCAGCGGAGTCTATTGCGAAGGGCCGGGCTCGTTCAAGATCAAGGGCAATCCCCTCGCCCCCAGGAAGGACCGCCTCATCTGCCCCTGGGCGCGCTCCGACACGCCAGGCTATGCCAACGGAGGCAACAAGTTCGACCTGACGAAGTTCGATCCCGCCTACTTCGCCCGCCTTCGGGACTTCGTGGCCCAGGCCGCCAGGCGCGGCGTCGTGGTCGAATACGTCCTCTTCTGCCCCTTCTACGAGGACGAGATGTGGAATCTCAGCCCAATGAACGCCAAGAACAACGTCAACGGCATCGGCGCCATCCCCCGCAACGAGGTGCACACCCTCAAGCACAAGGACCTGCTGGCCGTCCACGAGGCATTCGTCCGCAAGGCCGTGGCCGAGCTGCGCGACGCCGAGAACCTCTACTACGAAATCTGCAACGAGCCTTACTTCGGCGGCTGCACGCTCGAGTGGCAGCACCGCATCGCCGACGTGATCGTCGAGGCCGAGAAGGACTTCCCCCACAAGCACCTCATCGCCCAGAACATCGCCAACGGCAAGGCCAAGATCGAGAGGCCCCACCCGGCCGTGAGCATCTTCAACTTCCACTACGCCACCCCGCCCGACACCGTGGCGATGAACTGGGGCCTCAACAAGGTGCTCGCCGACGACGAGACCGGCTTCAAGGGCAGCGGCGACGCGGTCTATCGCGGCGAGGGCTGGGACTTCATCATCGCAGGCGGCGCGATCTACTCGAACCTCGACTACTCTTTCACCCCCGACGCCGAGGACGGGTCCGCGAAGCCCGACGCCCCTGGCGGCGGCGGGGCAACGCTCCGCAAGCAGCTCCGCATCCTCAAGGACTTCATCGAGAGCTTCGACCTCATCAAGATGGCGCCCGACAACAGCGCCATCAAGGGCGGCGTGCCTCCCAAGGCGACGGCCCGCGCCCTCGTCGAGAAGGGCAAAGCCTACGCCATCTACATCCGCGGCGGCGCCCAGGCCAGCCTCGTCCTCGACCTTCCCGCCGGCGCCTACAAGGCCGAATGGCTCAACACCAAGACCGGCGCCATCGAGAAGCCCGAGACCCTTCAGCACAAAGGTGGCCAGGCCACCCTCGCCTCCCCGCCCTACACCGACGACATCGCCCTGCGCATTAGGAGGGCCGACGATTGACCTCTGTAAGAGCAATGATAAGGTCTGTCATGCCGAGCGAAGTCGAGGCATCTCTCTTGGGCTTGAGGAGAGGAGAGATTGCCCTCACTGCGTTCGGGCCAGGCTCTCGACTTCGCAAGAGCCTGCCCTGAGCGAAGCCGAAGGGCTCCGCTCGGAATGACCACGATGAGGGTTTGTGTTGCCCTGTGCAGAGGGTCGTAATATGAGCGCTGGGCAATCCCGCAGACGTCCGCATGAGGACGAGCGATGGGCGCTCATTCCACGATGCTCCGTTCTTGGCCGGCCGATCATCTTCGGCTTGATACCACTCGAAGGCGAGCCGCGGCCCGGCATGTGTTGTTACCGTGCGCGTCTGTGTGAGAAGGAGGAGCGGGACTGCTGGTTCGCGCGACCGATGGAAAGCAAGGTGGTCCCCTTCGACCACGAGGCGGCAATTGAGTTCATCGGGGCTTCGGGCCGCTCGTTCGAATGCGGGCCGGAGCCAGGGCCGCTGATCCTCGACTCCTCCCTGCCCTCCGTCCTCAAGGCACAAATCCTGCAGGAGTTCCTCGATCATCCCGAGGAACTGGCTTCTCCTGCGAACTATGTGCCAGAGGACATCATCGAGGCACTGAAGTCAATCGGCTGACGGTTCCGCCCCGGGCCCCTGCTGGTCGGGCTTCACATCGAAGAACGATGTTGCCGTGTCGAGCACCTGGTCCCTGCTGCCACGGTAGAGGCGGATGACGAGCTTGTAGCGGCCCGGGGCGGGGATGAGGAATGCCGGCTCGCTCTTCTCGCCCAGGTGGTTGCTATGGGTGTCCCAGCCGAACGTGATGTCCTGTCCCGCCTTCAGGCCCGGCCCCCAGCCGCCGAAGTTGCGGAAGAGCAGCGCCTCGGTCTTGTCGTAGATGAAGACCCCGTAGCTGGGGCCGATCACGTGGGGCGGCACGGTGTAGTCCGGCCCAACGTTTCGCACGGTGAACCTGCCCCGGCATTGCTGCTCGACCCCCGCATGGCTCACGACTGCCTCGACTACCTTGAGCCTGACCTGCCCGGGGTTGTATGCAGGCGGAGCATCGGGCATGGCGACCTCTTTCGCCTCCGGCCCGTGCACGGTCAGCCCCTTGCCCTTGCTCACCGAGATGCGGACCCGCTCCTCCACCAGCTTGCCTGCCTTGTAGAGGACCCGCTTCAGCTTGACGTGGACGGTGTGCCCGCCCAGTTCGGCGTAGCCCGCCTCGTGGGTGAGGGCGATGCTGCTGAGCGGGAAGCCCCCGAGCTTGAGCCGATCGGCTTCATTGAGTGTGTACACCTTGCCGAAGACCGAGAGCGACACCTTCGCGTACCGCTCACCATCCGTCCTGGCCTCGAACACAATGGCTCCCGTCTCGGGGCGTTCCGCGCAGACGATTCGGACCTCTTGCCAGACCACGAACTCCTCCTCCGAAGCCAACGGCTGCCCGGCGCACGCGAGACCGATGAGAAATGCCACCAGTCGCGTCCTCATGAGCTCTCTCCTACCTGAGCTCTCTCCTACCGGTCGCTGGTCGCGAGGTCAGGACACGCCGCTCACACGATTGGACGCAGCGTTCGGCGCGAGGGTTCCGTCGTCATGTCCCTGCCATCGATCATTGCTCGTGGGCGCTACAGGCCACCCACAGCAAGCA
>Ga0194112_10003474_pt1 | contig 21897 bp, 15 predicted proteins | sample TA2MahC400mmetaG_FD_146191 | JGI IMG/M metagenome (GOLD analysis project Ga0194112, IMG submission 146191) | Freshwater microbial communities from Lake Tanganyika, Tanzania - TA2015016 Mahale Deep Cast 400m | ecosystem: Environmental > Aquatic > Freshwater > Lake | place: Tanzania: Lake... | reverse complement strand
GGTTACGAAGTCACCCTGAGGCCTCGACCATCGGACCTTCTGAGGTTCAGAAAGTCTCTTAGCCATGTTTCAAAATCATTTCCTTGCAAAACACTTCAGTGATAACCGTTTTTCAGCATCCTGCTAGTGACTTTTATCGCCAAAGCACACCGACTGAGCGCTGAACTGCATTGGAGCACCGCAACAGAAGTGCACAACTATGGATTTGGGATCGAACGGAGGACTGTTGATTCTTGGCTGGCCAGCAACCCGCCCTCATCTCATGATTGGAAAGAGATTGGGTTTGAGCTCGGCGCTGGCACAAGCAACGCACCCAGACAATATCATTTCCTCGACAGGGATTTGAAGCCAGGGAGATATGCCTATCGGCTCAGGCAAATCGACAACGACGGCACCGTAAACTACTACGGCGACGTCGAGATTGAGATCGGATTGGCACCACGAGCGTTTGTGCTCGAGCAGAATTATCCCAATCCATTCAATAGCGAATCGAGGGTCGACTTCACGTTGCCTGCGGATGGAAGGGCAATTGTTCTTGTGTACAACGCCATCGGTCAAGAGATCAAAACAATTTACGATGCCGAGGTGATGGGAGGACGTCTCTATCAAGTCGTATTTGATGGCTCGAATCTCCCGTCCGGAACCTACTTCTACAGATTGGTCTTTGAATCAAAGGATGGCCGGGGATCGGCAAGACAAGATCTCACGAAAAGAATGATTCTCGTCAAATAGATGGGAGTTGCCCTCGTACGATGTTGAGTATTGCCAATATGATTGGTGGACAAATCGCTATGGTTCGTGGCGTGAGGTCAACATTCTGTTGGCTCAGTGTGGCGATGTCTCTCGCATTGGTGTTCGACACCGCGACATCACAGAGTCAAAAGTATGTGGCATCTGTACGAAATCAAGTGGTCATTGATGACACGTCGTACCAGTTTGACCTCATCGTTCTTCGCTCGGACACGACAGCTTTCCGAATGGCTGATGCGACGTTCCAACTCACGTTCAATGCCCCTGCGTTTGCTCCGCTCAGTATTGCTTATTTGGGTGGTTCGTCGACGCTCGCTGGCGGGTATGTCATTAGTCCAGAGCTCAATGCAACGAGGATCAATATTGAAGTTCAGTCTCCAACAGCCTATGCTGCGAGTACTGAAGTTCCAACCGATGCAACGGGCGTGAGAATAGGAACCTTCAGGGTATCTAGGATTGTCCGCGACGGCGATTTCATGGATCTAGCGTGGCGGACTCCGCTTCTCACGTATCAGGCACTCCTGGAACGCAAGAGCGACGATTCGGTGCACGATCTTACCCCGGGAGGGTCGTACCAGCACCCGCAAAACACAAAACTCGGTGGCAGTCCATTGTTGATCGCATCGAGGGTTGAGTACTCTTTCGGAAACAATCAGGTTTCAATGGTTGGCACACAACCCACCGATTCACTCGAGGTTGTCGTCAAAGATCAATTCGGTCAGCCTTTTGCCGGCAAGGAGGTCAGGTTCTCCTTCGGCTCGGTTCCGTCCGGGGCGGCCGGGCAACGACTGCGAGATACACTCGTTGTTTCTAATTCCGCCGGTCTCGCAAGTACCCGATTGACACTCGGCACAAAGGCCGGAATCTACTCAGTACTTGCTTCAGCAGATATGCTCGCCGGAAGTCCGGTGAACTTCACGGCCACGGCTGTGGCAGGTCCGCCGGTCTCGATCTTTCTCGCATCAGGGGATGCCCAGACTGCCCCGCCGTCGACGAGACTCTCGACCCCTCTCACGGTTCTTGTGACCGATGAATTCGCCAATCCCGTGTCGGGCGTGAGCATCGGATTCAATATCACGTCGACTCCGCCGGGGGCAACAGGTCAAAAACTTGAACCGCTCGTCACAACCACAGACTCCTCCGGTCGCGCTTCGAGTCAGTTCACCCTCGGCAATGTTGCCGGAATCTATACGATCGCTGCCGCGGCCGGAACCGGAGGACTCATCGGAGGACCAGTTCAATTCGTGGCAACGGCATCGTCCGGTGGGAGCGGACCGGCGACGGCTTTGTTGATGTCGCATGGAAACAATCAAATCGCCAAGGTGTTGGAGGAATTGCAGACGCCTCTCGTTGTGATCGCGCTCAATGCCGCTGGGACGCCTGTCGAGGGAGTACCTGTTCGATTCGCGATCGACAGCATTCCCCAAGGCGCGATCGGCTATCGACTCAGTGACACGCTTACCACGACAAACGCATCCGGCGAGGCAATGACGTTCGTCAAACTGGGAAGCAAGACGGGTCAATACACGATACGAGCATCTTCGGCCGGCTTATCGGGTAGTCCTATTCTCTTCGGAGCGCGAGCCGTGGCCGGGCCCGCAGCAGCACTCGATTACGTGGCAGGCAACAATCAGCGCAAACCCATCGGGAGTGTCCTTGATACCGCATTGACGGTCCGCGTGGTCGATTCGGTCGGAAATGCTGTGACAGGAACACGTGTGGAATTTGCATTTGTGCAAGTCCCGTCAGGTGCAACCGGCTATTCGATGAGCACATCAGTCGTGGCGACTGATTCGGCCGGTATCGCCTCAACGAGAGTGACGCTGGGTAACAAGGTGGGCACGTATGTCGTGAACGCCAGCTCCACAGGATTGAAATCAAGTCCGATCGTTTTTGTTCTCTCGGCACTTGATTCGATCACCACATCCGTGGTTGCGGAGACTGTGCCGGCAGAGTTCAGATTGTTGCAGAATTACCCGAATCCATTCAATCCATCAACGACGATTGAGTTCGAAGTACCCCGAACCGGTCAAGCCGCTACCGAACTGAGCATCGATATCTACAACCAGCTGGGTGAGAAGATCACGACCCTTACAGTAGGGGAATTCAAACCCGGCCGCCACAAGGTCATATGGTACGGAGTGAATGATTCCGGTCAAAGGGTTGCATCCGGGGTATACTACTACCATCTGCTCTCACGAGAGTATCGAAGCTCGAAGAAGATGATTCTCGTGAAGTAGGAGAAGAAGGGAAGATCGAGACGAATGGCAATACTCAGCGTCGGTTATCAGGGCGAACGTGGAGCATATAGTGAGCAAGCTGCCCGACTCTTCTTTAGAGGGAAGGCTCGACTCGTGCCCTATGCTCAGTTCAGCGAGGTGTTTCGGCATGCGTCGAAGGGAGGCGCCCACTTTAGCGTCATTCCGATCGAAAATTCGCTGTTCGGGAGCGTACACGAGAACTACGATCATTTGATCAGGTCAAAGCTCTCGATCGTAGGCGAGATCAAGCTGAAGATTCAACACCAACTCATGGCATCCCGGGGGACCACACTGAAGGAGATTCGGACGGTCTATTCGCATCCTCAAGCGCTGGGGCAATGTCAGGAGTTTCTGCGTTCGCTGAAGCGGGTCGAGACTAGAGCGTTCTACGATACGGCGGGTGCTGCGAAAATGCTCGCCCGAGAAAATCTCCGCGATGCGGCAGCTATCGCCAGTGAGCAAGCGGCAAAGACCTATGGTCTGAAGATCCTGAAACGCAACATCGAAGACAATCATCACAACTTCACGCGGTTTCTTGTCCTCTCCACACGCCCGATCAAACCCAAACTCCATCCGAAGACGTCACTGGTCTTTTCCGTACGGGATGTTCCCGGTGCTCTCTTCAAGGCGTTGGCTGTGTTCGCGCTGCGCGATATCAATCTCCACAAGATCGAATCCCGTCCTCTGGTGGGCAGACCGTGGGAGTATCTATTCTATCTCGATATCAGTGGTTGTCCCGGCGACCCGATCGTGCGCCAGGCGGTTTCCCACCTCCGTGAATTCTGTACTTTTCTCCGCATCCTGGGATCGTATGAAGCAGGAAAAACCCGGTGAGAAGGCGAGTTCGGCTGACCAAACAAGCTATTCAGAGGGGGTTGCTTAACTCAGCAGAACGTCTTTGAGGGGAGGATAGTCGGCTGGTATGACGGTGCTGATCTTGGGGAGCATCATGACGCGCTGAAGACTCTCAGGGGGAGGAAACGTTGTTCCGAGTGCGCGTTCAATGACTTCCGGAAATTTTCCCGGGTGGGCAGTCGCCATGACAATGATCGGCCTCAATTCATTGAGCTCCCTCACAACTCGGCGGGCTGCTGAGACTCCTACCGCAGTATGTGGATCTATCACCCTACCGCTTGACTCATAGGTGTATCGGATTTCCTCGATCGTCTCGTCATCTGTGACACTGAGTGCAGTGATCTCCTTCCGGAGCTGACGGACGTCGTCGTTCGTGAGAAAGCGGAGGCGAGCAAGATTGCTGGGATCTCCGACATCCATGGCATTTGACAGCGATGGAATCGAGGGACGTGGACGATATCTTCCGCTTTCAAGATATTCGGGGACAGCAGTGTTTGCGTTAGTAGCCGCGACAAACGAACGGATCGGAATACCCATCCGCCTGGCGTAGACCCCTGCCGTGAGATTTCCAATGTTTCCGCTCGGCACGACGATGTGCGGCTTCACGCGATCGGGTCGAAGACCATGCAATTGCGCGACGGCCCAGGCATAGTAGCTTGCTTGAGGGATCAATCTCCCCAGGTTGATGGAATTCGCCGTGGTCAGATTTCTTCGTTGTTTCACTTCCGTGTCGGCGAGTGATTGCTTGACCAGCCGCTGGCAATCGTCAAATGTCCCCCGGACTTCGACGGCATGAATGTTCCCTCCAAGCGTCGTCATCTGTTGTTCCTGAAGTGCGCTTACTCTCCCCGATGGATACAGGACAAAAACGGAAATGTTTGGTACGCCGAAGAAACCATGCGCCACGGCACTCCCGGTATCGCCTGATGTTGCCACAATGATCGCTACAGCGAGGTTGTTTTCTCTGAGATAATGCGACATGGTGTGGGCCATGAATCGGGCGCCGACGTCCTTGAACGCGAGGGTTGGTCCATGATACAGCTCGAGGAGATAGAGATTCTCATCGATCTGACTGAGAGGGATGGGAAAGTCCCATGCCTTCTGAAGGATCTCCCTGAGACGAGTCTCGTCGATATCCGGGAGATATGAATTCAGAATCTCTTTGCCGGTGTCGTGGTAGGATAAGCGCTCCAGATGATGCAGCGTCTGTTCCGGCAACCGAGGGATTTCCGTGGGAACGTAGAGAGAGCCGTTGGACGCGATTCCGCGAAGGAGCACCTCTCGAAAGGAGAGGGCCGATTCGGCACCGTCGATCGATCGGTAATTCACTGCCGCCACCCGACTCTTGTCCCTTCCATGTTCACGCGTGAAAGATAGACGTCACAGGCAACTCGCGACGACGTAGCGAATTGACGTTTCATGGCGGCGCCGATCTTCTTCGCGGCCGACCTGGAAGGAGCGACGGCGAAGAGCGACGGTCCTGATCCCGAGATGGAACATCCGGTGGCGCCGGCCGCCAGCGCGGCCTTCTTCACATCGTGAAATCCGGGGATGAGGGAACTCCGAACGGGCTCCACAATCTCGTCGGCCACGCATCGTCCCACCAACGCTGCATCTCCGGTCGAGAGCCCGATCGTCAATCCCGCAACGTTTCCCCAATGATGAATCGCTTTCTCCAGCGGTACGGATGTCGGAAGGATGTTTCGGGCTTCTTCGGTCCGAACCTCCATATGAGGATGGACCACAACCCAGAAGATCGTGTTCCTCACAGGAATCCGAACGACCTCAAGGGGATCATAACTCCGGACGAGGCAGGCTCCTCCGAGGAGCGAAGGAGCGACATTGTCCGCGTGCATCGCACCGGAGGCGAGTCGTTCTCCTTCAATCGCGAATCGAAGCAACTCGTGACGCTTCAGCGGCTTGGGGAGGAGCGCGTTCACGGCCGCAGCTGCGGCAACACTGCTGGCGGCGGAGCTCCCGAGTCCCGATCCAATCGGCATCCTCTTGTCCAGGACCAGTTGAATGCCAAACGGTGGCTTGAATTCATCCAGCATGAGTTGTGCGACAAAACTGGCGACGTTCTTCCGCGCGTCGGAAGGAACGGTCCTCTCCTTCCCGCGAACCGAAAACGTCAACGACGGGTCTAGCTGCCGTGCGGCCGTAACGAAGTCACCCGGGCGGTCGATCGCAAGTCCGAGAACATCGAAGCCGGGACCGAGATTGGCAATCGTGGCGGGAGCAAAAGCTCGGACGATCCTCTTCCGCATGTTAATAGGGGAGATAGTTGAGAAGTTTCAGGAGATCCGAAAACACGCCCATAGCAGTAACGTCGGCGCCGGCACCGGGCCCCTGAACGACCAAAGGCGTGTGTGAATAGCGATGCGTCGTGAATGCGAGGATGTTGTCGCTTCCCTTGGTCGCGAAGAACGGATGGTTCGCCGAAATCTCCTTGATGCCGGCAGAAGCGGATTTCCCATGCAGCGTACCGACATACCGGAGAACCGCTCCAGCGGCGCGCGCGTGATCGAGCTTGCGTTTCATCGTGCTGTCGTGTGAAGCGTACGCGGCATAGAATAGCGGCGAAAACGGTCCCGACCTCAATCGGGCCGGTACGAGATTCTGCGCACGAATATCTTTGAGGTCCATTTTCAGCCCGAGCTGTCGTCCGAGGATCAAAAGCTTGCGGGCAACGTCCTGCCCGGAAAGATCCTCGCGCGGATCGGGTTCGGTGAATCCAAGTTCGTGGGCCTTCAGGACCAACGAGCTGAATGGTTGCGTGCCGTCGTAATGGTTGAAGAGGTAGCTCAGCGTGCCGGAGAGAATGGCGTCGATTCGAACGATCGTATCGCCGGATGCCACCAAATCGCGGAGCGTGGAAATCACGGGAAGGCCGGCTCCGACATTCGCTTCGTACAGAAAGAACTTCTGGCGTGCACGGATGAGATCTGTCAACTCGTTATACTGCTTCCACGGCAGGACATTCGCCTTCTTGTTCGGCGTGACGATGTGGGCGTTGGCACGAACGAAATCGAAGTAGGTGTTCACGATCTCTGAGCTTGCCGTGCAATCGACGACCGCAAGATTCGCGAATTCGAGTTTGCCGAGTTCGCCTGCCAGCTTCTGGGGGTTCATCACCCGATCGGAACGACTCAGTGCCTCTCTCCAGTGGCTCAGACTGATCCCGTCCGCGTCGATGACGTACTTAGTACTGTTCGCGAGGCAGCAGACACGAACGTCGAAACCCTGATCGAGTAGCACATTGCGCTGCTGGTGCAATTGCCTCAGAAGCGCCCCGCCAATGTTCCCCACGCCGATCACGGCAAGATCGAGCCGCTTTCGCTTCTCGAAGAAGGCCTGATGAATGACGTTGAGCGCACGGACCTTCTGAGCCGACCCCACCACGAAGGAAATGTTTCTCTCCGATGCCCCTTGAGCGATTGCACTGATGTTGATGTTGTTGCGTCCCAGGGCCTGGAACACCTTGCCCGAGACCCCCGGTGTTCCAATCATTCCGTCGCCGACAATGGCGACAATGGCCTGATCTTGCTTTTCGTCCAGGGCAAGCAGTCGGGCCTGGAGCTCAAGCTCGAATTCCTTCTGGATTGCGCGTCGCGCGCGTTCGGCGTCGGATTTCGTAATCGCGAGACAGATGGTGTGCTCGGAGGATGCCTGAGAGATGAGGATCACGTGAACATTTGCAGAGGCGAGGGCGGTGAACAATCGATCGGCGGCGCTCGCGGCCCCAACGTTGCTCGTCTTGCGAAGAGTGAAGAGGATGATATCGTCGATTGATGTGATTCCCTTGGCGACTCCCTCCCACAGTTCCTTGCGCGAGGAGACCAACGTTCCCGGTGCTCCCGGATTCAACGTGTTCTTGATGAGAATGGGAATCTGGTGTCCTGCTGCCGGCGTAATCGTCGATGAATGGAGGACCCGAGCTCCAAAATACGATAGTTCCATTGCCTCCTCGTAGGTCACATGAGGAAGCACAAAGGCGGACGGGACAGCCCTCGGATCAGCGCTGAGAATGCCGTCAACATCCGTCCAGATTTCGATCACCGAGGCGTTCAGCGCGGCACCGATGATCGTTGCCGTGAAGTCTGAGCCGCTTCGGCCAATCGTGGTTGTTCTTCCATCCTCCGTGGCACCGATGAATCCCGTGACTACGGGGATGGCGCGGGAACCGCCACTCTTCATCAGCTCCTTGAAGTATTTCTGCGTTTTCTTGTTTGTTGCGTCAAAGAGGATTCCCGCTCGCATATACTGATCGTCTGTCACAATGAACGAGCGGGCATCGACGTACAGCGCAGGATGCGAATGGGCAATGAACGATGAGATGATTGTTGCGGAAAGCTGCTCACCAAAACTTGCTGTCAAGTCGAGCACGCGTGGCGATGCGTAGCGAAGAAGAAAGATCCCATGGAGAACATCGTTGAGATCCCGAAGCAGTGCGTCGATTCGTTTCAGGGTTGTTCCTCTGGGCCGACCCGTCAACAACGATTTGGTGATTGAGGTATGCCGATCCATAATTTCGCGATAGAGCGACTGATACGCGGGATCACCGGATTCGGCACGTCGGGCGGCTGAAAGAAGCTGATTGGTGATTCCCTGGAAGGCAGAAACAACGACGATCACTTTGTCCCGCTTACGTGACGCAAGGATGATCTGCGCGACATCCTGAATTCTTCGTGCGTCCGAAACCGACGATCCGCCGAACTTGAGAACCTTCATGATGGTCAGTACCTGTCTGCGTGAAAGCTGGAATGATCAATTGCGTGGAGCGTTGACTCTCGGCCGAAAGAAGATAGAGAATTGTCTGCCAAAAGACGAGGGGATTATCGGGGGCGATCCCGCAACCTTTCGTACAGCGGCAAGGTCTCAGAATGAACGAACAACCCATTCCGATCAATGTTGTCGTGGAAGGAGCCCGATCAAATGGGACGAACGAGGCGGTTGAAGGCGACAGGGCGCGGAGTCCGATTTCAGGCGTCGTGTGTTCTCACACAGAGCGTTGACGCACGCGGTGATGGCACCCGACGTGTCCCGGATCTGCAACTGTCTCCATCCCTCTTCGTCTTCCCGGTGTTCACTGGTTGGCGACGTCGACGAACGACACAGACCACTGATGGCACATTCTCCCGTCTGATTCGTCCGTATACTCCGGTGTGGTGCGCTGCGAGTGGATTTGAACTTCAATCGATGTTTTGTTGTTATGGACATTCCGATAATTGGGAAGACGGGCCCTGTTTTTCCCCCGATTGCGAAGCATCTTTTGAGATTTCGTCCCAACTGGCCCGAAAGGGGGCAGGAGCTTTGGTATGCTCTTTGCGATTGCACGGCGGGAAGGAGAGAAGGTGAATGGAACGACCGGGATTTTCTGTTAATGCGGAGTTGTTGAAGCGATTCGACAAGCCGGGACCGCGGTACACGAGCTACCCGACCGCGCCGGTGTTCTCGACATCGTACACGCGGAAACGTTTTGAGATCGATTTGATCCGAAACAATCACGGCAGCACGCATCCGCTCTCGATCTATCTCCACATCCCGTTCTGCGACACGCTGTGCTACTTCTGCGGATGCACAACCGTGATCACCAACAATCGTTCGAACATCGAACGATATCTTTCCGCTCTCCAGAAGGAAATCGCACTGACGGGCTCCTACATTCGGAAGGGGCGTCCGGTCACGCAACTCCACTGGGGAGGCGGCACGCCTTCGTATCTTGAGCCGTCCCAGATTCGCGTGCTCAATCGATTCATCGCCTCTCAATTCTCCTTCGCCGACGATGCAGAGATCAGTGTCGAAATCGATCCGCGGGGATTGACGTTCGATCACCTGAGAGCCTTCCGGGATGGGGGAGTGAATCGCGTCAGCATGGGTGTGCAGGACTTCGACGAGCGGGTCCAGAACGCGGTGCATCGATTCCAACCGGCAGACCTCACGTATCAGGCCATCGAGTGGTCGCGGAAACTTGGCATCGACAGCATCAACGTCGATCTCATCTACGGATTGCCTCTCCAGACCCCGAAGACGTTCAAAAAGACGCTGGATGAAATCGTCCGGCTTTCACCCGAACGCATTGCCGCCTTCAACTTCGCCTACGTGCCATGGATGAAACCGCATCAGAAGCTGATTCACGCCGAAGATCTCCCCAGTGCGGAAATGAAGATCGAGCTGTTGCGGGTCACGATCGAGACTCTGGCGGAGGCGGGATACGAGTACATCGGGATGGATCACTTTGCGAAACCCACCGATGAGCTGGCCATTGCGCAAAGAGAGAAGACTCTGTATCGTAACTTCCAGGGCTATTCCACCAAGGCAGGGGCAGATCTCTTTGGCTTTGGGATGTCGTCGATCTCTCATTTCGAAAATGTCTATGCACAAAACGAAAAGACTGTCGAGACATATCTTGCGGCGATCGAACAAGGGGAGTTCCCGGTGGATGTCGGGTATCGGATGAATCGGGATGACGAGATTCGCAAGTATGTGATTCTTCGTCTGATGTGCGATCTTGAAATCACGAAGGAAGAGATCGAAGACCGTTTCCATATTGATTTTGATGAGTACTTTGACGATTCTCTTGACCAGCTTCGAGAATTTGTCTCGGAAGGACTCGTGCGACACACGATTGAAAAAATCCAGGTGATCGGGGCCGGCCGTCTGTTGCTCCGGAACATCGCCATGTGCTTTGATGCATACCTCCCGGCAATGAAGGGAGCGACACCAATCTTCTCACGAACCGTTTAAGTCCACTTTCTATCGGAGGTCAGTTTATGAAAAAGATGTCTGCCGTGATGTTGATTTCTATGCTTCTGATGTCGCTCGCGGTTGCCCAGGAAGTTCCGAAAGAGTACGGCAAGCCTCTGACGGTCAAGAAACCCACGAAGATCTCGGAAATCCTCGCGAATCCTCAGACACATGACGGAAAACGCGTGCTGGTCGAAGGTCCGGTCGTCGACGTGTGTCCGAAACGCGGATGCTGGATTCAGATCGGCAGCGACAAGGAATTTGAGATGATTCAGTTCAAGGTGGAAGACGGGGTGATTGTGTTCCCAATGGAAGCCAAGGGGCTGAAGGTCCGCGCAGAAGGGATCGTTTCCGTCACAACGCTCACCCGCGAACAGCTCATCGAACAGGCCCGTCATCAGGCCGAGGAACAGGGAAAGCTGGATGAATTCAAGCCTGAGTCGATCGAAGGACCGAAAACCGTCATCCGATTGAACGGCGAGGGAGCGATCATCACGAAGTAGCGGGGGAGACCAAGCTCTGTGCCGAAGATTCGCTGGCGGAAGTGGAACAACATACTCCATCGGGATATCGGGTATCTCGTGGTGGCATTGACGGTTGCCTATTGCATTTCGGGTATTGCGGTCAACCATATCAATGACTGGAATCCAAACTACCGAATCACGAAGGAATTCATATCTATCCCGCCCATTCATGCCGAATCCCGCGACGAAATCGTGGCCCAGGCCCGGGCTTCACTCCGGCTGGAAAAAGAACCCCGGAATGCATTCCGGCCCGATCCGAGCACGCTCCAGCTTTTCTTCGAAGACAAGACGGTCTCGATTGATCTTCCCACCGGAAATGTTCTGATCGAGCGAGCTACGCCTCGGCGTGTCCTCTTCGAGATGAACCAGCTCCATCTCAATCGTCCGAAGAAACTGTGGACGTATATTGCCGATCTGTATGCTCTGGCTCTCCTCGTCGTCTCGGTGACGGGACTCTTTGTGCTGAAAGGGAAGAACGGCATCACGGGTCGCGGAGCCTGGCTCACCGCAATCGGCTTCGTGATTCCGATCGTGTACTGGATCTATTACATCTCGTTCTGATTCGGGACCATCGTTCGTCGCGTCGAGGTTCTGCGTGTCAGGGATCTGCCGCATCGTGCAGAACCCGGGATAGCCACCCTTTCCCCGGTGCACCAGCAGCGCCGGGGATTCTTTGTTGCGTTGTGTCGCTCCGGGCTTCGTTGCTTCTCCATCATCTTTTTGATACTTTGGTGCCGCACAGCAATCATCAGGAAGGAACGAAAACGTATGAGATCCGGTGTTGTCGGTGGAAGTGTGATTCTCCTGCTTCTTGCCTCTTGTGGTGGACCAAGCGAAGAGGAATTGATGACCAGAGCACAAGAGACGCAGGAAGCGCAACGATATGACGAGGCGATCGCAGCGTATGAACAGCTGATTGAAGATCACCCGCGGGGAACGCGCCGCGCCGAAGCGATCTACACGCTGGCAAGCATCTACCAGAACGCGAAAAAAGACTATCCGTCGGCGATCCGCCTCTACCGAATGCTGGCCAACGAATATCCGTCCAATGCCAATGCCCCCTCCGCCCTCTTCCTCGTCGGGTTCGTGTTCCATAATGAAATGGGAGAAGTCGATAGCGCCCGAGTGGCCTACGCGGAATTCCTGGGGCGTTACACCGACCACGAAATGGCCCCCTCAGCCCGGTTTGAGCTCGCCAACCTCGGCAAGCATGCCGACGACGTTTTCGACGAGTTGACCTCCGGCAAGAAAACGTCCCCCCACGCGGCGCGGAAGAAACAAGAGGCCTCACGATAACGGATTCTTAACACATTCCGGGATGGAACAGGCGACCAAATTTCTAAAGCCCGAGATCGTGGCACAGCTTGCGAACATGGAGTTGCGCGCACGGCTTGTGGTGGAAGGATTCATGACCGGGCTTCACAGGAGTCCGTACCATGGCTTCAGCGTCGAATTCACCGAGCACCGGCCGTATATGCCGGGTGACGACACAAAGCGCATCGATTGGAAGGCGCTCGGCAAGACGGGACGGTACTATGTGAAGCAGTTCGAGGATGAGACGAATCTCAAATCGTACCTCCTTGTGGACGCGAGCCGATCGATGATCTTTTCCTCGGCGCATCGCGTGTCAAAGCTGGACTATGCAACCACTGTCGCGGCCGCGCTTGCGCATCTTATGATCGAGCAACGGGACGCCGTCGGATTAGCAGTCTATGATGAGCGGGTCCGAACATACCTGCCGCCGAGATCGGCACGGCTTTATCTCAAGCAAATCTTTTCGGAACTGGACGCGCTGCGCGGAGGAGAAGCGACCAACACGGCCGCCTCGCTGAACGCCGTAGCCGAGCAAATCAAACGCCGTGGCCTCGTGATCATCCTCAGTGATCTGCTTGATGAACCGGAACGCGTGATGAAGGCGCTGAAGCATTTCCGTCACCGAGGACACGAGGTGATCGTCATGCAGATTCTGGATCCCCTGGAACGCACGTTCGCCTTCGGTGCTGACGCCCTTTTTCGTGACCTGGAAACGCAGGAGGAAATGATGACTCAGCCCTGGCACATCCAGCGCGCGTACCAATCGGCGATTCGGTCTTTCCTCAAGCGATATGAACGCGAATGCAGAGAAGCGAACATCGATTATGTGCTTCTTGATACTCAAACGCCCTTCGACCGAGCGCTCGTCGAATACCTGACGAAGCGAAAGAGAATTCACTAATGCCGTATTGTCCAAGCCTGCCATGCCTCAGCAGGGTCGGTTTGATCGCTGAACGGAACACCGCCGGGGGATACACCGGCACCGGAAGATCTTCCCCCGTGTCAATCCGATTCGCTCTCTGAATCCATGTCTGAACCCCACATCGTCGTCCGCGGCGCCCGCGTCCACAATCTAAAAAATATCGACGTCGACCTTCCGCGCGAGAAACTGATCGTCATTACCGGACTCTCCGGTTCCGGGAAATCCAGCCTCGCGTTCGATACGATCTACGCGGAAGGACAGCGCCGCTACGTGGAAAGTCTCTCTGCGTATGCGCGTCAGTTCATCGGACTGATGGAGCGTCCCGATGTCGACTATATCGAGGGATTGGGACCGTCGATCTCTATCGAACAGAAGAGCGTCAGCCACAATCCGCGATCGACCGTCGGGACGGTTACAGAAATTTATGACTATCTGCGGCTCCTCTTCGCACGCGTCGGAACGCAGTTCTGCTATCAATGCGGCCAGGTTGTTCAGCGGCAGTCGACCGATCAGATCATCGATCGCATCACGAAATTCCCGGCCGGCACGAAGATCCAGATTCTTGCGCCGGTCGTGCGGGGACGAAAGGGCCATTACCGTGAGCTCTTCGAACAGATTGCGAAAGATGGTTTTGTAAGGGTTCGGGCCGACGGTGAAACGCAAGAGATTACCGAGGGGATGAAACTTGATCGGTACAAGATCCATCACGTGGAGATTGTTGTGGATCGCCTCCAGATCAAGGGGGATGTCCGTTCGAGAGTGTCGGAATCTGTTGAGACCGCCCTGCAGTTTGGTAATGGAGCGGTCATCGTCGATGATGGCAAGAACGATGAACTGTTGAGTCTTCATCACTCGTGTCATACCTGTGGGATCAGCTATGAGGAGCCCGCCCCAAGTTCATTCTCGTTCAACTCGCCGGCCGGGTCCTGTCCGGTGTGCGAAGGGCTCGGCGAGCAGCGCGCGTTCGACCTCTCGCTGATTATGCCGGACGATTCGAAGTCGATCAACCAGGAGGGGCTTGCACCGCTCGGGAAGCCGAGACAAACATGGATATTCAGTCAGATTCGAGGTGTTGCGAAGCGCTACGGATTTGATCTCGACACGCCTCTGCGAGACCTCTCCCCGGAAGCGAAAGAGGTGCTTCTCCGCGGCAGCGGCTCCGAGAAGATCGAAATCGAATATGAATCATCAAGTCGTCACCGACGCACCGTCTACCGCCATCGCTTTGGTGGAGTCGTTGACATGCTCAGGAAGTTCTACGAGGAGACCTCCTCGAACAAGATCCGGGAATGGGCCGAATCGTTCATGCGAACGGCCCCTTGTCCGGAATGTCGTGGTGGCAGACTCAGGAAAGAAAGTCTGGCGATTAAATTGGTGGATGCAAAATCCGGTGCGGCGGTCAATCTCTCCGAAATCGTCAAGCGCTCAATCAGGCAATCTCGTTCCTTTTTCGAGCATCTGGTCCTCACGAGTCGCCAGCACGAAATCGCCCGGCAAATCCTCAAAGAAATCTGCCAACGACTCGATTTTCTTCTGAATGTCGGGCTCGATTACCTGAGTCTCGACCGCTCCGCGCGAACCCTCTCAGGGGGCGAGGGGCAGCGCATCCGGCTGGCAACTCAGATCGGCACGCAACTCGTCGGTGTTCTTTACATCCTCGATGAACCGAGTATCGGTCTCCACCAAAGGGACAATATCAAGCTCATCAGATCTCTGAAATCGTTGCGCGATCTTGGCAACACCGTGATCGTAGTTGAGCACGACAAAGAGATGATCAGAAGCGCCGACTTTGTTCTCGATCTCGGACCCGGAGCGGGAGAACATGGAGGGCATGTCGTGACGAGCGGACCACCGAACGCGCTGAAATTCCGCAACGACAGCCTGCGCACCAACGGCGACCGGTTCGACGGCCGCTCGTTCACGGCGCTCTATCTGAACGACAAGCTTTCAATCCCCCTTCCTGAACAGAGACGGAAACCGTCGCAGCAATACCTCACCGTCAGCGGATGTACAGGGAACAATCTCAAACGCGTTGATCTTCGCATCCCGCTCGGCCTCTTTGTGTGCGTGACCGGCGTCAGCGGATCGGGGAAATCAACGCTGATCAACGAGACGCTCTATCCGCTGCTTGCGCGGGAGTTTTACAAAAGCAAAGTTGTTCCGCTTCCGTACGGTGAGGTCGCCGGTCTCAATCACGTGGACAAAGTGATCGATATCGACCAATCACCGATCGGAAGAACGCCGCGTTCCAATCCTGCAACGTACACCGGACTCTTCACATTGATCCGGGATCTCTTCACTCAGCTTCCGGAATCAAAGATCCGCGGCTATCGTGCGGGACGATTCAGTTTCAATGTCAAGGGGGGAAGGTGCGAAGAGTGCGAGGGGGATGGCGTGAAGAAAATCGAAATGAACTTTCTGCCGGATGTGTACGTCTTGTGCGATGCCTGCCGAGGGAAGCGATACAACAGAGAGACTCTTGAGGTCCGCTACAAAGGCAAATCGATCGCCGATGTCCTCGATATGACCGTCGAGGAAGCGCTGGAGTTGTTCAGCGAGCTCCCTCGGATCGTCCGCAAGCTTGATACGCTCTCTCGCGTGGGATTGGGATACATTCGGCTCGGTCAACAGGCAACGACGCTCTCCGGCGGGGAGGCACAGCGGGTGAAACTCTCCACGGAGCTTTCCAAAATCGGAACCGGCCGCACGCTCTACATCCTTGACGAACCGACCACTGGACTCCACTTTGAGGACATCCGCATGTTGCTTTCGGTTCTCAACGATCTCGCCGACAAGGGGAACACCGTCATTGTCATTGAGCATAATCTGGATGTGGTGAAGACGGCCGATTGGATCATTGACCTTGGACCCGAAGGGGGAGATGAGGGGGGATACATCGTGGCCGAAGGGAGTCCGGATGTTGTTGCTCGAAATGCGCGATCATACACGGGCGAATTCCTTCGACGCGAACTCCCGGAGTTCGTCTCCTGAGGTATTCAATCTGCACGAACGCGTTGATTGCCTTGAATCCCTCGCTTTTACTCATGGCTGGGACGAATCCTCCCTGATCTGTTAAACCCTTCAACCATACGAACATACGTCACCCGCGTACTCGATCGGACCCGTTCTTGACAACGATCCCATTTTTCTTGATGTTTCAGCGGGTGCTCCAGTCGATTCCCACCTGGAGGGAGCGCAGGGGACGTATGTGCTTGACGAACCCGCCTAATCAATTCGCGTATTTCTGCCTTCAAGATCACCAGTCCGGGATCTCCTCCCCCCGCCGTGCATGGAACTGCTGCCGCGAAGGTTGAATTCCATGTTTCACTGCCTCACAAGACTTTTCACCAGTGCGTCTACGCATGTGCTCAGCGGCGTTCGCGTTGAGCAAGTGGAGTACTAGGTTCAGGCGAATTGCCTCGCGCACGCGAGACGGATCGAGATATTGAGGATGTGCGCCGTCAACTCAACAGACTCATCGTCGTGGAGAGTAAAGCCATGAAGAAGATCTTTCTTGCCCTGTGTGCCCTCGCGATGTCACTTCTGGATGTCTCCGCCCAGAACAATTCCGCATCCTCCAAGAATCAGCAAGTTCCGATTGGATCGGTTCTGAATTCTGATGGAACGCTGAATCTCAAATCGGGTTTTTCCGGCACTCTGAATCCGGACGGTTGGAAAATGGAAACCGGTCCGCGCGGCGAGCCTCGATTCACAAAAAGCCCTCGGAGTGGAACGGTTGGATCCCCGCAATCCCGATCGTCCGGCATGAGTGAATCTGCATCGCGTCTTCCTCGCACGCGAGTCAGTTCCTTCTCACCCGACGATGTGCGTTGGAAAGGGGGATATGAATTCGGAGGTATTGTCGGTGAAGTCTACGCTGTTGCGGTTCATGGGACCGACGTGTACGTGGGGGGACAATTCAGTCTTGCCGGAGGAACGCCCGCTTCGAACATCGCAAAGTGGAACGGGACGACATGGTCCGCGCTTGGAATGGGAGTGGACGGGTGGATTCAAGCGCTCATCTTTGTGGGTGACAACCTCTATGCAGGTGGAAGATTCTGGAACGCAGGAGGCGTTGCAGCAAACAACATCGCCAAGTGGAACGGCACGTCATGGTCGGCCCTGGGGGGTGGAACTGGCTACACGGTCTACGCCCTGGCGACAGATGGCACCGACCTCTTCGTTGCCGGGGATTTCTCTGATGTCGCCAATACGCCTGGTGAGTGGATCACCGTAAACTACGTCGCAAAGTGGAATGGAACGATCTGGTCAGCATTGGGAAGCGGCATGAGCTTCCGGGTGCACGCTCTGTCGTTCATGGGTGGCGATTTGTACGCCGGTGGCTGGTTTACAATCGCAGGGGGAGTCACGGCAAACCAGATTGCCAAGTGGAACGGGACAAGCTGGTCCTCTCTCGGCGCAGGTGCCGCCAATGGTACGAATAGCGGAGTCTTTGCGCTCACAAATGACGGCTCGACTCTCTACGTAGGAGGAACGTTTACCGAGGCAGGAGGGGCTCCCGCAAACTATGTGGCGACGTGGAACGGCACGAGCTGGGGCACCTTGGGGAGCGGTGCCGGAGATGAGGTCTACGCTCTTCAGCTCTTCGACGGATATCTCTATGCTGGAGGAGATTTCGATTTGGGTGAGGGAGGTCCAAAGTACGCCATGAAATGGGATGGTGAATCGTGGAGTTCCGTGCTCGATGAGGGAGGGGGCGGACCTGATGGCACCGTCTACGGATTTGCCGCCACGGAAGCGACACTCTATGCGGTCACCGACGGCAAACCAAACGTCCAGCAATGGAGTGGTTCGATGTGGCTTGCGGTAGCCAAGCCGACTCACCACGGTCTGGATGGGAGGGTCAGAGCGCTCCTACTTCACAACGGAAATCTGTACGCGGGGGGAGATTTCACGACCGCAGATGGGATCAGGGTAAATCACATCGCGAAGTGGGACGGATTCGAATGGTCGGCGATCGGTTATGGACTCGCGGGTCCGGTGTACGCCCTCCTGGTTCATGACAATATTCTCTATGCTGGGTTTGCAGACGGTGTTGCGCGCTGGTACGATGGTTTTTGGGAAAGCGTCGGCGCATTCTCTGCAGGGGGAGAGGACAATCCAGCAGTTTACGCGCTAAGCGCGAGTGATAATCGTATCTACGTCGGCGGAAAGTTCACGAAGATCGACGGGATCACGATGAACAACATCGCGCAATGGGACGCGTCGACGGAATCCTGGTCGCCGCTCGTGGGGGTATTCTCCAATGGCGTCGGCGGTCGTGTCTATGCCCTCAATGTGATTGCAGATACATTATACGTTGGGGGAAATTTTAGCTCGATGGGTGGCGCAGACATCGTCTCCCATATCGCAAAATGGGATGGTTCAGCGTGGTCTACCTTGGGAGGTTCAGCGAACGCACCAGTCTTCGCCTTTGCGACGATGGGGAACGTTCTTTATGCTGCGGGGCAGTTTACGACTATCGGGGGCCTGGCGACATCTCCACACCTGGCGAAGTGGGATGGCACGGCCTGGTCCTCCGTGGGAAACGGCACCAACGGTGATGTGTACGCGCTCGCAACCAACGGTTCCCACCTCTACGTTGGGGGAGATTTTTTCACTACCGATCCCGGTCTTGAGAGTTTCATGAACACCTCGAAAGGGGTGGCCGAAGTCTCAGCGAACAATATCGCCCTGTGGACCGGCTCGAGCTGGTCTGCTCTCGGGAGCGGACTTGATGCAGCCGCCAAGGCTTTGGCAGTCTCGGGTACCGAGCTCTTCGTCGGAGGCGATTTCTGGAATGCCGGGGCCAAACCATCCACGCACATTGCAGAGTGGGAAGCGGATCCGCCGCCGGGGGATCTTCTTCCACCTCCGGCTGCCCCAATACTCTCTTCCCCCGCGAACAGTTCCACAGGGATTCCAGTCACACCAACCCTGGGCTGGAACGCCGTCTCGGGAGCGGCGTCATACCGCCTCCAGGTTTCCACAGTTTCAAACTTCGCGACGACAACGGTTGATCAAACCGGCTTGACGAGCGTGTCGTACGCCATTCCGTCGTCGACGCTCTCGACCGCCACGACATATCATTGGCGTGTCAATGCGACGGGGGATGCCGGCACAAGCCTGTGGTCCTCGGTATGGAGCTTCACGACGGTGGCAGGTCCGACAACAGCACCGGTGTTGGTGAGTCCCGTGGATCAGGGCATCACGAGTCTGACGCCCGAGATGCAGTGGGAGAGTGTCGCGGGTGCGACATCATATCAGGTACAGGTATCGGCCTCGGAGTCATTTACAACTCCAATCGTAAATCAGTCGCGTTCAGGCACAAGCTATCAGATCAGCGAAGGTGTCTTGTTCTATGCGACGCCGTATCATTGGCGTGTGAGGGGATCGAATGTCGTGGGCAACGGACCATGGTCAGTTGTCAGGCGATTTCAGACATTGACACCGGTTCCAGCAACGCCGGAGTTGACATCCCCTTCAAGCGGAGAGACGGGGGTATCATTGACGCCAACGCTGATGTGGAGCGCTGCCGAACATGCAAGTGAGTATGAGGTGAACATCTCTCCGCAATCGGACTTCTCAACGGTGATGCACAATGTGTTGACGCCGACAGCGTTCTATCCTGTGCCATCGGGGGTATTGGGGGATGACAAGACGTATTACTGGCGAGTTCGGGGGTGGAACATCTATACCGGTGGTCGGTGGTCATCGGCGTGGAGTTTTCGAACGACGGCGTTAGCGCCTGCTGTGCCTGTGTTGGTTGGTCCATCCAACGGTGGAGGCGATATTGTTCTGACACCGACTTTACTCTGGCGTCGAGCTGAGAGGGCGACTCAGTATCAGGTGCAGGTGTCGACAGTATCTGGTTTTTCGACACTGGTGGTGGATGTGTCCGGCATGACGGATACGTCACATGTTGTCTCGGCCGGACTCCTGACCAATGATCGAACGTTTTACTGGCGAGTTCGAGCTTCGAACAGTGCGGGACCAAGCGGATGGTCTGGTGCCTGGTCGTTCAGAACGATTGTGGCTCCTCCGGCGACACCGACACTGCACACGCCGTCGGCTGGGGCGGCAAATTTCTCCAGGACTCCAACATTCATCTGGCGATCCGTAAGTGGAGCGACGTCATATCAGCTTCAGATCTCAAGGACGGCGGACTTCAGTACGACGGTGATCAGTAGTACGGGAGCAGATACGGTTTTTGCGGTGGGGAGTGCATTGGACGCCAATACGAGATACTATTGGCGGGTGCGGGCATCGAATGCAGGGGGAACGAGCGATTGGAGTACCAGGGACTTCACGACATCGAATCTCATCTCGGAAGTAAGTCGCCTGAATCACTCGTTGCCCACCAACTTTGCTCTGGAACAGAACTATCCCAATCCGTTCAATCCGACGACGGCGATACGGTTTTCACTGGCTGAGCGAAGCATGGCCACGCTGGAGGTCTACAGTTACGTGGGCCAGCGGGTAGCAGTATTGCTCAATGATGAGCTTTCGGCCGGCGTGTATGAGAGTCGGTGGATGGCGCTGGAGCTATCGTCCGGCATGTACTTCTATCGCCTGATGGCTCAGCCGCTGGAATCAGGTGCTTCTCCATATCTACAGACGCGGAAGATGATTTTGATGAAATAGTAGATTAGGACGAGATATCGCGACCTTCGGAAGGATTCAGAGTTACCGCAACACCCGCGATTTCCCTTGTAGAAGCGCCATTTTTCCTCTTCACCTCGGATGTCACGGTCCAAACCGTGACACTGGAGGAGAAGAACCGTCGGGGAGTTGCCGTATCACTTCGATACCCACAGATTCCCCTTAATGAAGAAGCGCCACTTCTTCTCGATACCGTTCTGTATCCCAATGCGCGAAGACCGACAGACATCAAAGTGATCGCGTTTGCTCCGCCCCACGAGAAAGATCTCGTCCCCGAGGAGATCGATTCCGTTTTGCGCCCTGCCGAAACCGAAGGCCTGGCACACCTTCGCCGGTCCGTTTGTCAGATTCTGCAGGTCCTTTCGATCCACATCAAACCCCCTGTTTTCCATCATCCGTTCAATCCCCTCGATTGGCTCAACAGCGCGAATAAGTACCGCCTCTCCGTTTCCTTCTTTTCCTGTCACAACATTTGAACAAAAATGCATGCCGTACGTGAAGTACACATACAAATGTCCCCCTTCCTGGAACATCACTTCGTTGCGCCGCGTCCGTCCCCGAAAGGAGTGCGAGGCCGGATCGGTCTGCCGGTAGGCCTCGACTTCAACGATCTTTCCTGAAAACTGATTCTTGCCGATGCGACGAACGAGGAGAGTCCCGAGGAGGTCACGCGCGACCTGGAGAGCAGAACGGAGATAGAATTCGCGAGGAAGCTTACGCAGCGCGGACACCTAGTGGACTGTTACCATAATTAACTGAAAATTCAGTATCTTGCATGCATTCTCTCATGTATCACATTCAATGGAGGATGTGTGCGCAAACAAAAATATCCCGTTAACCTGAGCAAGAAGCAGCGGAACGA
>Ga0194112_10003472_pt1 | contig 21900 bp, 20 predicted proteins | sample TA2MahC400mmetaG_FD_146191 | JGI IMG/M metagenome (GOLD analysis project Ga0194112, IMG submission 146191) | Freshwater microbial communities from Lake Tanganyika, Tanzania - TA2015016 Mahale Deep Cast 400m | ecosystem: Environmental > Aquatic > Freshwater > Lake | place: Tanzania: Lake... | reverse complement strand
AGGAGGCCGCCCGTCTTCTCGGCGAGGCGATCGATCACGCCCACCGGGGCCGTCTGTCCCTGCTGGAGGCGACGCCCGTCCGGCCGCGCCGGCCTTCATGAACGCCTCGATCTCGGCCACCGTCCGAGGGATGCCGGCCGTCAGGTTCTCGCATCCCGTCTCCGTGATCAGGATCGTGTCCTCGACCCGGACCCCGAGGTTTTCCGCGGGGTAAAAAATATAGGGTTCGTTGGCGAAGACCATCCCCGGCCGCAGTTCGCGCGGCCCTCCGAGGACGTCGTGGGTGGCCATGCCGACATAATGGCCGAATCCGCCCCGCATCCGCTTGAAATAGTCTTGGCTCAGGTCGAACCCCTGTTTTTTCAGGATTTCATCGACCTCGGCCCGGCATCGCTCGATGGTCAGGCCCGGCCGGTATACCTTCAGGTTGGCCTCGTGGACGGCCAAAGAGGCCTCGTAGACTTCCCTCTGGCGGGGGGTGAACCTGCCGTTGGCCGGGAAGGTCGTGGTGATGTCGATGTCATAGTAATCCAGGTCGGGGCCGGCGTCGACGACCAGGATGTCGCCGTCGAGAAGCTTGCGGTCATGCTTGGCGTAATGGACGTAGGGATGGTTCTCGCCCGAGGAGATGATGACCCCATAGGCCAGCTCCTGGGCGCCCCGCGACTTGCAGGCATAGGCGAAGAGGGCCGCCAGCTCGTACTCCATCATGCCGGGGCGGGTCGCCCGGATCATCTCCCTATGGGCCAGGACGCCGATCCGCCCGGCCCGACGCAGGACCTCGATCTCGGCCGGCGACTTGATCGTCCTCAATTCCCAGATGAGCGGCGACAGGTCCCGGATTTCCAGTTGGGGGAAGCGCTCCCTGAGGAGCTTGACGAACTGCAGCTCGCGGGTCAGTCGGCCGTCCCAGGGATTGAGGGTCATGATCCGCTGGAGGGTGTTGAACTTCTCCCGGCTGGCCTCGCGGGAGAGCTCCTCCGGCTGGAACGGCGTGTACAAGACCCCGGTCCGGGATATGACCGCGGCCAGCTGGCCGGCGATCCGGTCGGAGGGAAAGACGCGCTCAATCCCGGAGTAGGCCGAAGGGTTTCGGACGAGTTCGGCATCGATGCCGTCGGCCCGGGCGGCCGCCTTGGTGCTCGTGAAAAAGAGCTGGGCCGACTTGGACGCGCCGTCCAGGAGGAGGGCGGCATTCGGGATCTCGACGCCGCTGAGGTACATGAAGTCATTGGCCTGGACGTAGTTGTAGTAATCGGAGACGGGCCGGGCGCCCCAGATGAAGGCCGCCCCGTCGCCGATCTTCTCCATGAGCTTCTGGCGGCGGACGGCGTATTCGGCCTTGTCGAACAAGAGGGCGGCCGAAGCCCGAGAGGCGGCCAGGACGAGGGCCAGGGGAAAGGCGATCGCGGCCGCGGTCAAAACGCAGACGGGCCGGCGCATTCCTTCGGGGCGGCGGGATGTTCTCATGAGATGACTCCTTTCTCTTCATCCTACTCATCGGCCGCGCCGGATACAAGGTCTCGACGGGCTTTACTCCGCCGGCGCGTTATGGTATCAAAGGAGCGCTCCGAGTCCCGGGCGCTAAAGCTGGCCCCGGCCACGCCCCCGGACCGATAGGGACGAGCGGGAAACGGCTCGTCCTTCCGTGATCGAAAAGGAGACCGCTTGCCCGTTGCTCACGCCAAACCCCTTCCCCTCGGACCGGCCCTCGTCTTCTACCTTTTCGCCTCCGCCTCGCCGGCGGCCGGCGAGACGTCATTGGGCGCGCCGTCTTTCAGCTCGAAAGGATATCAAGAAGCCGTGATGACGCACCGAGCGGGCCTCGGCCGGAGGCTGATGCTGGCGACGACGACCAGCCTCGACGCCACCGGCCTTCTCGACGTCCTGGCCGACGAGTTCCAAAGGCTTTTGGGGATCACCCTGAAATGGACCGCGGTCGGGACGGGCGCGGCTCTAAAGCAGGCCCGGGACGGCAACGCCGACGTCGTCATCGCCCACGCCAAGCCGCTCGAGGACGAATTCCTCCATGAAGGCTACGGCGTCAATCGCCGAGTTTTCGCCCGCAACTCTTTCCTGATTGCCGGGCCCGCCGCCGATCCGGCCGGGGCGGCCGGCTCCCCGACCGCGGCCAAGGCCTTCTCCCGGATCAAGGCCGGAGGATTCCCCTTCGTCAGCCGGGGCGATAATTCGGGGACCCATGTCCGCGAACTCGAGATTTGGGCCCGGGCCGGGGGGAAACCGGAGAAGAACTATCTCGAAACCGGACAGGGAATGGCCGAAACCCTTCGCGTCGTCGCCGAGCGGAGAGCATACACCCTGGCCGATTCGGCGACCTTTTTCGGCCTTTCCGGGCTTTCCGGCATGAAATCCGTCTGTGAGAGCGGTCCCGAACTCGAAAATATCTACGCCGTCATCGCCCTCAATCCGGCCCGTGTCCCGACGGCGAGATACGAGGAGGCCATGGCCTTCATCGCCTTCCTGACCTCGCCGCGCGGGCAAAAGCTCGTCGGGGAATTCAGGTCGAAGAGCGGCCGCCTTCTGTTCGAGCCGATGGCCGCCCGACCGGGGATCGACCTCCATAAATGATCTTCCGCGAGCTCGGTCTGGCGATCTGGATCTCGTTCAAGACGAGCGGCCTGGCGGCCCTCATCGCCAGCCTCCTCGCCGTCCCGGCGGCGCTCTTCCTCGCCGGCCGGGATTTCCGCGGCAAACGCCTCGTCCTTCTCGTCAATCAAACCTGGATGGCCGCCCCGACGGTCGTCATCGGCCTGCTCTTCTATTCCCTCCTCGGCCGGGGAGGCCCTCTCGGGCGTCTGGGCCTCCTCTACACCCAGACGGCCATGACCATCGGCCAGGTTTTTCTCGTCCTCCCCCTCATCCTCGGCTTCTCCTACACGGCCCTCCGCCAGGTCGACCGCCGGGCCCGGACGACGGCCCTGACCTTGGGCGCGACGCGGAGACAGGCCGGCTGGGTCGTCCTTAGGGAGGCCCGCTTCGCCCTCCTGACCGCGGTCCTGGCCGGGTTCGCCCGGGCGATTTCCGAGATCGGCATCGCCATGATGCTCGGCGGGAACATCCGTCACGCCACCCGGAACATCACGACCTCGATCGCCCTCGAGGCGGCCAAGGGGGATTTCCGAGGCGCGGCCGTCCTGGGCGCGATCCTGTTGGCCATCACCCTGGGGACCAATCTTCTCGTCCAGACAGGTCTTCCGGGCAAGCGGGGGGATTGACATGGGCGGCGATCTCTACCGGCTCGAGGAGGTGCGATTCGCTCATCCGTTTCCGAAGACCTCGTTCGCCCTCGAAATCGACCTCCTTCGCCTCGAGGCCGGCGCGACTCTCGCCCTCGTCGGCCCCAACGGCGCGGGCAAGTCGACTCTCCTCATGATCCTCGCCTTCCTCGCCCGGCCCGGCCGGGGACGGCTCGTCTATCGGGGCGGGAATCCTTGGGCGAGCGAATCCGACCTCGTCGCCGCCAGGCGGGAGGCGGTGCTGGTGACTCATCATCCCTATCTTTTCAAAGGGACGGTCGGCGAGAACCTCGCCTTCGGACTCAAGCTCCGCAAGGTCCCGGAGACCGACTGGCCGAGGCGCGTCGGCGCCGCCCTGGACCTCGTGGAACTTCAAGGCCGCGAAAGAGCCGACGTCAGGGCTTTGAGCGCGGGGCAGGTCCAGCGGACGGCCCTGGCCCGGGCGATCGTCCTCAAGCCCAGGGTTCTGCTCCTCGACGAGCCGACGGCGGCCCTGGACGCCGCCCTCGGGCTCCGGATCGAGGCCGTCCTCGGGGAACTTGGGCGCCAAGCGGGGACGACGGTCGTCTTTTCGACCCACGACTTTTCCCAGGCCAACCGCCTGGGCGATGACATCTTCTACCTCTCCGAGGGGAGGAAAGTCGAATACAGCCATGTCAACTGTTTCAGCGGGACGGCCGCGACCGACGGCCGGTTGAGCTGGATCGAGCCCAAGCCCGGCATCCGGATCGTCTTCCCGGGAGAGCGGCGGGGACATGTGACCTGCGTCGTCGATCCGGCCCGGGTCGCCGTCCGGCCGGCCAACGGGCCTCCGGCCGAGGCCGGGACCAACGTCTTCGGAGGGAGGATCACCCGGATGGACCTCATCGGCCCGGCCTCGGCTCTTCTCCGGGTGAGCGGAGACCTGACCTTTCGGGCAACGGTTCCCATGGAAGAAGTCTCGGCCAAGGGGCTTTCGCTATCCAAGGCCGTTCTGCTAGAATTTAAGCCCGAATCCGTCGAAGTCGGCCATGATTGAATATCCGGAGGCCCGCCGTCTCGTCCTCGCGGCCGCGAAGCCGCTGCCCGTCGAACTCATCCCGCTCGCCGAAGCCCCGGGAAGGACCCTGGCCCGGGACGTCAAGGCCCGCGAGGACATCCCCCCTTTCGCCAAGGCGACCATGGACGGATACGCCGTCCGGGCGGAGGACACTAGGGCAACCGCCGCCGGGAGCGTCGAGCTGACCGTCACCGAGGACCTTCCCGCGGGCCGGACTTCCCGCCGGGCCGTCGGTCCCGGGCAGGCCGTCAGGATCATGACCGGCGCGCCCTTACCGAGAGGCGCCGACGCCGTGGTCATGGTCGAAGACACGGAAAAGCCCGGAGAAGGCGGCAAGGTAAAAATCGGACGGGGAGTCCGGGCCGGCGATAACATCGGCCTGGCCGGAGAGGACGTCCGGAAGGGCGAGCTTGTCCTCGAGCGGGGCTCGGTCCTCGGGCCGGCCGATATCGGGATGCTCGCCGCCTTGGGGCGGCCCCGCGTCCCGGTCGTCCGGCGTCCGAAACTGGCCGTCATCTCGACCGGCGACGAGATCGTCGAGCCCGGGGAGAATCCCGCCCGCGGCCAGATCCGGAATTCGAACGGCTGGGCCCTGTCGGCCTTGGCCTTGAACGCGGGGGCGGAGGCGTATTATCTCGGCATCGCCGGGGACAAAGGATCCTCGCTCCGGACAAAAATCCGCCGGGCCGAAAGCACGGACATCCTCGTCCTGAGCGGAGGCGTCTCGGTCGGAGACTACGACCTCGTCAAGGGCGAGCTTCGGACGCTCGGCGTCCGGCCCGTCTTCTGGGGTGTCCATATCAAGCCGGGAAAACCGGTCTTTTTCGGCCTTCGCGGAAGACAACTCGTCTTCGGCCTGCCCGGAAACCCGACGAGCGCCATGGTGACGTTCTTTCTCTTCGTTCAGCCGGCCGTCGAGCGGATGCTCGGCCGAAAAAAAATCGGGCCGCCCGCCGGACGGGCCGTCCTCTCATCGGACGCCGTCCTCAAGCCGGGGAGGATGCATTTCCTCAGAGGTCTCCTCGAGGGCGAGGGGCCCGTCCTCCGGGCGAATCCTTTCCCCGACCAGAGAAGCGGCGTCCTGAAATCCATGGTCCGCGGCCGCGTCCTCATCGTCGTCCCGGCGGATGTCGCCCGGCTCGAAAAGGGGACCGAGGTCGAAATCCTTTTCCTTGAAGGACAAGGCCCATGGGCAAGCTGAGCCATGTCGACGGCCGAGGCCGGGCCCGGATGGTGGACGTCGGCCCGAAAGCCGTGACCAGGCGCGAGGCGGCGGCCTCGGCCTTCGTCAGGCTCAAGCCGGAAACGCTCCGGCTCATCGAAACCGAGACCGTCGCCAAGGGCGACGTCCTGAACACGGCCAGACTGGCGGGAATCCAGGCGGCCAAGAAGACGCCGGAACTCATCCCCCTCGCCCACCCCATTTCCCTCGAGACCGTAGCCGTCGATCTCGAAGCGGCGAAGACCGGTCTTCGGGTCGTATGCCGCGTCGCCGCCGAGGCCAAGACGGGCGCCGAGATGGAAGCCCTGACCGGCGCGGCCGTCGCGGCGCTCACCGTCTACGACATGGTCAAGGCCGTGGACCGAAGCGCCGAGGTCGTCCGCCTCCGCCTCGACTTCAAGAGCGGCGGCAAGAGCGGCGTTTTCCGGAGACGGGCTTGACCGAGGCAACCGAGGCGAAGGGCGGGACGATCGCTTCGATCAACGTCAGCCGCAAGAAGGGCCAAATCAAGACTCCCGTCTCCTCGGTCGAGCTTGTCGCCGGAGAGGGGCTCGAAGGGGATGCCCACCGGGGCTTCGGCCATCGCCAGGTCTCCCTCCTCATGAAGGAAAGCATCGAGGTCCAAAAACGGAAGCTGGGCGACAGCCCATCGATCGATCTCGGGCCGGGCGCCTTCGCCGAAAACCTGACGACCGAGGGCCTCGACCTCGGGTCGGTCATCGTCGGCGACGAGCTTCTCGTCGGCGGCCGGGTCCGCCTCCGCGTCACCCAGATCGGCAAGGAGTGCCATGCCCGCTGCGCCGTCTACCACCTCACCGGCGATTGCATCATGCCCGCCCTGGGCATCTTCTGCGAGGTCGTCGAGGGCGGGACGGTCAAGGTCGGAGACGCCATTGGGCGCCGGTAAAGTCCTCCGCATTTCCGTGACGGACCGCTGCGGCCTCCGCTGCCTTTACTGCATGCCCGAGTCCGGTGTCGACCTCGTCTCTCCGGCCGAGCTCTTGACCTACGAGGAAATCGAGAGAATCGCCCGTGCGGCCATGGAGCTGGGATTCCGCCGGTTCCGGCTGACGGGCGGCGAACCGCTCGTCCGGCGGGGCGTCGTCTCGCTCGTCGAGAAACTCGCCCGGCTCGGCCCCGGCGACCTGGCCCTGACGACCAACGGGCTCCACCTCGCCGAATTCGCCGCCTCGCTCAAGGCGGCGGGGCTGATGCGGGCGACCATCAGCCTGGACACGCTCCGCCGGGACCGTTTCGAGCAGATCACCCGGCGGACGGGTTTCGAGCGAATCCTCCGGGGGCTCGAAGCCGCCCGGACGGCCGGGCTCGCCCCCCTCAAGGTCAACACCGTCGTCATCCGCGGCCTCAACGACGACGAAATCCCGGACTTCGTCCGCTTCGCCGCGCGGGAGAGGGTCGAGGTCCGGTTCATCGAGCTCATGCCGACGAGCGGACTCAGCCCGGAGTGCAAGGAGCTCGGGAGCTGGCGCCCGGCGCTTTTCGTCAAGGCCGAGGACGTCAAGGCGCGGATCGTCGAGGCTCTCGGACCGCTCGCGCCCGTGATGGATTCGGACGGCGTCGCCCGGATTTGGCGCCTGGGGGACGGGACGAGACTGGGCTTCATCGCCCCCATCTCGAACCCTTTCTGCCGGGGATGCGAGCGGCTGAGGCTCGGCCCCGACGGAAGGCTGAAGCTCTGCCTCTTCGACCGCGAGGGGATCGATCTCAGGAAAACTCTCAGAGAAGAACGGGCGGGGCCCAAGGAGATCGTGGGCGCCCTCCGCTCGGCACTCGAACGAAAGACGACCTGGGAGCGCGGCGACCCGGAGACCCTCTCGAGCGAAATGTTCAGGACCGGAGGATGAGGATGGAGGTCGGAATACTGACCGTCAGCGATAAAGGCGCGGCCGGGGAGCGCGAGGACCGGAGCGGCCCGGCCATCCGCGAAATCATGGAGGCGGCGGGAGCTCGGATCGTCCGGACGCGGGTCGTCCCCGACGAGCCGGAGGCCATCAAAGCGGCCCTCCTCGCCTGGTCGGACGCGGGCGTGGACCTTGTCCTGACGACGGGCGGAACGGGATTCAGCCCCCGGGACCGGACGCCCGAGGCCACCAAGGCCGTCATCGAGCGGGACGCGCCCGGGCTTGCCGAGGCCATGCGCCTCGCCGGGCTCAAGGCGACGCCGACGGCGATGCTCAGCCGGGCCGCCGCCGGGATCCGGAAATCGACCCTGATCGTCAACCTGCCGGGAAGCGAGAAGGCCGTCCGGGAAAGCCTGGCGGCCATCCTCCCGGCCCTCCCCCACGGGGTTGAGATCCTCAAGGGGGCGGCCGCCGAATGCGGCCAGGGAAAAAAATAATGAGGAGGGAAGACATGCGCTTGAAATCGTGCTTGATCGCGGCGGTTTTGTCCTTCGGTTTCTTATCGCCCCTCGTTTTCGCCCAGGGGCGGGTCACCTCGCCCGAGGAATTCTTCGGCTTCCGGCTCGGGAGCGACCGGAAGATCGCCTCCTGGGACAAGATGGTCGCATACTACAACCTCCTGGCGAAGGAGAGCCGAAAAATCAAGGTCGTGGACATGGGGCCGACGACCGAGGGGCGGCCGTTCCTTCTCGTCCTCCTCTCCGCCCCCGAGAACCTGGCCGGGATCGAGCGCTTTCGGGCCATCAACCTCAAACTCAGCGACCCCCGCGGCCTCGGCGAGGACGAGGCGAAAAAGCTCGCCGCGGAAGGGCGAGCGGTCGTCTGCCAGACGATGAGCCTTCACGCCACCGAAATCGGCGGGTCCCAAATGGCTCCCGAACTTGCCCACGATCTTCTCATCCGGGACGACGAAGAGACCCGGCGCATTCTCGAGAACGTCATTTTCCTCCTCGTTCCCTCGTTCAATCCCGACGGCCTCGTCATGGTCGCGGACTGGTACGCCAAGACCCTGGGCACGGAATACGAGGGCGCCGACCTACCCTGGCTTTACCATAAATACGCCGGCCACGATAACAATCGCGACGCCTTCATGCTCAACCTCGTCGAGTCCCAGTACGCGGCCAGGATTCTCTTTCGGGAGTGGATCCCCCAAGCCTACGTCGATCACCATCACATGGGGAGCTACGGCGCCCGGATCTATGTTCCTCCCTACGCCGAGCCCATCCGGCCGCTGGCCGACCCTCTCATCTGGCGCGAGCACGGCTGGTACGGCGCCCATATCGCCTATAAAGAGGAAGAGGCCGGCCTGTCGGGCGTCATCAACATGTCCCAATACTCCGGCTGGGGGCATTTCGGATTCCATTGGATCACCCCCTTCCACAACATCGCCGGCATGCTGACCGAGTCGGCCAGCACCAGGCTGGCCACTCCCCTCTTCATCCATCCCGACCAGCTCCGGGGAGGGACGCGCGGCCTTCCGGCCTACGAGGAGCAGACGACGTTCCCCAATCCCTGGCCCGGAGGATGGTGGCGGCTGCGAGATATCGTCGACCGGCAAAAAATCTCGGCCTGGTCCGTTCTCGACCTGGCGGCCCGGAACAAGGAGACCGTCCTCTGGAACGCCTATCTCAAGGCCAAGCGGCAGACCGAGCGCGGCGCCAAGGGCAAGCCGGCGGCCTACGCCGTCACGGCCGGACAACACGACCCCCTGACCGCGGCCAAGTTCATCGACAAGCTCCTCCTCCAGGGCGTCGAGGTTCTCGAAGCGCCGAACGGCTTCTCGGCCTCCGGCGGGATGACCTACGGCCCCGGCTCTTATGTCGTCTCGCTCGCCCAGCCGAAAATGGGCCTCATCCGTTATCTCCTCGGACGAACGTTCTATCCCGACAACGCCTATACGCGCGACAAAGACGGAAATCCGATCCGGCCCTACGACATGGCCACCGACTGCCTGGCCGAATTCATGGGCGTCCGGGCCGATCCGCTCGACGTCCTGGACGCCGCGGGCCTTCGAAAACTCAACGTTCGCCCGCCGACCGCCGGCAAGGCGGTCAAGGGCGCGAAAGGCTTTGTCTTCGACGGCCGGCTGAACGACAGCTTCACGGCGGCGAGCCTGCTGATCGACAAAGGCGTCGCCGTCCGCCGTATCGACCAGAATTGGGAAGGTCTCCGGCCGGGCGATTTCGTCGCCGCCGCAGAGCCTGAAACGGCCGTCGCCGAGGTGGCCAGACGGACCGGCGTCGACTTTAGGCCCTTGGATAGCGACCCGGCGCCGGCGAGCCGTGAACTGAAGAGGATGCGCGTCGGCATGTATCAGCGCTACCGCGGCGGCAACATGGACGAGGGCTGGACCCGTCTTCTCCTCGAGCAATTCGCCCTCCCCTACACGACCCTCCGCGACGCCGAAATCAAGAAGGGCGGTCTCGCCGCCGCTTACGACGTCATCCTCCTCCCCGACGATTCGACGGCGGCGATCACCGGCGAGTCGTCGGGCGAGCGGGGGGGCGGAGCGGGTCGTCCGCAGGAATCCGTTCCTCCCGAATACCGGAGCGGAATCGGCGCCGACGGGGTCGAGTCGCTCAAAGTGTTTGTCCGGAAAGGCGGGACCCTGGTCGCCCTCGGAGGGGCCTCGGCCTTCGCCATCGAGAAGTTCGGCTTGCCCGTCCGCAACGTCCTGGCCGGAATCCCGTCCAAGGAATTTTGGTGCCCCGGGTCGACGCTCCGGGTCAAATTCGACACGGCGAACCCTCTGGCCTACGGGATGCCGGCCGGGGGATGGATCGTCTTCCTCGGCGGAAGCCTGGCTTTCGAGATCGCCGCCAACGAGTTCAGCGAGAGATATGAGAGGGTCGTCGTCTTTCCGGACCGCGACCTTCTCCAGGGGGGATGGCTTATCGGCGAGGAGAAATTGGCCCGGAAGGCGGCCATGGTCGCGGCCCGCTACGGCGAAGGCCGCGTCGTCCTCATCGGTTTCCGGACCCAGCATCGAGCCCAAACCCACGGAACGTACAAACTTCTCTTCAACGCTCTGTTTCGCTAAGAAAAAGACGATAAAAAAGGGGACGGTTCTATTTTTTTCGAGGAAAAATAGAACCGTCCCCTTTTTAGAATGTATCGCCCGAGTACTTCGTCAGAAGCTTGAGCCGAAGCCCGCGGAACATCTTGACGACCTGCTCCATCCGGCCGACGGTCAAGTCGGTCAAGTATTTCCTGGCCCGGGCGGGATCTTGGGAGATCATCTCGGCCGCATTCTTCTCGACCTCCGCCTGGGCGTCGAAGAACCCGGACTCGAGCGGTTCCCGGGCGTCCTTCAGATCCTTGACCGCGGACTGCCAGCGGAGGAGCATCAGCTTCTCCACGAAGTCCACAGCCCAGCGGGCCGAATCTTCGCTGTATTGGCTGTAGTCGAAATTTTTGTAATACGGCGAGACGTCGCCCACTCCCGCATAGATGGGGACATAGGCGCTGACGTAGGGATTGTCGACGTAGAACCAATAGACGCCGCCGACGGCTTCCGGCAGCCAGGACCGGAGCTGGGCGACCATGCCGTACCCCTGGGTGGCGATCGTCCGATGATGACGGATTCGGAGGACGGTCTCCATGTCGCGCGGCAGGAAAGGCGTCGCCATGGGGCTTTTTTCCATCTTCCCGCCCGACCCCGGGACCATCCAGGCCGGATCCCAGGTCATGTCGTAGATCGTGTCCTCGAAGACGGAGCGCTGGAAGGCGATGACGTCCCGGACGGAGAGCTTTTTCTCGGGCTTGACCGAGAAAGGATAGAACGCCGCCCCCTCGATCGGCTGTCCGTATAAAGTCCCCGGGCCGGCCGGGCCCTGGAGCCTCCGCCGCGGCCAGGCTTTGAGCGAAGGGGCGACAGCGCTGTAAATGAGCCACAGCCGGCTCAGGCTGCCCTCCTGGATCGGAGGGGCATAGGCTTCCTGCCAGATGAACGGCTTGCCGTCCTTGGGGTCGTACCAGCCGCGGTCGACGGCCTCCTGCATGTAATTCGGCGAGGCCAGAAAGTCCGGATCCTCGAGGTCGATCTCCCGGATCCGGACATAATTCGTAATGGCCACGACATGGTCGTCGGGAACGCGGCGGGCCGCCCAGATCGCCCCCGGTTTTCCGCTCTCGGGAGTCCAGTCGGGGCCGACCCCGAAGATCTCCATGACCCAGAGCTCCTTCGGGTCGGCGATGCACAGGGCCTCCGCCCCGCCGCAGGACGGAAGGAATCCGTATTTTTCCATGAGGCCGGCGATCAAGCGAACGGCCTCGCGGGCCGTCCGGCACCGCTCGAGAGCGAAGACCTGGGCCTGCTCGACGGTCATGATCTGCCTCGTCACGCCCTCGATGAAGGGAACGTCGAGCTCGCGGCGCTCAGAGCAGGTGCTCTCGCCGATGGCCAGCTGGACTTCGTTCATTTGGGAATACCCCGTGTGAAAGTAGGCGAACGTCCGCTCGACCTGAGGGATGCGGCCGATGACCTTGCCGAAGTCGCCGAGGGGAAGGGCGCGGCGGTCGTCGTCGCGGCCGAAATAGACCATCCCCCAATGGACGGGGGCCCAAGAGCCCGGAGGATGGGTCTTGGCCGGGATGACCTGGACGCGGCACTCGCTGCAACAGTCCGTATGCGAAGTGATGACCGAGCCATCCGCCGTGGCCAGGCGGCCGACCCCGATCACCGTGCATCCCTCCGGGTCTCCATCCCGCAAGGCCGACAGAGGCATTTGGGGGATGGAGTTTGAACCGAGGGTCCCGGGCCTGGCGGTCAGGCCCATGAACGCCGCCGTCAGAGCAATCGCTCCGGCGGTCGTCGCGAATCGAGGGCGTCTCGCATGTCTCATGGATTCCTCCCTGAATTCGGAGTTTTCACGGCTCACCATACCACAAGGCGTCGCCCGGCGAAAAGAAAGGGGACCAATCAATTTTTTCGTCTTTGCCGGAGAGTGGTGGATTCCGGTATAGTATCCCCGAATTCCATCAAGGAGAATCTCATGAAAAAGGCGATGATTCTCTTCGCGGCCGGCTGTCTAAGTCTCGGCGCGGCCTTCGGCCAGACATCCTCCCAAGACCAGACGAAGGCCATGGAGGCCTACATGAAGGCCGGGGCGGTGACCGAAAATCACGCCCTCCTCAAATATTTCGTCGGCCGGTGGGAGATGACGGCGACGATGTGGATGATGCCGGGCTCGCCGCCGACGACCTCGAAAAACGATGTCGAGGCGGAATTGATCCTCGGAGGCCGGTATATCCGGACGATCAACCGGGGAGAGATGATGGGCCAGGTCTTCGAGGGGATTCTGATCCAGGGCTACGACAACCTCCAGAAGGCCTTCACGACGGTCTGGATCGACAACAGCTCGACCAGCCTGTATCTCCTCTCTGGGACCTACGACCCGTCCACGAAAACCTACACCCACACGGGCAAGTGGGCCGACCCGGTGGGCGGAATGACCCCCGTCCGGATGGTCCTCCGGATCGTCGGCCCCGACGAGTACGTCTCCGAAACATACATGACTCTCCCCGACGGCAAGGAATTCAAGACGATGGAGGACCGGACCGTCCGGAAGAAATGACGCCGCGGAGCGGAAACCCCTTGGCGGATTGTTGGCTTCCCCCATTCATCGGGCGATCAGATAACGCAAGGATAAGAACATGAATCAACGAAAACGCTGGAGCGGACGGGCGTTCGTCAGCCTGAACATGATGCTGTCGTTCGTCGTCCTCATCCTCTCGAGCGTCGTCCTCTACATCATGCCGCCGGGACGAGACGCCTATTGGACGCAGTGGCGGTTCTGGGGGTTGGACAAGGACCAGTGGGACGCCGTCCACACGGTCGGCGGCTTCGCCTTCCTCATCTTCGGGATCCTCCACCTGTTCGTCTACAACTGGAAAACCTTCTGGAACTACGTCGTCAGCAAGCTGCGGAAGACGATGAACCGGAAGGTCGAAGTCGCCCTGGCCGTCGTCCTCAACGTCCTCCTCGTCGTCGTCTGCGTCGCCGATTGGTTCCCGTCCTCGACGATCATGGGGTGGATGACCTCGATCAAGGCAAGCTGGGTCGGCCCCGGGCAGAGGGCCCCCTACGGGCACGCCGAGGCGGAGACTTTGGAAACCTTGGCCCTCCGGTCGAACATCGACCTCGAGGCCGCGCTCAAGGGATTGGCCGAGCAGGGCTTGACGATCGACCCGACGAAGACGATCCAATATCTCGCCTCCCAGAACGGGAGGACGCCGGCCGAATTCTTCGAGCTGCTCGCGCCATACGCCCGGACTCCCCAAGGCGGCAAGTCCGCCGCGTTGGGGATTGGAGAGGGCGCGGCCAAACCGGGAGTCCAGCAGGGCGGCGGATGGGGCCGGAGGACCGTCGCCGACATCGCCCGGGAGGCCGGCCTCGAGGTCAAGGCCGCCCTTGAAAAACTCAAGGCCGCGGGGATCGAGGCCAAGGGCGATTCGACCCTGCGCGACCTTTCGGGCAAATCCGGGCGGACGCCGACCGAGATCGCGACGATCATCCGCGATTGAAGGCTTCAGGCCTCGGCCGGGAGAAGACGGCCCTTCAAATCAAGAACTTTCCGTCCTTGGCGATCATCCTCCCGTTCGCCTTGAGGGTGACCTTGGCGACGAGGGCGTCGAAATGGAACTTGCTCTTGTTTTTGCCGAGGCCGTAGGAGTCGCCGATGGCGAAGTGGACGGTGCCGAAGGCCTTTTCGGCCTCGAGCCGGAGGCTGCGCTGCCTCTATCGGAGCATGTCCAGCTTGACCCCGAGTTCAAAGTAGCGGCCCCGCCAGGGGAAGCCCGGCTCGGTGTAGAAATAATGGTCGAAGACGTTGCCCACCCTCAGGAAAATTTCGTAACGTCCGCCGAGGGCGTAGCTCGCGATCGCGTCGAGGTTGAAGTACGAGGGGATGTCTAGCACGGCGCTTGTCATCGAATTCCACCACCAGGATTTCGAGGCCGCCAGCCCGTAGAGTCCGATCCGGGCGCCCTTGACCGGGAAGATCGAGACGTCGAAATTGAGGCTGTGATCCGCCTGGGCGTCGAGAGGCCGGTTGTCGGTGTCGTTGGCGTGGTCGAGATAGGTGTAATTAGCCGTCGCCGCCATCCAGGAGAAGGCCTTTTGGATCTGGACCTCGAAACCGCTGATGTGGGCCTTGCCGATGTTGTAATACCGCCGGATCCCGCTCGGCAGGCGGACGGTGTCGATGAAGTTCTTGAACCGGTTGAAAAAGACCGTCCCGCTCACGAAGAGGGGGCCGCTCCACGTCGCCGCGAACTCGAGAGCGGTCCCCGACTCGGACAAGAGATCGGGATTGCCCGAACTCGACGAATAGAGCGCCCGCATGGAGGGGAAGCGGGATTTCCGGGCGAACGAAACATGGAAGTCGAGGTCGTCGTCGGGGGTGAATTTGATCCCGACCAGCGGGTTGAGCGACGAGTTGTTTTCCCCCTCGGTGAACTTGTCGATGTAATCCAGGCTCAGGCCGCCGATGATTTTCCACTTGTCCGTCAGGCTGAAGTGGTCCTCGATGCCGGCCGAGAAGGTTCCCTGGTCGAATTTATCCCAGGGCAGATCCGGGTTGTCCTGGATGCGGGCGACGTCCCTCTGATAGAGAAGGCTGGTTTTCAAGGCGTTCTTTTTTCCGGTCGGAATGTCGGCCAGGGCGAAGCCGCCGGTGACGGTGTTGTCGTAGGTGCTCGAGGAATCGAGCTTGGTCATCTTCGCGTCGGCGAACCAGTCGAGGTTATTATAATAGTTGACCGTGAAGACGCGGAACCGGAGGACCGCGTCGCCTCCGAGCGAGGCAAAGCCGCCCGCGTTCAAGGTCGACCGGTCCCAGCGGGGGAATCGCCAGTAGCGGGCCCGCTGGGTGGAGAGAGCGGCCGGCATTCCGTATTCCGATTTGTAGAGGCCGCCGTTGACCATGATTTCGGTCGAACTCGAAGGGGTGTAGTAGAGCTTGGCGTTGAGATTGATCCGCTCGAAATCGCTGTTGGTCCGGGTCGTCGCGCCCAGGTTCGGATCGGGAAAGACGAAGGCGTCGGAATCCTGGTAGAGGACGTTGGCCGAGAGGGCGAACCGCTTCCAGCCGACGGATCCGTCGGCCCCCGCGCTCCGCGTTTTCTTGTCCCCGTAGCTTCCGGTCAGGGACAGCGAGGGGCGTTCGGCCGGCCTCTTGGTGATGACGTTGACCAGGCCGCCCAGGGTGTTGGGGCCGTAAAGGGCGGACGACGGGCCCTTCGTTACTTGGATGGTATCGATGCCGCCGGCCGAGACCGTCTTGAGGTCGAAGGTGGCGAAATAGGGCTCGTAGACCGGCACGCCGTCGACAAGGAGGGCGATCCGGTTGGCCCCGATGCCGCGGAGCTTGAGGTTGTACGTGTCCTTGTCGCCATAGGTGACCATGGAGCCGGGGATGAACTTGACGACATCGGACAGGTCCCGAGGCTTGAGCTTGTCGATTTCGGTGGAGACGATGGTCGAGACCGTGGCCAGGGGGATATCCTTCGGGGCCTTGCCGACGACCAGGATCTCCTCGGTGATCTTGACCGGTTTTTCCTGCTCGGCTTTGGCTTTCTGGTCCTGCGGATCGGTCTGGGCGCCCTGGACGGATTGGGCCGGAAGAGGCGCGGAGATGAGGATGAGGGACAAAAGAAACAGAAAGAAGGGCCCCGGAGCCGACGTTCGGAGGTGAGAGGTCCGCAATTTCATGATGTTCTCCTTTTCGAAATGGAAGGAAAAGCCGTTTCCCGCTTTTCCCTGACGGTCGAGAGGCGTGGCCGGCAAGGGCTTTAGCTCCCGCGACTCGGAGAAGAGGGGCATAATACCAAAAGCACGGAGGGCTGTCAAAAGATCGTGTCCTTCAAAAAGACGAAGGGCGGAAGGCCTTTTCGGGCCATCCACCCTTCGCGAGTTTTCGGCGCGCGCTGCGCCTTTATTCGAGCCGGTCGATGAACTCCTGAATGACCTTGTGGAAGAGATCCCGGTGGATTTGGGGAGCCGTGTGGCCGAATCCCGGAGGAAATTCATATTTTTCGGCGTTCGGCAGGTTCTTCAGCAACAGCCCGGCATCCTTGTAATATGGGTCGTCCGGGCTCGTGACGATGAGAGCTTTGCCCATCCAACCGGGAAAGGAATCCACGGTGTAGCCGTCTTTTTCGTTGAAGGCGAAAGCCAGCTTGAGAATATTGAGAAGGTTATTCTTAGTCCAAGAGGTATCGACCATGCAGCTCAACAGAGCCATGGCGAACCGCCGTCGCTCCAGGACCTCGGGCGCGATTTCCTTCTGAAATTCCTGGAGACGGGTCGCTTTGCGGCGGATGAGCGGCTTGATCCACCCCAACGGCAAGAGCTTGAGAAGGAGAAGAGCCCATTTTTTGCTCCGCTCCTTCCTTGGCGCCGGCGTATTGGTCAATACCAGGCCGTCCACGCGGCGATAATGCCTCTTGAAATAGGACTGGCCGATGATCCCGGATAGGGATTGGCCGACAACGACGACGCGGTCGACATGTTCGGCGTCCAGCACGCGGTTGACACCCCGGCCCATGGTCTCCGGATCGTCATGGGCGGAGACGTCCACGACGACGACCCGGTTGCGCGGCTCAAACCCGAGGACGGTCTCGTAGGCCAGCTCGATTCCCCCCCATCCTCCGGCGAAGGTCAGCAGCGTTTTCCGGCCCGCGCCGCAGGCATAGTAAGGAATCTTTCTGCCGTCCGCTTCGAGCCGCCGCTCCTCGTGTGAACTCAGGAAGGCCCGAAATCTCTCGGACTCGGCCGGAGAGACCTTTCTCAGGAATTCGAGTGTGTTTCGGTCGATCATCTTTCTTCGGTCAGCGGCGCTCCCCTATCAGCCGACCCGCGTCCGGGTGATCTTGGCCACGAGGTTCGCCGTGGGGTCGGGACAGCGGACGTATTCCGTCGAGATGCCCTCGGGATCGCTGAATTTCTGGTACGGCGTGTTCTCGTACATCCAAGGGAGAGTGACCCCGAACTCCATGATCCGGACGAATTCGTTCAGGCTCGCCCGAAGCCAGGGGCAGAGCTTTCCCCAGTCCTGGGGGTAGACGAACTTGTCCCCCTTCTTGTGGCACCAGGAGTCCGTCCGGGCTTCGTAGATTTCGATTTCGAATTTGTACTGCGGACGCTTCTGACGGGGCGGAGGCGGGGTCTGGGTTTGCGCCTGCAGGTCGGATTCCGCGGCCATGCCGGGGACGGCCATCGCTCCGGCCATCCATCCGGCCAGTCCGCAGCCCGAGGTGCTCAAGAAATCGCGTCGATCCATGGTTTCCTCCGTATCTTCCTGGGGCGTTTTCGCGAGGAATTTTATTTCCCGCCGAAAGGAAAAGGCAAGCGGATAGTCACCAGATCCCGGGGATCAGGCGGTATTTGACCCGCCCCATGTATTCCTTATACCCGTCGAGTTCCCGGCTCAACACCCTTTCTTCGTCGAAGATCCTGGCGATGAGGATGACGGGAAGCAGGACGGCGGGGAGCAAGGCCCAATAAGAACCCAAGGCGATGGGCGTCAGCATCCATTGGATCATGACCGAGACGTACATCGGATGGCGCACCACGGCATAAGGACCGGTCGAGACGACTTTTTGGCTCTGGTCGACTTCAATGGTCCGTCCGGCGAAACGATTTTCGCGCAGGATGCGGAAAAAGAATAGATAACCGCCCAGAACGAGGAGGTCGGCGGCAATGACGAGAGCCGGCGGGACCGTCGACCATCCGAAGCGGCGGTCGAATCCCGGGACGAGGAACATCCCAAGAAACGACGGCCAGCCGAGAAGGAGGATGATTTTCTCCCGCTTTTCTTTTTCCTTCGTTCGGGCGCGCCGTTCGAGGAGCCCCGGGTCTTTCTTGAGGAAATAGACGAGGACGCCGAACATGGGAACGAGGAGGATGCCCATGTAGACCCAGGCCTGCCAATAGCGGAACGTCCCGGCGGGCAGGAAGAAAATCGTCCCCAGGACGAAGGGCATGAGTCCGAACCGGACGGCGATTTTCTTTTTCACCCGGCCGATGTCGGCCGCCGCGGGGCTTCGTTCTTGACTCATGGGCATTTCTCCTTCCGCGGGTCAAATCCTCTCGAACTCCTTGACCGTCCGCTCGCTCCGGACGTTTCCGGTATGGGTCGTCCCCCGGGGCTCGACGACCAGGAGATGGACCTCCTCGCCGGGCGCGGTCCGCGGGCAATGCTCGACTCTCCGCGGAACCAGGATGACCTCGCCTTCCTTGACGGGGACGGCGTGGTCCCTGAATTGCATCTCCATCTCGCCCTTGACGACGTAGAAGAGCTCGTCGCCGTTCTCATGGGCGTGCATGACGAACTCTCCCTGAATCTTGGTAAGATACACCTGCAGGCTGCCCCCCTCGGCGATGACGTGGGGATGCCACTGTTTCGAAAACAGGGCGAGCTTCCGGCGCAGGTTGACGGCGTTCATTTCTTTTCTCCTTCGGCGAAAGAGAAATGCTGCGAGACGACGACCCACTTGCCGTCGCGCTTCTCCACGACGCCCGTCCAGCGCGTGTTTTCCCAGTTCGCCGGTTCGCCCTTATACGTGTTGATGTCATCGAGGATGCAGAAAAACCAGGCGACCTCGCCGCTGCGCGCGAACTTGATCTCCAGGTCCTTCAGCTCGTGCCGGACATAATTAAAATCAGGGCTCATCCAAAAGGGCACGCTCTGTTTCACGTCCTCGAAGCGCTTGACGATCCTCTTGGTCGGGGTCACGCTGATGTAATCCTCGTCGTTGGCGATCGAGCCATTAAAGAGGTCAAGGTTCTTGTCCCTGGCCCAGCCGATGACCGAGTTGATGACCTGGGCGATTTTCTGCTTCTCCGCCTCCTGGTCGAAACGGGCGGGCGCCGAGAACGAAATGGACAGCGCCGCGATGAGAGAGACGGCCGCCGCGGTCTTCATTCTTTCCTCCCCGTCCTGTACGGGGCGTTCTCGGGCCAGATTTCGTCCTCGGGGCGGTCGAACTGGAGGAACTCGACGGGGGCCCCGTGGTCGACGATGAAGGCGACGGTCAGGCCATCGGCCGGCCTATTGGGCGAGATCAAGATCTCCCTGCCCTTGACCGCTTCGGCGATGTCCTCGACGACGAAGGCGACGTGGGGAACGGTTTTCACCAGCTCGGGAAGCGGGCAGTCGGGATCGAAGGCCATCCATTCGATCCCGTAGGGGCTTTCGAGATATCCCGAGGCGTAGAGTTTATAGGGCGGCACATAATCGGCCTCGGGCAACGTCTTCGTCGTCGGAATGCCGACATGGTGATATCTCATCGCCGCTCCTTCGCCGCCGGCCGGGCTACCGCCGAGCAGGATCGGCCCTTTTAAAACCAGAATCGGGCGTGAACTTCGCCGCGGCTATCGTTAATTATTACGAATATCATCCAAAAAAGTATACATTTATCCAGGATGGCGTGTCCCCCTGGGGGAGGGTTTGGTATAATGCCGAGGGATGTCGATTTTTGCCATAAAAGGACTCCCTGACATGAGAAACCTTCGCCTCAAGATCCTCATCCTCCTCGGCCTGGCCCTCCTGCCCCTCGACCGGGCGAAGGGGACGGCCCCGGCCGGCCGGAGCGACGGCGAGTGCTTCACCGTCCTCGTCGGCAGGAACGCCAGCGCCGACGGGTCGGTCCTGGTCGCCCATAACGAGGACGACCGGGGTCAGATCGTCGTCAATGTCCGCAAAATCAAGCCCCGGGATTACGGCGGGCCGCGGAAGGTCGCCCTGGGACGGGGGGCCGTTCACGAAACCGACGGCCGGACGTCGGGCTTCCTGTGGATCGAGGCGACGACCCAGGAGTTCGCCGACAGCTTCATCAACGACCACGGGGTCCTCATCACCTCGGACAGCTGTCCCTCCCGCGTCGCCGGCGACGACACGACCGACGGCGGCATCGGCTACATGCTCCGCCGCCTCATGGCCGAGAAGGCCTCGTCGGCCCGGGAGGCGGTCAAGATCGGCGGCGAGCTCATCGAAAAATACGGCTATCGCGCCTCCGGAAGGACCTACTCGATCGCCGACAAGAGCGAGGCCTGGATGCTGGCCGTCCTCCGGGGGCGGCATTGGTACGCCCAGCGGGTCCCCGACGACGAGATCGCCGTTCTCCCCAACCACTTCACGATCCGGGGGATCCGGCCGGACGACCCGGACCATTTCCTGGGCAGCCGCGACATCGTCGAATACGCGGCGAAAAACGGTTGGTACGACGCGGCCAAGGACGGGGCGTTCGATTTCAAGAGGGCCTTCGAGAGGCCCTCGAACCGAGAACCGGCCGCCGACGGCAACGCCCTCCGCCAATGGAGGGGCCTGAACCTCCTCGGCGGGACCCCCTGGGAGCTCGGCCGCGACTATCCATTCTCCACGAAACCCGGCCAAAAGGTGACCGTCGAGGCTCTGATGGCCGTCCTTCGCGACCACTACGAGGGAACCCCCTACGACACGACCGACGGCTACAAGACCGGCTCGCCCAACCGGACGAAATTCCGGACGATCTGCACGGCCTCGACGATCAACGCCTTCGTCGCCTCCTTCCGTTCCCATCTCCCGGAGCCGATCTCGGTTTCCCTCTGGCTGGCCTTCGGCAAGCCAGACACGACCGTCTTCCTGCCCCTTTACCCGGGCGTGGAGTACCTCCCCCCCGGCGCCGGGGTGGGGCCGGACACGCACGACGACGAGCCGATGTACCGGTCGCACTTCGAGGACGCGGACATCAAGACCGCGAAAAACGCCCTTCTCCACACCAAGGTCCTGGCCCTCGAGAACGCGGCCGAGGCGAATTACGGCCCGATGCGCGAAAAGCTCGAGAAAGAGCTTTTCCCCGCGGAAAAGTCTTTTCTCGAGGGACGGCCGAAATTCGAGGCCGAATTCGCGGCCCTCTGCGCCAAGGACAAAAAAGCGGCCCTCTCGAAGCTCGAGGCCTACGTCGCCGCGGCCTTCGAAAAAATCGAGGCTCTCACGGAAAAGCTCCTGAAGTGACTCCCCGTTTGATCCGGACGAGCGAAGCCTACGCCGCGGCCCTGGACCGCTCCGACCCGCTGGCCCGATTCCGGCGCAGGTTCCACGCTCCTTCGGGGAAGATCTACATGGACGGGAATTCCCTCGGCCTTCTTTCGGGCGAAGCCGAGCGTTCGCTCGTCCGGGTTCTCGAGGAATGGCGAACCCTTGGCGTCCGGGGCTGGATCGAAGGCCCTCACCCCTGGTTCTACGCGGCCGAGGAGGCCGGCGCGGCCGCGGCGCCCCTCCTCGGGGCCCGGGCGGACGAGCTCGTCTTCACCGGGACGACGACGGTCAACATCCACACCCTGGTCGCGACGTTCTACGAGCGGCGCGGACGAAGGACGCGCATCCTCGCCGACGCCCTCGATTTCCCGACCGACATCTACGCCCTCCGGTCCCAGATCGCCCTGAAAGGCGGCGATCCCGAGGCCGACCTCGTCCT